>OFIS01000114.1_pt1 | contig 98152 bp, 86 predicted proteins | sample 1775071 | NCBI WGS metagenome assembly OFIS01 (sample SAMN08195774, study PRJEB24354) | sludge metagenome | isolation source: sludge from phenol fed wastewater aerobic bioreactor C | place: India: Nagpur | collected 2016-09-17 | reverse complement strand
AGGCCATTTCTCTTGGTTCCTTCTCTTTGGGCCAGCAAAGAGAAGGAACTCGGGCGCCGGCAGGCGACCGAAACCGCTTTGTCGCTGGCGAAAACACCCGAGCGAAAGCCCGCCGCAGGCGAGCCAAGGCTCGGAATCCAATGGTTCTCACAAGCACCCGTCCCGGAGGGAGAGGAGAGCAGATCACCGGCGAAATATTCCGGACCGCAGTGAGCTTGACCAGCCTTCGGCTGTTGAAAAGCACCTCGCAGGGATGACGAGCAGAACCAAACATTCTCTAGTCACGAAAGCGCTTGAGCAGGTCTCCATAGGCATCGATGCGCCGGTCGCGCAAGAACGGCCAGATGCGGCGCACGTGCTCGCTGCGCTGCATGTCGATCTCGGCGAGCAAGAGTTCGCGCGCATCGGTGCCGGCCCGGGCGAGGAACTCGCCCTGCGGCCCGGCCACGAAGCTGCTGCCCCAGAACCGGATGCCGGCGCCGGTGCCCGAGGGATCGGGCTCGTGGCCGGTGCGGTTGCAGGCCAGCAGCGGCAGGCCGTTCGCCACCGCGTGGCCGCGCTGCACGGTGATCCAGGCCTCGCGCTGGCGATCCTGCTCGGCCTGCGCGTCGTTCGGATCCCAGCCGATGGCGGTGGGGTAGAGCAAGAGTTCCGCGCCGGCCAGCGCCATCAGGCGCGCGGCCTCGGGATACCACTGATCCCAGCACACCAGCACGCCGAGCCTGCCCACCGAGGTCTGGATCGGCTCGAAGCCGAGGTCGCCCGGAGTGAAGTAGAACTTCTCGTAGAACGCCGGATCGTCGGGAATGTGCATCTTGCGGTACTTGCCCGCGATCGCCGCCGAGCGGTCGAACACCACCGCGGTGTTGTGATACAGCCCGGTGGCGCGCTGCTCGAACAGCGAGGCCACCACCACCAGTTTCAGCTCCTCGGCCAACTGGCCGATGCGCGCGGTGCTCGGGCCCGGGATGCGCTCGGCGAGGTCGAACAGATCCACCGATTCGTGCTGGCAGAAGTACGGGCCGTTGTGCAGCTCCTGCAGCAGTACCAGTTCGGCGCCGGCCTTGGCGGCCTCGCGCAGGCCGGCCTCGATCGCGTCGAGGTTGGCGTCGCGGCTGCCGCGATCGGTTTCCTGCAACAGAGCGGCTTTCAGGATCTTGCGGGTCATGGGCGGTTCGGCGTGTGGGTTTGCGCTGGCTAGTTTAGCGAAGCGCGCCGGCCATGACCGCGGCGGAACGCGTTCAGACCGCCACGCCGGACACCGACAAGGCCAGCCCCACGCAGGCGCCGAGGCAGGTCACCACCAGCACCGCGCGGAACGCATGCAGCAGCCAACCACCGCGGCCCGCGCCGCGTACGCCGAGCAGGAACGCCAGCAGCGCGGCCACGAACAGCGCCGTGCCTGCAGCCACCAGCGCGGGCGACACCCGCAGCGTGCCGGCGATCACGCCGAGGTTGCCGAGGTTGAACAGCAGCCATTCGCCGGCCCGCCAGCGCGGCGCGGGCAGGCGCTCCGGCAACCAGGCCTGGCCCAGCCCCAGCACGCCCTGCGCCACGCCGGCCACCAGCACCAGGTAGGCCACCATCCACACCAGCGGCCGGGTCGGTGCATGCGCCACGGCGGCGGCCACCAGGCCCGCGAGCAGCAGCGCGAGCAGGGCGGTGAGCAGGAACGGACGCGCCACGCGCAGGCGTTCGTGCAGGTCGGCGGGGATAGTGGTCGGCATGTGCGTCGATCCGGCGGGAGCGCGTCGTCGCATCATGCCGCGACGGCCGCCGCCAGCGCCGCCACCTGCGCATGCCAGCGTTCCAGTGCGGCAGCGTCCTCGTCGTCCACCTCGATGCGCGGGAACCACGGCTGCGCGCCGCTGGCTCGCAGCCAGACATCGAGTGCGCGGCCGAAGGCGCAGAAATCCCCGTAGCCACGGTCGCCCAGCGCCAGCAGGCCGTAGTGCAAGTGCGCGAGCGACGCAGGTTGCGCCATCGCTTCGCGGCTGAAGGTTTCGGCCATGTCCGGCGGGTCGCCGTCGTAGGTGGTGCTGGCGAGGAACAGCACCTGGCGGGCGGCTTCCAGCGTGGGTCGATCCAGCGCCTCGAAATCCATTACGCGCGAGGCGATGCCCGCGGCGCGCAGCTGCTCGTGCGTGGCCGCGGCCAGATCCTCGGCCACGCCGGTCTGCGAGGCGCAGGCGATCAGCACCGGCCCCGGCGCGAAGCGCACGTCGCCGAGCGGTTCGGGCGGCTGCGCCACGTCGCCGTTGGCCGCTTCGCCGGTCGGCTCCTGCAGCCGCGCGGGTTGAAACATGTCCATGGTCTCCGCCGAGTTCCTGTTGCTCGCGTCGATCCTAGCCATCGGCGTCCGCCGCGCCGCTGACCTGGGTCAAGCGACGCCTGCGCTGGAAATCCGCTGGCATCGGCCGCATATTCCGCAGTCGGCCATTGCGTGCGTGGAGGTTCCCATGGCTACCGGATGGGCCGGCGACGGCGCCGTGCAGGATCAGATCGACGCCACCGTCGCCGATGCGGTGCAGCGTGCCCGCAGCCAGTTGAAGCGGGGGCCGAGCCTCGCCCGCTGCGAGGAATGCGATGCGCCGATTCCCGAGGCGCGTCGCCAGGCCGTGCCCGGCGTGCGCCTGTGCGTGGCCTGCCAGGCGGCGCAGGACGCCGAACGCGCGGCCAACCTCTACAACCGCCGCGGCAGCAAGGACAGCCAGTTGCGCTAGGTGCGTCGATCAGGCGCATTGCATTCATGCAAGGCCCAGCGCAAGTGCGCGACACTTCGGCGCTTGGCTCCCCACGAGGCGCGTGATCTTGCCCGATTCCTTTCTTTCCCGCGGTGCGCTGCGGCTGCTGACTGCGGCGGCTTGCACGCTGGCGATCCCGGCGATGGCGAAGTCGTCTCCCGGTTTCGATGGCCCGCTCACCGTGCACCTGCGCAGCGACCGCATCACGCTGCGCATGGCGAAGGCGCCGCAGCTCTATCTGGCGGGCACCATCAATGCCGCCGCGGTGGAGCAGGTGCGCCAGCTGCTGCAGTCGGGCAAGGCTCCGCCGGGCACGGACGTCTACCTCGACTCGTCCGCCGGCGACGCTGCCGCCGGCATGGAGCTCGGCAAGCTGTTCCGTGACGCCCGCTTCAACACGCACTTGGGCACCTGGCACACGGGTTCGACGCCGGCGCTGCCGGCTACCTGCCTGGATGCTTGCGCCTACGCCTGGCTGGGCGGCGTGTACCGCTGGTCGCCGAGCGGCGCCGATCGCATCGGCCTGCACGGGGACCTGCTGCCGAACCGCGACACTGCCGTGCCCGGCACACCGTCGCCCGCGGAACTGCGCAGCTACATCGCCGCGATGGACGTGCGTCCCGAGCAGATTGCCCAGGTTGGCGGCCTGGTGGTGAACGGCATCGCCTGGTGGAAGACGGAGCAGCTGCTGCCCGCGCAGGTGGCGAACAACGGCCGCCTGCCGTTGGCGGCGTCCTACCGGAAGACGCCCGGCGACGCTCCCACGCTGGTGCTCTCGCAGACCGTGCGCGGCCAGCAGAACCAGGTCACCCTGCAATGCGCGCCCGGCCAGATCACCCTGAGCGCCCGCTACACCGTGGGCGACGAGCGTGCCCAAAACCTGGCCGCGCGCGCGATGTACGCCTATTTCGTGGTGGGCGAGCAGGCCTGGCAACCGCGGCTGGGCAAGCGCCCGCAGGCCGATGGCGATGCGCTGGTGTTCGAGCGCCAGATGCCGTTCGCGCAGCTCGCGTCCGTGCTGCACGCCGGATCGCTGGCCAGCTGGATCGAAATCACCGGCAGCCCGGTGCGGCTGGGCTTCTGGCTCGCGCCGGCGCTGGCCGAAAAACTCACGCAACCGTTCTACGCGGATTGCCAGGCGCTGCAGCCGGGCTATGTGCCGCCGAAGGCGCCGGCCGAGAAAGCCAAGCCCTCGTTCTGGCAGCGGATCACGGGCAAGCTGCAGCAAGGGTGAGGCGGCTGCCCGGTTGACCGAGGCATGAGCCGTGTATGCCGCGCGGCATCGGCGATCGTGCTGCCAGACGATGGGCAGGTTATCCTCATGCCCGCATTCGATCAGGGGAAAGGGATGACCATGCAGCGCTGGCTGATTGCCGCCGTGGTGACTTGCATTGCCGCCACTGGCTGCAGCGACCCGGCCAGGGAAACCGCCGCGAACGAGCCGCGCCCGCAACAGGCCGGCCAGCCGGTGAATCCGTTGGCCACGGCGCGGCACCTGGCCGCCATCGAGGCGGCTGCCGTCACTGGCAACCAGCGCGTCGTGCAGCGGCATCTCGAAGGCATGTCCAACGACATGCTGCGTTCGATGCGCGTGGCCGACCCGTCGCGACCGGTCGGTCACGAATCCGCGCGTGCCGTGCTGGCCAGCGTGTCCGGTGTGCGTTCCAGCGCGTGGGTGGACGATCACAACCTGATGGTGCTTGTCGACGGCGCCCGTTATCGCAGCACCGCGATGATCGACCGGCTGTGCCTCGCGATGGAGCCGTTGGGCGACACGCTCGCGGTCACCGTCAACCTGCAGGACGTCACGGCGACCACTTCGGCCGGCGCCGACACACTGTCGCGCAACTGCCAGTTGCCGATGGGCGAGCGGCCGCTGATGCAGTCCAGGCGGCAGATGGACGTGCTCGATCCCGAGCTGCGCCGGGCGTTCGAGGCGCAGCAGGCGCATCGCGGGTAATGGCGCGAATACGACGACGGCGCCGCATCGCTGCGGCGCCGTCGGGTTTGTCTGCGGAGGGTTTGTCTGCGGAGGATTTACAGCGCCTCGAACACGCCCGCCGCGCCCATGCCGGTGCCGATGCACATGGTCACCATGCCGTACTTCTGCTTCTTGCGGCGCATGCCGTGGAGCAGGGTGGCGATGCGCACGGCGCCGGTGGCGCCGAGCGGGTGGCCGAGCGCGATGGCGCCGCCCAGCGGGTTGACCTTGGCGGGGTCGAGCTGGAGGTCGCCCATCACGGCCAGCGCCTGCGCGGCGAAGGCTTCGTTGAGTTCGATCCAGTCGAGCTGGTTCTGGCTGATGCCGGTCTGCTTGAGCGCCTTCGGGATCGCCTCGCGCGGGCCGATGCCCATGACCTCGGGCTTGACGCCGGCCACCGAGAAGCCAACGAAGCGGCCCAGCGGGGTGAGGTTGTACTTCTTCAGCGCGGCCTCGCTGGCGAGCAGCACGGCGCCGGCGCCGTCGGACATCTGCGAGGAGTTGCCGGCGGTGACGGTGCCGCCGAACTGGCCGTTGCGGAACACGGTCTTGAGCTTGCCCAGCACTTCGACGGTGGTGCCGACGCGCGGGCCTTCGTCGGCGGTGATGAGGCGGCTGTCGGTGACGATGCCGCGGGTGGCGAGGTCGGGGTAGCGGTCGTCGAGCTGGAACGGCGCGATCTCGTCCTTGAATTCGCCGGCGGCCTGGGCGGCCAGTGCGCGGCGATGGCTTTCCGCCGCGAAGGCGTCCTGCGCCTCGCGGCTCACCTTCCACTGCTTGGCCACGTTCTCGGCGGTGATGCCCATGCCGTAGGCGATGCCGATGTGCTCGTTGGCGAAGATCGCGGGGTTCATCGCGATCTTGTGGCCCATCATCGGCACCATGCTCATGCTCTCGGTGCCGCCGGCGAGCATGAGGTCGGCCTCGCCCACGCGGATGCGGTCGGCGGCCATCGCCACCGACTGCAGGCCGGACGAGCAGAAGCGGTTCACGGTGACGCCCGGCACGGTATCGGGCAGGCCGGCGAGCAGCAGGCCGATGCGCGCCACGTTCATGCCTTGCTCGGCCTCGGGCATCGCGCAGCCGATGATGACGTCGGCGATCTCGTGCGGGTCGATGCCCGGCGCCTGCGCCAGCACGGCCTTGATGACGTGGGCCAGCATGTCGTCGGGACGGGTGTTGCGGAACACGCCGCGCGGCGCCTTGCCCACCGGGGTGCGGGTGGCGGCGACGATGTAGGCGTCTTGCACTTGCTTGGTCATTTCGTTCTCCGTGGCCCTTCGCGCGGTGCGCGGATCAGGGCGAAGTTTTGTCGTGGCTGGTGGGGACAACCATCCCCACCCCGGCCCTCCCCTTGAAGGGGAGGGAGCAGGTGGCGGTCAGTTGCGCAGCGGCTTGCCGGTGGTCATGGTGTGGGCGATGCGGGCCTGGGTCTTCTCGGTCTTGGCCAGCTCCACGAAGTGCTTGCGCTCCAGTTCCAGCAGCCACTCCTCGTCCACCAGCGAGCCGCGCTCCACGTTGCCGCCGCACAGGCAGTCGGCGATGCGGGTGGCGATGGCGATGTCGTGCTCGGAGGCGAAGTAGCCGGCCTGCAGGTTCGCGAGCGAGGCCTGGAAGGTGGCGCGGCCCACGTCGCCGGCGACCGGGATCGCGCGCTGGTACAGCGGCGGGCGGTAGCCGGATTCGGCCAGCGACAGCGCGACCTGCTTCGCCACGTAGAGCAGCTCGTAGGCGTTGAACACGATCACGTCGCTGTCGCGCAGGAGGCCCATGTTCTTCGCCTCGATCGCGCTGGGCGAGACCTTGGCCATCGCCACCGTCTCGAACACCTTCTTCAGCGACTCGAACGGATCGGCCGGGTTGGCCTTGGCCGCGCGCACGGCCAGCTCGTGCAGGCCGCCGCCGGCGGGCAGCAGGCCCACGCCGGCCTCGACCAGGCCGATGTAGGACTCCAGCGCGGCTACGGTGCGCGCCGAGTGCATCTGGAACTCGCAGCCGCCGCCCAGCGCGAGGCCACGCACGGCGGACACCACCGGCACCAGCGCATGCTTGATGCGCATGCTGGTGCGCTGGAAGTTGGCGACCATCTTCTCGAAGTCGTCGAACTTGCCGGCTTGCAGCAGGCCCAGCGCGCCCTTCAGATCCGCGCCGGCGGAGAACGGCTCGCCGCTCTGCCAGATCACCACGGCCTTGAGCTGCTCCTCGGCGATGCCGATCGCGTGCTGGATGCCGTCGAGCACCTGGTCGTTGACCGTGTGCATCTTGGTCTTGAACGAGAGGATGCCCACGCCGTCGTTGCCCAGCGTCCACAGGCGCACGCCGTCGTTCTCCCACACGGTGGTGCCCTGGTCGAATTGCTCGCCCAGGATGGGGTCGGGGAACAGCTGGCGCGCATAGACCGGATGCTGCGAGCGCGGCTTGGCCTTGCCCTCGGCGGCCGACCACGAGCCGTCCTTGCCATGCACGCCGTCGCGGCCGTCCAGCACCCAGGCGGGCAGGGGCGCGTTGCTCATCGCCTTGCTGGCGGCGATGTCCTCCTGCACCCATTTCGCCACCTGCTGCCAGCCCGCGGCCTGCCAGGTCTCGAACGGGCCGAGCTTCCAGCCGTAGCCCCAGCGGATCGCGAAGTCCACGTCGCGCGCGGTGTCGGCGATGTCGGCGAGGTGGTAGGCGGTGTAGTGGAACAGGTCGCGGAACGTGGCCCACAGGAACTGCGCCTGCTTGTCCTGCGAGGCGCGCAGCTTGGCGAACTTCTCGGCGGGATTCTTGATCGCGAGGATGGCGGCGACTTCGTCGGACGCCTTCTGCTCGGAGGCGCGGTAATCCTGCTTCGCCACGTCGAGCACCACGATGTCCTTGCCGGCCTTCCTGTAGAAGCCCGCGCCGTTCTTCTGGCCCAGCGCGCCCTTCTCGATCAGGCCGCTGAGCCACGCCGGCGCCTTGAAGTAGGCGTGCCACGGGTCGTTCGGCAGCGTGTCGGCCATGGTCTTGATGACGTGCGCCATGGTGTCCAGGCCCACCACGTCGGCGGTGCGGTAGGTGGCGCTCTTGGGGCGGCCCACGGCCGGGCCGGTGAGCGCGTCGACCACGTCGAAGCCCAGCCCGAACTGCTCGGTGTGGTGCATGGTGGCCAGCATCGAGAACACGCCGATGCGGTTGCCGATGAAGTTCGGCGTGTCGCGCGCGATCACCACGCCCTTGCCCACGGCGGTGGTGAGGAAGGCTTCCAGCCCATCGACCACCTTCGCCTCGGTGAGGCGGGTGGGGATCAGCTCGACCAGGTGCATGTAGCGCGGCGGGTTGAAGAAGTGCACGCCGCAGAAGCGGTGGCGCATTTCTTCAGGCAATGCTTCGGCGAGGCCGTTGATCGACAGGCCCGAGGTGTTCGAGGCCAGCACCGCGCCGGGCGCGACGTGCGGGGCGATCTTCTTGTAGAGATCCAGCTTCCAGTCCATCCGCTCGGCGATCGCTTCCACGATCAGGTCGCAGCCTTCGAGCAGGGCGAGGTGCTCGTCGTAGTTCGCCGGGATGATCGCGCTGGCGAGGTTCTTGTCGGCCAGCGGCGCAGGCGAGAGCTTGGCGAGGTTGGCGATCGCCTTCAGCGCAATGCCGCTCTTGGGGCCTTCCTTCGCGGCCAGGTCGAACAGCACGGTCTCGACGCCGGCGTTGGTGAGGTGGGCGGCGATCTGCGCGCCCATGACGCCGGCGCCGAGCACGGCCGCCTTGCGGATGCGCAGCGCCGGGGTGGTGGTGGATGGAGCGGTCATCGGATTCTCCAGAGTGGTGCGGACACGTGAGGCAAACGGGACATGGAACCCGGCCGGCGGCCGGCGAACGGTGCGGGGCTCAACTGCCGGCGCGCAGGCCGGCGGCGGCGAAACGGATCAGGTGCTGGATGGTCTGCTCGCGGTGGGCGCGCGCGCTGACGTCGTTCTTGCGCTTCATCATGCCGAAGCCGGACATCGCATGGGTCAGCGCGCCCACCATGATGTCGATGCGCCAGTACAGCTCCTCCTTGCTGAGGTCCGGCAGCAGGCGGGCGAATTCCGCGCTGAACTGGCGCATCACGTGGCCGTAGTTCTCGGACACGAAGCGTCGCAGGGTGTCGTCGTGCTCGGCGAAGGCGCGCACCAGCACGCGCATGAACAGCGGGCCGCCGTCGTCGTCGGAGAGCTCCATCGCGGGCCGGATGAAGGCGTCCAGCACGTCCTCCAGCCGGTTGCCGCCGAGCTCGGTGACCTTGGCCAGCGCGGCCTGGCGCTGGGCGTTCAGCGCGTCCAGGCGGCGGCGGAACACTTCCTCGACCAGCTTCTCCTTCGAGCCGAAGTGGTAGTTCACCGCGGCGAGGTTGACCCCGGCGCTGCTGGTCAGCTGGCGCAGCGAGGCGCCGTCGAAGCCGCGCTGGGCGAACAGGGCTTCGGCGGCGCCGAGTATGCGTTCCTTGGTGGAGCCGGTGCGGTTCACGGAGCGGGTCTTCCCAGGTGGCCAAGGGCATCGTTCAAACGATCGTTTGAGCATACGCGGACGGCTTCGCTGTCGTCAAACCGTGGCGCCGGCCGGCCTGTCGACGGCTTGCGAATGGGGTAGAATCTGTCAAACTTCGCCAGCTAAACCCGCATTTCGAGTCGGTTTTGGCCTTTGTCGCGGCGCAATGCCGACCCCATCCCATCATCTGTTTCCCGGAGCACACCCATGGCGCTGGAGCGCACTCTTTCCATCATCAAGCCCGACGCCGTCGCCAAGAACGTGATCGGCGAGATCTACGCCCGTTTCGAGAAGGGCGGCCTGAAGATCGTGGCCGCCAAGCAGAAGCAGCTGTCGCGTGCCGAGGCCGAGGGCTTCTACGCGGTGCACCGCGAGCGCCCGTTCTTCAAGGCGCTGGTGGATTTCATGATCTCCGGCCCGGTGATGATCCAGGTGCTGGAAGGCGAGGGTGCGATCCTCAAGAACCGCGAGCTGATGGGCGCCACCAACCCGAAGGACGCCGCGCCGGGCACGATCCGCGCCGACTTCGCCGACTCGATCGACGCGAACGCCGTGCACGGCTCCGACGCCGCCGAGACTGCCGCCGTCGAGATCGCGTACTTCTTCGCGGCCACCGAGATCCACGCGAGGTAATGAGGTTGTGACCGAGGTTGTCGCCACGCCGCCTGCTGCCGCCAGCAAGGTCAACCTGCTCGACTTCGATCGCGAGGGGCTGCGCGAGTTCTTCGCGCAGCTCGGCGAGAAGCCGTATCGCGCCGAGCAGGTGATGAAGTGGATCTACCACAACCTCGAGGACGACTTCGGCAACATGACCGACCTGGGCAAGGCGCTGCGCGCCAAGCTCGGTGAGGCCTGCTACGTGGGGCGGCCGAACACGCTGGTGGACAAGGCCGCCGCCGACGGCACGCACAAGTGGCTGCTGGGCATGGACACGGGCAACGCGGTGGAAACCGTGTACATCCCCGAGCCCACCCGCGGCACGCTGTGCGTGTCCTCGCAGATCGGCTGCGCGCTGAACTGCCAGTTCTGCTCCACCGGCGCGCAGGGCTTCAACCGCAACCTCAGCACCGCCGAGATCATCGGCCAGGTATGGGTGGCGGCGAAGTACCTGGGCAACGTCACTCACCAGAACCGACGCATCACCAACGTGGTGATGATGGGCATGGGCGAACCGCTGGCGAACTTCGACAACGTGGTCGCCGCGATGAAGCTGATGCGCGACGACCTCGGCTTCGGCCTCGCGTCCAAGCGCGTTACGCTGTCCACCGCCGGCATGGTGCCGTGGATCGACAAGCTCTCCGACGCGATCGACGTGTCGCTGGCGGTGTCGCTGCATGCGGCGAACGACGAGCTGCGCACCGAGCTGATGCCGATCAACAAGCGCTATCCGCTGGCCGAGCTCACCGCGGCCTGCCAGCGCTGGGTCGCGCGCAAGCCGCGTACCTCGATCACCTTCGAATACACCTTGATGAAGGGCGTGAACGACCAGCCCGAGCATGCGAAGCAGCTGATCCGCTTCATGCGCCGCCTGCCCACCTGCAAGGTGAACCTGATCCCGTTCAATCCCTTCCCCGGCACCCAGTTCGAGCGCTCGGACGCCGACACCATCCGCGCGTTCCAGACCCAGTTGCTCAATGCCGGCATTCTCACCATGCTGCGCCGTACCCGCGGCGACGACATCGATGCCGCCTGCGGCCAGCTGGCCGGCCAGGTGCACGACCGCACCCGGCGCAGCGCCGAGATTCGCAAACGCGTGAACGCAGAGGTGACGCATGCGGTGTGAGCGATTGCTTGCCTTCGGTCTGTCGCTGGCGCTGGCCGGCTGCGTGACGGTGGGCGGCGGCAACAACAACGGCGACGGCCAGCCCCCTGTCCACATCCCGAAGACCAGCAAGGCCGAGCAGCGCCAGGATGCCGCGCGCATCCACACCGAGCTGGCCCAGCACTACCTCGCCGACGGCGACCTGCAGGATGCACTGACCAAGCTGCAGCTGGCGCTGAAGTTCGACCCGGACTATGCGCCCGCCCACACCGTGATCGCGGTGGTCTACGAGAAGATCAACAACCTGCCCGAGGCCGAGCTGCACTACCGCAGGGCGGTGGCGCTGGAACCGGGCAAGGGCGGCCCGAACAACAACCTCGGCCAGTTCCTGTGCCGCACCGGCAAGATGCAGGAGTCGATCGGCTACTTCCGCAAGGCGGTGGCCGATCCGTTCTACGCCACCCCCGACGTGGCGCTCACCAACGCCGGCATCTGCCAGCTGCAGATGAACGACACGGCCGGTGCGGAAGCGAGTTTCCGTGACGCAATCGCGCGAAATCCCGGCAATGGCGAGGCACTTTTCCACCTTGCCGAAGTACTCTACCGGCAGGGGGATGCGTTTCGTGCCCGGGCTTTCATCCAGCGTTTCGACGCGCTGGGCAATCCCAATGCGGCCGCCCTCAAGCTTGGTTACGATATCGAGTCGCGCTTGGGCAACACGGACGCAGCCCAGACCTATCTCAGGCGTTTGCAGGGCCAGTTCCCGGATTCGGAACAGGCGCGCGCGCTGAAAATCACTGCCAGCAGTCCATGACCACGAAACAGTCTTTCCAGCCCGGCCCGGATGCAGCCGAGCACATTCTGTTCGACAACCAGCCGGGCAGCACGACGACATCCGCGGACAAGCGCGCATTCGGCGGGCACGACAGCGCCTTCGGCCAACGCCTGCGGGCGGCGCGCGAGGCGCGCGGCATGGACTTGGAGGCCTGCGCGCACGCGCTCAAGTTGCCGCTGCGCATCCTGCGCAAGCTGGAGCAGGGCGAGCACGACGGCATCGACTCGAAGATCTACCTCGCCAGCTACATCGGCAAGTACGGGCAGTACCTCGGCCTCGACGAAACCGAGATCCAGGCCGAGCAGGCGCGCATCCGCCAGGCCGAGCCGCCGCTGGTGGCCACCGGCGGCATCTCGCACTCGCGCTTCCTGCTCGACCGCTACGCCACCGCCGCCACCTACGTGGTGCTGACCCTGGTGATCGCGGTGCCGACCGTCTGGTTCGGCGTGCGCAGCACGCTGGATCGCGACCTCAGCCATCTCACCCCGCTGGATGCCTCGCCGGTGGCGCAGCAGGATGCGCAGGCCGCCTCGCCGGGCAAGCCGGGCGTGCCGGCAACCGCGGCGCCGGTCGCCAAGGCGCCGGCCGCGCAGCCGGCCCAGGAGCAGCCGCTGATGGCCTCGATGGCGCCGTTCCCGAACCTCGGCAACGACGAGTTGGCGCCGCCGAAGATCGCCGCGCCCGCCGTCGACGCCGGCACCGGCGGCCACAGCCTCAGCCTGAACCTCAGCGCGGCGAGCTGGGTCGAGGTGGTCGCGCAGGACGGCACGCGCCTGGAATACGGCCTGCTGCCCGCCGGCACCAGCAAGACCTGGCACAGCGACCAGCCGCTGGACGTGCGCATCGGCAACGTCGCCGGCGCGCAGGCGAGCATCGACGGCCAGGCGGTGGCGCTCGACACGTTCCGCCACGCGAACGTGGCACACTTCCGCGTGCAGATCGCGGACGGCAGGGCCGCTGCGGCCAGCCTCTGAGCGCGGTATCGCAGGCGCTCGCCGCGCCTGCGCGCGATCCATTTCGGTTATGCTTGCCCATTCTTCGCCCGCGTGCGGGCGAAGGGTGACGGCGAGCCGTTTTTCTCGCCCTCCGCAACGGGCACGCCCCTGCGCTACCCACGAACGGTGAAGCATGGCTTTTGACGCATACGACGACTACGAACAAAGCGAACGCGTCCAGAAATGGCTGCGCGAGAACGGCCTCTCCATCGCCGTCGGCATCGCGATCGGCCTGGTCGGCATCTTCGGCCTGCAGCAGTGGCGCAAGCACCAGGCGAACAACGAAGCCGCCGCCGCCGGCCTGTACCAGCAGGCGCAGGTGGCGCTGGCCAGCGGCAAGCCGACTGCGGCGACCGCCTTCGTCGACGAGCTGATGAAGGACTACGCCAAGTCGCCGTACGCGCTGTTCGCGGTGAGCGACCGCGCCAAGCAGCAGGTGCAGGACAGGCAGTTGGACAAGGCACTCGCCTCGCTGCAGTGGGCCGAGGCGCACGCCGCCGATCCGGCGCTGAAGGCGCTGGTGCAGTTGCGCATCGCGCGCGTGCAGCTCGCCAAGGGCGACGGCAAGGCCGCGCTGGCCGTGCTCGAAGCGATGCCGGCCGGGCAGTACGCCGGCCTCAACCAGGAACTCCGCGGCGATGCGCTGGTCAAGCTGGGACGCGCCGACGACGCCCGCAAGGCCTACCAGGCGGCGATGGCGGCATTGGGTGAGGACGCGCCGCAGCATGCCGTCCTGCAGATGAAGATCGACGATCTGGCCGTGGCCGGGAAGCAGGGTGCATGAAAGTCGTGGTGAAGAAGAGCGTATGGCTGGTCGCGCTGGGTTCGCTGGTGCTGCTGGCCGGCTGCAACTCGTTCAAGAAGAAGAACCTCGAGCCGCCGACCCCGCTGGACAAGCATTTCACGCCGACCGTGCAGGTCAGCAAGCTGTGGACCGCGCGCATCGGTGACGGCGCCGGCATCAGCGGCCTGCGCCTGCGCCCGACCGTGGTGGACGGCGTGCTGTACGCCGACAGCACCGACGGCAAGATCGCCGCGTTCGACGCCGCCAGCGGCAAGCAGCTGTGGGAAAAGAGCAGCCGCACCAAGGGCTGGTTCGGCTGGGGCGACAAGAAGCACCAGCGCCCCGACGCGCTGTACGCCGGCGGCCCCGCCGTGGCCGGCGACCTGCTGGTGGTGGGCACGCTCGACGGCCACGTCTACGGCATGGGCGCGAAGGACGGCAGCCCGCGCTGGGAGGCCGAGCTGAATTCCGAGGTGGTCGCCGCGCCGGCGATCAGCGGCGACCTGGTGATCGCGCGCACCCAGGACGGCCGCGTGTACGGCCTCGATGCCGCCACCGGCAAGCGCCGCTGGGTCTACGACCAGGGCAGCGTGCCCGCGCTCAGCCTGCGCGGCAACGCCGCCCCGCTGGCCGCGAACGGCGTGGTGTTCATCGGCAGCGACGACGGCAAGCTGGTCGCGCTGCGCCAGGACAACGGCGACAAGCTGTGGGAGCAGAAGCTCGCCAACGGCGAGGGCCGCACCGACATCGAGCGCCTCGACGACGCCGACGGCGCGATCGTGCTCGACGGCAGCACGCTGTACGGCGCCGCCTACCACGGCAACCTCACCGCGATCGACGGCCCCAGCGGCCGGCCGCTGTGGTCGCATCCGTTCTCCACCTACACCGCGCTGGCCGTGAGCGGCAACGCCGTGTACGGCGTCGACGACCAGGGCGTGGCGTGGGCGTTCGACCGCAGCGGCGGCGCCGACATGTGGAAGAACGACAAGCTGAAGTACCGCTGGCTCACCGGCCCCGCCGTGCAGGGCAACTACGTGGTGGTGGCCGACGCCTACGGTTACGTGCACTGGCTGCAGTCCGGCGACGGCGCGCTGGCCGCGCGCGTGCGCCTGTCGAAGAAGGCGATCCAGGCCCAGCCGCTGGTGGTGGGCGACACCGTGTACGTCGAGGACGTGAAGGGCCACATCGGCGCCTACCGTCTCGCCGCGCACTGACGCCGCACCCGCTGCAAGGAACCGTGTTTCGCCATGCTGCCCGTCGTCGCCCTGGTCGGTCGCCCCAACGTCGGTAAATCGACCCTGTTCAACGCGCTGACGCGCAGCCGCGACGCCCTGGTGGCCGACCTGCCGGGCGTCACCCGCGACCGCCATTACGGCGTGTGCCGCAGCGGCGCGCGCCCGTTCGTGGTGGTCGACACCGGCGGCCTCTCCGGCGTGGACGAGGGCCTCGACGGGCTCACCGCGCAGCAGGTGCGCCTCGCCATCGAGGAAGCGCAGGCGCTGGTGTTCGTGGTGGATGCGCGCGACGGCCTGCTGCCGCAGGACCGCAACATCCTCGACGAGCTGCGCCGCAGCGGCAAGCCGCTGCTGCTCGCGGTGAACAAGACCGACGGCCTGGACCTGCACGAGGCGCTGGCCGAGTTCGCCCGCTTCGGCATTGCCGCCACGCTGCCGTTGTCGGCCGCGCACAACCGCGGCACCGAGGAACTGGTTGCCGCGCTGCTGCCGGTGCTGCCGGAAGACGCGCACGAGGAGCTGGCCGCAGGCGAGGACGGCTCCATCCGCGTCGCCATCGTGGGCCGGCCGAACGCAGGCAAGTCCACCCTGGTCAACCGCCTGCTCGGCGAGGACCGGCTGATCGTCTCCGACGTGGCCGGCACCACGCGTGACCCGATCCGCGTGCCGCTGGAGCGCGACGGCCGCCGCTACACCCTGATCGACACCGCCGGCGTGCGGCGCAAGGCGCGCGTCGAGGAGGCGGTGGAGAAATTCAGCGTCATCAAGACCCTGCAATCCATCGCCGCCGCCCAGGTGGTGGTGGTCATGATCGACGCACGCGAGAACCTCGCCGACCAGGACCTCACCCTGATCGGCCACGCGGTGGACGAGGGCAGGGCGCTGGTGATCGCGGTGAACAAGTGGGACGGCCTCGACGCCTACCAGCGCGAGCAGTGCGAACGTGCGCTGGATCGCCGCCTGCAGTTCGTCGACTGGGCGAAGACCGTATTCATCTCCGCGCTGCACGGCTCCGGCCTGCGCGAGCTGATGCGCGCGGTGGTGCGCGCGCATGCCGCGGCCACGAAGGAACTCGGTTCCTCCGACCTCACCCGCACGCTGGAAAAAGCCTACGAGAGCTACCAGCCGCCGCTGGTGCGCGGCCATGCGCCGAAGCTGCGCTTCGCCCATCCGGGCGGCAACAACCCGCCCACCATCGTGATCCACGGCAGCCGCACCAAGCACATCGCGCCGGCCTATCGCAGGTATCTGGAAAACTTCTTCCGCCGCCGCTACAAGCTCGAAGGCACGCCGATCCGCATCGAGTTCCGCGAAGGCGAGAACCCCTACGCCGGCAAGAAGAACGTGCTCACCGAAGGCCAGCTGCGCAAGCGCCAGCGGATGATCCGCGAGATGAAGAAGCGCGGCAGGTAGGTCGGGCAGGTTGGGGTAGGTCGGGCTTCAGCCCGACAACATCACCACGCATAGTCGGGCTGAAGCCCGACCTACGCCGACCCACGAGGGCGCCGCGCTAGACTTGCGCCATGCCCACGCCCACCGACTGCGCTGCCTTGCTGGCCGAGCTGCGCGCCAGCATCCCGGAAATTCCTCCCGCCGAAGCCTTGGCCCATCAGTCGCGCGGCGCGCTGCTGATCGACGTGCGCGAGGACGGCGAGCGCGCCGCCGGCACGCCGGCCGGTGCGCTGGGCCTGTCGCGCGGTTTCCTGGAGCTGCGCATCGCGCAGGCGGAGCCGGATCGCGCGCGCACGATCCTCACCGTGTGCGGCAGCGGCATGCGCTCGCTGCTGGCGGCCGAGGCGTTGCTGCGGCTCGGCTATCGCGACGTGCGTTCCGTCGCCGGCGGTTTCGAGCGCTGGAAGGGCGAAGGCCTGCCGGTGGTGACGGGCACGCTGGATGCGGATGCCGCCGAACGCTACGCGCGCCAGCTGCGCCTGCCGCAGGTGGGCGAGGCGGGGCAGGCGAAGCTGGCGGCGGCGAACGTGGTGTTGCTCGGCGCCGGCGGCCTCGGCGCACCGGCGGCGCTGTATCTCGCCGCGGCCGGTGTGGGCCAGCTCACCCTGATCGACGACGACCGCGTGGAGCGCTCCAACCTGCATCGGCAGGTGATCCACGCCGACGCGCGCGTGGGCATGGCCAAGACCGAGTCCGCGCGCCTCGCGCTGAACGCGCTGAACCCGCGCGTGCGCATCGAACTGCACAACGAGCGCCTGTGCGCCGACAACGTGGAGCGCCTGCTGGCCGGCCACGACCTGGTGATCGACGGCGCCGACAATTTCTCCGCGCGCTACCTGCTTGCCGCCGCCACGCGGCAGCTGCAGCTGCCGATGGTCTACGGCGCGGTGGAGCGTTTCAGCGGGCAGGTCAGCGTGTTCGATCCGCGCCGCGACGACTCGCCGTGCTACCGCTGCCTGTTCCCCGAGCCGCCCTCGGCCGCCGAGGCGCCGAACTGCAGCGAGGCGGGCGTGCTCGGCGTGCTGCCCGGCATCGTGGGCCTGCTGCAGGCCAGCGAGGCGCTGAAGCTGATTCTCGGCATCGGCGAACCGCTGGTCGGCCGCTTGCTGTCGTTCGACGCGCTGGGCATGCGTTTCCGCGAGACGCGCCTGCCGCGCGATCCGGCCTGCCCGGGTTGCGGCGCCGCCGCGCGCTTCAGCGGCTACGAAGATGTCGCGGCGTTCTGCTCCGCCGCCGGCTGAGCGAGGTCGGCGGGAATCAGCGCATGCACCGCCGCGTCGTGGGCGCGGTCCCAGGCCCACAGCCGCTGCCGCGCCATGCCTTCGAACCTGGCGCCCAGCCGGGCGGCGACGCGGCGGCTGGCGTGGTTGTCGGGCAGGGTGACGATCTCGATGCGGATCAGGCCGAGCTCGGCGAAGCCGAAGCGCGCCACCAGCCGCGCCGCCGCGGTGGCGATGCCCCGGCCCTGGCGCGAGCTGCGCACCCAGTAGCCGAGGTTCGCGCTGCGATGCAGGGGGTTGAGCTGGTTGAGCCCGCAGCCGCCCAGCAGTTCGCCGCCGGCCGCGTCGCGCACGGCGAAGGCGAAGTGCGCGCCGCTCTGCCAGGCGTCGCGGCAGTGCGCCGTCCAGGCCCGGGCGTGCTCCAAGTCGTAGTCGGCGCGGCACCACGGCAGCCAGCGCCCCACGCCGGCGACCGACTCCTGCACGGCCGCGTGCAGCTCGGCGGCATCCGCGTCGCGCCACGGCTGCAGGATCAGGCGGCCGCCGGCGAGCGACGGCGGAGCAGGCGTGGTCATCGGTGTCGTTTGTGCGCCATGGGCGGAGCTTGGATAATGGCGCCTCTTTCGGCCTGGCATCAACATGAGCGCACGCATCCTCGACGGAAAACGCATCGCGCAGGAACTGCTCGAACGCATCGGCAAGCGGGTGGCGGAGCGCAAGGCGCATGGCCTGGTCGAACCGGGCCTGGCCGTGGTGCTGGTCGGCACCGACGCCGCATCCGCGGTGTACGTGCGCAACAAGCGCAAGGCCTGCCAGCAGGTGGGCTTCCGTTCCTTCGGCCACGACCTGCCGGCGAGCACCACGCAGGCCGAGCTGTTCGCGCTGATCGACCAGCTCAACGCCGATCCGGCCGTGCACGGCATCCTGGTGCAGTCGCCGCTGCCGGAGCACATCGACGAGGACGCGCTGGTCGACCGCATCGATCCCGACAAGGACGTGGACGGCTTCCAGGCCATCAATGTAGGCCGCCTCGCGCTGCGCCGCTTCGGCCTGCGGCCGTGCACGCCCAAGGGCGTGATGACCCTGCTCGGCCACACCGACCGCCCGGTGCGCGGCCAGCACGCGGTGGTGGTGGGCGTGTCCAACCACGTGGGCCGGCCGCTGGCGCTGGAACTCTTGATCGCCGGCTGCACCACCACCTGCTGCCACAAGTTCACCCGCGACCTGGAAAGCCACGTGCGCCAGGCCGACATCGTGATCGTCGCGGTGGGCCGGCCGGGCCTGGTCAAGGGCGAATGGATCAAGCCCGGCGCGGTGGTGATCGACGTGGGCATCAACCGGCTGGACGACGGCCGCCTGGTGGGCGACGTGGAATTCGATCCTGCCGCCGAACGCGCCAGCTGGATCACCCCGGTGCCCGGCGGCGTGGGCCCGATGACGGTGGCCACGCTGATGGAGAACACGCTGGAAGCCGCCGAGGCGCGGGAAAAACGCTGATCCATTCAGCCGCCGCGCTGGCGGCATGCTGCGCTGCCGCGTATAATCCTCTCTTTGCAGCGGGGCATACCATGCGCATTCTCGCCGAGGCTCTCACCTACGACGACGTCTTCCTCGTACCCGGCCACTCCAACGTGCTGCCGCGCGACGTGGACACCTCCACCCGCTTCACCCGCGACCTGCGCCTGAACATCCCGATCGTCTCCGCCGCGATGGACACCGTGACCGAGGCGCGCCTCGCCATCACCATGGCGCAGCAGGGCGGCATCGGCATCATCCACAAGAACATGACGCTCGAACGGCAGGCCGCCGAAGTGCGCCTGGTGAAGAAGTTCGAGGCGGGCGTGATCCGCAACCCGTTCACCGTGGGTCCGGACACCTCGATCAGCGACGTGCTCAAGCTCACCCGCGCGCACAGCATCTCCGGCGTGCCGGTGGTGGAGGGCGGCAAGCTGGTGGGCATCGTCACCAGCCGCGACATGCGCTTCGAGCGCAAGCCGAACGACCCGGTGCGCAACATCATGACCCGCCAGGACCGGCTGGTGACGGTGAAGGAAGGCGCCAGCCAGGACGAGGTGCTGCAGCTCTTGCACAAGCACCGCATCGAGAAGGTGCTGGTGGTCAACGACGACTTCCAGCTGCGCGGCCTGATCACCGTGAAGGACATCCAGAAGGCGCGCGACAACCCGCACTCCGCCAAGGACGCCACCGAGGCGCTGCTGGTCGGCGCGGCGGTGGGCGTGGGCGGCGACACCGAGCGCCGTGTCGAGGCGCTGGTCGAGGCCGGCGTGGACGTGCTGGTGGTGGACACCGCGCACGGCCATTCGCAGGGCGTGATCGACCGCGTGGCCTGGGTGAAGAAGCAGTTCCCCAAGGTGCAGGTGGTGGCCGGCAACATCGTCACCGGCGACGCCGCGCTGATGCTGCGCGACGCCGGCGCCGACGCGGTGAAGGTGGGCGTGGGCCCCGGTTCCATCTGCACCACCCGCGTGGTGGCTGGCGTGGGCGTGCCGCAGATCACCGCGATCGACATGGTGGCCACGGCGCTGAAGGATTCCATCCCGCTGATCGCCGACGGCGGCATCCGCTACTCCGGCGACATCCCCAAGGCGCTGGCCGCGGGCGCGTCGTCCGTGATGCTCGGCTCGATGTTCGCCGGCACCGAGGAATCGCCGGGCGAGGTGGAGCTGTTCCAGGGCCGCTCCTACAAGAGCTACCGCGGCATGGGCTCGATCGGCGCGATGCAGCTCGGCTCCAAGGACCGCTACTTCCAGGACAACGAAGCCGACGCCGACAAGCTGGTGCCCGAGGGCATCGAAGGCCGCGTGCCGTACCGCGGCCCGCTGCGCAACATCATCCACCAGCTGATCGGCGGCCTGCGCGCCTCGATGGGCTACCTCGGCGCCGCCACCATCGAGGACGTGCGCGCCAAGGCGCAGTTCGTCAAGGTGACTTCGGCGGGCGTCACCGAGGCGCACCCGCACGACATCCAGATCACCAAGGAAGCGCCGAACTACCGGTTGAATTCGTGAGGAGAGCCGGGACTCGGGACTCGGGACTCGGGACTCGGCAAAGCAAAAAAGCATAAGCGCTGGTGTGGATCAGGCATCTGCGCCAGTCCGTATTCGATGATGCGGTGGATCTTGGGGGCCCGAGTCCCGAGTCCCGAGTCCCGAGTCCCGCATGACACAAAACATCCACTCCGACAAAATCCTCATCCTCGACTTCGGCGCGCAGTACACGCAGCTGATCGCGCGGCGCGTGCGCGAGCTGGGCGTGTACTGCGAGATCTGGGCCTGGGACCACAACCCGGCCGAGATCGCGGCGTTCGGGGCCAAGGGCATCATCCTTTCCGGCGGCCCGGAATCGACCACGCTGCCGGGCGCGCCCGCCGCGCCGCAGGAAGTGTTCGATTCGGGCCTGCCGATCCTGGGCATCTGCTACGGCATGCAGACCCTGGCCGCGCAGTTGGGCGGCGCCACGGAAGCGGCCGACCAGCGCGAATTCGGCCACGCCGAAGTGGAGATCGTGGCGAAGAGCCGGCTGTTCGACGGCCTGAGCGACCACGCCGGCGCGCATCGTCTGGACGTCTGGATGAGCCACGGCGACCACGTGTCGAAGGCGCCGCCGGGCTTCGTGGTCACCGGCAGCACGGATCGCATCCCGGTCGCGGTGATGGAGAACGAAGCGAAGCGCTGGTACGGCGTGCAGTTCCATCCCGAGGTGACGCACACGAAGCAGGGCAGTGCGCTGCTGCAGCGCTTCGTCACCGAAATCTGCGGCTGCGCCACGCTGTGGACGGCGGCCAACATCATCGAGGATCAGATCGCACGCGTGCGCGCGCAGGTGGGCAGCGACCACGTGCTGCTGGGCCTGTCCGGCGGCGTGGATTCCTCGGTGGTCGCCGCGCTGCTGCACAAGGCCATCGGCGACCAGCTCACCTGTGTGTTCGTCGACACCGGCCTGCTGCGCTGGCAGGAAGGCGACCAGGTGATGGCCACGATGGCCGAGCACATGGGCGTCAAGGTGATCCGCGTCAACGCCGCCGAGCGCTACTTCAAGGCGCTGGCAGGCGTGGCCGACCCGGAGGCCAAGCGCAAGATCATCGGCCGCCTGTTCGTGGAGATCTTCGACGAGGAATCGGCCAAGGTCACCGAAGCGGGCCACGGTCAGGTGAAATGGCTGGCGCAGGGCACGATCTACCCCGACGTGATCGAATCGGCCGGCAGCAAGACCGGCAAGGCCCACGTCATCAAGAGCCACCACAACGTGGGCGGCCTGCCCGAGCACATGAAGCTCAAGCTGGTCGAGCCGCTGCGCGAACTGTTCAAGGACGAGGTACGCCGCATCGGCGTGGAACTCGGCCTGCCGCGCGCGATGGTCTACCGCCACCCGTTCCCCGGCCCGGGCCTCGGCGTGCGCATCCTGGGCGAGGTGAAGCCCGAGTACGCCGAACTCCTGGCCCGCGCCGACGCGATCTTCATCGAGGAACTGCGCAAGGCCGACCTGTACGACAAGACCAGCCAGGCCTTCGCCGTGTTCCTGCCGGTGAAATCGGTGGGCGTGGTCGGCGACGCCCGCGCCTACGAATGGGTGATCGCGCTGCGCGCAGTGGAAACCATCGACTTCATGACCGCGCACTGGGCGCACCTGCCGTACGAGTTCCTCGGCCGCGTCTCCAACCGCATCATCAACGAACTGCGCGGCGTCTCCCGCGTGGTCTACGACATCAGCGGCAAGCCGCCGGCGACGATCGAGTGGGAGTGACAGGGCGTCCCTCGGCAATAGCTTGTTTTGTGCAAGGGATGATTTGGACAAACTGTTTCAGTCGTAGCCTGGCTACGATTGAAGGCGAAATGTCAAATTGACTTGTGCTTGAGAAAGTCGTAGAAGTCGTAGTATGGCTACGACTTCCTCAAGCAAGTTGAATGCGCTCTACACCCGGCTGGCGCCGGGTACGCCGCTGACCTCCGAAGACTTGGCTGCGCTGGGCATCTCCGCCGACCTGGCCGTCCACTACGTGCGGGCAGGTTGGCTCACGCGCTTGGCCCGCGGGGTGTATGGCCGCCCGAACGACACTCTGGCGCTTCACCCCAGCCTGTTGCTGTTGCAGCGCAGGTTCGTGGGCCTGCATGTCGGCGGCAAGTCGGCGCTGGACTGGTACGGCGTGCGCCAATACGTGTCGCAGCAGCCCATGCTGCACCTGTATGGTTGGACGGCAGCGCACCTGCCGGAGTGGTTCACCGAACGCTTCCCGGCCGAGTACCACCGCAAGCGCCTGTTCCACGAACAGCCGGGCAGCCTGCTGCACGTCGGCACGTTCGAGCAGCGTGGCGGCGCGCCGCAGGTATCGGCGCCGGAGCGCGCCTTGCTGGAACTGTTGAGCGAAGTCGGCGTGCGCCAGCCGTTGCAGGAAGCCCGCGAGCTCGTGGAAAACGCCTACGGCTTGCGCGCCGACGTGCTGCGCGAGCTGTTGCAGCACTGCATGAGCATCAAGACCGTGCGGCTGTGCCTGCAACTCGGCCGCGAAGCGTCGCTGCCGTGGATGGCCAAGCTCGATCCGGCCACGTTGCCCACGGGCAGCGATCGGCCCTGGGTATCCCGCTCTGCCGACGGCCTGCTGGTGCTCAAGCCGTGAACCAGACCTGGCTCGATACCGCACGCCTGCTGGTGCAGGTGGCGCCGCTGGTATTCGTGGACGACACCTTTGCGCTGAAGGGCGGCACGGCGATCAATCTGTTCGTGCGCGACATGCCGCGCCTGTCGGTCGATCTCGACCTGGTCTTTCCCGATCACACCTTGCCGCGCGACGAGGCGCTGGCGCGCATCAACGAGGCCATCCGGCAGGCTGCCGAGCGGTTGCAGAGGCGAGGATTCCAGACGCATGCGCCGGCGGCGGCAGCAGGAGAGACCAAGCTGTTGGTGCGCCGTGGCTCGATCCAGGTCAAGGTCGAAGTGAACTTCGTCATGCGCGGCACGGTGCGGCCGGTACGTCGCGCTTCGCTGACGCCATCCGCACGCGACGTGCTGATGGCCGACCTGGACATCCCGGTGGTGTCGCTGGAGGACGTGTACGGCGGCAAGCTGGCGGCGGCGCTGGATCGGCAGCATCCGCGCGATCTGTTCGACGTGATGCAGCTCTTTGCGCACGAGGGCATCACGCCCGGTATCCGGCGCGCCTTCGTGGTCTACCTGGCCAGCAGCAACCGGCCGCTGCATGAAGTGCTGTTCCCGCCGCTGCGCGACATCCGGCACGACTACGCGCACAACTTCCAGGGCATGACGGCCGAGCTGGTGCCGCTCGACGCGCTGCTTGCCGCGCGGGAACGCATGCTGCGCGAAATCCAGCAGGGCTTGGACGACGACGAGCGCCGCTTCCTGTTGTCGCTGGTGGCCGGTATGCCCGAGTGGCCGCGGTTGGGTATGGCCCATCTCGAACACTTGCCGGGCATCCGCTGGAAGCTGCACAACCTGATGCAGTTGAAGGAAACCCAAGCGAAGAAATTTTCCGGGCAGGCCGACTTGCTTGCCGCGCGGCTGTCTGCCTTACCCCGGTGCTGATGGTCGAAGGAGTGAAGCGGGCCTCTGAGCTGTTGATATGCGGTTCACGGCGGTCTCGTCAGAGTGCGCTGAAGGAGATTTTCATGAGCTTGAAAACCGCGTTTCTTCCATTCTCCCTGGCCATGCTGCTGGCCGGTTCCGCCTTGCCCGTGCACGCGGCGCAAGGCGCTGCCGTCCGTTCGCCCGCGCCGGGCGTGCTCTGCGACCGTTACGCGTGCGCGAACGACCAGGGGATTTCCCGCGCGTTGACGCGGAAGTATCTCGGCAGGAAGGCCGCGACCAGGTTGTATTCACAAGGCGACTTCGACACGACCGAGTTCACCTTTGCCAACGGGGTCTTCTGCGACGTGAAGGAGCGGCTGTGCCGGGTGGATCGCTACTACGGCGCGAACGGGCAGCGTTCCGGGGCTGTCTCCAGGAAATACACGAAGCTGCTCTTCGGAAAGTAGCGGCCGCCGTGGCTTCGGGGCGACCGGGCTTTTCGGGCGCCGAACGGAGAAGCCGCCTGCGGACGGGTTGGCGATGCAACGGCGCCCGGCCATGGCCTTCGCAACCTGCGTCCGCCCAGGCGCGGCGCGTGCCTGAAAGCGCTTTGCCCGCGGCCGTGGACGCCGCCCGGTGTGGCGCTGGCGTATCAACTTGCGGCAAGTTGGCGCAGTTTTGCTGCGCTGCGATATGAGGGGAGTACATTGGCACCTGGTCGGCATGCCGGCCGAGGCATCCGGAATCGTCGTCGACCCAAGGACCAGTCGGCCATGAACACCTCGAACGCGGCCATTTCCTCCGCAGCGCGCATTGATCCGCAATTCCATGCCGCCGTGGCGCGGGCCACCGCTTCGTTGTCGCCGACCTCGATCGCGCTGCCGCTGCTCGACTGGGCGCTGCATCTGGCGAGCTCGCCCGGCAAGCAGCTCGACCTGGCCGGGCAGGCGGTCGCGCAGGCCGGGCAACTGGCGCGCTACACGCGCGAGGCCTTGTTCGCCGCGCCGGGAACCGGGCTGCGTCCGTGCGTGGAACCGCAGCCCGGCGACCGCCGCTTCGCGGGCGAGGAATGGAACCTGTTCCCGTTCAACGTCGCGCAGCAGTGCTACCGGCTCGCCGAGCAATGGTGGCAGGCGGCAACGCAGGGCGTATGGGGCGTGGCGGCGCACCACGAGGATGTCGTCGGCTTCATCGCCCACCAGTTGCTCAGCTTCCACTCGCCGGAGAACTACCTCGCCAGCAACCCGGTGGCGCTGCGGCGCACGCTGGCCGAGGGCGGCGCCAACCTCGCGCGCGGCCTGGGCAACCTGCTCGACGACGTGCGCCGGGCCAGCGCCGGCGCGCCGCCGGCCGGCGCCGAGCGCTTCGTGGTCGGCCGCGACGTCGGCGTCACCGCGGGCAAGGTGGTCTACCGCAACCGCCTGATCGAGCTGATCCAGTACGCGCCGGCGACGGCCAGGGTCAAGGCCGAACCGATCCTGATCGTGCCGGCGTGGATCATGAAGTACTACATCCTTGACCTGTCGCCGCACAATTCGCTGGTGCGCTACCTGGTCGGGCAGGGCTACACGGTGTTCTGCATTTCGTGGAAGAACCCGGGCGCGGCCGAGCGCGACCTGGGCATGGACGACTACCTGCGCGACGGCGTGTACGAGGCGCTGGCCGCGGTCAACGCGATCGTGCCGAAGCGCAAGGCGCACGCGGCCGGCTACTGCCTCGGCGGCACGCTGCTGTCGATCGCGGCGGCGGCGATGGCGCGCGACGGCGACGACCGCCTCGCCTCGCTGACCCTGCTCGCCGCGCAGACCGATTTTTCCGAGCCGGGCGAGCTGGGCCTGTTCATCGACGAGAGCGCGGTCAGCCTGCTTGCGGCGCAGATGGCGCACACCGGCTACCTGACCGCCGAGCAGATGGCCGGCGCATTCCAGCTGCTGAGTTCGTACGAGCTGGTCTGGGCGCGCCTGCTGCGCGACTACGTGCTCGGCGAGCGCCTGCCGCTGAACGACCTGATGGCGTGGAACGCCGACGCCACGCGCATGCCGGCGCTGATGCACTCGCAATATCTGCGCCACCTTTACCTGCACAACGACCTCGCACGCGGGCGCTACCGGGTCGGCGGCGCACCGGTGCTGCTCAACCGCATCCGGGTGCCGCTGTTCTGCGTGGGCACGCTGAGCGACCACGTTGCGCCGTGGCAGTCGGTCTACAAGATCCACGGCCTGACCGTGGGCGAGGTCACGTTCGCGCTGACCAGCGGCGGCCACAACGCCGGCATCGTCAGCGAGCCGGGGCATGCGCACCGCCACTTCAGCGTGCTCACGCGGCCCGCCGGCGGCACGACGCTGTCGACGGAGGCCTGGCAGCAGGCCGCGCCGCGCAAGGAAGGCTCGTGGTGGCCCGAGTGGCAGGCCTGGCTGGCTGCGCGCTCGAGCGGCGAGGCGGCGCCGCCGCGCATGGGCGCGCGTGCGCGCGGCTACGCCGTGCTCGGCGACGCGCCCGGCAGCTACGTGCTGGAGCGCTGAGATGTCCGCGCGCCCCGGCGATCCGTTCCATCGCGGCGTCCCGCCGGGACGCCGCCACGAAGAGGAGCCCAGCATGATGCAGCGCGAGCTTGCCCGTGCGACCGCCGAAGCCGGTCGCCCCGATGCGCGGTTCCTGCGGCGCCGGAGCCGGCCGGCATGAACGGGACGACCCCGCCGCCCGTCGCCCGCGGCGACGCCGCCGACGCGCCGGGCCTCGTCCTGCGCAACCGCCTCTTCGACGAGATCGCGGTCGGCGACTCGGCCAGCATCGAGCGCACCCTGGGCGCCGCCGACATCCAGTTGTTCGCGGTGATGTCCGGCGACGTCAACCCGCAGCACATCGACCCGCAGTTCGCCGCCTCGACCCGCTTCCACGGCGTGATCGCGCACGGCATGTGGGGTGCGGCGCTGATCTCCGCCGTGCTCGGCACGCGCCTGCCCGGGCCGGGCACGGTCTACCTCGGCCAGACCCTGCGCTTCCTCGCGCCGGTGCGCATCGGCGACACGCTGAGCGTGCGCGTGACCGTCAGCGAGCGCGACGCGCCGCGGCACCGGCTGCGCCTGGCCTGCCAGTGCGTCAACCAGGACGGCGTCACCGTGATCGACGGCGAGGCCGAGGTGATCGCGCCGACCGAGCGCATCGAACGGCCGCGCTCGACGTTGCCGGAGGTGCGCCTGAGCGCCGGCAAGGACGGCGCGCGGCGCCTGCTCGAATACGTGCAGCCGCTGGCCGCGGTGCGCACCGCGGTCGTGCACCCGTGCGACGAGCTCAGCCTGTCGTCCGCGCTGGACGCGCGCGCGGCCGGCCTGATCGAGCCGGTGCTGGTGGCCCCGCGCGCGCGCCTGGAGGCGCTGGCCGCGGCGGCCGGGCTGGACCTGTCCGGCATCGCCATCGAGGACGTGCCGTACAGCCACGCCGCCGCCGCGCGCGCGGTCGAGCTGGCCCGCGGCGGCGCGGTCGAGGCGCTGATGAAGGGCAGCCTGCATACCGACGAGCTGATGGCGGCGGTGGTCGATGCGGCCTGCGGGCTGCGCACCGCGCGCCGCGTCAGCCACTGCTTCCTGATGCAGACGCCGGCCTATCCGCGCCCGTTCATCATCACCGACGCGGCGATCAACATCGCGCCGACGCTGGAGCACAAGGCCGACATCGTGCGCAACGCGATCGACCTCGCGCACGCGATCGGCGTGGCGCAGCCACGCGTGGCGATCCTGGCCGCGGTGGAGACGGTCAGCGCCGCGATGCCGGCCACGCTCGACGCCGCGGCGCTGTGCAAGATGGCCGACCGCGGCCAGATCGAGGGCGGCGTGCTGGACGGGCCGCTCGCGTTCGACAACGCGATCTCGGCGGCGGCCGCGCGCATCAAGGGCATCCGCTCCGAGGTCGCCGGCGCCGCCGACATCCTGGTGGTGCCGGACCTGGAGAGCGGCAACATGCTCGCCAAGCAGCTGGAATACCTCGGTGGCGCCGCCAGCGCCGGCATCGTGCTCGGCGCGCGCGTGCCGATCGTGCTGACCAGCCGCGCCGACTCGCGCGAATCGCGCATCGCCTCCTGCGCGCTGGCGCTGCTGCTCGCCCACCACCACCGGACGACGCCGCCGTGAGCGAACCGATCCTGGTCCTCAACTGCGGCTCGTCGAGCATCAAGTTCGCGCTGTTCGAGGGCGCGCGCGCGCCGCTGCCGCGCACGCCGCTGTGGAACGGCAAGGTCGACGGCATCGCCGGCCCGGCGCCGACCTTCGGCGAAACCGGCGTGGCGCCCGGCCCGGTCGCGCTCGATCCGCAGCAGCCCTACCACGCCGCGCTCGAGCACATCCGCGCGCGCGTGCTGGCACGCCTGGACGGCCGCCGCCTCCGCGCGATCGCGCACCGCGTGGTGCACGGCGGCAGCAAGTATTTCGCGCCGGTGCGCGTGGACGCGGCCGTGCTGGCCGACCTGCGCAGCTACATCCCGCTGGCGCCGCTGCACCAGCCGTTCGCGCTGGAGGCGATCGCCGTGCTGCTGGAGTCGCGCCCGGAGCTGCCGCAGGTGGCCTGCTTCGACACCGCGTTCCACCACGGCATGCCGATGGTCGAGCAGTTGCTGCCGCTGCCGTGGGATGCGTGGGAGCGCGGCCTGCGCCGCTACGGCTTCCACGGGCTGTCCTACGAATACCAGTCGATCGCGCTGGCCGAACGCTACGGCGAGCGGGCGCGCGGCCGCACCCTCGTCGCCCACCTCGGCAGCGGCGCCAGCCTGTGCGCGATGCAGGGCCTCGCGAGCGTGGCCACCACGATGGGCTTCTCCGCGCTCGACGGCCTGATGATGGGCACGCGCACCGGCGCGCTCGATCCGGGCGCGCTGCTCTACCTGATGGAGATCGAGAAGCTGAGCCTGGAGGAGGTCGGCCAACTGCTCTACCACCGCTCCGGCCTGCTCGGCGTGTCGGGGGTGTCGTCCGACCCGCGCGTGCTGCTGGCACAGGAGCCGGGCAACCCGCGCGTGCAGGCCGCGCTGGCGCTGTACGTGCGCCGCATCGTGCGCGAGATCGGCGCGCTCGCCGCCGTGCTCGGCGGCCTCGACCTGCTGGTGTTCACCGCCGGCGTCGGCGAGCACAACGCGGCGATCCGCGAACGCGTCTGCGCCGCGCTGGGCTACCTCGGCGTGCGCCTCGACGCACAGGCCAACGCGGCGCACGCACTGCGGATCTCGGCCGACGACAGCGCGGTGACCGTCGCGGTCGAGCCGACCAACGAGGAGTGGATCGCCGCGACGCACGCCCACGCGCAGGTGGCGGCATGAAGCGCGCGGCGCGGCGGTGGCTGGCGCTCGCGCTGGCGGGGATGATCGCGCCGGCGTTCGGCGCGGAAACGCTGGAACAGGCGTGGCAGGCGGCCGCGGCGGCCGACCATGGCCTGGCCGCAGTGCGCGCCGACAGCGCGGCCGCGCGCGAGGGCGAGCGCGCCGCGCAGGCGCTGCGCCTGCCCACGCTGCAGCTGGAGGCCGCGCGCGTGCGCGTGGACACGCCGCCGCAGACCATCGTGCCGCTGCCCGCGTTCGGTCTCGGGCTGCCGATCGGCGCCGACCGCGACCTCGGCGTCGGCGGCCTCGTCGCCACGATGCCGCTGTTCACCAGCGGCCGCATCGCCAACGCGATCGAGGCCGCGCGCGCCGGCGCGGACGCCGCCGCGCAGCGCGAAGGCTCCAGCGCGCGCGACCTGCGCCTGCAGGTGGCGCAGCGCTATTTCGACGTGCTCAAGGCCGGGCGCCTGCTCGCGGTCGCGCGCGATGCGCAGGCCAGCCTGCAGGCGCACGCGCGCGACGTCGGCAACCTGTACGCCCAGGGCTACGTGCCGAAGAAGGACCGGCTCGCGGTCGAGGTGATGCTGGCCGACGTCGGCCAGCAGCTGCGCCAGGCGGAGAACCGCCTGGACCTCGCGCGCGCGGCCTACAACCGCCAGCTCGGCCGTCCGCTCGACGCCGCCGTCGCGCTGGCCGAGCGCGAGCCGTCGGCGGTCGCGCTGGGCGAGCTGGCGGCGCTGACCCGCGACGCGCTGGCGCGGCGCGAGGAGCTCAAGGCGCTCGGCCGCGCCGCCGACGCCGCCGACCGCCTCGCCGCGAGCAAGCGCGCCGAGAACCTGCCCAGCCTGGCGCTGGTCGGCGGCTACGCGCGCTGGGACAGCGAGCGCCTCGGCAACCAGGGCAGCTGGGTGGTCGGCGCGACGCTGAACTGGACCTTCTTCGACGGCGGCCGCACGCGCGCCGAGGCCGGCCGCTACGCGCAGCAGGCCGAGGCCGCGCGCGAACGCGGCGCGGAAGCGCGCTCGCTGATCGAGCTGGACGTGCGCCGCGCCTGGCTGGCGCTGGGCGACGGGCGCGATCGCCTCGGCGTGGCGCGCGGCGCGCTCGGCGCCGCCGCCGAGAACCTGCGCGTGGCGCGCTCGCGCTACCGCGAGGGCCTGGGCACCAACGCCGACGTGCTCGACGCCGAGCGCGAGAACAGCGCCGCCGAAACCCGCTACCAGATCGCCCGCTACGACGCCGCGTTCGCCGAGATCGACCTCGACCGCGCGCTCGGCCGTTTGTGAGGAAGAATTCCCGATGCCCGCCGTTGCCGTTTCCCAATCCGCCCGCCGCCGCCTCGTCGCCGGCGCCGTCGCCGCGCTGGCCCTGCTGGCCGCCGCGGTGCTGGCCTGGAACCACTACCGCGCCTGGCCGGACGGCCTGATCCTCGCCAACGGCCGCATCGAGGGCGACCGCTACGTCGCCGCGGCCAAGATCCCCGGACGCGTGCAGGAAGTGCTGGTGCGCGAAGGGCAGGCGGTGCAGGCCGGCGAGGTGCTCGCCACGCTCGACGACGACCAGGTGCGCGCCAAGGTGGATCAGGCGCGCCAGGCGGTGGCCGCGCTCGAGGCCCGGCTGAAGGCGGCGCAGGCGGCGCTGGCGGTCGGCGAGCAGGAAGTGCCGCTGGCGGTGGCCAGCGCCGAGGCCGGCGTGGCCAACGCGCAGGCGCTGCGCGGCAAGGCGCAGGCGGCCGAGGACCAGGCGCTGCGCGACGTCGGGCGCATGCGCGCGCTGGAGCAGGAAGGCGCGATCGAGCGGCACCGGCGCGAGGAAGCCGAACTGCTGCTGGCCGCGCGCCACGCCGACCGCGTGTCGGCCGCGGCCGGCGTGGCGGTGGCCGAGCGCGCGCTGGCCAACGCCCGGCTCGGGCCCGCGCGCATCGGCGGCAAGCGCGACGAGGTGGCGTCGCTGGCGGCCGAGCTCGATCGCGCGCGCGCCGGCCTCGCCGAGGTCGACAGCGTCGCCCGCGACCTCGCCGTGCGCGCGCCGGTGGCCGGCATCGTCAGCACGCGCATCGCCGAGCCGGGCGTGGTGATGGCCGCCGGCGCGCCGCTGCTGGAGCTGGTCGATCTCGACCGCCTGTACCTGACCGCGTTCGTGCCGGCGGTCGAGATCGGCCAGCTCAAGCGCGGGCTGCCGGCGCGCGTCTACGTCGATGCGTTCCCGCAGCGCGCGTTCGCGGCCACGCTCGACACGATCGCCAGCCGCGCCGAGTTCACGCCGAAGGAGGTGCAGACCCGCGACGAGCGCGTCAAGCAGGTCTACCGCATCAAGCTCTACCTCGACGCGAACCCGGAGCACGTGCTCACGCCCGGCATCCCGGCCGACGCGGTGATCCGCTACGACGGCTCCGTGCCGTGGCGCGCGCCGCGCTGGTGACGGCGATGGATGGATCGCCCGCCGGCGCGGCCGTGGTGAACCTGCGCGGCCTGGTCAAGCGCTACGGCGCCGCCACCGCGGTCGACGGCGTCGACCTCGCGGTGCGGCGCGGCCGCATGCACGGCCTGATCGGCCCGGACGGCGCCGGCAAGAGCAGCCTGATGAAGATCGTCGCCGGCGTGCTCGCGCACGACGGCGGCACGCTCGAGGTGTTCGGCCAGGCGGTGACCTCCGAGCGCAGCGCCGAGCGCGTCAAGCAGCGCATCGGCCTGATGCCGCAGGGGCTGGGCCAGAACCTCTACGCCGAGCTGTCGGTGGAGGAGAACATCGACTTCTTCGCGCGCTTGCGCGGCGTGGACGAGCAGGCGCTGGCCGCGCGCAAGCGGCAGCTGCTGGCGATGACGCGGCTGGAACGCTTCCGCGAGCGGCCGATGAAGAACCTCTCCGGCGGCATGAAGCAGAAGCTGGGCCTCGTCTGCACGCTGATCCACGAGCCCGAGCTGATCATCCTCGACGAGCCGACCACCGGCGTGGACCCGGTGTCGCGGCGTGACTTCTGGGCGATCCTCGACGGGCTGGTCGACGAGCGCGGCCTGACCGCGCTGGTCAGCACCGCCTACATGGACGAGGCGGCGCGCTTCGCCACCGCGACGATGATGCTGGGCGGCCGCGTGCTCGCCGAAGGCACGCCGGCCGGCCTGCTGGCGGCGCTGCCGGCGACCGTGGTCAGCGTCAGGTGCGGTGAGCAGGTCGAGGCGCAGCGCCGGCTCGGCGCGCACTTCCGCGACACCATGCTGCGCGGCGCGTGGCTGCGCACGGTGGTCGACGCCGCGCCGGAAGAACCCGCATCCGAGCGCGCGCGCCGCGCCGAGGCGCGCGTGCGCGAGGCGCTCGCCGGGCTCGCCGTCGAGGCGCTCGACACCGCCGCGCCGGACCTGGAAGACCTGTTCATCGCGCGCGCCGCGCCGGCCGGCGCGCCCGCACCGCTGCCCGCGTCCGCGCCGGCCGCGCGGCGCGCTTGGCCGCCCGGCTACCACGCGATCGAGGCGCACGGGCTGGTGCGCCAGTTCGGCGATTTCCGCGCGGTCGACCAGGTCAGCTTCACGGTCAAGCCGGGCGAGATCTTCGGCCTGCTCGGCGCCAACGGCGCCGGCAAGACCACGGTGATCAAGATGCTCAACGGCATCCAGCCGCCCACCGCCGGCAGCGGCAGCGTGGCCGGCGCCGACATGCTGCGCGCGCCGGGGCAGATCAAGCGCCGCATCGGCTACATGTCGCAGGCGTTCTCGCTGTACCTGGACCTGAGCGTGCGCGAGAACCTGCGCCTGTTCGCCGCGATCTACGGCGTGCCGCGCGCGCGGCGCGCGGCGCGCGTGCACGAGCTGCTGCGCCTGTGCGACATCCAGGGCATCGAGGACATGCTCGCCGGCGACCTGCCGATGGGCCGGCGCCAGCGCCTGGCGCTGGCCTGCGCGCTGGTGCACGAGCCGGAGGTGGTGTTCCTCGACGAGCCGACCTCCGGCGTCGACCCGGTCGGCCGGCGCCGCTTCTGGGACATCCTGTTCCACCTCGCGCGCGCCGAGGGCGTGGCGCTGCTGATCACCACGCACTACATGAGCGAGGCCGAGCAGTGCGACCACATCAGCCTGATGTACGCCGGGCGCGTGGTGGCCGACGCCAGCCCGGAGCAGCTCAAGGCCGAGCTCGGCGCGCGCCGCGGCGCGCTGTGGGCGTTCGACACCAGCGCGCCGCAGGCGGCCGTCGAGGCGCTGCGCGACGCCGGCTTCGCCGACGCCAGCCTGTACGGCACCAGCGTGCACCTGCTCGACCCGGACGGCGCGACGCTGGCGGCGCGCGTCGCCGTCGCGCTCGCGCCGCTCGGCATCGCGGCCGGGCCGCCGCAGCGCCGGCCGCTGAGCATGGAGGACGTGTTCGTCGAGCGCGTGCTCGAACTCGAGCGGGAGGCGGCGCGATGAAGGCCGGCCGCACGCTGGTGGTCGCGCGCAAGGAGTGGCTGGAGATCCGCCGCGACCGGCTGTTCATGGCGCTGTGCCTGCTGGTGCCGATGGTGCTGATGCTGCTGTTCGGCTACGGCCTGTCGCTGGACGTGGAGCACATCCCGTTCGCGGTGGTCGACCACGACGACACGCCCGCCTCGCGCGACTACAGCGCCCGCTTCAGCGATTCGCGCTACTTCGACTTCCGCGGCCGCCTCGCCGACGAAGGCGCGATCGACCGCCTGATCGCCGCCAACGCGCTGCGCGCGGTGCTGGTGATCCCGCCCGGCTTCGGCCGCGACCTCGGCGCCGGGCGCGCCGCGCGCGTGCAGACGGTGATCGACGGCACCTTCCCGGTGCGCGCGATGACGATGCGCGGCTACGTGCTGGCGATCAACGCGCAGGCTTCCGCGGACCTCGCGCTGGAGCGCGCGCGCGCCGCCACCGGCGCCGACGAGCGCAGCCTCGCCGCGCTGGCGCAGCCGGTGCGGCTGGAGACGCGCAACCTCTACAACCAGCCGCTGCGCAGCGTGTGGTCGATGGCGCCGAAGCTGATCATGGTGATCCTGATGATCGCGCCGCCGTTCCTGACCGTGCTCGGCGTGGTGCGCGAGAAGGAGGGCGGCTCGATCTTCAACATCTACGCCTCCACCGTCAGCAAGGCCGAGTTCCTGGTCGGCAAGCTGCTGCCCTACGTCGCCATCTCGCTGTTCAACGCGCTGCTGCTGTTCGGGCTGGCGCGCTGGCTGTTCGGCGCGCCGTTCAAGGGCGATCCGCTGTGCTTCGCGCTGGCCACCGCGATGTACGTGGCGTGCACCACCGGCATCGGCCTGGTCATCTCGGTGCTGGTGCGCACGCAGACCGCGGCGATGGTGGTGGTGGCGATCGTCACCGTGGTCCCCGCCGCGCTGTATTCGGGCGCGATCATCCCGATCGAATCGCTGTCGCCGGCCGCCGCCGGCGTCGCCCACCTGCTGCCGGCGATGTACTACGCGCAGGTCGCCACCGGCTCGTTCCTGAAGGGCGTCGGCTGGCCGGTGCTGTGGCCGAACCTGCTGGTGCTGGCGGCCTACGCGGCGCTGCTGATGACGGTGGGCTACCTGCTGTTCTCCAAGAGGCCGCGCGCATGAACCCGGTGCTCGGCTGGCGCGGCGTGCTCGGCCGCGGCCTCGAACTGGTGCGCAAGGAGCTGCTGCAGCTCTGGCGCGACCGCGTGCTGATCCTGTTCCTGCTGTACGTGTTCACGGTCGACATCTACCTGGCCGGCTCGGGCCTGAGCTTCTCGCTGCACAACGCGACCATCGCGGTGATGGACCAGGACATGAGCCAGGCCTCGCGCGAGCTGGCCAGCCGCTTCCAGCCGCCGCAGTTCCGGCGCGTGCCGGCGCCGGCCGACCCGCGCGCCGCGCAGCGGCAGCTCGACACCGGCCGCAGCATGGTGGTGATGCAGATCCCGCCGCGCTTCCAGGCCGACCTCGGCGCCGGCCGGCCGGCCGACGTGCAGTACCTGGTCGACAGCAGCAACAGCGTGCTCGGCCTGCTCGCCGGCAGCCACGCGGCCGAGATCGTCGGCCGCTACAACCTCGAACAGAGCGCCGCGCGGCTGGCCGCGGCTGGTGCCGGCGCGGGCCTGCCGCGCGTGGACAACGCCCAGCGCGCGCTGTTCAACCCGAACCAGAACGAGGCGTGGTTCATGGGCATCGCCGAGCTGCTGATGCTGGTCACCGTGTTCGCGATCATCCTGCCGGCGGTGGCCGCGGTGCGCGAGAAGGAGCGCGGCACGATCGAGCAGCTGCTGGTGTCGCCGCTGCGCCCGCTGGAGATCCTGCTGCCCAAGGTGCTGGCGATGACCCTGGTGATCCTGGCCGGCGTCACGCTGGCGCTCGCGGTGGTGCTGCGCGGCGTGTTCGACGTGCCGATCCGCGGCAGCCTGCCGCTGTTCTACGCGATCAGCGCGCTGTACGTGTTCACCACCTCCGGCATCGGCCTGCTGCTGGCGACCATTGCGCGCAACATGGCGCAGGTCGGCATGCTCGCGATCATGGTGCTGGCGCCGATGATGTTCCTGTCCGGCATGTGGACGCCGCCCGAGGCGCTGGCGCCGCCGGTGCGCGCGCTGATGGCGGTGTCGCCGATGCACTACTACATCGACGCCGGCTTCGGCGTGCTGCTCAAGGGCATGACGCTGGCCGAACTGGCGCCGCCGCTGCTGGCGATGACGCTGCTCGGCGCGCTCGCGTTCGGCGCCGGGCTGGCGCGCTTCCGTCGGCAGTTTTCCTGAGCGGGCGACGGCCCACAGGCACTGCTCCCGGCTTTCGCTCACTGGTGTCCGGAATATTCGATGTTCCAGTTTGCAGGCTCCAAGTACCGCAGGCTCTCGCTTTGAACGACGAAGCCGAGCGACTCGAATTCGGGAAGGTGCTGATTGGTGAATTCCTCTCCCTTCGGGAGAGGGTTGGGGTGGGGCTCTTGCTTCTGCGTTATCGCGAGCGACAAAGCGGTTTCGCGCGCCTGCCGGCGCCCGAACTACTTCTCTTTTGCTTGTCCAAAAGAGAAGTAGCCAAGAGAAAACGACACCCCGCGGCGACGCTTTCCGTCCATTCATGGACGGAAAGTCCGTGAGGCGGGGCCGGGCTTTTCGAGCGGGCTCCTGCCCGCGCGAAAAGGCGAGTCCATCCATGGCCTCGCCCGCTGCGCGGCCTCCTCGTCCCCGCCTCACCGCCGCCGAGGGGCCCCCGGGAAAAGCAGCGCGCTCCCAGCGCGCAGAAGCAACAGCCAAAGCCAAAGCCAAAGCCAAAGCAGAGCGATGCGCTGCAAGATTCGGCCCCTCAGTTTCCAGATACGTCGCGGGGTGGCCGCTGTAGGGCGACGTGTCGATGAACGTTGATCCAACCCCCTCGACATGGCGAGCTTGTAGGGTCGGCGGATTGAACCAGGCCATTTCTCTTGGTTACTTCTCTTTGGGCCAGCAAAGAGAAGTAACTCGGGCGCCGGCAGGCGACCGAAACCGCTTTGAAACTTGCGAAAGCACCCGAGCGAAAACCCGTCGCAGGCGAGCCAAGGTGCGGAATCGAATGGTTCTCGCGAGCACCCGTCCCGGAGGGAGAGGGGAACAGATCACCGGCGAAATATTCCGGACAGCAGTGAGCTCGACCAGCCTTCGGCTGTTGAAAAGCGCCTCGCCGGGATGACGAGCAAAATCGGAGCATTCCTTCGATTCGGCGCCCGTGCCCGATATGTTCCCGACGCTCGGGTATCTGGCGGCGCCGCCGTGCGGGTAAGATGGCCGGGTCCGCGTTACCGCCCCATGCTCCGCCACGAAAGCCGGCGCTCCGCCGGCTTTCGCATGATCGTTTGCCGCTTGCGCCATGACCGAGACCGCCCAGCCGATTTTCACCGCCGAAGACGAAGCCCACATGCGCCGCGCGCTGCAGCTGGCCGCGCACGCCCGCGACGCGGAGCACGAGGTGCCGGTGGGCGCGGTGCTGGTGCTGCACGGCGAGATCGTGGGGCTGGGCTGGAACCGCAACATCACCCTGCACGATCCCACCGCGCACGCCGAGGTGATGGCGCTGCGCGCGGCGGGCGAGAAGCTGGCCAACCACCGCGTGGTGGGCGCCACGCTGTACGTGACGCTGGAGCCGTGCTCGATGTGCGCGATGGCGCTGATTCACGCGCGCATCGGCCGCGTGGTGTACGCGGCGACCGACCCCAAGACCGGCGCCGCCGGCAGCGTGTTCGACACCTTGATCGACCCGCGCCACAACCATCGCCTGCAGGTGCAGGGCGGGCTGCTGGCCGAGGAATCTTCGGCGATGCTGCGCGAGTTTTTCCGCGCGCGGCGCTGAGGCGGGCCGCTACACCTGCAGGCGGTCGTCCGCGCGCGCCACCAGGCCGTACAGCACCGGCATCAGGAACACGCCGATCAAGAGGCGCGAGAGCATACCGGCCACGATCACCAGCGCGAACGGCCGCTGCGAATCGGTGCCCACGCCGGTGGCGATCGCCGCGGGCAGCAGGCCCAGCGCGGCCACCAGCGCGGTCATCGTGATCGGGCGCAGGCGCAGCATCGCGGCCTGGCGCGTCGCCTCGGCGATGCCCATGCCGCCCAGGCGCAGTTCGTTGGCGCAGGAGATGTAGACCACCGAGGTCAGCACCGAGACGCCGAACAGCACGATGAAGCCGATGCCGGAGGACACCGAGAACGCGGTGCCGGTGGCCCACAGCGCGAAGATCGCGCCGACCGGCGAGCTGAGCAGCACGCCCAGCACGGTGATGAACGGGAACTTGAAGTTGCCGTACAGCACGAACAGCAGGCCGAAGATCGCCAGCAGGGTGAGCGGCAGGATCACGTTCATCTGCGCGCGCGAGGCGGTGTATTCCTTGTACTCGCCGCCCCAGTCCAGCCGGTAGCCCTGCGGCAGCTTCACCTTCTGCGCCACCTGTTTGATCGCGTCGCCCACCGTGCTGGCGAGGTCGCGCCCGCTGACCGCGAACTGCACGCCGATGTAGCGCGAATTGTCCTCGCGGTAGATGAAGGAGGCGCCGTTCTCCACCTTGATCCCGGCCAGTTCCTTCAGCGGCACCTGCTGGCCGCCGGGCGTGAGCAGCGGGATGTCGCCGATCGCCTGCGGGTTGTCGCGGTATGGACGTTCGAGCCGCACCACCAGGTCGAACTGCTTCTCGCCCTGCACGACCTGGGTCGCCACGTCGCCGCCGATGGCGGCCTCGATCATGCCGTTGACGTCGGCCACGTTGAGGCCGTAGCGCGCGATCGCGGCGCGGTCGATGCTGATCGCGAGGTTGGGCTGGCCCAGCTCGTGCACCAGGGTCACGTCGGTGATGCCGCGCACCTGCTGCATCGCCTGCTTGATCGCCTTGCCCTTGTCCTGCAGCGTCTTCAGGTCGGGGCCGTAGACCTTCACCGCCAGCGAGCTCTTGAGGCCGGTCTCGGCCTCGTCCACCGCGTCCTCGGCCGGCTGGGTGTAGTTGAAGGCGATGCCGGGGAAGGCCTGCAGCTTGCGGTCGATCGCGGCGATCAGCGCCTGCTTGTCCTTGTACTGGCCGCCCCATTCGGCATACGGCTTCAGGCCCACGAAGAACTCCACGTTGAAGAAGCCGGTGGAGTCGGTGCCGTCGTCGGGCCGGCCCAGTTCGGAGGTCACCGTGGTCACCACCGGGAACGAGCGCAGGATCGCGCGGATCTTCGGCGTGATCCGCGCCGACTCCTCGTAGGAGATGGTGTAGGGCAGGGTGGCGCGCACCCACAGCGCGCCTTCGTCCAGGTGCGGCATGAACTCGGCGCCGATGCGCGGCACCAGCAGCAGCGAAAGCGCAAGCAGGATCGCGGGGATCGCCACGGTGCGCCAGCGCCGCGCGGTGCAGCGGTCCAGCCACGCGGCGTAGCGCGCCTGCAGCCATTCGAACGCCGCGTTGCGCCGCTCGCGCACGCCCTTGCGCATGAACAGCGCGCACAGTACCGGCAGCAGGGTCAGCGTGACCAAGAGCGAGCCGACCAGGGCGAAGATCATGGTGTCGGCCATCGGCTTGAACAGCGTGCCGGACGGCCCGCTGAGCACGTAGATCGGCAGGAAGCTCGCCACGATCACCGCCACCGCGTAGACCAGCGGGCGATCCACTTCCGAGGCCGCGCTGCGGATCACGTCACGGATGTCGTAGTCGCTGCCGTGCCGCTTCGCCAGTTCGCGGAAGATGTTCTCGACCATGAAGATCGCGCCATCCACGAGGATGCCGAAATCCACCGCGCCGATGGAGAGCAGGTTGGCCGAGGCGCCCTGCAGCTGGATGCAGACGAAGGCGAACAGCAGCGCCAGCGGTATCGTCACCGCCACGATCAGGCCGGCGCGCACGTCGTAGAGGAAGAAGATCAGCACCAGCACCACCAGCGCCATGCCGAGCAGCAGGTTGCGTTCGACCACGTGGGTGGTCTGCACGATCAGGTCGCTGAGGTCGTAGAACGGGTGGATCTTCACGTCCGGCGGCAGCACGTGCGCGTTGAGTTCCCGCGTCTTCGCCTCCACCCGCTTGAGCACGTCCTGGGTCTTCTGCCCGGTGAGCATCAGGATCACGCCTTCCACCGCGTCGTCCTGGCCCATGTAGCCGAACTCGCCGAGGCGCGGCGCGATGCCGATCTGCACCTTGCCCACGTCCTGCACCAGCACCGGCGTGCCGTTGTGCACGGCCAGCACGATGTGGCCGATGTCCTCCAGCGTCTTGATCCGGCCCAGCCCGCGCACGTAGTAGAACTGCCCGCCCTGGGTGTAGAAGCCGCCGCCGGCGTTGCCGTTGTTCGCCGCGATCGCCGCCTGCACCTGGGCCACCGACAGGCCTTGCGCGGCGATCTTGGCGGGATCGAGCAGCACCTGGTACTGCATGTTGCCGCCGCCGAAGGCGGAGTCGTCGGCCACGCCGGGCACCGAGCGGTACTGCGGCGCGATCACCCAGTCCTGCAGCGTCTTCAGCTCCATCGGCGAGCGGTCGGTGCTCTGCAGCACGTAGCGGTAGATCAGCCCCGACGGCGAGGACAGCGGCGACAGCGAGGGCGCCACGCCGCCGGGCAGGGCGATGCCGGGGAGGCGATTGAACACGCGCTGGCGCGCCCAGTAGTTGTCGGTGCCGTCGTTGAAGGTGAGGGTGACGTCGGAGAGGCCGTACAGCGAGATCGAACGCTTCACCGACAGGTTCGGGATGCCGTTCATGCCCAGCTCGACCGGCACCGTGATGAGGCGCTCCACCTCCTCGGCGGAATGGCCCGGCCACTGCGTGATGATCTCCACCATCGGCGGCGAGAGATCGGGGTAGGCATCCATCGGCAGGCGCTTCAGCGCCCAGATGCCGGCGCCGGCCACGATCGCGGTGAGCAGCACGATCAGCAGGCGCTGCTCCAGCGCGAACGCCACGACGCGGTTGATGAGCGAGGCCGGGCGCGCTCCGGGTGGCGGCGTGAGCTCGTTCATTGGGTCTGGATGAAGCGCACGAAGATGCCGCCCGCGCTCACCACCTTGTCGCCGGCCTTGAGGCCGTCGGCGATCAGGTAGCGGTCGCCCGTGCGTGCGCCCAGCGTCACCGGGCGGCGCGCGTAGCTGCCGTCGGCCTCCTGCACATAGACGAAGGGCAGGTTCTCGTCGTCGCGCAGCACCGCACCCACCGGCACCAGCAGGCCGCTCGCCGCCGCGGCCGACTGGATATGCACGCGCACGTACATCTGCTTCTTCAGCAGGCCGCCGCGGTTGTCCACCACCACGCGAGCGGCCACCGAGCGGGTGTCGGGATCGACCTCCGGCGCCACGTTGGCGACCTGGCCGGGCAGGGTCTGGCCGCCGCCGATCTCCACCTCGGCGCGATCGCCCGGCTGCACCGCGGCGAGATCGCTGCCGAACAGCTGCGCCATCACCCACACCTGCGAGAGGTCGGCCACGGTGAAGCAGGCCGTGCTGCCCGCCTGCAGCAACTGGCCGGGCGCGATCGCGCGCTGCACCACGGTGCCCGCCACCGGCGCGCGGATCACCGCCGGCACGTTCGCCACCGGGCGGCCTTGCTCGACGGCCTTCACCACTTGCGGATCGACGTGCAGCGCCAGCAGCGCCTGCCGCGCGGCGTCGCTGTCGGACTGCGTGCCGACCGCGTCGGACTGCGCCTGCGCGTTCTCGCGCGCGGAGATCGCATGGTGGGCGTAGAGGTCGCTGTCGGTGGCGGCCACCTTGGCGGCGGCGCGCGCGGCCGCCAGCGCCTTGCGGTAGCCGTCCAGCGCCGCGGCGAAATCGGGCGAGGCCACGGTCGCCAGCGGCTGGCCCTGCTTCACCTTCTCGCCCAGGCTCGCCAGCACCTTGGTCACCGGGCCGGAGAACGGCGCCAGCACCGCGGTGGCACGGTTCTGGTCGTAATCCACGATGCCGGTGGTGTCGACCACGCGATGGAACGCGGACGGCGCGACAGTGTAGAGCTGGATGCTCTGCTGCTGCGCCGCGGTGAGCGTGACGTTGTGCGGCGTGCCGGCCGCGGGGGCGGGCGCGTCCGCGCCGGCCGAGCAGGCGGCGAGCGCGGCCACGGCCAGCACGAGCGCGCCGTGGCGGAACAAAACGGGGAAGGGCATGTTCATCGTCACGGCTTGGCGAGATCGTTGTGGTGCCACCAGCCGCCGCCCAGCGCCTGGTACAGCGCGGCGGTGTCGGCGTAGCGGTTGGCCTGGGCCTGCACGAGGGCGATCCGTGCCTGCTGCCAGGCCTGTTCGGCGGTGAGCCATTGCAGCCGGCCGGCGTAGCCGTCCTCGAGCTGGCGCCGGGTGAGATCCAGCGTCAGCTTCGCGGCCTGCTCGGCGGCGGCCGCCGCCTGCAGCGCCTTCGCGTCCTGTTCCAGCGCGGCCAGCGTGTCGGCCACGTTCTGGAACGCCACCAGCACGGTACCGCGGTATTGCTCGGAGGCCTCGTCGTAGGCCGCCTTCGCCGCGCGCTGCTGGTGCCGCAGGCTGCCGCCCTCGAAGATCGGCGCGGTGATGCCGGCCGCCACGTCCCAGAAACCGGTGCCGCCGGTGAACAGCTTGGAGAACTCCAGCGCGGTGCTGCCGGTATCGGCGCTGAGCGTGAGGCTGGGCAGCCGCGCGGCGGTGGCCACGCCGACCGCGGCGCTGGCGGCATGCAGGTTGGCTTGCGCCTGGCGGATGTCGGGGCGCTGTTCCACCAGGGCCGAGGGCAGGCTCAGCGGCAACTCTTCGGGCAGGTGCAGGCTGGCCAGCGTGAAGCGCGGCTCTTGCGCCTGCGAGGGGAAGCGGCCGGTCAGCACCGCGAGCTGGTCGCGCTGCTGCGCCAGCTGCTTCTGCAGCGGCGGCAGCGCGGCGCGGGTCTGCGCCAGTTGCGCTTCCTGCGCGGCGAGGTCGACCCGGCTCGCGTAGCCCTTGGCGTACTGGTAGCGCAGGATCTCCAGCATCTTCGTGCCGACATCCACGGACTGCCGCGTGGCCTCGACCTGCGCCTGCAGCGCGGCCAGCTGGATCGCCGCCACCGCCACGTTCGACGCCAGCGTGTTCCAGGTCGCGATCATCTGGAAACGCGCGGCCTGCTCCTGCGCCTGGAGCGACTCGGACGCGCGCCGCGCGCCGCCGAACACGTCGGGCGTGTAGGAGATCGAGAGCTGCGGCGTGTAGAGGTTGTACTGGAACTCGCTCGGCACCACCGGATAGTTCGGCACCGGCGCGAGCAGGGTCGACTGGCGCTGGTGGCTGGCCGAGAAACTCGCCGACACGCTGGGCAGGAACGCTCCGCGCTGCGCCAGCCTGTTCTCGTGCGCCACGCGCAACGCCGCCTGCGCGGCCTTCAAATCATGGTTGTGTGCCAGCGCCTGCGCGATCAGGGCGTTCAGCGGCGCGGAATGGAACAGCGTCCACCAGTCGCCGGGGATGTCCGCGCCCGTTTCGAATCGTTGAGCCGCGCCGCCTGCCAGCCGCGGCGTGGCCGCCGTCGTCGCGACGGGGCGGGGCGTGTAGCGGTCGACGGCCGGCGGCGCCGGCGTCCTGAAATCCGGCCCCACCGCGCAGGCGGCGAGCAGCAGCGTCGCGGCCATCGGCAGGGCACGGCGCAGGGCTCGCGCCACGGGCACTCGGGCAAACGGCAAGACCAGCATGGCGGACCCGCACTCTCCTCGCGCATCGTTCTGCAAGCGGCTGGCCGCTCGAACCCGGCGAGAGACGAGCCCCGCGCCCGGCACCCGTTGTCGCAGTCACCCGGGCGCGCACAAGCCGCGAAGATAGGCGCTGCTGCCTGGCGCGGCAACGATGAAATTTCTTGCGTAAAGGTCGTGCGAAGGATCGCGGCGACAGGATGAGCGACGACGCGGGCTGGCTCTTGCGGCGACAGCGGCCATCGACAGGCCGCGGCAGCGGGGCCACAATCGGAACCGCAACTCCGAGGCGCAGGGCCTTCGTTCCTTCGGGAGCATGGCGCTGCGTCCGTGATCTCCGGATCACCGGGCGAACGGGGAAACGCGTTCGCCTCCCGACATTGGAAAGGAGCGAAAACGCATGACCCCGCTGGCCGATCGCTACGGTCGCCGCTTTCCGTACCTGCGGCTGTCGATCATTCCCGCCTGCAACTTCCGTTGCAGCTACTGCCTGCCGCACGGCTACGAGGCCGAGGCGGGCACGGCCGGCCCGCTGTCGCTCGATGAAATCACGCGCCTGCTGCGCGGCTTCGCCGAGCTGGGCATGCACAAGCTGCGCATCACCGGCGGCGAGCCCAGCGTGCGCCGCGACCTCGCCGACGTGCTGCGCGCCGCATCCGCCGTGCCCAGCGTGCAGAAACTCGCCATGACCACCAACGGCACGCTGCTGTCCAGGCGCCTGCACGAGTGGATGGACGCGGGGTTGAACGCGATCAACGTCAGCGTGGACAGCCTCGACCGTGCGGCGTTCGCGCGCATCACCGGCCACGACCGCCTCGACGACATCCTGCACGGTGTGGAGATGGCGCTGGGCGCTGGCCTGCCCACCAAGCTCAACGCCGTGCTGCTGCGCGGCGTCAACGACCGCGAACTGCCGCGCTGGCTGGATTACCTGCGCGAGCATGCGGTGGGCGTGCGTTTCATCGAGCTGATGCAGACCGGCGACAACCTCGCGTTCTTCCGCGACCACCACGTGCGCGCCGAGACGCTGGAGGATGCGATCCGCGAACAGGGCTGGCAGGCGTTGCCGCGCGCGCCCGATGCCGGCCCGGCGCGCGAATACGCCCACCCCGACTACGCCGGCCGCATCGGTATCATCGCGCCGTATTCCAAGGACTTCTGCGCCGGCTGCAACCGCCTGCGCGTCACCGCCACCGGCGACCTGCGGCTGTGCCTGTTCGGCGAGTTCGGCATCCCGCTGCGCCGGTTCCTTGCGCGCGACGACCAGCTCGAAGAGCTGGTACACGCCATCGGCGGCCAGATCGGCCGCAAGGAGCAGGGCCATTTCCTGCACCAGGGGCGCACCGGCATCACGCCCCATCTCGCATCCACCGGAGGTTGATCCATGCACGAGCGCGGCAACAGCGCGTCTTTCCACATGGCCGACGTGCGCCACAAACGCATCACCGCGCGCCGCGCCGTGGCGGTGGGCGAGCTCGCTGCCGGCAGCGCGTTCGAGGCCATCGTGGAGCGCCGCCTGCCCAAGGGTGACGCCATGGGCATGGCCGAGGTGGCCGGCCTGCAGGGCGCGAAAAACGCCGCGCAACTGATGCCGCTGTGCCATCCGCTGGCGCTGGAATACGCCGAGCTGCGCTGCGTGCCGGTGCCGGAGCGGCGCGCGATCCGCGTCTACTGCGAGGCCGCCGCCATCGCCCGCACCGGGGTGGAGATGGAAGCGCTGGCCGGCGCCAGCGCGGCCCTGCTCACGCTCTACGACCTCACCAAGCCGGTGGAGCCTGCGCTCGCCATCGGCAACGTGCGGTTGCTGTTCAAGGAGGGCGGCAAGAAGGGATTGTGGTTCCATCCCGACGGCATGACCGACGAGGAACGCGCGCACTATCGCCCGCGCGCCTTGCCCAGGCTCGACGGCGTGCCCGCCGCCGTGGTCACGCTCAGCGACCGCGCCAGCCGTGGCGATTACGAGGATCTTTCCGGCCCGCTGCTGGTGGAACGCCTGCGCGCGCTGGGCGCCGAGCTCGGCCCCGCCGAACTGCGCGCCGACGAGGCCGCGCCGCTGGCCGCGCGCCTGCGCGAACTCGCTGCGGCGGGAATTCGCCTCGCGCTGTGCACCGGCGGCACCGGCCTGTCGCCGCGCGACGTCACGCCCGAGGCGCTGGCGCTGGCTGCCGACCGTCGCGTGCCCGGCATCGGCGAGCTGTTCCGCGCCGAGAGCAGCCAGCACACCGTGCTCGCGTGGCTGAGCCGCGCCGAGGCGGTGCTGGTGGGCGGCATGCTCGCGATCGCGCTGCCCGGCAGCGCGAAGGCGGTGGCGCAGGGCATGGAGATCCTCGCGCCCATCCTCGCGCATGCGCTGGCGATGGCCGCCGGCGAGGGCCACGCATGAGCCACGAGCTGCTCGACCCCGAAGCCGCGCTGCGGCTGATCCTCGCCGAATGCGCGGCGCTGCCCGCCGAGGATTGCGCGCTGGATGAGGCGATGGGCCGCGTGCTCGCCGCAGCGGTGATCGCGCCCGAGGCGCTGCCGCCGTTCGACAACTCGGCGATGGACGGCTACGCGCTCGCCGGCGGCGCCGAGCCCTTGCCGGCCGGCAGCGAGTGGATCATCGAAGGCGAGCAGGCCGCGGGCGACGGCGCCCGCCGCGCGCGGCACGGCGCCTGGGAAATCATGACCGGCGCGCGCCTGCCCGATGGCCTCGACCGCGTGATTCCCGTCGAGCAGACCGATCGCCTGGACGCGCCGCCGCGGGTACGCCTCAAGGCCGCGGTGGCGGCGGGCGACAACCTGCGCCGCGCCGGCTCCGACGTGGCGCAGGGCGCGGCCGTGCTTGCCGCCGGCACGCTGCTCGCGCCCAATCACCTGATGCTGCTCGCCGCGCTGGGCGTGGCGCGCGTGCGTGTGGCCGCGCGGCCGCACGTGGCGGTGCTGTGCACCGGCCGCGAGCTGGTGGACGAGGCCGGCGCCGCGCTCACGCCGGGGCAGATCCGCAATTCCAACGGGCCGTATCTCGCCGTCGCCTTGCCGCGCGCGGGCGCCGAGCTGGTGCATCGCGAAACCGTGGGCGACGAGGTGGACGCCTTCCTCGCCGCGTTCGCCCGCGCCCGCGCCGCCGGCGCGCGTCTCGTGATCTCCACCGGCGCGGTGTCGATGGGCCGCTACGACTTCGTGCCCGAGGCGCTGGCGCGGCTCGGCGCCACGGCGATCTTCCACAAGCTGGCGATCCGCCCCGGCAAGCCGCTGCTGTTCGCGCGCCTGCCCGACGGCACGCTGTTCTTCGGCCTGCCGGGCAACCCCATCGCGGTGGCGGTAGGGTTGCGCTTCTTCGTCGAGCCCGCGCTGCGCGCGCTGCTGGGCCTGCCGCGCGAGGTGCCGTGGCGCGTGCCGCTGGCCGCCGACTACGCGAAGAAGCCGCGCCTGCGCTTCCACCTCAAGGCGCGCGTGGCGATGGATGCGCAGGGCCGTCTCGCCGCGCAGGTGCTGGAAGGTCAGGAGTCCTACCGCATCCGCTCGTTGGCGCAGGCCAATGCGTGGGCGGTGATTCCCGTGGAGGCGAATGCGCTCACGGCGGGCGAACCGGTCGAGGTCTACGGCCTCGATCATCTGCACAGTCCGGATTTCGGCGGGAGCGCAGCATGAAGACGCGGATTGCCCTGTTCGGCGCATTGCGCGAGGCCGACGCCAGCGGCGCGGTGGAGCTGGAGGTGCCCGCGGGCAGCACCATCGCCGAGCTGCGCGAATTGCTGGTCACGCATCTGGCCGCGCATGCGCCGCTGGTCTCCGCGGGACTCGTGCGCCGCTGCGCGTTCGCCACCGACGAGGAAATCCTGCACAACCATCGGCCCGTGCCCGAGGGCGTGGCGCTGGCCGTGCTGCCGCCGGTGAGTGGAGGCTGAGATGGACGGTTTGCACGTGGCGGTGGTGGAACGCGGCGAGGGCGCGCTGGATGTGGCCGCGGCGCTGGAGTTCGTGGCCGACCCGCGCTTCGGTGGTATCGCCAGCTTCATCGGCCGCGTGCGCGACCACAACGTGGGGCGCAGCGTCACCGGCATCAGCTACGACCTGTTCGTGCCGCTGGCGCTCAACCGATTCCGCGCCATCGGCGAGCGCGCACTGATGGAAGTGGGCGCGCCGCTGAAGCTGTGGATCGCGCACGCCAAGGGCCGGCTCGCGATCGGCGACATCGCCGTGGTGGTGGCCGCCGGCACGCCGCATCGCGACGAGGCGTTCCGCGCTTGCCGGCTCGCCATCGAGGCGGTGAAGCACGAGGCGCCGATCTGGAAGCAGGAGCACTACGTGGACGGCGACAGCGCCTGGAGCGAAGGCTGCTCGCTGTGCGAGGAAGACCGCGCCCACACCCACGCCGCCCATGGCCACGGTCACTGAGCAGCGCCCCTGCATCGGCGTGCTGCTGGCCGGCGGCCAGTCCAGCCGCATGGGCCGCGACAAGGCGCTGCTGGACTGGCATGGCCGGCCGCTGATCGAACATCAGCTCGACACGTTGCGCGCGGCCGGCGTGGACGAGCTGCGCGTGAGCGGCCCGCGCCCCGACTACCACGGCGTGGCCGACCTGACGCCGCAGCTCGGCCCGGTGAGTGGCCTCGCCAGCGTGGCGGCGGGCGTGGCGGGCGAGGCCGAGCTGCTGGTGATCCCGGTGGACATGCCGCGGCTTTCCGGCGCGCTGCTGCGGCGCCTGTGCGAGGAGAGCCCGGAGGCGCGCAGCCTGTGTTTCGCCGGCCACGTGCTGCCGTGGCGCCTGCGCCTGGATGCCGCCAGCCGCGCATCGCTGCAGGCGCTGGCGCAGGCCGCCGAGCCGCGCGCGCGTTCGCTGCGTGCCCTGCAGGCGGCGCTGGATGGCGAGGAACTCGCCTTGTCGCACGAGGAGGCGGCGCAACTGGTGGACTGCAATACGCCCGAACGCTGGAACGAGGTGGCCCGATGAGAGTGCAACAACAGCAACAGTCGCTGCGCCTGCGCATCGACGAGGCCGAGCTGGCGCGGCTGCTGGCCGGCGAGGTGGTGGAGAACGCCACGCGCTGGCCCGATGGCCGCCTCGAGCGCCAGCAGGTGGTGCTTGCCGCCGCGCATGGCTGGCAGCGGGCGGACGACGGCTGGCGCGTGGCGCTGGCCGGCGAAGACGTGCGCGCGCTGGCCGCGCGCCTGCCCAGCCGCGACGGGCTGGAGTTCGCGCTGGCGGGCCTCGACCTGACCTTCGACGTGGACGTGCGCGACAGCGCGCGCCGCATCAAGAAGGGCAGGGCATGAGCATGCCGCGGTTTACCGGTAGGAGCGCACCCTGTGCGCGATGGTCGCCCTTCGCGAAGGGCCTCGTCGCGCACAGGGTGCGCTCCTGCAGCGGCTTGAAGCCTTGCCGCTTGCTGGTCGCGCTTGCCCTGCTGTTGTGTGCCTTTGTCGCCCAGGCCGCCGACACGCCCGTCGTGCGCGTGGCCTACGCCGGTTCGATGGGCGTGGTGATGGATCGTGACCTCGGCCCCGCCTTCGCCAAGGCACATGGCGCGCAGTACCAAGGCATCGGCCAGGGCTCGTATGCGCTGGCGCGGCTGATCGCCGGCAAGCAGCTCGTCGCCGACGCCTTCGTCGCCATCACGCCGGGGCCGATGCAGGTGCTGAAAAAGGCGGGCCTCATAACGCAGGCCGTGCCGGTGGCCAGCACGCGCATGGTGGTGGTCTACAGCCCGAAGAGCCGTTTCGCCGCCGACTTCAAGGCCGCTGCCGCGGGCAGGAAGGCGTGGTACGACGTGCTGCGCGAACCGGGCCTGCGCCTGGGCCGCACCGATCCCGCCGTCGATCCGCAGGGCGCGAACGCGCTGCTCACCCTGCAACTCGCGGCGCGCTACTACCGCCAGCCGAAGCTGCTGGAGGAGATCGCGGGCGAGCCGCAAAACCCCAAGCAGATATTTGCCGAAACCTCGCTGATGTCGCGGCTGGAGGCGGGCCAGATCGACGCCACCCTCGGCTACGCCAGCGCGGCGTTCTCGCATCACTTGCCCACCATAGCCCTGCCCGCCGAGATCGACCTCGCGCAGCCGGCGATGCAGGCGGACTGGTACGCGAAAGCCGGCTTCGTCCTGCCCGGCGGCAAGAAAGTGGAGGCGCAGCCGCTGGTGTTCTACGCCGCGGTACCGGCGAACGCGGCAAAGCCGGCGCTGGGGCGCGCGTTCGTGGAGTTGCTGCAGGGCGCGGCGGGCCAGCAGGCGCTGCGCGAACGCGGCTACGACCCGCCGCACGGCGAGGCGCTGTGAGTCGTCCGCGCCTCGTCGCCGGCCTCGCCGCGTTCGCCCTGCTGCTGCTGGCCGCGCCGTTTGCGGGGCTGGTGCTGGCCACCGACTGGCGGCACTTCGGCTTCGCCCACGGCGACGGCGGTGCGGTGGCGGTGTCGCTGGGCCTGAGCCTCGTCGCGCTGGGCCTGATCGTGGCGCTGGGCACGCCGCTGGCGTGGTGGCTGGCGCGCCATCGCGTGCGCGGGCAATGGCTGATCGACGCGCTGCTGCTGCTGGCCCTGCTCACGCCGCCGCTGGCGATGGGCCTGCTGCTCGCCACCATGTACGGCCCCTACGGCCCGGCCGGCAGCCTGCTGGAGCGCGCGGGGCTGGCGCTCACCAACTCCGCGCCGGCCTTCGTGATGGCGCAGTTCTACGCCGCGCTGCCGTACTACGTGCTGGCCGCGCGCGCCGCGTTCGAGGGCGTGCCGCGCGAGCTGGAGCAGATCGCGCTGACGCTGGGCCACTCGCCCGCGCGCTGCTTCTTCCGGGTCAGCCTGCCGCTGGCGAAGCTGGGCCTCGCCGCCGCGGTGGCGCTGGCCTGGGTGCGCGCGCTGGGCGAGTTCGGCGTGGTGCTGATCGTGGCCTATTACCCGCAGGGCATCCCGGTGAAGCTGTGGACGAACCTGCAGGACATCGGCCTCGCCGCCGTGTATCCGCTGCTGTGGGTGTTCTTCCTGGTCGCCTTGCCGCTGCCGCTCGCGCTGGGGCTGGCGGTGCGCCGGAGGCTGGCCTGATGCGCGTGGACTACCGCATCGCACGGCCCATCGCGCTCGCCGCGGGTTTCGACGTGGAAGGCTTCACCGTGCTCTTGGGCGCGAGCGGCGAGGGCAAGTCGCTGCTCTTGCGCGCCATCGCCGGCCTGATCCCCGCGCAGGGCGAACCGTTCGACGGCCTGCCGCCGCAGCATCGCGCGGTGGGCTACCTGCCGCAGGGGCATGCGCTGTTCCCGCACTTGAACGCGTGGCAGAACGTGGCCTTTGCGCTGGCCGGCCCGCGCCGCCGCGACGAGGCGCTGCAATGGCTGGAACGCGTGGGGCTGGCCGAACTGGCCGAGCGCCTGCCCGCACAGCTCTCCGGCGGCCAGCAGCAGCGCGTGGCGCTGGCCCGCGCGCTGGCGCGCAAGCCGCAGCTGCTGCTGCTGGACGAACCCACCTCGGCGCTCGATCCCGTCACCCGCGACGACGTGCTGGCCGAACTGATCGCCGAAGTGCACGCGGCCGGCATCCCCGCGCTGGCGGTGAGCCACGACCCCGCGCTGGCCGCGGTGGCGGATCGGCTGGTGCTGCTGCACCAGCGCCGCATCGTGCAGGCGGGCACGCCGGCCGAGGTGCATGCGCAACCGGCCAGCGCCGCGGTGGCGCGGTTGCTGGGTCTGCGCAACGTGTTCCGCGGAAAGCTGGAGGGAGCGGCGGATGCGCAGCATCTGCTATGGCTGGAGGCGGGCGTGTCGCTGCCGGTGCGCACGCCGCTGCCCGACGGCGCGCGCGTGGACTGGCATATCGCGCCCGAAGCGGTGGTGTTGCACGACGCGGGCGCCGCGCCAGCCGACGCCATCGAGGCCAGCGTGGAACTGCGGCAGTCGAGTGCGCACGGCCGCTATCTGGGCCTGCGCTGCGGGCAGGCGCGGCTGTGGGCCGGGCTGCCATCCAGCGATGCGGCGGCGACCGTGCGTTTAAGCCTGCCGCCGGCGGCGATCCGCTGCTGGCCGGCCTGAGACTTCGCCGTCACTTCGATTTTACGTGGCGTCGGCAATGGTGGGCGAGGTCGTTTCGGAACGCGGCGCGGGGGAAGATGCTCCGCACTTGATCGGGGACAAGGATTCGGAGCACCGCATCCCTGTAGGGTGGCCGCCGACCGTGTCGACAGTCGACCCGCCAGCCAGTGGAGGCCCGCGCCATGGGTGTCGCCTACCGGGTGTTGTTCGCGAGCACGTTCGCGTTCGTGGTGTGCTTCGCGGTGTGGATGATGTTCGGCGTGATCGGCATCCCGATCCGCAAGGAGCTGGGGCTGAACGCCACCGAGTTCGGCCTGCTCACCGCCACGCCGGTGCTCACCGGCGCGATCCTGCGCCTGCCGCTGGGCATCTGGACCGACCGTTTCGGCGGCCGCATCGTGATGACGATCCTGCTGCTGGCCGCGGCCGTGCCGGTCTGGCTGGTGGGCTACGCCGGCCAGTTGTGGCAGTTCCTGCTGGTGGGCCTGGTGCTGGGCTCGGTGGGCGCCTCGTTCGCGGTGGGCACGCCCTACGTGGCGCGCTTCTTCCCCGCCTCGCGGCGCGGCTTCGCGATGGGCGTGTTCGGCGCCGGCACTTCGGGCGCGGCGCTGAACCTGTTCGTGGCGCCGGCGCTGGTGAGCCACTACGGCTGGCGTGCGGTGCCGCACGTCTACGCGGTGGCGCTGCTGGTCACCGCCGCGCTGTTCTGGCTGCTGTCGGCGCCCGACCCCGGCGTGGGCAAGGGCGGCAAGGCGCCGGGCATGGGCGCGCAGCTGCGCGTGCTGCGCGATCCGCGGGTGTGGAAATACTGCCAGTACTACTCGCTGACCTTCGGCGGCTTCACCGCGCTGTCGCTGTGGATGCCGCAGTACTTCATCGGCGAATACGGCGTGGCGATCGGCACGGCGGCGGCGCTGGCCGCCTGCTTCTCGCTGCCGGCCGGCGTGCTGCGCGCGCTGGGCGGCGCGCTGTCCGACCGGTTCGGCGCGCACGCCACCACCTGGTGGGTGCTGTGGGTGGCCTCGGTGATGCTGTTCCTGCTCTCCTACCCGCAGACCCAGCTGACCGTGCACACCATCCGCGGCCCGGCCAGCTTCGACATCGGCCTGGGCCTGTGGCTGTTCGTGCCGCTGCTGTTCGTGCTGGGTGTGTCGCTGGCCTTCGGCATGGCCTCCACCTTCAAGTACCTGGGCGACGATTTCGCCGACAACCTGGGCGTGGTCACCGGCATCGTGGGCCTGGCCGGCGGCCTCGGCGGCTTCCTGCTGCCGATCATCTGGGGCGCGCTGCTGGACTGGCTGGGCATCCGTTCCAGCGCCTTCATGCTGCTGTACGGCGTGGTGATCGTGGCGCTGATCCTGATCTTCTTCACCGAAGTGCGGCAGGTGGATTTCCACGGTCGCGTCGATGCTTCTTCCAAAATCCGAACCTGAGCCGAGGTTGCCGCCATGGGTCATTTCCTGGAACGCCTGCGCTACTTCTCCCGTCCGCGCGTATCGTTCTCCGAAGGCTGGGGCGAGGTGCGCAGCGAGGCGCGGCAGTGGGAGGACGGCTACCGCAACCGCTGGTCGCACGACAAGGTGGTGCGTTCCACCCACGGCGTGAACTGCACCGGCTCGTGCAGCTGGAAGATCCACGTCAAGCAGGGCGTGGTGACCTGGGAAACCCAGTACACCGACTACCCGCGCACCCGCCCGGGCATGCCCAACCACGAGCCGCGCGGCTGCTCGCGCGGCGCCTCGTATTCCTGGTACCTGTACAGCGCGAACCGGCTGAAGTACCCGATGATCCGCGGCCGGCTGCTCAAGCACTGGCGCAAGCTGCGCCAGATCATGGCGCCGGTGGAGGCGTGGGCCGCGCTGATGGCCGACCCGGCGATGAAGGACTACAAGGCCAGCCGCGGCCTCGGCGGCTTCGTGCGCGTGAAGTGGGACGAGGCGCTGGAGCTGGTCGCCGCCGCGAACGTGCACACGGTGAAGACGCAGGGGCCGGACCGGGTGGTGGGCTTCTCGCCGATCCCGGCGATGTCGATGGTGTCCTACGCCTCCGGCGCGCGCTACCTCAGCCTGATCGGCGGCACCCTGCTGTCGTTCTACGACTGGTACTGCGACCTGCCGCCCTCCAGCCCGCAGACCTGGGGCGAGCAGACCGACGTGCCCGAGTCGGCCGACTGGTACAACTCCGGCTACATCGTCGCCTGGGGCTCGAACGTGCCGCAGACGCGCACGCCCGACGCGCACTTCTTCGTCGAGGCGCGCTACAACGGCACCCAGATCGTCGCGGTGACGCCGGACTATTCCGAGGTCGCCAAGCTCTCCGACCTGTGGCTGCATCCGAAGCAGGGCACCGATGCCGCGCTGGCGATGGCGATCGGCCACGTGATCCTCAAGGAGTTCTTCGTCGACCGCCATGTCGAGTACTTCCAGGACTACTGCCGCCGCTACACCGACCTGCCGCTGCTGGTGACGCTGCGCAAGGACGGCGCGCGCTGGGTACCCGACCGCTACCTGCGCGCCAGCGATTTCGACGGCGCGCTGGGCAGCCCCGGCCACGCCGAGTGGAAGACCGTGGGCTTCGATGCCGACGGCGCGCCGGTGGTGCCGCAGGGCTCGATCGGCTTCCGCTGGCCGGGCCAGGACAGCCCAGACCACGGCAAGTGGAACCTGGAGCAGAAGACCGGCGACGGCCGCGAGATCCACCTCGCGCTGACCCAGATCGACCGCCGCGACGAGGTCTGCGCGGTGGCCTTCCCGTACTTCGGCGGCACCGAGCATCCCAATTTCCCGCACAACGCGCAGGGCGGCGACGTGCTGCTGCGCAACGTGCCGGCGCGCAAGCTCGCCACGAAAGACGGCGAGGTGATGGTGGCCACCGCGTTCGACCTGCTGTGCGCGCACTACGGCGTGGATCGCGGCCTGGGCGGCGATTGCGCCAAGGGCTACGAGGACAACCTGGCCTACACCCCGGCCTGGCAGGAGGCGATCACCGGCGTGCCCGCGAAGCACGCGATCGCGGTGGCGCGCGGTTTCGCCGACAACGCGGAGAAGACCCGCGGCCGCTCGATGGTGATCATCGGCGCGGGCATGAACCACTGGTACCACCAGGACATGAACTACCGCAGCATCATCAACTTCCTTATGCTGTGCGGCACGGTGGGCGTCTCCGGCGGCGGCTGGTCGCACTACGTGGGCCAGGAGAAGCTGCGCCCGCAGACCGGCTGGACCGCGCTGGCCTTCGCGCTGGACTGGGTGCGTCCGCCGCGGCAGATGGCCGGCACCACGTTCTTCTACGTGCACTCCGACCAGTGGCGCTACGAGAAGCTCGACGTGGGCGAACTGCTCTCGCCGCTGGCCGATGTGAAGCGCCACGGCCGCAGCCTGATCGACTGCAACGTGCGCGCCCAGCGCATGGGCTGGACGCCCACCGCGCCGCAGCTCAACCGCAACCCGCTGGAGGTGGTGCGCGACGCCGCGGCCGCGGGCAAGGAGGTCAGGGACTACGTGGTCGAGGGCCTGAAATCCGGCGCGCTGGCGATGGCCAGCGAAGACCCGGACAACCCGGCGAACTTCCCGCGCAACCTGTTCATCTGGCGCTCCAACCTGTTCGGCTCCTCCGGCAAGGGCCACGAGTATTTCCTCAAGCACTTCCTCGGCACCCGTTGCGGCCTGCAAGGCAAGGACCTGGGCGAGGAAGGGCGCGAGAAGCCCGAGGAAGTGGTGTGGCGCGAGCCCGCGCCCGAGGGCAAGCTCGACCTGGTGGTGACGCTGGACTTCCGCATGTCCACCTCCGGCCTGTATTCGGACGTGGTGCTGCCCACCGCCTCCTGGTACGAGAAGAACGACCTCAACACCTCGGACATGCACCCGTTCATCCACCCGCTCTCCGCGGCGGTGGACCCGGTGTTCGAGTCGAAGAGCGACTGGGAGATCTTCAAGGCAGTGGCGAAGAAGTTCTCCGAGCTCAGCGTCGGCAAGCTCGGCGTGGAAAAGGACGTGGTGCTCACGCCGATCATGCACGACACGCCGGCCGAACTGGCCCAGCCGTTCGAGCCGCGCGACTGGAAGAAGGGCGAGTGCGAGCTGGTCCCGGGCGTCACCGCCTCGAACATCGCGGTGGTGGAACGCGACTACCCGGCCACCTATGCGCGCTACACCGCGCTCGGCCCGCTGATGGACAAGCTCGGCAACGGCGGCAAGGGCATCGCCTGGAACACCGAGCATGAGGTGCAGGGGCTGGCCGCGCTCAACTACACGGTGGCGGACGGCCCGGCCAAGGGGCGGCCGCGCATCGCCAGCGACATCGACGCGGCCGAAACCATCCTCTACCTCGCGCCCGAGACCAACGGCGAGGTGGCGGTGAAGGCTTGGGCCGCGCTGTCCAAGATCACCGGCCGCGACCACACCCACCTCGCGCGGCCGCGCGAGGACGAGAAGATCCGCTACCGCGACGTCCAGGCGCAGCCGCGCAAGATCATCTCCTCGCCCACCTGGAGCGGCATCGAGAGCGAGCACGTCAGCTACAACGCGGGCTGGACCAACGTCAACGAGCTGATCCCGTGGCGCACGATCTCCGGCCGCCAGCAGTTCTACCAGGACCACGCCTGGCTGCGCGATTTCGGCGAGGGCTTCGCGCTGTACCGCCCGCCGATCGACACCCGCACGGTGGCGCCGCTGGTCGGCAAGAAGGGCAACGGCCACCCCGAGGTGGTGCTGAACTTCATCACCCCGCACCAGAAGTGGGGCATCCACAGCACCTACACCGACAACCTCATCATGCTCACGCTGTCGCGCGGCGGGCCGATCGTGTGGCTCTCCGAAACCGACGCGAAGCAGGCCGGCATCGTCGACAACGACTGGATCGAGATGTTCAACGCGAACGGCGCGCTCACCGCGCGCGCGGTGGTGAGCCAGCGCGTGAAGGAAGGCATGTGCCTGATGTACCACGCGCAGGAGAAGATCGTGAACGTGCCCGGCTCGGAAGTCACCGGCATGCGCGGCGGCATCCACAACTCGATGACACGCACCGTGCTCAAGCCCACCCACATGGTGGGCGGCTACGCGCAGCTCAGCTGGGGCTTCAACTACTACGGCACCGTGGGTTCCAACCGCGACGAGTTCGTGATCGTGCGCAAGCTGGCCAAGGTGGACTGGATGGACCGCGTGCAGCACCAGGCGCGCGAAGAAGAACTCAACACGAAGCTGGCGTGAGGAGCGGATCCATGAAAGTTCGCGCACAGATCGCGATGGTGCTGAACCTCGACAAGTGCATCGGCTGCCACACCTGTTCGGTCACCTGCAAGAACGTGTGGACCTCGCGCAAGGGCATGGAATACGCGTGGTTCAACAACGTGGAGACCAAGCCCGGCATCGGCTACCCCAAGGACTGGGAGAACCAGGAGCGCTGGAAGGGCGGCTGGACGCGCAAGCCGAACGGCAAGCTGGTGCCGAAGCAGGGCGGCCGCTTCGCGGTGCTGGCGAAGCTGTTTTCCAACCCGGCGATGCCGCAGATCGACGACTACTACGAGCCGTTCACCTTCGACTACGAGAACCTGCAGACCGCGCCGGAACTGCCCACCGCGCCGGTGGCGCGGCCGATCTCGCTGATCTCCGGCCGCACCATGGACAAGGTGGAGTGGGGCCCGAACTGGGAGGAGATCCTCGGCGGCGAATTCGACAAGCGCAGCGCCGACTACAACTTCGAGGCCGTGCAGAAGGACATCTACGGCCAGTTCGAAAACACCTTCATGATGTACCTGCCGCGGCTGTGCGAGCACTGCCTCAACCCCAGCTGCGTGGCCTCGTGCCCGTCCGGCTCGATCTACAAGCGCGAGGAGGACGGCATCGTCCTGATCGACCAGGACAAGTGCCGCGGCTGGCGCATGTGCGTGTCCGGCTGCCCGTACAAGAAGATCTACTACAACTGGACCAGCGGCAAGGCGGAGAAGTGCACGTTCTGCTACCCGCGCATCGAGGCCGGCCTGCCCACCGTGTGCTCGGAAACCTGCGTGGGCCGCATCCGCTACCTCGGCGTGCTGCTGTACGACGCCGACCGCATCGGCGCGGCCGCCGCCGTCGAGAACCCGCACGACCTCTACCAGGCCCAGCTCGACGTCTTCCTCGACCCGAACGATCCGGAAGTGCAGCGCCAGGCGCTGGCCGACGGCGTGTCGGCCGAGTGGATCGAATCGGCGAAGAACTCGCCCACGTACAAGATGGCGGTGGAGTGGAAGATCGCGTTCCCGCTGCATCCCGAATACCGCACCCTGCCGATGGTGTGGTACGTGCCGCCGCTGTCGCCGATCCAGGCGCACGCGAACGCGGGCGCGATCGACAGCACCGAGCACGGCCTGCCCGACGTGGATTCCTTGCGCATCCCGGTGCGCTACCTCGCGAACCTGCTCACCGCCGGCAACGAGGCGCCGGTGGCCGGCGCGCTCAAGCGCATGCTGGCGATGCGCGCCTGGTTCCGCGCGCGCCAGCTCGGCGCGCCGCAGGACCCGGCCATGCTAGCTGCGGTCGGCCTCGACGAGGCCGGCGCCGAGGCCATGCACCGCTACCTCGCGATCGCGAACTACGAGGACCGCTTCGTGATCCCCACCGCGCACCGCGAAGAGGCCGAGAACGCCTACCAGCTGCGCGGCGGCTGCGGCTTCACCTTCGGCAACGGCTGCGACGGCATCGACGCCAAGGCCGGCCTGTTCGGCGGCAAGATGGGCCGGCGCAAGGTCATCCCCATCCGCATGATCGACGACGGCACCTGATGACGAGCGAACACGCCACCACCCTGCGCGCACTGGCCGCGCTGCTCGCCTACCCGGACGAGGAACTGCGCGCCGCGCTGCCCGAGATCGCCGAGGCCCTGCGCGCCGCGCGCGGCCTCGACGCCGCGCGCCGCGACGAGCTGCTGGCCCTGGCCGCCGAGCTGGGGCAGGGCGAGCAGCTCGACGCCGAGGCGCGCTACGTCGACCTGTTCGACCGCGGCCGCTCCACCTCGCTCAACCTGTTCGAGCACGTGCACGGCGACGGCCGCGAGCGCGGCGCGGCGATGCTGGAGCTGCGCGAGCGCTACGCGCGGATCGGGCTGGCACAAAGCGGCCACGAACTGCCCGACCACCTGCCGGTGCTGCTGGAATACCTGAGCTGCTGCGAGCCGGCCGAGACGCCCGAATTGCTGGGCGAGTGCGCCCACGTGCTGCGCAAGCTGGGCAACGCACTGGCCCATCGCGGCAGCCGCTACGCCGCGGTGCCCGCCGCCTTGCTGGCGCTGGCCGGGGAGGAGGGACTCGACCCGCACACGCCGGTGCCGCCGCCCGAGGATCTCGACGCGAGCTGGGAAGAGCGCCCCGCCTTCGAGCGGCCCGCCGAGGCCGCGCCATGACCACCGATCCCGCTTCCGTCCAGGAGTGCCCGCCATGACCCTGTCCCCCGCCTGGAACCAGTTCCTGTTCGGCATCTACCCGTACATCTGCCTCGCCGTGCTGCTGCTGGGCAGCCTGATCCGCTACGACCGCGAGCCCTACTCGTGGAAGAGCGACTCCTCGCAGGTGCTGCGCGCGCAGACGCTGCGCTGGGGCTCCAACCTGTTCCACTACGGCGTGCTGGTGGTGGTGCTGGGCCACTTCGCCGGCTTCCTGATGCCCGAGTCGCTGGTGCTGTGGCTGATGAGCCCGGGCCAGCACCAGCTGCTGGCGATGGCGGTGGGCGGCCCGGCCGGCGTGGTGGCGATCATCGGCCTGAGCCTCTTGATCTGGCGCCGCATCGGCGACCCGCGCGTGCGCCGCAACAGCCGCAAGTGGGACATCAGCATCGTGGTGATGCTGTGGTTCCAGCTGCTGCTGGGCGTGGCCACGGTGCCGATGTCGGCGCAGCACATGGACGGCGCGATGTTCGAGCGGCTGGTGGCCTACGTGCAGGGCGTGGTGCTGTTCCACGGCGACAACGCGGCGATCCTGCAGGGCACGCCGTGGGTGTACCAGCTGCACATCCTGCTCGGCTTCACCATCTTCCTGGTCTCGCCGTTCACCCGCATGGTGCATATCTGGAGCGGCGTGGGCAGCCTCGCCTACCTGTTCCGGCCCTACCAGCTGGTGCGCACGCGCAAGCGGGCGGTGCACTCGTGAGCGTGCGCGTCAACGGCGTGGCAGTGGATACCGAAGCCTGGCCCAGCGACGAACTGGCCGCGGTGCACGAACTGCTGCGCCAGCGCGCGCGGGAACTGCAACTGCTGGCCGCGGACGCCGACGAGCAGGCCGGCGCCGAGGCGATCGAGCAGCTGCTGGCGCGCGAAGTGCCGGTGCCCGAGCCCACGCCGGCGGAGTGCCGCCGCTACTACGACGCCCATCCCGAACGCTACCGCAGCGGCGAACTGGTGCACGCGCGGCACATCCTGTTCCAGGTCACGCCCGGTGCGCCGGTGCCGGCGATCCGCGCGCTGGCCGAGGCGATGCTGCAGGAATTGCGTGAGCAGCCGGAGCTGTTCGAGGCGCGCGCGCGGGAGAAATCCAACTGTCCCTCCGGCGCGCAGGGCGGCCAGCTCGGCCAGCTCGCGCGCGGCGCCAGCGTGCCCGAGTTCGAGCAGGCGATCTTCGAAGGCAACGCGACCGGCGTGCTGCCGAAGCTGGTGAACACCCGCTACGGTTTCCACATCGTGGCGGTGGACCGGCGCATCCCCGGCGAGCAGCTGCCGTTCGAGGCGGTGGCCGGTCGGGTGGCGCGCGAGCTGCGCGCCGCCGCCGAACGCAAGGCCCTGGGCCAGTACGTGCGCGTGCTGGCGGGGCAGGCCGAACTGGAAGGGGTGGAGCTGGAAGCGGTCGCCTCGCCGCTGGTGCAGTAGCCCGGCGTACGCGGGCTACCTGCTCGTCATTCCTGCGAGGCGCTTTTCAACGGCCGCAGGGCCGGTCAAGCGCACTGGTGTCCAGCATATTCGATGCTCCAGTTTGCAGGCTCCAGGCACCGCAGGCTTTCGCCTTGAACGACGAAGCCGAGCGACTCGCATTCGGGAAGGTGCTGGTTGGTGAATTCCTCTCTCTCTCCGGGAGAGGGGCTCTGCTTTCCGTCTTCGCCAGATTCAAAGCGGTTTCGAGCCGCTGCCGCGGCCCGAGTGACTTTCTCTTTGCTTGTCCAAAGAGAAAGTCACCAAAGAGAAACGACACCCCGCGGCGACGCTCTCCGGGCATCCTGCCCTGCGAGTGCGTGAGGCGAGGCCGGGCTTTTCGAGCGGGCTCCTGCCCGCGCGAAAAGGCGTTGCCATCCATGGCAACGCCCGCTGCGCGGCCTTGTCGTCCCCGCCTCACCGCCGCCGAGGGGCCCCGGGAAAAGCAGCACGCTCCTGCGCGCAGAAGCAACGGCCAGAGCAAAGCAGAGCGACACGCCGCGAGATTCGGCCCCCTCAGTTTCCAGATACGACGCGGGGTGGCCGCTGTGGGGGACGTGTCGGCGAGCGTTGGTCCAATCCCCTCGACACAGCGGGCTTGTAGGGTCGGCGGATTGAACAGGCCATTTCTTTGGGCCACCTTTCTTTGGGCCAGCAAAGAAAGGTGGCTCGGGCGCCGGCAGGCGACCGGAACCGCTTTGTCGCTTGCGAGAGAAAAGAGATGCCCTTTCTCCGGAAGAGGGTGCCGACCTGCAGGCCCCGATGCGCCTGCGGAACGGCGTAGCCGGTGAGCGCCATGGATGGCGCGAATCCAGCCGGGCGAGGGCTCGGGCGGAGCGAGGCGTTGCGACGAGTTCGCGCCCTCTCCCCCGGCCCCTCCCCCGACGGGGGAGGGGAGAAGATCAGCTGCCTAGAAGTACGTGGGCATCGCTTCCAGCACCCGCAGCGTGTCGTCGACGCGCAGCACCTGCCGCCATTTGTCGAACGTGAGACACGGGTGGGAGGCGCCGAACGACACGACGTCGCCGACGCGCAGCTCGGCGTCGTCGGGGATCGCCAGCATCGTGTGCTGGTCCATCACCTTGCGCACGGTGGAGTGCCGCAGCGGCTGCGCGGGTTCGCCGGGGCGGTGCCGTTGCAGCGGGATCGGCAGGTCGGGGTCGCAGGAGATGTCGCGCTTGCCCAGCGCGACGATGGCGAGTCCGGGTTCGGGCAGCGACTGCACGTGCGCGAACACGGCCAGCGCGGGTTGGAGTTCGCCTTCGAGATCGGCGTGGCGTGCCTTCACCGCGGCCATCGCGTCGCGGTACAGGCGATGGTCGTGGACGACGTAGCAGCCGGGCCGCAGCACCGGCGTGCAGTGCGCGCGCAGGTCCGCCTGGTCGAACGCTTCGGCGATCAGGTCGAACCATTGCGAACCCGCCGCCGTGACGATCGGCTTGCGCCCGGCGAAAGCGCCCGCATCCATCAGCCCGCGCAAGGTGGCGACGAGCCGTCGGGCGTAGCTGCGCACGGCGTCGGCCGCGTGCTCGCCGCCGATCAATCCCTCGTAGCCTTCGATGCCGTGGAGCGCGAGCGCCGGCGCGGCCGCGATGGCGGCGACCAGCGCGGCGAGCCCGGCTTCGTCGCGCACGCCGCAGCGGCCGCCGGGCACGCCGAGTTCGATCAGCACCGGCAGGGTCAGGCTGCGCGCCGCGAAGAAGCGGTTCAGCGCCTCGACATTGGCCACGCTGTCGACCACGCAGCAGTACTCCGCGCCGCGCTCGATCAGGCCGGCGACGATCGCCATGTTCGGCGCGCCGACGAGCTGGTTCGCCATCAGCAGCCGGGTGACGCCATGCTCGAACGCCACGGCGCACTGCACCGCGGTGGCCAGCGTGATGCCCCACGCGCCGGCGTCGAGCTGGCGGCGGAACAGCGCGGGCGTCATCGTGGTCTTGCCGTGCGGCGCGAATTGCGCGCCGTGCCGGTCGGCGTAGCGCTGCATCCACGCGATGTTGGCGGCCAGCGCCGAGTCGAAGACCACCGCGGCCGGCAGGCTCACGTCTTCGAGCAGCGACGGGCCGGTGACGGGGCTGCCTTTTTCGATCGGTGGTGCGTGGGGAGTCATGGGCGGTGCGTGGCTCGGGTAGTGGTCAGTGCGGCGATGGAAGGATGCCGAACGCACATGTTACCCGCGCCCCGGCGAGGGACACCCGTCGTTCCCGGGCCACGCGCCATGACGCTGCACCTACACGCCCTGCGCACGCACCCACTGCACGATGCCCGCGGCCTGCATCGCGCCGGACTGGCGCGCCACCTCGCGGCCGCCCTTGAACAGCACCAGGGTGGGGATGCTGCGGATCGCGTAGCGGGCGCCGAGCGCCTGCTCCGCGTCGGTGTCGACCTTGAGCAGGCGCACGCGCGGTTCGAGCTGTGCGGCGGCCTGCGCGTAGTGCGGCGCCATCATCTTGCAGGGGCCGCACCACGGCGCCCAGAAATCCACCAGCACGGGGATGTCGTTGCGCGCCAGCTGCCGTTCGAAGCCGGCGGCGTCCACGGCCAGCGGCTGGCCGGCGAACAGCGGCTGGTGGCACTGGCCGCAGGCGGGCGCCGCGCCGAGGCGTTCGGCCGGCACGCGGTTCACCGCGTGGCAGTGCGGGCAGACGAGATGCAGCGGGTCGCTCATGGCGTGGCCTCGTGATGGCGGAATGGTCGCTGCCCGCGATATGAGGCCGGCGGTGCGCGGATCAAAGCCGCGGCGCGGCGGTTCCGCGCGGGGCGCTCGCTATACTCGGCGCACTTTGCCCACTCCTCCCGACCCCGCCACGCCGATGCGACGCTTCCGCCTGACCGAACCCCTGGTGATGCTGGCGACCGTGCTGCAGTGGCTGGTGCTGGCGCTGCTCACCGGCGCGTTGGTCGGGGTGGGCTGCACGCTGTTCCTGCGCGCGCTGTACGCCAGCGAGGGCCATGCGTATGCGGCGCCGTGGTGGTGGCTGGCGCTGGCCCTGCCGCTGGGCGGCCTCGCCAACGGCCTGCTGCTGCATTACGGCTACCGGCTGCGGCGCAGCACGTTCAACGACAACGCGATCGTGGCGGTGAACGAGCAGCACGGCAAGCTGCCGTTCCGCACGATGTGGATCAAGCCCGTGGCCGCGATCATCACCCTGGCCTGCGGCGGTTCGGCGGGCAAGGAAGGGCCGTGCGCGCACATCGGCGCCAGCCTTGCGGCGGTGGTGGGGCGCGTGCTGCACCTCAACCCGGAGCTGCGCAAGCGCCTGCTCGCCTGCGGCGTCAGCGCGGGTTTTTCCAGCGTGTTCGGCACGCCGATCGCGGGCGCGATCTACGGCGTGGAGATGCTGGCGATCGGGCGCATCCGCCACGACTTCCTGTTCCCCGGCATCGTCGCCGGCGTCACCGCGTTCGAGGTGTCGCGCGCGCTGGGCGTGCCGTATCCGCATTACGCGATCGACTTCAGCGGCCAGTTCACCGAGCTGCTGTTCCTGAAGACCGTGCTGATCGGCGTGCTGTGCGGCGGCGTGGCATGGCTGTTCGTGGAGCTGCTGCGGCAGGCGAAGAAGGCGTTCGGCGGCCTGAAGCAGCGCTGGGCGCTGTGGCCGCCATTGGTGCCGATGCTGGGCGGCGCGGTGCTGGCGCTGCTGGTGATCGTGGTGCCAACCGATTACCTCGGCCTCAGCCTGCCGCTGATGGAGCGCGCGCTGCACGGCGAGGCGATGCCCTACCTCGGGTTCCTGTGGAAGGCGCTGCTGGTGGCGATCACGCTGGGCTCGGGCTTCTACGGCGGCATCGTCACGCCGCAGTTCGTGCTCGGCGCGGTGGCCGGCGGCGCGTTCGCGCACCTGCTCGGCCTGCCGCCGGCGCTGGGCGCGGCGGTGGGGCTGGCGGCGGTGGTGGCGTCGGCCTCCAATGCGCCGATCGCGGCGATCCTGATGGGCGTGGAGCTGTACGGCGCCGACGCCACGCTGTACGTGGCCGGCGCCTGCGTGGCGGCCTACCTCATCATCGGCCACCGCAGCGTCTACCCCGAGCAGCAGATTGCGTTCAGCAAGTCCGCGTGGATCTTCGCCCGCGCCGACCTGCCGGTGGGGCAGGAGAAAGTGCGGCTGTCCTACGGCCTGCTGCGCTGGTGGCGGATGCGGCGGCGGGCGCGGAAGACCGGCATCGGCGAGTGACGCGGCTGCCCACCGCCTACGCGAGCGACCACGCCACTTGCTGCCCCGCACGGAACGGAACGCAGTCGCCGTCGCCGAAGGGTTGGGTTTCGGGCACGGTCCACGGCTTGCGCTCCAGCGCGATCGTGCCGCGGTTGCGCGGCAGGCCGTAGAAGTCGGGGCCGTGGAAGCTGGCGAAGGCTTCCAGCTTGTCGAGTTTGCCGACCGCATCGAACGCCTCGGCGTACAGCTCGATCGCCGCGTGCGCGGTGTAGATGCCGGCGCAGCCGCAGGCGGTTTCCTTCGCGGTGCGCGCATGCGGCGCGCTGTCGGTGCCGAGGAAGAAATGCGGATCGCCACTGGTGGCCGCTTCCACGAGCGCCACGCGGTGCGTCTCGCGCTTCAGCACCGGCAGGCAGTAATGGTGCGGGCGGATGCCGCCCTCGAAGATCGCGTTGCGGTTGAGCAAGAGGTGATGCGCGGTGATGGTGGCGCCCACGTGCGCCGGCGCCTCGCGGATGAACTGCGCCGCCGCGCGCGTGGTGATGTGTTCCAGCACCATGCGCAGCTGCGGGAAACGCTGGCGCAGCGGCAGCAGGTGGCGGTCGATGAACGCCTGCTCGCGGTCGAAGATGTCCACCGCGGGGTCGGTGACCTCGCCGTGCATCAGCAGCGGCAGGCCGTGTTCCTCCATCGCCTCCAGCACCGCATGCACGTTCGCCAGGTCGCGCACGCCGGCCTGCGAATTGGTGGTGGCGCCGGCGGGGTAGTACTTCACCGCGTGCACGAAGCCGCTGGCCTTGGCGCGCGCGATCTCCGCAGGCTCCGTGGCCTCGGTGAGGTACAGCGTCATCAGCGGCTGGAAGGCGCTGCCCGCCGGCAGCGCGGCGAGGATGCGCGCGCGGTAGGCCTCGGCCTGCGCCACCGTGGCGACCGGCGGCTTCAGGTTCGGCATCACGATCGCACGCGCGAACTGCCGCGCGCTGTCGGCCACCACCGAACCCAGCGCAGCGCCGTCGCGCAGGTGCAGGTGCCAGTCGTCGGGGCGGGTGATTTCGAGGCGCGTGGTGGTCATGGCGGTTCGGCGTGGGGAAGCGGGCCGCCATGGTATCGGATGGCTGCCTCGCGATGCGCGGCGACGGCATCCGCCGCGGCTTGAGGCCGCGGGATCGGCGTGGGAGCATTCTCAGGTTGCCGCCTGACGACGAGGTGCCACGATGAGTCCGGTTGCGAAGCAAACCCCGCGCAAGACCGCCAGCAAAACCGCCGGCTTCAGCGCCGAGGAAAAGGCCGCGATGAAGGCCTACGCGCAGGAACTGAAGGCGCAGGCGCGCGCGGACCGGACCCGCGAGGACGGCGAGCGCGAAGTGCTGGCGGCGATCGCCGCGATGCCCGAACCCGACCGCGCCATGGCCACGCGGCTGCACGCCATCGTCAAGGCCAGCGCGCCGGCGCTGGTGCCGCGGACCTGGTACGGCATGCCCGCGTATGCGAAGGACGACAAGGTCGTGTGTTTCTTCAAGGGCGCGCAGAAGTTCAAGGATCGCTACGCCACCTTCGGCTTCAACGACCAGGCCAGGCTCGACGACGGCGCGATGTGGCCGACATCCTACGCGCTCACGGCGCTGAATGCCGAGGTGGAGCAGCGCATCGCCAAGCTGGTGAAGCAGGCGGCGGGCTGATGCGCGTGCACTTGCCGCGGGCGTGCCGCGCCCTGCTCGGGCTGGGCCTCGCACTGTGCGCCTGCAGCGGCAGGGCGGCCGACGCGCCGCCCACGGTGCGCGTCGCCACCGGCGTGCTGTCCGGCGTGCACGAGTCGAAGCTCGGCCTCGACGAGTTCAAGGGCATCCCCTACGCCGCGCCGCCGGTGGGCGCGCTGCGCTGGAAACCGCCGCAGCCGGCGGCCGCGTGGCAGGGCGTGCGCAAGGCGGATCGCTTCGGCCCGCGCTGCATGCAGCGGCCGCTGTACGGCGACATGGTGTTCCGCTCCAACGGCATGAGCGAGGATTGCCTCTACCTCAACGTGTGGACGCCCGCGCAGCACGAAAAAGGCAAGCTGCCGGTGCTGGTGTACTTCTACGGCGGCAGCCTGCTAGCCGGCGACGGCTCGGAGCCGCGCTACGACGGCGCCAGTCTGGCGCAACGCGGCATCGTCGTGGTGACGGTGAACTACCGGCTCGACGTGTTCGGCCTCTTGGCCCTGCCGCAGCTCGCGGCCGAATCGCCCGTGCATGCGACGGGCAACTACAGCCTGCTCGACATGACCGCCGCGCTGCGCTGGGTGCGCGCGAATATCGCCGCGTTCGGCGGCAACCCAAACAAGATCACCATCGCCGGCGAATCCGCCGGCTCGATGGCGGTGTCGGCGCTGATGGCTTCGCCGCTGTCGAAGAGCCTGATGGCGCAGGCCATCGGCGAGAGCGGTGCGGTGCTGGGCAACCTCGCGCCGATGCCGCGGGCCGAAGCCGAGGCGAAGGGCGAGGCCTTCATGCGCAAGCTCGGCGCGCATTCGCTGGCCGAACTGCGCAAGCTGCCGGCGGACGTGCTGATGCAGGCGCTGGGCACCTCCGACAGCGGCGGTTTCGACATGACCCTCGACGGCGCCTTCCTGCCGCGCTCGCCGGAAGCGATCTACGCGGCCGGCGAACAGGCGCACATCCCGCTGCTGCTGGGCTCGAACTCGCAGGAGGGCAGCTACGCCAGCCTGCTGAACGGCCAGCCGCCCACGCCCGCGAACTACCGTGCGGCGCTTTCGCGCATGTTCGGCACGCATGCCGACGAGGCGTTCAAGCTCTATCCCGGCCACGACGAAGCCGAGATAAAGGCTTCGGGCACCGCGCTGGCCAGCGACCAGTTCATCGCCTTCGCCACCTGGCGCTGGATGGACTGGCAGCACCGCACCGGCAAGGCGCCGGTGTACTACTACCGGTTCAACCAGCCGCGCCCCGCGAAGCGCGACGGCAGCGCCGGCCCGGACGCGGGCGCGGTGCACAGCGGCGAGATCGAATACGCGCTGGGCAACCTCGACGGCAACAAGGTCTATGCGTGGACGCCCACCGACCGCCAGGTCTCGGCGACGATGGAAGGCTACTTCGCGAACTTCATCAAGACCGGCAACCCCAACGGCGTCGGCTTGCCGACGTGGCCGGCCGTCGCGCCGCAGGATGGCGGCCTGCTGCGCCAAGAGATCGGCGCGCACACGCAGACTTTCATCGACCGCCACGCGCCGCGCTACGAATTCCTCGGACGCGTGGAGCACGACGCGCATTTGTGATCGCCGCGCCTACGCGCGCCGCGTCGCCAGCACTCCGTCCAGCGCGAGTTGCGCCTTGAAGCCCGCTTCCTCCAGCCGCTTCGCCACCTCGCGCGGCACGTCGCGGCCGCTGGTGAGCTTGTTCGGGCTGCCGGTGTAGTGGAACAGGCGGCCGCCGCGGCGCAGCACGCGGGCCAGTTCGCGGTAGAACGCCAGCGAGTACAGCTCGCCGGCGATGCCGAAGCGCGGCGGGTCGTGCAGCAGCGCATCCACCGAGGCGGTGGCGACCTGCGCGATGGCCTGCGCCACGTCAGCGTGCGCGAGTTCGAGGCGGCCGCCGCTGTCGGGCGCCTCGGGATCGGGCGACCACGGGTTCAGCGTGCGCAGCCACAGCACGTCGGGGTTCTTCTCGAACGACTGGATGCGCGCCGCGCCCGCTTCGAGACAGCAGGCGGCGAAGTAGCCCAGGCCGCCGCAGGTGTCCAGCACGCTCTTGCCGCGCGGCTCGACCAGCGCCACCTTGCGCCGCGCGTCGTCCAGCGGCGAGGCCTTCGAGGTGGGCAGCATCTTGATGCCGTCGATCTCGAAGGTGGGCACACCCCATTCGGTGGGCACGAGCTTGATGAGGGAACCCGAGTAGCGTGCCGCGGGAGCGAAGGCGTCGCCGTCCCAGTAATGGATGCTGCGCTTCTTCAGCGCGGGCGGATACGGGTAGCGTGCGCCGCGCCACAGCCAGGCATCCGCCTGCAGCTCGGCCGTGCCGGTCGAGCGGCCCAGATCCAGCGAGCCGCTCCACGTGGCCGCGCCGGTATCGTGCGCAGCGAGCAGCGCCGCGGCGGTCGCGCGGGTGAGCAGGGGGCCGGTGTAGTGCGACACGGGAAGCGATCCTTTGCGGATGGTCGGGCATCGTAACCCATGCCGTCGCAGCGCCGAACGCGGTCAACCGGCGTCCGTGCCCGCCGTTTGTCCGCACAAGGCATTGCGGAGGTCGTGATGAAGCATCGTGGATGGCGGATCACGGGTTGGGCTGCGCTGTTGGGCCTGGTGCTGCTGGCGTTCGCCGCGCAGGCGCAGCAGCGGCCATGGCGACGCGGATTGTCGCGGGGCGCGTCGGCGCAGGCGGTGGCCTTGCCTGCGGGCGTGCGCGTGCTGCGCGACATCGCCTACGGCGACGATCCACGGCAGCGTTTCGACGTCTATCTGCCGGCGGGGCAGGTGCACGATGCGCCGGTGATCTTCTTCGTGCACGGCGGCGCCTGGGCCGTCGGCGACAAGGCCGCGGCGGGCGTGGCCGAAAACAAGGCCGCGCGCTGGGTGCCGCGTGGCTTCATCTTCGTATCCACGAACTACCGGCTGTTGCCGCAGGCGGCGCCGCTGCAGCAGGCAACCGACGTGGCGCGTGCACTGGCCGCGACCCAGCGGCTGGCGCCGTCGTGGGGCGGCGATACTGCCCGGTTCATCGTGATGGGGCATTCCTCCGGCGCGCACCTGGTGGCGTTGCTCAGTGCCGAACCCGCGCTGGCGCGGCAGCAGGGCGTGCGGCCGTGGCTGGGCACGATCGCGCTGGACAGCGCCTGCCTCGACGTGGTGCGGACGATGCAGGGCCGGCACCTGCCGCTCTACGACCGCGCGTTCGGCAGCCAGCCCGCGGACTGGCTGGCGGCGTCGCCGTACCAGCAGCTGCGCGCGCACAGTGTGCCGATGCTGGCCGTGTGTTCCAGCCGGCGCGAGGATTCCTGCCCGGCGGCGCGCGCCTACGTGGCGAAGGCGCAGTCGCTGGGCGTGCATGCCGAGTTCTTGCCGCAGGACCTCAGCCACATGCAGATCAACCGCGAGCTGGGCATGGACTCGGATTACACGCGGCAAGTGGAGCGCTACATGGCGCAGCTCGATCCGGCGGTGCAGCGTCTGCTGCAGGGTGCTGCCGGCGCGCCGTGACCAGCCTTTGCCCTTTCCTCACGCCAGCCGCGCCATAGTCGCGGGACTGCGGCAGACGCCGCGCCGTTCGGGAGTCGTGTCATGACGAAGATCTGCACGCGTGGATGGCTGGCCCTGTTGCTGGCGCTGGCCCTGCCGGTCGCCGCGCAGGCGGTGGATGCGAATGCCGCGGTCGCGAAGCAGTCAGCCACTGCCGGCGCGCATGCCGGCATGGCGCTGGGCGCGACGGATCTCGCGACGGCGCATGCGCATCTGCAGCACGTGGTGAATTGCCTGGTCGGCCCGGCGGGCAAGGGCTACGACGTCAAGGCGGAGAATCCCTGCAAGGGCATGGGGCACGGTGCGATCGCCGACGCGAAGGGCGATGCCGCGGCCGAGACGCGCCTGCGCGCCGCGCTGGACCAGGCCGAACAGGGACTGAAGGCGAGCACGCTGGACGCCGCGCACGCCGACGCGAAGCAGGCGATGGAGAGCTTGCAGGCGAAATGACGCGCGCCCGCGCGTCAGCGGCGGTTGCGACACGGCTTGTTACGGTGACACGCGATGCCACCATGACAGGAGACGCGCGATGAAGTTTTCCGTGCTCGCATGCGCATTGACGGCGACGCTGGCCTGCGCGGCCTGCTCGCAGGGTCCGCAGACGCCGGCGGAGCCGGCGCCCTCCGCCTCGTCCTCCGGCACGCCGGCCACGCCGGCGCCGCCGGCCGGCACCGCGACGACGGCGGGCAACGCCGCGCCGACCGTGGCCGCGCCGCCGGTCTACCTGTTCGATCTGCTGCAGCGTCCGGACTTCAAGCAGACGCTGGACGCGCTGCAGGGCGTGCAGGCGTTGCCGGCCTGGGTGCGCACGGGCGGCACCGCCACGCCGGCGCAGACCGTGCAGGTGGACGGCAAGGCCATGCTGCTGGCGACCGCGTGCAAGCCGCACGACTGCCCCACCGAGCGCGTGGCCTTCCTGTACGACGCGCAAGGCCACGCGATCTGGGGTCTGTTCGCGCAGCGGCCGGAGAACCTGGCGCCGGCGGTCGATCCCGACGACAGCTCGCAGGACCAGCTCACCTGGCTGGGCAAGCCGGACCAGCCGCGCCGGCAGCTGCTGCACGACGCGTTGTACATGCGCTGAGAGTTTGTGAATTTTTCAACTTCGGTCCGAGGCCGTTCCAAACCCCGTTGCGTGAGAGCCTCCTGCGCAAAATCTGCGGTACTTTGGGTCTGAAGTCGCACCATTTTTCACGTACGTGGCCGCTCGAAAGACCGAAAAAGCACTGGTTTTAGCCTGGTTTGAAAAATTCACAGCCTCTGAGAGTCTGTGAAATGCACAGACTCTCAGCCCGGCCATGGATGGCTGGACGCGAAGCAGCCACGCCAGTGGCTGCTTCGCGAAGGCGCGTACGGACATGTGCCGGACGTGCCGATGAAAAATTCCGCACGACGCGGAATTTTTCACAGGCTCCGACGACGCATGTCACGGCGGTTTGATCGCCGTGCGCGTCCAATAACCGAGATGCGCCGCTCGTCGGCGGCGCCTTGGCCTGTGGAGCATCTGCATGAGCACGATCAAGGTGGCGGTACTGGTAGGCAGCCTGCGCAAGGCGTCGATCAACAAGCGGCTGGCGCGGGCAGTGGAGCGGCTGGCGCCGAAGGACTTCGCCTTCGAGCACATCCGCATCGACAACCTGCCGCTGTACAACCAGGACTTCGACGCCGACTACCCGGCCGAGGGCAAACGCCTGAAGCAGGAGATCGAGGCTGTCGACGCGCTGCTGTTCGTCACGCCGGAATACAACCGCGGCGTGCCGGGCGTGCTGAAGAACGCGCTCGACGTGGCCTCGCGCCCGTGGGGCACGAATTCCTTCGCCGGCAAGCCGGGCGCGGTGATCGGCGCCTCGATCGGCGCCACCGGCAGCGCGCTGGCGTAGCAGCACCTGCGCAACTCGCTGGTGTTCGTCGACGTGGCGGTGCTGGCGCAGCCCGAGGTGTTCGTGCAGTTCAAGGACGACGGTTTGATCGACGCCGAGGGCCATGTCGCGAACGAGGGCACGCAGAAATTCCTGCAGGGCTTCGTCGATCGGTATGTGGCGTGGGTGAAGCAGCACCTCGGCTGAACGTTTGCGAGACTTTTGGCTCATTGCGGGGGCGTGTGGACAACCTCGCCCTCATGAAGCCGGCCATTCCGTAGGTCGGGCTTCAGCCCGACACTGCCGTGCCCTTCGTGGGAACCGCGTGTCGGGCTGAAGCCCGACCTACGGGACAGGCGCGCGCCTACGCCTCCACACCGCAGAATTTCTCCAGCAGTTGCTGCTGCACGTCGCGCGCTGCCTCGTCGCGTGCGCGCGCCACCGGCCGGTAGCTGCCGTCGGCCTGCAGTTCGGCGGCGCTGCTGTTGTCGTCGAGGTAGAGCTCCAGCGCGCTGTAGATGCGCTGCTGCAGCTTCTTGCCTTCGATCGGGAACGCGCATTCCACGCGGCGGTCGAGGTTGCGTTCCATCAGGTCGGCGCTGGAGAGGTACAGCAGCGGCTCGCCGGCGTTCGCGAACCAGTAGGCGCGGCTGTGTTCGAGGAAGCGGCCGATCACCGAGCGCACGCGGATGCGCTCCGACACGCCGGGCACGCCCGGCCGCAGGCAGCACATGCCGCGCACGATCAGGTCCACGCGCACGCCGGCGATGCTGGCCTTGTACAACGCGCGGATCATCTTGGCGTCGGTGAGCGCGTTGACCTTGATCAGGATGCGCGCCTCTTTGCCCGCCGCGGCGTGCGCGGTTTCCTGCGCGATCAGGTCGAGCAGGCCCTGCTTGAGCGTGAACGGCGCCTGCAGCAGCTTCTTCATGCGCAGCGCCTTGCCCATGCCGGTGAGCTGGGAGAACAGCTTGTGCACGTCCTCGCACAGCACCTCGTCGGAGGTGAGCAGGCTGTAGTCGGTGTACAGCCGCGCGTTGCCGGTGTGGTAGTTGCCGGTGCCCAGGTGCGCGTAGCGCACCAGCTCGCTGCCTTCGCGGCGCTGGATCAGCATCAGCTTGGCGTGGGTCTTGATGCCCACCACGCCGTAGATCACCATCGCGCCGGCCTGCTGCAGGCGCGAGGCCAGCGAGAGGTTGGATTCCTCGTCGAAGCGCGCGCGCAGCTCCACCACCGCGGTCACTTCCTTGCCCGCGCGGGCGGCGTCCACCAGCGCGTCGACGATCTCCGAATCCGCGCCGGTGCGGTACAGCGTCTGCTTGATCGCCAGCACCTGCGGATCCTTCGCGGCCTGGCGCAAGAGGTCCACCACCGGCGCGAAGGATTCGTAGGGATGCAGCAGCAGCACGTCCTGCTTCGCGACCACCGCGAACAGGTCCTCGGCGTGCTTCAGCGCCTTCGGCAGCGCGGGCACGAACGGCTTGTACTGCAGCGCGGGGAAATTCACCTTGCTGGCGATGCGGAACAGCCGCGCCAGGTTCACCGGGCCGTTCACCTCGTACAGCTCCGACTCGGCGAGGCCGAACTGCTTGAGCAGGTGCGCGCTCAGCGCCTTCGGGCAGTTGTCGGCCACCTCCAGCCGCACCGCGTCGCCGAAACGGCGCGAATACAGCTCGCCGCGCAGTGCCAGCGCCAGGTCTTCCACGTCCTCGGGATCGAGCGCGAGGTCGGCATTGCGGGTCAGCCGGAACTGGTAGCAACCGAGCACGTCCATGCCGGGGAACAGTTCCTCGGCGTGCGCGTGGATGATCGAGGACAGCAGCACGTAGCAGTCGCCGCCCTCGGCGATGTCGTCGGGCACGCGGATCAGCCGCGGCAGCACGCGCGGCGCCGGCACCACGGCGAGGCCGGAGTCGCGGCCGAACGCGTCCGTGCCGTCCAGCTGCACGATGAAGTTCAGGCTCTTGTTGACCAGCAGCGGGAACGGGTGCGTCGGATCCAACCCGATCGGCGTCACCAGCGGCGCCACCTCCTCGCGGAAATGGCGGCGCACCCACTGCTTCTGCTTGTGCGTCCACTGGTCGCGCCGCGCGATGCGGATGCCGTGTGTGGCCAGCTCCGGCAGGATGCGCTCGTTGAGGATCGCGTACTGCCGCTCGATCTGCTGGTGCGCGATCGCGCTGATCTCGGCCAGCACCTGCCGCGGCGGCATGCCGTCGGCGCCGAGCAGTTCGTGGTCCAGCGCGATCTGGCCCTTCAAACCCGCCACGCGGATCTCGAAGAACTCGTCCATGTTGCGCGAGAAGATCAAGAGGAACTTCAGCCGTTCCAGCAGCGGCGTGCGCCGGTCCAGCGCCTGGTCCAGCACGCGGATGTTGAACGCCAGCTGCGACAGCTCGCGGTTGATGTACAGCCGGCGCTCGCCGAGGTCGGGCGCGGCGGCGGCTGCGTCGTTCGCGGCCGCGGCGTCGGTGGGGCTGCGGGTGCTGCGTGGAGCGCGAGAGTTCATCGAGGCGGGTTCCATGGCGCGTGCCTCCGCATGGTAGCGCGCGGCATATGCAAGCCGTATGTCAAGCCGCGGGGCAGGCGGGCGGGCGGTTACAATGCGGCGCTGCCATCCCCCTCTCCTGCGCCTGCCCACTCCCCATGCAGACCCGCGTCGATGCCGTTCCGCTGACTCCCGTCGCCACCGCGAGCGCCGAGGAGCGCACCCAGTTTTCCGTGCTGGGCGCGATCAGCTTCTCGCACCTGCTCAACGACATGATCCAGTCGCTGATCCTGGCGATCTATCCGCTGCTCAAGAGCGGCTTCGCGCTCAGCTTCGCCCAGGTCGGCCTGATCACGCTGACCTACCAGGTCACCGCCTCGTTGTTGCAGCCGCTGGTGGGCATGGCGACCGACCGCCGGCCGATGCCGTATTCGCTGGCCGCGGGCATGGGCTTCACCCTGGCCGGCCTGCTGCTGCTCGCCACCGCGCCGAACTTTCCGGTGCTGCTGCTGGCGGCGGCGCTGGTGGGCACCGGCTCGTCGATCTTCCATCCCGAATCCTCGCGCGTGGCGCGCATGGCCTCGGGCGGCCGGCCGGGGCTGGCGCAGTCGGTGTTCGTGGTCGGCGGCAACCTTGGCAGCTCGCTGGGGCCGCTGCTGGCGGCGTGGATCATCGTGCCGCACGGGCGCGAGAGCGTGGCCTGGTTCGCGCTGGCGCCGCTCGTGGCGGTCGCGGTGCTGGTGCAGGTGGGCCATTGGTACGCGTGCCACCACGCCAGCCGCGGCCACTCGCGTGCGCGTCGCGCGCCGCTGCGCGAGCTGTCGCCGGGCATGGTGAAGTTCTCGCTGCTGCTGCTCGGCGTGCTGATCTTCTCCAAGTACTTCTACATCGCCAGCATCAGCAGCTACTACACGTTCTACCTGATGCACCGCTTCGGCGTGTCGGTGCAGAACGCGCAGGTGCACCTGTTCGTGTTCCTCGCCGCGGTGGCCGCGGGCGTGCTGATCGGCGGCCCGCTGGGCGACAAGGTGGGGCGCAAGTGGGTGATCCTGGGCTCGATCCTCGGCGTGGCGCCGTTCACCCTGCTGCTGCCGCACGCGAACCTGTTCTGGACCGGCGTGCTCAGCGTGGTGATCGGCCTGGTGCTGGCCTCGGCCTTCACCACCATCATCGTCTACGCGCAGGAACTGGTGCCCAGCCGCATCGGCATGATCTCCGGCGTGTTCTACGGGCTGGCCTTCGGCATGGGTGGGCTGGGGGCCGCGGTGCTGGGCAAGTTGGCCGACCTCGATGGCATCGGCTATGTGTACCAGTTGTGCGCGTACTTGCCGCTGATCGGGGTGTGCGCGTTGTTGTTGCCGGATATCGAGAAGCCGGCCAAGAGGTGAGGTTGTCCTCGTAACAGCACTCCCTCTCCCCGTTGGGGAGAGGGTTGGGGTGAGGGGTGGGTGCTCGCGAGAACCTGTCACTTCCGTAATTTGGCTCGCCTGCGGCGGGCTTTCGGTCGCCTGCCGGCGCCCGAGCCCCCTTTCTTTGCTGGCCCACGCTGCCGCAGGAGCGGCAGCGAACGGCGCAGCCGGCCCGAAGGGCGGAGGGCAGGATGCCCGGAGTCAAGAGAAGTAACCAAGAGAAATGGCCTGGTTCAATCCGCCGACCACACAAGCTCGATATTTCGAGGGCGTTGGATCAACTCCCGCCTACACGATAGACGGTGCGGCCACACCGCGACGTATCTGGAAACCGAGGGAAGTCGACAGCATCCCGGCTCGCATCTGGACGCTCTGCGCGAGCTGCTCTGAGATTTCGAACAGATTCTCAGGGGGCGCCGACCACCACCGGCTCCGGTTCCAGCCGCACGCCGAACTTCGCCTGCACGGTGGCGATCGCGCCTTGCGCGAACGCCCACAGTTCGGCGCCCGTGGCGTGGCCGTGGTTCACCAGCACCAGGGCGTGGCGGTTGGAGATGCCGGCGTCGCCGTGGCGCGAGCCCTTGAGGCCGGCGGCTTCGATCAGCCAGGCGGCGGAGAGCTTGCTGCGGCCGTCGGTTTGCGGCCATACCGGCAGCTCGGGATGCGCCTGCTTGAGTGCCATGGCCTGCGCGGCGTCGACGAGGGGGTTCTTGAAGAAGCTGCCGGCGTTGCCGATCACCGCGGGGTCGGGCAGCTTGCGGGTGCGCAGGCGCACCACGGCTTCGGCGACGTGGAACGGCGCAGGCTTGTCCACGCCCATTTTCGCCAGTTCCTCATGGATGCCGGCGTAGTCGAGCTTCAGCGCATGCGCGCGGGGCAGGGCGAAGCGCACGGCGGTGACGATGTAGCGGCCGGGTTCGTGCTTGAACAGCGAGTCGCGGTAGCCGAACGCGCAGGTGGCGCGGTCGAGCCGGGCCACGCGGCGTTCGCGGGTGTCCCAGGCTTCCACGCTCTCGATGAACTCGGCGACCTCGGTGCCGTAGGCGCCGATGTTCTGGATCGGCGCGGCGCCCACGGTGCCGGGGATCAGGATCAGGTTCTCCAGCCCCGCGTAGCCCTGGCCCAGCGACCAGCGCACGAAGTCGTCCCAGCGTTCGCCGGCGGCGACCGCGATGCGCGCGACGTCGCCGTCCTGCTCCACTTGCACGCCGCGCGTGGCCATCGCCAGCACGGTGCCGGGGTAGTCGCCGGCGAGCAGCAGGTTGCTGCCTTCGCCCAGCACCAGCAGGGGTGCGCGGCGCACGGCGGGGAAGTCCAGCAGCTCGGGTAGTTTCGTGGCGTCGCGCAATTCGGCGAGCAGGTGCGCGCGGGCGTTCACGCGCAGCGTGTTGCGCGTGGCGAGCGAGGCGTTTTCGGTGAGCGCGTAGCCGCCCATCTCGGTTCGCGCTACTGGCATGTCGGTGCGCTCAGCGGGCATCGTGGCCTTCCTGTTGGCGGCGGATCTCGTCCACGCATTCGGCGATCAGTTTCGGGCCGCGGTAGATCAGGCCGGAATAGAGCTGCACCAGGCGGGCGCCGGCGTCGAGCTTCTCGGCCGCGTCGCTGCCGTCGAGGATGCCGCCCACGCCCACGATGGGCAGGCGCCCGCCCACGCGCCGGCGCATGCCGCGCAGCACGTCGGTGGAGCGCGCGAACAGCGGCTTGCCGGACAGCCCGCCGGTTTCGTTGCCGCGCGGGTCGTCCGCCACCAGGGAATGGTCGACGGTGGTGTTGGTGCAGATCACGCCGTCGATGCCGCTGGCCAGCAGCGCCTCGGCGATGCCGTCCAGTTCGTGCTCGGAAAGATCCGGCGCGATCTTCAGCAGCATCGGCTTGCGTGCGCCGCTCTGCGAGCCGAGCTGCTCCTGCCGCTCGCGCAGCGTGTCGATGAAGCGGCGCAGCGTGGCTTCCTCCTGGAGGTCGCGCAGGCCCTGGGTGTTCGGCGAGGAGATGTTCACCGTGATGTAGCTGGCGCGGCTGTAGACGCGGTCGAGGCACAGCAGGTAATCGTCCGCTGCGCGCTCGTTCGGCGTGTCCTTGTTCTTGCCGATGTTGATGCCGAGCACGCCGCGATAGCTGGATGCCTCGACGTTGCGCACCAGCGCGTCGACGCCCGCGTTGTTGAAGCCCATGCGGTTGATGATGGCCTCGTGCCGCGGCAGGCGGAACAGCCGCGGCTTCGGGTTGCCCGCCTGCGGCCGCGGCGTCACCGTGCCCACCTCGACGAAGCCGAACCCCAGCGCGCCCAGCGCGTCGAGATGGTCGGCGTTCTTGTCCAGGCCCGCGGCGAGGCCAACCGGGTTCGGGAAGCGGATGCCGAAGGCCTCCACCGGCAGCTCGGCGGCAGGCCTGGCGACGAAGCGCAGCAGTTCGCTGCGGTGCGCCACATCGAGGCCATACAGGGTGAGGCCGTGCGCGGTCTCGGCGTCCAGCGCAAACAGCAGCGGGCGGAGCAGGTCGTACATGGTCATCGGGTTCCGGCTTATCCGTTGAGTCCCTGGCCACCGTCCACGCACAGCGTCTGGCCGGTGATCCAGCCGGCATACGGCGAGGCGAGGAACAGCGCGGCGTGCGCCACTTCCTCCGGCGTGCCGTAGCGGCCGAAGGGAATCCGTGCCAGCGTGGCGGCGTAGCGCGCGGGGTCGTCTTGCCGCACGCGGTCCCACAGGCCGCCGGCGAATTCGATCGAGCCGGGCGCGATCGCGTTGACGCGGATGCGCTGCCCGGCCAGTTGCAGCGCCTGCGAGGTGGTGTACTGGCTGAGCGCGGCCTTCATCGCGGCGTAGGCGGGGCCGCTGCGCCGCGGGTGGAAGGCGGCGATGGAACTGGTGTGCAGGATGCTGGCGTGGCCGGAGGCCGCGAGGTGCGGCAGCGCGGCGCGCGAGGCGCGCACGGCGGCCATCAGGTCGACGTTGAAGTTCGCGAGCCACGACGCGTCGTCCTCGTCGAAGCCGTAGCCGGAGGCGTTGTTCACCAGCACGTCGATGCCGCCCAGCGCGGCGGTGGCTGCGGCGATCCACGCCTCGATCGCCGCCGGATCGCCGAGGTCGCAGGCCTGCGTGTGCACGCTGCCGCCGTGCGCGGCGAGCGCGTGTGCGGCGTCGTCCAGCGCGGCCTGTCCGCGCGCGCAGATCGACACCGCGGCGCCGGTTTCGGCGAAGGCCAGCGCGATGGCGCGGCCGATGCCCTTGCTGGCGCCGGCGACGGCAACGCGATAGCCGCGGAAATCGAAGGCAGGGGAAGCCGGGGCAGGGCGCATGGGCGGGATCAATGCGCGAAGTGGTTGGCCACGCCCAGGCCGAACACCCCGAACACCAGCACCGCGATGATGAAGAACACCACGATCACGCTGACCGCCAGTTGCACGTAGCCCAGCACCATGCCGGCGATCGCCATGCCATCGCCCTCCATGCGCTGGTCGACCGGCGCGCGGCGGATCTCGCCGCGGGCCAGGTGGCCGCAGATCACCGCCACCAGCGCGCCGACGAACGGCAGCACGCACCAGGCGAGCACGCCGAACACCAGGCTCACGATGGCCAGCGAATTGGTGCTGGAACGGGTTGGCGGTTGGTAGCTCATGGCGTCGTTGCCTGTATGGGGGCGGGGTGTCGGGCTGAAGCCCGACCTACGTGCGAGGCGACCGTAGGTCGGGCTTCAGCCCGACGCTTGCAGCGTGCGGAGAGGCGGCACGATGCAAGCGTCGGGTGTCACAGGTCGAACTTGATGCCCTGCGCCAGTGGCAGCGCGTCGGAGTAGTTGATGGTGTTGGTCTGCCGGCGCATGTAGGCCTGCCACGCGGTGGAGCCGGACTCGCGGCCGCCGCCGGTTTCCTTCTCGCCGCCGAACGCGCCGCCGATCTCGGCGCCGGAGGTGCCGATGTTGACGTTGGCGATGCCGCAGTCGCTGCCCGCCGCCGACAGGTACTGCTCGGCCGACTTCAGGTTCTGGGTGAAGATCGCCGAGGACAGGCCTTGCGGCACGTCGTTCTGCATCTCGATCGCTTCGTCCAGGGTCTTGAACGGCATCACGTAGAGGATCGGCGCGAAGGTCTCGGTCTGCACCACCTCGTCGCTGTTCTTCACGCCGCTGACGATGGTGGGCAGCACGAAGTGGCCCTTGCGGTCGGTGAGCGCGGCGCCGCCGGTGAGCACCGTGCCGCCGGCCTGCTTCGCCTTGGCGACGGCGGCGAGATAGGCCTGCACCGCCTCGGCGCTGTTCAGCGGACCCATCAGCGTCTTCGGATCGGTGGGATCGCCGATCTTGCCTTCCACCTGCTTGTACGCGGCGACCAGCCTCGCGGTGACGTCCGCGACGATGGACTCGTGCACGAACAGCCGGCGCGTGCTGGTGCAGCGCTGGCCGGCGGTGCCCACCGCGCCGAACACGATGGCGGGGATCGCCAGCTTCAGGTCCGCGCTCGCGTCGAGGATGATCGCGTTGTTGCCGCCCAGCTCCAGCAGCGAACGGCCCATGCGCTTGGCCACGCGCTCGCCCACCATGCGGCCCACGCGGGTGGAGCCGGTGAAGCTGATCAGCGGGATGCGCCTGTCGTCCACGAAGGCCTGCGACAGCTCGGTGCCGGCGTCGTTGAACAGGAAGAAGATGTCGGGGAAGCCGCCGGCCTTGAGCGCCTCGTTGCAGATCTTCATCGTGGCGACCGCCGACAGCGGGGTCTTCGGCGAGGGCTTCCAGATGCAGATGTCGCCGCAGACGCCGGCGAGGAACGCGTTCCACGCCCACACCGCCACCGGGAAGTTGAACGCGCTGATGATGCCCACGAGGCCCAGCGGGTGCCACTGCTCGTACATGCGGTGGCCGGGGCGCTCCGAGTGCATGGTGTAGCCGTACAGCATGCGGCTCTGGCCCACCGCGAAGTCGGCGATGTCGATCATCTCCTGTACTTCGCCGTCGCCCTCGGGCTTGATCTTGCCCATCTCCAGCGCGACCAGCGAACCGAGCGCGTCCTTGTGCCTGCGCAGCGCCTCGCCGCACAGGCGGATCGCCTCGCCGCGACGCGGCGCCGGCGTGGCGCGCCACGCCTTGGCGGCTTCCTGCGCGCGCTTGACGATGGTTTCGTAGTCGGCCGCGCTCGACGCATGCACCCTGGCGATCACCTCGCCGCTGGCCGGGTTCGTCGGCGCCAGCGTGCCGGCGTCGGTGGTCTTCGACCACTCGCCGTGGCCGAGGTAGCTGCCGGAATTGGTCTCGGCCAGGCCGAGCGCGGAGAGGATGTGGTGGGACATGCGGACTCCTGTGCCAGGCGCGCGTGGCGCCCCGTTTCGAAACGGCAATTCTAGCAGGCGTGTCCCCCGCGCCGGTTCGCGCACTGCGGCAATCCATGCCAGAATCCGCGCCTCGGCCCCGTAGCTCAGCTGGATAGAGCATCCCCCTCCTAAGGGGAAGGTCGCGCGTTCGAATCGCGCCGGGGTCACCAGATGCACGAAGGCCGGCGATGCCGGCCTTCGTCGTTGTGGGGTGCTTCGAGGTCGAAGGTGTCGTCAGCCGGGCATTTCGCGCCGTTACGGCATCGCCGTATGCCGATCATGTTCGCTGTCGCCGGCCGTCACGGTGATGTTCCGGTGGTAGAGCGGGTTGCCGTTCTCGGCGCTGAAGCGCAGGCGGTATTTGCCGGGGCGCAGGTAGAGATCGGAGCCTGGCACGCCCTGCGCGTTGGTCGTCACCCGCAGGTCCAGTGTGCCGACCAACGGAACCTGATCCAGCACCAGGCGGTCGGCCGGGATCGCGTCGTCGCCCTCGTCGGCGTAGCGCGCCTCGACCAGGCAAGGGAAGTGTTGCTGGCAGCGCGTGCCATCGACGAACCAGGGCTTGCGCAGGCCGCCCAGACTCAGCCAGTCGGGGCGGCCGCGCACCAGGTGACTCGGCGGGAAGAACACGCTGACGTCGTAGCCCGGGCGCAGCGACCACGGCTTGCCCGCGGCGTTGGTGAACACGATCGGCGCCCTCGGTTGCAGCTGCGTCATCACCGCGGTGTAGATCGGGTGGTCGTCGCTGGCGAACGCGTGCGGGTACAGCATGGTCTGTTCGACCGACAGCATCGGCAGGCCGGTGAGCTTGTACAGGTGTTCGGCCATCGAGGCGCCGTTGAGGTAGCGGCCCGACTTCTGGATGTGCGCGTAGCCGGCGTCCACCACCAGTCGCGCCTTGGGATCGCGCTTGAACACGGCGTTGTCGAGGTTGCGCGCCTGCTCGGCCTCTCGCGCGTCGCCGGTGGCGTCGGACAGCGCCTCGTAGGCGACCACCTTGAAGCCCAGCTTCAGCGCGGTGCGCACCATCTCGGCGCAGACCGGTTCCTCGGTGTAGAAGCCGCTCTTGTCGATCGGATAGCCGCGCGTCTGCAGGCCGCTGTCGGTCTGGTACAGCGTCTCGGCGGCGAAGTAGTCGTAGCCCTCTTCGCGCAGCCGGCTCAGCAACTGCACGGTGAGGCTGCGGGTGAGCGGCACGTTGTGCGCCTCGTTCAGCAGCACGACGCGGTAGGGCTTCGCCAGTTCCGGGATCGTCGCCAGCGCTGGGTGGGCCTGGTAGCCGGGCTGGCCCAGCGGCGAAGCACTGTCGTCCGGTTCGGGCTGCTGCTTGATCGAGAAGCTGGCTGCCGCGTCGGGGTAGTCACCGATGAAGCTCTGGTACCAGCTGATGTACTGGCCGAAGATCAGCCGGAACGCCGGCGACTTGTCCTCGTTCCAGGCCTGACGCAGCACCTGGTACTGCGCGAGCAGACCCTTGTGCGCGTTCGCCGCGGCCATGATCTTTTCGGACTTGTTCGCCGCGGCGAGCTGCAGCGCCTGCCATTCGGCGGGTGTCTGCGCGGAGGCGGCCAGCGGGATGCATGCCAACAGGGAGCCGGCAAGCAGCGAAAGCAGGCGACGGCGCGGGGGCATCGGGCTACCTCGGGGAGGGTGCAGCCTCGTCCACGATGTTTTACCAGTCTCGCTCGGCGCTGTCCCGTGTGGCGCCCGGATATGGGGCACAAGTCGCGGGCGCGCGTCACTGCAAGTTTTGCCACACCGCGCGCAGCAGTTCGCCGTCGGGATCGTTGGCCTGTTCCCAGTACATCAATCCGCCCAGGTGCTGTGCCTTGATGTAGGCGGCTTTGGCGGCGATGGACTGGGGATCGTCGTAGCTGACGAAGCGACGTGTGTGCGCGTTCCACAGGTACGGCGCCTCGGCCTGCGCATCCCAGTAGCGCACGTAGCCGTGGCGGTCGATGTAGTCGGCCTTGAGCTGCTGCCAGGCGATCATGGCCTGGAAGTGGTCATAGCGCTGGAACAGGCCGTCGTGGGCGGGATCGACGCCGGCGAACTCGCGGCCGTAGAACGCCACGCCCGGCACCAGCTTGGCCGGCGGCACGCCGGCGGCGCGGAACTGGCGCACCGCGCGCGCCAGTGTGCGCGCATCGGCCGGTGCCAGCTTCGAGGCGTGCAGGCCGGTGTGGTTGCAGGTGGTCGGCGTCATCGCGTTGCAGAAGTCGTAGGTCATCAGGTTGAACCAGTCCAGCGACGGCGCCACCGCGGCGATGTCGATGCCGTCCACGAACGGGCCGTCGGCGGCGGCGATGCTGAGCAGGTAGTGCCTGCCGTGGCCGGCGTGGTCCAGCGTGGCGCGCAGCGTCCTGAGCAGGGCGGTGAAGTGCTCGCGGTCCTGCGGGCTGGAGGCGATGCCGGACTCGTGGTGGCCGGGGTATTCCCAGTCCACGTCGAGACCGTCGGCATGCGTATCGGCGAGCAGCGCCGCAGCACTGTCGGCGAAGCGCTGGCGGCCGGCCGCGGTGGACGCCGCCTCGGAGAAGCCGCCTGCGCTCCAGCCGCCGACCGACACCATCACCTTGAGCCGCGGATGGGCGGCCTTCAGCGCGATCCGCTGCTGCAGTCGCTCGCGGGCCACCGGGGTGAGCGTGACGCGGCCGTCGACCACCTGCGCGAACGCGAAGATCAGGGTGTCGATGCGATCCACGTCGTCCGCGGCGATGGGATGCTGCGCGGTGTCGTAAGCCACCACGCGGTAGTGTTCGCCGGCGGCCAGCGCACCGAAGGGCAGTGCCAGCGCGGCCAGCAGCGCAAGCAGGGAGCGGATATGGCGTGACGGCATCGGAGGATTTCCGCAACGGGAGCTTTCGACTATCGCAGCGCGCTGGCCGCGTTGCCAGTGCGACGATACACTGCAGCCATGTCCGATCAGGTGATTTCTGCCGACGCGCCTGCCAGTCCGCCCGACGATCCGCGGCCCCAGCCGCCGCCCGCGCCCGATCCCGCCGAATGCTGCGGCAACGGTTGCGAGCCCTGCATCTACGATCTCCACGACGAGGCCATGGCGGAATACCGGGCTGCGCTGGCGGCGTGGCGGGCGCGGCATCCCGACGCCTGACGATGGTGGAACGCGCGCCGGTGCGCCTACCGGGGATGCCGAAGCAGCACGACCACGGCCCCGGTGCCGCCTAGCGCCGGGCGCGCGGAGGCAAACGCCACCACGTCGTCGCGCCGGCGCAGCAGGCGGTCGGTGAGCGCCTTCAGCACCGGGCCGGCGGCTTTCGAGCGCAGGCCCTTGCCGTGGACGATGCGCACGCAGCGCAGGCCGCGCTGCTTCGCTTCGGCGAGGAAGTCGGCGATGCTGGCTTGCGCGGCGGCGGCGTTCATCTGGTGCAGGTCGATCTCGTCCTGCACGCTGAACTGGCCGCGTTTCAACTGGCGCAGCAGCTTGGGCGGATAGCCTTCGCGCAGGTAGCCGAGTTCCTCGCCCACTTCGAGCGCGGCCGGGTCGAAGGCCATCGCCAGCAGTTCGCCCGGCACCGCGGCTTCGTCGGCCTCGAACATGCGTGGCTGCGGTTCGGGTTTCGGCGTGGGCGGCGGCGCGGCGACCACGTCGATGCGACGCACCGCGCCGATCGCCTCGCGGAACAGGCGGGCATCGTCTGCGCTGATCGGGGCGGGTGGACGGCGTGGCATGCCTCGATGCTAGCAAGCGGCACGGCGCTGCGCGTGCGCCGATCCGTGAAACCGCGGATGCGCTCCGGTAAACTCGGGCAATTGGAGCCTGTTCAATGTCTCCGCATGGCTCGCGCCGGGAGCTGTTTGCGCGCAGGCCAAGGAAGAACGAGGGAGTGGACGTCCGTCCACGACCGAGTGATGACGAGGGGATGCGGGCAAACAGCCCCGGCCCTTCGGGTTGCCTTGCCATGGCTGCCATGCGGCAGCGCGCGGCTTGACCTGCCAGCCAGGCAGGCACTGCGCCACGCGCCACCACCTGGCAGCCATGGCAAGGCAACGCGGGTCGTGCGGAGACATTGAACAGGCTCCTACAGGGGCATGCACCAGCACAGGGTGACGTGCCGCGCTCGACTCAACACGGATCAGCATGCGAGTTCTTGTCAGCAACGACGATGGCGTGGATGCGAAAGGCATCCATGTGCTTGCCGCGCGTCTCGGCGAAGTGGGCGAGGTGACGGTGGTGGCGCCCGACCGCGACCGTTCCGGCGCCAGCAATTCGCTGACCTTGGACGCGCCGCTGCGCGTGCTGCACATGGAAGACGGCCGCTACCGCGTCGCCGGCACGCCCACCGACTGCGTGCATCTCGCGTTGTCCGGGCTGCTGGAGCACGAGCCGGATATCGTGGTGTCGGGCATCAACAACTCGGCCAACCTCGGCGACGACGTGATCTATTCGGGCACGGTGTCGGCGGCGATGGAGGGGCGCTTCCTCGGCCTGCCGGCGATCGCGGTGTCGCTGGTCAGCCACGACCACCGCGGCATCCACTACGACTCGGCGGCGAACGCGGTGCTGCGGCTGATGCGCCGCCTGCTGGTCGATCCGCTGCCGGCCGACACCATCCTCAACGTCAACGTGCCGGACCGGCCGTGGGCGGAGATCCACGGCTTCGAGGTGACCCGGCTGGGGCGCCGCCATCGCGCGGCGCCGTGCATCGCGCAGACCGATCCGCGCGGCCGCCCGGTGTGGTGGATCGGCCCGGCGGGCGAGGTGGATGACGCCGGCCCCGGCACGGACTTCGACGCGGTGCGCCGCGGCTACGTGTCGGTCACGCCGATCCACGTCGACCTCACCCGTTTCCAGGCGCTGGAGAAGGTCAGCAGCTGGATGCTGTCGCTCAGCGACGAGATGGCCGCGAACGGCCACAAGGCGGCCTGAGCGATGAGCCATCCCTTGCCCCCCTCGGCGCTGAAAGGCGAAGGCATGACTTCGCAGCGCGCGCGCGACCGCCTCGCCGTCCTCTTGCGCGAAAGCGGCATCCGCGACGCGCGGGTGATCGACGTGATCCGCAACGTGCCGCGCCACCATTTCATCGACCAGGCGCTGCACGCGCGCGCCTACGAGAACACCGCGCTGCCGATCGGCCAGGGCCAGACCATCTCGCAGCCGTGGGTGGTGGCGCGGATGACCGAGGCGCTGCTCGAACACTTCGACGCGCGCAAGGAAAAGCCCGGCCGCGTGCTGGAAATCGGCACCGGCTCCGGCTACCAGGCGGTGGTGCTGGCCGCACTGATGGAGCAGGTCTACACCGTGGAGCGGATCGAGGAGCTGCTGCGCCAGGCGCGGCGCCGCTTCCGCCAGCTGGGCCTCACCAACATCCGTTCGCGCTATGACGACGGCAAGCTGGGCTGGGCCGACGAGGCGCCGTTCGACGCGATCATCCTCACCGCCGCGGGCGACACCATCCCGACCCGCATCCTCGAACAGCTCAGCCCCACCGGCGTGCTGGTGGCCCCGGTGGGCTCGCCCAGCAGCCAGGTGCTGATCCGCCTGCGTGGCAACGGGCAGGGCGACTTCGAGCAGGAAGAACTGGGCGCCGTGAGTTTCGTACCGCTCTTGGGCGGCATCGGCTGATGCGTACCATCGACAAGGAAATCCCCTAGATGCGCCTGTTCGGCAAGCTCTATGCCCGCGCCCTGGTGTGGGCGCGCCACCCGCATGCGGTCCGCTACCTGTGCGGGCTCAGTTTCGTCGAGGCCTTCATCTTCCCGATCATGCCGGAGGTGATGCTGGCGCCGATGATGCTGGGCAAGCGGCACAAGGCGTTCTTCTACGCCAACCTCAGCCTCGCGTTCTCGCTGCTCGGCGCGCTGGTGGGCTACGCGCTGGGGCACTTCGCGTTCGAGGCGCTGAAGCCGGTGCTGGGCACGCTGCACCTGCTGGCGCCGATCGAGCAGGGCGTGGCGAGCCTGCGCACGCAGATGGCCGAGCATCGCTGGGGCTTGTTCGGCGTGCTGATCCTCGCCGCGCTGCAGCCGGTGGTGCCGATGAAGTTCGTGACCTGGGCCTCGGGCATCGTGGGCGTGCCGGTGCTGCCCTTCCTCGGCTGCGTGGCGCTGGGCCGCGGCAAGCGCGTGTGGCTGCTGGCGCTGCTGATCTGGCTGTTCGGCGAGCGCGCCGAGCAGCTGCTGCACAAGTACATCGAATGGATCGGCTGGGTCGTGCTGGTGCTGCTGGCTGCGCTGCTGGCGTGGTGGATCTGGCGGCATTGAGCACGCTCCGGTGCGCATGAAAAAACAGGGAGGCCTCGCTATGCTGGCGCGCATGAATCGACACCTCGCCCCGTTGCTGCTCGCCGCCGCCGTGCTGGCCGTGTCCGCCTGCAGCACCGTGGTGGTGGAGCCGGCCACGGGTCAGGGCGGCAACCGTGCCGCGCCCGCCGCGGCACGCACGCCGGTCCCCGGCGGCAGCTACGAGGTGGCGAAGGGCGACACCTTGTATTCGATCGCCTTCCGCAAGGGTGTGGACTTCCGCGACCTGGCGAAGTGGAACGGCATCGACGCGCCCTACACGATCTGGCCGGGCCAGCATCTGCGTCTGTCGCCGTCCGCGGGCAATGCGCCGGCTGCACATGTGGCAGCGGCCACGACTGAAAAGGCGAAGCCGGCGCCCGCGCCCGCCGCGCCTTCCGCGCCGGTGTTCGAGAGCGTGCCCGCGCCGGCCTCGACACCGGCGCCGGCCGGCACGCATGTGTCGGCGACGGCCGGCGGAACCGCGGTCGTCGCGGCTGCCCCGGCGGCGCATGCGCCGGCTCCAGCTCCAGCTCCGGTTCCCGCGCCTGCACCCACCGCTCCCGCAAGCACCGAGGTGCCGGTGGCCGGCGTGCCCAAGGCCGCCGTGCCGCCGCCGGCGCCCGCGCCGACGGTCGCCAGCGGCAGCGCGCGCGCGGCGGGCGGCGTGAACTGGCACTGGCCGGCCGACGGCCAGGTCATCAAGCGCTTCACGCCCGGCGACGCGGTGCCCGGCATCGAGATCGCCGGCAAGGCCGGCGAGCCGGTGCGCGCGGCGGCCGACGGCGTGGTGGTGTACAGCGGCAACGGCCTGGTCGGCTACGGCGAACTGGTCATCATCAAGCACAACGACAGCCTGCTGTCGGCCTACGGCCACAACAGCAAGCGGCTGGTGAAGGAAGGCCAGCGCGTCAGCGCCGGCCAGCAGATCGCCGAGATGGGCTCCAGCGGCGCCTCGCGCGTGGAACTGGGCTTCCAGATCCGCAAGGACGGCAACCCGGTCGATCCGCTGAACTACTTGCCCGCGCGCTGATTGCTGTAGGAGCGCACCCCCGGATCAAGTCCGGGGCAGGCTCTGTGCGCGAACGCTCTGGCGCCTGATCGAAGCAAAAGCTTTCGCGCACAGGGTGCGCTCCTACAGGCGCTGTGTATTCAAGCGTTCGGCGGCAGCATGAACGCCGCCACCACATGCCGCCCCTCGCCCGCCAGCAGGTTGTAGGTGCGCGCCGCGGCGGCGTTGTCCATCACTTCCACGCCGATGCCCTTGCGCAGGAAGCCGGCCATGAATGCGGCGGCGGGAAATGCCTGGCGCATGCCGGTGCCCAGCAGTACCAGTTCGGGCTGCAGGGTGAGCAGTGCCTCGACGTGGGTGGCGTCCAGCGCATCGACCGCGTGCACCGGCCAGTGCTCGACCACGCGGTCGGGCGCCAGCAGGAAGCTGTCGGTGAGCTCGCGGTCGATCAGGGTGATGCCGCGTTCGCCGACCCGGCGCACGAACAGATAACCCTCCGGGCGTTCGAGTGAAAGGTCCATCAGCGCCTGCCCACCATGGCCCGTCAGCGTGGAAGTGCGATCTTCGGTTCGTCGGCGTTGCGGCGGAACAGCACGGCGACGTGGCCGATCTGCTGCACCGCCTCGGCGCCGGTGCCGGCCAGCAAGGTGTCGAGCTGGGCCTGCCGCTCCTCCTTGTCGCCGCCGGAGAGCTTCACCTTGACCAGCTCGTGGATCTCCAGCGCCAGGCCCAGCTCCTTGACCACGGCGTCGCTGGCGCCCTTGTTGCCGAGCAGCACGACGGGATTCAGGCCATGGGAGAGGCTGCGCAGGTAACGGATCTGCGAGGGGGAGAGGGCCATGCGGCGGCTTCGATTCGCGGGAAGAGAGCGGCAAAGGGTATCATGCGCCCTGATTCCCCTGCAGTGATCGACCCATGGGCCGCAGCAAGAGCAGCGCCGGCTGGCTGCGCGAACATTTCAACGACGTCTACGTGAAGAAGGCGCAGGCCGAGGGCGTGCGCTCGCGCGCGGTGTACAAGCTGGAGGAGCTGATCGACCGCGACCGCCTGCTCAAGCCGGGCATGACCGTGGTGGACCTGGGCGCGGCGCCGGGCGGCTGGTCGCAGCTGGTGCGCCAGCGGCTGGGCGACCGCGGCAAGGTGTTCGCGCTGGACATCCTGCCGATGCAGGGTATCGCCGGGGTGGATTTCCTCGAAGGCGATTTCCGCGAGGAGAGCGTGCTGCGGCAGCTGGAGGCGCGCCTGGAAGGGCAGCCGGTGGATCTTGTGCTGTCCGACATGGCCCCCAATATGAGCGGTGTGGCCTTGGCGGACCAGATCCGGGCGATGGCTCTGGCCGAACTGGCGCTGGATTTTTCCAGGCAATGGCTGAAACCGGGCGGCGCGTTCCTGATCAAGCTGTTCCAGGGCGCCGGCTTCGACGATTACCTGCGCAGCTTGCGCGCGGACTTCACGCGCGTGACGATGCGTAAACCCAAGGCCTCGCGCGCACGTTCGCGCGAGGTGTATGCGCTGGCGACCGGCCGCAAGGCCGGCGCGGCGAAAACCGGCGAGAACCGCGCATGAACGAAACAGCGAAAAACGTGTTGCTCTGGGTGATCATCGCGGTGGTGCTGTTCACCGTGTTCCAGAGCTTCAACCCGCGCGGCGCCGGTTCCTCGAACATGGCCTACAGCAGCTTCGTGCAGAGCGTGGCCAACGGCAACGTCTCCAGCGCGGTGATCAGCGCCGACCAGCCGCCCGCAATCAGCGGCAAGCTGAAGGACGGCTCCAGCTACCGCACTGTGGCGCCGATGCTGGGCTTCTCCACCAACCAGGTGGTGAAGCAGATGCAGGACAAGGGCGTGGAAGTGCGCCAGGACCCGGCCGAGGGCTTCTCGCTGCTGGGCCTCTTGGTGAGCTGGCTGCCGGTGCTGCTGATCGTGGGCGTGTTCATCTGGTTCATGCGCCAGATGCAGTCAGGCGGTGGCGGGCGCGGCGCGATGAGCTTCGGCCGTTCGCGCGCCAAGCTGCAGGGCGAGGACCAGATCAAGGTCAACTTCTCCGACGTGGCCGGCTGCGACGAGGCCAAGGAGGAGGTCGGCGAGCTGGTCGAGTTCCTGCGCGACCCGTCCAAGTTCCAGAAGCTGGGCGGCAAGATCCCGCGCGGCGTGCTGATGGTGGGCCCGCCCGGCACCGGCAAGACCCTGCTGGCCAAGGCCATCGCGGGCGAGGCCAAGGTGCCGTTCTTCTCGATCTCCGGCTCGGACTTCGTGGAGATGTTCGTGGGCGTGGGCGCCAGCCGCGTGCGCGACATGTTCGAGCAGGCCAAGAAGCACGCGCCGTGCATCATCTTCATCGACGAGATCGACGCGGTCGGCCGCCATCGCGGCGCCGGCCTGGGCGGCGGCCACGACGAGCGCGAGCAGACGCTGAACCAGCTGCTGGTCGAGATGGACGGCTTCGAAGGCAGCGAAGGCATCATCGTGATCGCCGCCACGAACCGCCCCGACGTGCTCGACCCCGCGCTGCTGCGCCCGGGCCGTTTCGACCGCCAGGTGGTGGTGGGCCTGCCCGACGTGAAGGGCCGCGAGCAGATCCTCAAGGTGCACATGCGCAAGGTGCCGCTGGCCAGCGACGTCGACGCGATGACCATCGCGCGCGGCACGCCGGGCTTCTCCGGCGCCGACCTCGCCAACCTGGTCAACGAGGCGGCGCTGTTCGCCGCGCGCGAGAACGCGCGCGAGGTGCGCATGAGCCACCTGGACAAGGCGCGCGACAAGATCCTGATGGGCACCGAGCGCCGCTCGATGGCGATGAGCGAGAGCGAGAAGAAGCTCACCGCCTACCACGAGGCCGGTCACGCCATCGTCGGCCGTCTGGTGCCCGAGCACGACCCGGTCTACAAGGTCACGATCATCCCGCGCGGCCGCGCCTTGGGCGTCACCATGTACCTGCCCGAAGGCGACAAGTACAGCATGAACAAGGTGGCGATCGAGTCGCAGCTGTGCTCGCTGTACGGCGGCCGCGTGGCCGAGGAGCTGATCTTCGGCGCCGACAAGGTCACCACCGGCGCGTCCAACGACATCGAGCGCGCCACCAAGATGGCGCGCAACATGGCCACCAAATGGGGCCTGTCCGACGAGCTGGGCCCGATCACCTACGGCGAGGACGAGGACGAGGTGTTCCTGGGCCGCTCGGTGACCCAGCACAAGAGCATCTCCAACGAGACCGCCAGCAAGATCGACGAGGTGGTGCGCGGCATCCTCGACCGCGCCTACGCGCGCAGCACGCAGCTGCTCACCGACAACCTCGACAAGCTGCACACGATGGCCGAGGCGCTGCTGCAGTACGAAACCATCGACGCGCACCAGATCGACGACATCATGGCCGGCCGCCAGCCGGGGCCGCCGGCCGACTGGAACCGCAACACCAGCGGCGGCTCCGTGCCCCCGCCGCCGCCGAAGGGCGGGGACTCCACGCTGGGCAAGGTGGGCGATCCGGCGGCACAGAGCCGTTCCGGCATGGATGCCTGAAACGGACGTCTGGACGTCCATACGCCAAACGGCGATGCATCAAGCGCAGGGAGCGGCAGCCGCCGCTCCCTGTGTCGTTGGGGAGGATCGGAAACCGCGCGGCCGGTCTCCCCGCAAGCAGATTGTTCTTGTGCGGCGGAGCGAGGGCGGCAGGGCATCGGCAACCGGCGTGAAAAATTTTTCACGAAAAGTGTTGACCTTCGCGTCACGACCCTGAATAATTCCGCTCCTCGCTTCGGCGGATCGGGAAACCGGCCGACGGATCGAAAAGTTCAGTGCGCGCCCGTAGCTCAGTTGGATAGAGTACCTGGCTACGAACTAGGTGGTCGGGAGTTCGAATCTCTCCGGGCGCGCCATTTGTACTGCAAGACGAGGTGTTCGCATTTCGGCTTGTCTCCGTGGAGCAGGCAGTTCGCCGATGCTGCGGGATGGTGGGCATGGTGCCCTGAGCGGTGCTTGCGGATTGACGGCTGGTAGGGTCGTCCGTAGCATTCCAAGGCTCCGTTGATGAAGGCTGTCGCGGGCTCGTTCGGGGTATAGCTCAGTCTGGTAGAGCGTTGCGTTTGGGACGCAAAAGTCGGGGGTTCGAATCCCTCTGCCCCGACCACTAGCGTGTTCTGCCGTAGGCGTCCGCGCCTGTAGCTCAACCGGATAGAGCATCGGCCTTCTAAGCCGACGGTTGCAGGTTCGAGTCCTGTCGGGCGCACCACTACAAGTGTTTATGGTGGACGTAGCTCAGCTGGTAGAGTCCCGGATTGTGATTCCGGTTGTCGTGGGTTCGAGTCCCATCGTTCACCCCAAAATTCAAGTTTCAGGGCCGTTAGCTCAGTTGGTAGAGCAGTTGACTCTTAATCAATTGGTCGTAGGTTCGAATCCTACACGGCCCACCAATTCGCCAAGCGCCGACCCTTGCGGTCGGCGCTTCGCTTTTGGGCCAGCGCAAAGCCGCGTCATGCGCGCCGCATGCTTGTGCTGCGGCTTGGCGCGACCGTACAATGAGCCGCTTTAGCGCTGGGTAATCATCGACTTAGGCCGTGGCGGGGCAGGCGGGGCGAGGGAGCCGTTGCTGCACCGGCCGCCGGACTGGGCAAGGCGAAAGTGGCGGAACTGGTAGACGCACCAGATTTAGGTTCTGGCGGGTAACCCCCGTGCGGGTTCGAGTCCCGCCTTTCGCACCACACCGCGATGGATTTCCGGCGCCCCAGCGGTTGCCGCCAGGTGCCCTGCCGGGTGCCACAACATTCAGGTTCCAGGAGACGACATGCAGGTTTCGGTTGAGAACATCGGCTCGCTCGAGCGCAAGCTCACGGTGAAGTTTCCCGCCGAGCGTTACGAGACGCAGGTGAGCGCGCGCATCGCGGAACTGGGCCGCACGGTGCGCCTGAAGGGCTTCCGCCCGGGCAAGGTGCCGGTGGCCGTCATCAAGCAGCGTTTCGGCGAGCAGGTGCGCGGCGAAGTGCTGTCCGACCTGATCGGCAGCACGCTGCGCGAGGCGGTGACGCAGGAGAAGCTGCAGCCGGTCGCGAACCCCGCGATCGACACCACCGGCAAGCCGGAGAACGGCGAGATCGCCTACACCGCCACCTTCGAGGTGATGCCGGAGTTCCCCGCGGTCGACGTCGCCGCGCTGGAGATCAAGCGCCCGGCGGCGACGGTGACCGACGCCGACGTGGAGAAGATGCTGGAGACGCTGCGCCAGCAGCGCCGCAGCTTCGAGCTGGTCGAGCGCGCCTCGGCCGACGGCGACTTCGTGATGTTCGAGTACGCCGCGCAGGCCGGCGACTACCGCTTCCCGGCCGAAGGCCTGGAGCGCGCCGGCAGCGTGCTCGGCTCGGGCAACCTGTTCAAGGCGCTGGACGAGGCGCTGACCGGCCGCAAGGCCGACGACAGCTACGAAGCCGACGTCGAGTTCCCGGCCGATTTCCGCAACGAGAACCTGGCCGGCAAGACCGCCAAGGTGAGCTTCAGGATCGTCAAGGTGCAGGAGCCGAAGCTGCCGGAGATCGACGCCGAGTTCGCCAAGCTGTTCGGCATCGCCGACGGCGACCTGGAGCACTTCCGCAAGGAAGTGCGCGCGAACCTCGAGCGCGAGCTGAAGGCCGCGCTGATGGGCCGGCTGAAGTCCGAAGTGGCCGAGAAGCTGGCCGACGCGCACGCCACGCTGGACGTGCCGAAGCTGATGGTGCAGTCCGAGGCGCAGGCGATGGCCGCGGGCAGCGTGCCGCGCGGTCAGCAGCCGCCGCAGCAGCTGGTCGAGGCCGCGCTGCCGATGGCGCGCAAGCGCGTGATCGCGGGCCTGCTGATGGGCGAGATCGCCCGCAAGCAGGAGCTGAAGATCGACCGCAAGCGCGTGGCCGAGCAGCTCGCCGCGATCGCCTCGACCTACGAGGAGCCGGAAAAGGTCATTGAACTCTACAACGGCGACCCCCAGTTGATGTCCGGGCTGCAGAACCGCGTGATGGAAGACCAGGTGGCCGAGTGGGTGGCGGAGCACGCCAACACCACCACCCTGGACCTCAGCTTCGACGAGGTGATGCGCCCCGCAGGCGCCTGATCGATCAGGCGCGCGTCCGTCGGGTCTGGCGCAAGCCGGGCCCGATGGCATACTTCAGGCACATCAACTCGAGAGCGCAAACACCATGGAACCGATTCAGAACCTCAACCTGGTGCCGATGGTGGTCGAGCAGACTGCCCGCGGCGAGCGCTCCTACGACATCTACTCGCGCCTGCTCAAGGAGCGGGTGATCTTCCTGGTGGGCGAGGTCAACGACCAGGTGGCGAACCTGCTGGTCGCGCAGATGCTGTTCCTGGAGTCGGAGAATCCGGACAAGGACATCCACCTGTACATCAACAGCCCGGGCGGCGCGGTCACCGCGGGGCTGGCGATCTACGACACCATGCAGTACATCAAGCCCGACGTCAGCACCATGTGCATCGGCCAGGCCTGCAGCGCCGCCTCGCTGCTGCTGATGGCCGGCGCCAAGGGCAAGCGCTACTCGCTGCCGAACTCGCGCGTGATGATCCACCAGCCCTCGGGCGGCGCCCGCGGCCAGGCCACCGACATCGAGATCCAGGCGCAGGAAATCCTGTACCTGCGCCGCCGCCTGAACGACATCTACGTACAGCACACCGGCCAGCCGCTGGACCGGATCGAGCGCGACATGGAGCGCGACCGCTTCATGAGCGCCGAGGCGGCCCGCGAGTACGGCCTGATCGACGCCGTGCTCGATCGCCGCGCCGTCGACACGGTGAAGTCGGCTTAACTTTTGCGATCGATCCCTGATCGCGAAGGTCAAACGGGCGACCGTCCATGGCCGCACTCGTCCATTGATCTTGCGATCATCCCTGATCGCGAAAGTCGAACGGGCGGCCATCCATGGCCGCACTCATTACGATTTGGGTCCGGGGGCTTCGCGTCTGCAGGTAGGCGCGGAGCCCTGTGCTATTCTCGGGCCGCAACCTGAACCACCCACAGTTTCACCAGCGGAATCGAAAGTATGAGCGAAGACCGGCAGGGGCGATCCAGCGACGGCGGGAAGATTCTCTACTGCTCCTTCTGCGGCAAGAGCCAGCATGAGGTGCGCAAGCTGATCGCGGGCCCGTCCGTGTTCATCTGCGACGAATGCGTGGAGCTGTGCAACGACATCATCCGCGAAGAGCTGGAGGAGAAGGCCGCCTCCGGCCGCACCCAGCTGCCCAAGCCCAGGGAAATCCGCGAGTCGCTGGACCAGTACGTGGTGGGCCAGTCGCGCGCCAAGAAGGCGCTGGCGGTGGCGGTGTACAACCACTACAAGCGCATGGAATCGCGCCAGAAGGGCGACGACGTCGAGCTGGGCAAGTCCAACATTCTGTTGATCGGCCCCACCGGCTCGGGCAAGACCCTGCTCGCCGAGACGCTGGCGCGCCTGCTCAACGTGCCGTTCACCATCGCCGACGCCACCACGCTGACCGAGGCCGGCTACGTGGGCGAGGACGTCGAGAACATCATCCAGAAGCTCTTGCAGAAGTGCGACTACGACGTCGAGAAGGCGCAGTCGGGCATCGTCTACATCGACGAGATCGACAAGATCTCGCGCAAGAGCGAGAACCCCTCGATCACCCGCGACGTCTCGGGCGAGGGCGTGCAGCAGGCGCTGCTGAAGCTGATCGAGGGCACGCTGGCCTCGGTGCCGCCGCAGGGCGGGCGCAAGCATCCGCAGCAGGAATTCCTGCAGGTGGACACCAAGAACATCCTGTTCATCTGCGGCGGCGCGTTCGCCGGGCTGGAGAAGGTGATCCAGCAGCGCTCCGAGAGCACCGGCATCGGCTTCGGCGCCGAGGTGCGCAGCAAGGAGCGCACCCAGAACCTGGGCAAGGTGCTGGCCGACGTGGAGCCGGCCGACCTGGTGCGCTTCGGCCTGATCCCCGAGTTCGTCGGCCGCCTGCCGGTGGTCGCCACCCTGGACGAGCTGGACGAGGCGGCGCTGGTGAAGATCCTCACCGAGCCGAAGAACGCCGTCACCAAGCAGTTCAAGAAGCTGTTCGAGATGGAGGACGTGGAGCTGGAGTTCCGTCCCGAGGCGCTGCAGGCGATCGCCAAGAAGGCGCTCAAGCGCAAGACCGGCGCCCGCGGCCTGCGCACCATCCTCGAACAGGTGCTGCTGGACACCATGTACGAGCTGCCTTCGCTGGAGCACGTCAGCAAGGTGGTGGTGGACGACGCGGTGATCGAAGGCCAGGCCGAGCCCTACCTGATCTACCGCGGCAACCTGCAGCAGCGCGCGGCGGGCGAGGGCGGCGACGCCGCCTGATCGCCACAAGCGTTGCCAAGACGGCTCCGGCGTCCGCGTCGGAGCCGTTCCTTTTTGGGCGCCGGCGTGGCTTGTGTGCGCGTCGAACAGCCACCACTTGACGTGTCATGGTGCCCGGCGCAGTGTCGGGCCTGTCCCACCGGATTTCCGCGAGAACCCCCCAATGGCCAAGAACCTCCCGACGCCCGCCGTACTCGACGCGCTGCCCGTGCTGCCGTTGCGCGACGTGGTGGTCTATCCGCACATGGTCATCCCGCTGTTCGTGGGCCGCGACAAGTCCATGCGCGCGCTGGAGCGCGCGATGGAGAGCGAACGGCAGATCCTGCTGGTGGCGCAGAAGAGCCCGGACATCGACGATCCGGCGGTGGGCGACCTGCACCAGATCGGCACGCTGGCCGGCGTGCTGCAACTGCTCAAGCTGCCCGACGGCACCGTGAAGGTGCTGGTTGAGGGCCAGTCGCGCGTGAGCATCGAGGACTGCCACGAGGACGGCGGCATGCTGGTGGCGCGCTCGCGCGTGATCGAGCCCGTGTACAGCGCCAAGGAGCGCGAGCTGGACGTGGTCTCGCGCACGCTGATCTCGCTGTTCGAGCAACTGGTGAAGCAGAGCCGCAAACTGCCGCCCGAGGTGCTGGCCAGCCTGTCCGGCATCGAGGATCCCTCGCGCGTGGCCGATTCGATCGCCGCGCATCTGTCGGTGCGCATGGCCGACAAGCAGAAGGTGCTGGAAACCGCCGACGTCGGCGAGCGGCTGGAGCTGCTGATCGGCCTGGTCGACGGCGAGATGGACTTGCAGCAGGTGGAGAAGCGCATCCGCGGCCGCGTGAAGTCGCAGATGGAGAAGAGCCAGCGCGAGTACTACCTCAACGAGCAGATGAAGGCGATCCAGAAGGAGCTGGGCGAGGGCGAGGAAGGCCCGAACGAGGTCGAGGAGCTGCAGAAGAAGATCGAGAACGCCGGCATGCCGAAGGCGGTGCTGGCCAAGGCGCGCCAGGAGTTCGGCAAGCTCAAGCAGATGTCGCCGATGTCGGCCGAGGCCACGGTGGTGCGCAACTATCTCGACTGGCTGACCGGCGTGCCGTGGAAGAAGCGCAGCAAGGTGCGCAAGGATCTCGCGCTGGCGCAGCAGGTGCTGGATGCCGACCACTTCGGCCTGGAGAAGGTGAAGGACCGCATCCTCGAATACCTCGCCGTGCAGCAGCGCGTGTCGCAGATGAAGGGCCCGATCCTGTGCCTGGTCGGCCCGCCCGGCGTGGGCAAGACCTCGCTCGGCCAGTCGATCGCCAAGGCCACCAACCGCAAGTTCGTCCGCATGTCGCTGGGCGGCGTGCGCGACGAGGCTGAAATCCGCGGCCATCGCCGCACCTACATCGGCTCGATGCCGGGCCGCATCGTGCAGAACCTCAACAAGTCGGGCAGCAAGAACCCGCTGTTCGTGCTGGACGAGATCGACAAGATGTCGATGGACTTCCGCGGCGATCCGTCCTCGGCGCTGCTGGAGGTGCTCGATCCCGAGCAGAACCACGCGTTCAACGACCACTACCTCGAAGTCGACCTCGACCTCTCCGAGGTGATGTGGATCGCCACCGCGAACTCGCTGAACATCCCCGGCCCGCTGCTCGACCGCATGGAGGTGATCCGCCTCCCCGGCTACACCGAAGACGAGAAGCTGGCGATCGCGCAGAAGTACCTGCTGCCGAAGCAGCTGAAGGCGAACGGCCTGAAGCCCGAGGAACTGGGCGTGGCCGAGGAGGCCGTGCGCGACATCGTGCGCTACTACACGCGCGAATCCGGCGTGCGCAGCCTCGAGCGCGAGATCTCCAAGATTTGCCGCAAGGTGGTGAAGGAGCTCACCCTGGGCGAAGTGCGCAAGGCCAAGGCCAAGGCCAAGCCGGCG
>OFIS01000112.1_pt1 | contig 98750 bp, 90 predicted proteins | sample 1775071 | NCBI WGS metagenome assembly OFIS01 (sample SAMN08195774, study PRJEB24354) | sludge metagenome | isolation source: sludge from phenol fed wastewater aerobic bioreactor C | place: India: Nagpur | collected 2016-09-17 | reverse complement strand
CCGCCACCGTCTTCAACATCCTCAAGATCTACCGGGCGGCCGCCCCCTGACCGCCGGGCCGGAGCCGGACGAACCGCCCCACAAGATCACGAATCACTACCACCACACACGACCCGCCACCCGCGAGATTCCGCAACAGCCTCTTACAGACCCGCAACTCCATGATCGACGCGATGCGGAGCGCAGGACATCATGATTGACGCGACGTGGTCCTCGCGCGCGGCGTCACGGCCCTCAGCGAACCTGCTCGGGAGAGACGACTGCGCGCCGCCGCCCGGAGCGTCGGGCCGCCACCCGCCCTCCCATGTCCTACAGGAGCGCATCGGCCAGTCCTTGCTCTTCCGCGGCCTCGCGCGCAGCGATCTCGATGAAGGAATCAGCGGCGGCGATCCGGTACCGGTCACGATGCCAGGCGATGCCCACGAGCCTGGGGCTCACGCCGGCCAACGGCACGGTACGGATGCCCGCTCGGTGCGGGTCCACTGACAGCCACGAGATCAGCGCGGTGCCAACGCCTTCAGCGGCAAGCCCGAGGATCGTGCCGTTGTGGTTGGAGCGGAAAACGATCTGCTGCGTGAGCTCGGGGCGACCGAGCCGGCTCTCGATGGAGTGCACCTCACGCATCTGCGCGTAGGTCACCAGCGGCAACCCGGCGAGGTCGGCGTGCCGCAGCGGTCCGTCCCTCCCGAGCGGGCTCGACGCGGCAACGACCGCGACGTACGGGTCGGAGAGCAACTGGCGGTGCGCGAACGGCCCGGGCGGCATCGGATAGACCACGAAGGTGAGGTCGAGTTCGCCCCGCTCGACAAGGGCGAGCAGTTCCCCGTCGTCCTCTGCCTCGGTGAGCTCGACATTGACGCGGGGCCAGGTGGCGCGGAACTCGCGCAGGATCCTCGGCAGCACCCGGACCCCGACGCTCTGGTAGCAGCCGACCCGCAGCAGCCCGGCCTCACCCGATGCGAGCGCATCCAGGTCGGCCTGCGCGCTCGCCAGTCGCGCGACGATGGCCTGCGCGTGCCCGAGCAGCAGTCGCCCTGCCAGGGTGAGCGCTACCGCGCGGGGACCGCCCGGCCGTTCGACGAGCCGATGACCGACCGTCCGTTCGAGGCGCGCGATCTGTTGGCTGATCGCCGACTGCGTATATCCGAGACTCTCGGCCGCCCGGCTGAACGACCCTTCGCGTCCGACGGCGGCGAGCGCCACGAGATATCGCAGCTCGAGGGGCCGATCTGTCACGCGCCGAGCATAAGCGCTGCTGATGAACACGACCAACAGTTGGAATTGCCCTTATGCCTTTGGTCCCTTCACCCTGGGGCCACTGCAGCCGAGCGGTTTCCGGCGCACAGCAGGTCCCATTCCCATAGCCGCCCAGGAGGTCCGCCATGTCGTCCCCCACGATAACGCCGGCCTACGCCGACGTCGTCGACCTCGAGACCTACCCGATCCACGAACTCGACAGCGAGCGCGGCCAGTCCCTCGTCGCGCGGTGCCGGGAACAGCTGACGACGGAGGGAGTCTGCCACCTGCCCGGCTTCATCACCCCTGAAGCGGTGGCTGAGATGGTGCGGCTCGCCAACGAGCTCTCCCACAAGGCCTGGAAGTCCGACCAGACCCACACCGTCTACTTCGAGTCGCCCGCGAGGGACGTCCCGCCGGAGGACCCGCGGGCCCGGACCGTGAGGTCCGCCAAGCACGGCATCGCGTACGACTACATCCCCGCCGATGCCCCGCTGCGCCGCCTGTACGAGTCCGACGACCTGACGCGCTTCATCGGTGCCGTCCTCGGCAAGCCCGTGCTCTACCGGAGCGCCGACCCGCTGGACGCATTGCAGATCACCACGTTCCAGCCCGGCGACGAGCTCGGCTGGCACTTCGACCGCAGCGAGTTCTCGGTGACCGTGATGTACCAGCCGGCGGAGCGCGGCGGGAAGTTCCTGTACGCCCCGGGGATGCGCTCCGACGACGACCCGAACTACGAGGGCGTGCAGCGCGTCCTGGACGGCGACCACAGTGGCGTCAAGGAGCTGCCCGGCCAGCCCGGAACGCTGGCATTCTTCCATGGCCACAACGCGCTGCACTGGGTCACACCGGTCGAGGGCTCACGCCCGCGCATCAACACCGTCCTCACCTACGGCGAGGTTCCCGACATGCGCCTCAACGACCTGACCTCCCAGCTGTTCTACGGGCGTACCTCGTCCTGACTCGTTTCGTCGACCTCCTTACCGGACGTCCGAGCAGCGGACGCCCGCCACCACGAAAGGCACCCATCGGATGAAGTCCATGACAGGCACAGCGATCTGGCGCACCGCCGCGGGGGCAGGCGCGGCCGTGCTGGTCCTCGCGCTCGCTGCCTGCGGGTCGAGCAGCAGCAGCGGCGCCGCCACTCCCGAGCCGACCGCCGACGCGGGCAGCACGCCGACCGCAGCGGTACCCGAAGGCGCGGACCAGGCGGTCGTCGACCTGCTGCCGGCAGCGGTCAAGGAGAAGGGCGAGCTGTCGGTCGGTATGGAGGCGCAGTACCCGCCGTTCGAGTTCTACGACACCGACAACACGACGATCATCGGCTTCGACGCGGACATCGCCAACGCGCTCGCGAAGCACATGGGTCTCAAGCTCGTGCTCAACGATGCCGCGTTCGACTCAATCATCCCGTCGCTGGCCAGCGGCCGGTACGACCTCGGGATCTCCGGCTTCACGGTGACCGCCGAACGGGAGAAGCAGGTCGACTTCGTCACCTACTACTACGAGGGTGACGGGCTGATGGTGAAGGCGGGAGACCCGTCGAACCTCACGATCGGTGACTCCCTGTGCGGCGCGAAGGTCGCCGTCCTCAAGGGCAGCACTCAGGCGCTGCGGTCGGTTCCAGAGCTGGACAAGGGCTGCAAGTCGGCCGGCAAGCCCGACATAGCGGCAACCGTGGTCCCGGGGTCAAACGACCTTGGTCTGTCGCTGCAGAGCGGGCGCGTGGACGCCGTCTTGACAGACGGTTCGAACGCGGCGTACGCAGCGAAACTGTCGGACGGCAAGTTCGAGGTCGCCACCGGCCAGCCGTACAACCCGGCGCCGTTCGGCATCGCCTCGCCGAAGGGCAACGGCATGGACAAGGCGGTCCAGAAGGCGCTCGAGGCGATGCTGGCCGACGGCAGCTACAAGGCGCCGCTCGACAAGTGGGGTATGCAGGCGGGGGCGATCGACACGCCGAAGATCAATGAAGTCACCGGCTGATCGCCACGTGCTGTCCACCGGTACGGCGGTCGCGGCGCCCCATCCGGGGGCGTCGCTGACCGCGGTACCGGTTCGCCATCCCTGGCGGTGGGTGGCGATCTTCGTGGTGCTGATGCTGGCCGCGATGCTGGTCAGCACGATCGTCACGAACCCGAACTTCGAGTGGGACGTCGTCGGAAAGTACTTCACCTCCGAGACGATCCTGCAGGGCCTCTGGATGACCCTGCTGCTCACAGTGCTGGTGATGGTGCTGGGCATCCTGCTCGGCATCCTCCTGGCCGTGATGAGGCTCTCGCCGAATCCGGTGCTCTCGGGGGCGAGCGGGCTCTACATCTGGTTCTTCCGCGGTACGCCGGTCCTCGTCCAACTGCTCGTGTGGTTCAACCTCGCCGCGCTCTTCCCGAGGATCTCAGTGGGAATCCCGTTCGGGCCCGAGTTCATGGTCCTCGACGCGAACGCGCTCATCACCCCGTTCGTCGCGGCACTGCTCGGGCTGGGTCTGAACGAAGCTGCTTACATGGCCGAGATCGTGCGCGCCGGCATCCACTCGGTCGACGAGGGACAGACCGAAGCGGCGCAGGCGCTCGGCATGCGCCGCAGCCTGACCATGCGCCGGATCGTGCTGCCGCAAGCGATGCGCGTCATCATCCCGCCGACCGGCAATGAGGTGATCTCGATGCTCAAGACGACGTCGCTGGTGAGCGTCATCTCGCTGGCCGACCTGCTCTACAGCTCGCAGATCATCTCTTCGCGGACCTTCCAGATCATCCCGCTGCTGATCCTGGCCAGCATCTGGTACCTCATCGTCACCACGATCCTGACGATGATCCAGAGCCGGATCGAGCGGCGCTACTCGCGCGGTAATCGCCGCGCGGATCCGGACTCGTTGTGGCTGCGGCTCTGGCGAAACTTGACACGCTTCCACACCGCCCCGCCATCGCAGGCACCACTGTCGGAGACCGGAGGCATCCGATGACCGATGCCACCATCCCGATGGTCAAGGCCGAGGAGGTACGCAAGCATTTCGGCCGCTTGGAGGTCCTCAAAGGCATCACTCTCGAGGTTGGCCGTGGCGAGGTCTTCTGCATCGTCGGTCCCTCCGGGTCGGGCAAGTCGACCTTCCTGCGCTGCATCAATCACCTGGAGAAGGTCGACGCGGGTCGTCTCGTCGTGGACGGGGAGCTCGTCGGCTACCGCGAGGACGGCGGCAAGCTGTACGAGCTCAAGGAGCGCGAGGTCGCTGCAAAGCGCGAGCAGATCGGCATGGTCTTCCAGCGCTTCAACCTGTTTCCCCACATGTCGGTTCTCGAGAACGTCATAGAAGCCCCGATCCGAGTCGCCGGGATCGCCAAGGCGGCGGCGACCGAACGCGCCGTGCAGCTGCTCGAACGGGTCGGTCTGGCCGACAAACGCGCCGCATACCCGAACCACCTCTCCGGTGGGCAGCAGCAGCGAGTCGCCATCGCGCGGGCGCTCGCGATGGCGCCCAAGCTCATGCTCTTCGACGAACCGACGTCTGCGCTCGACCCGGAGCTCGTCGGCGAGGTCCTCGACGTAATGCGCAACCTTGCCGACGAGGGGATGACCATGGTCGTCGTCACCCACGAAATGGGGTTCGCGCGCGAGGTCGGCGACCAGCTGGTATTCATGGATGCGGGCGTCGTTGTCGAGTCCGGTCGACCGCGTGATGTGTTGACCGCCCCCCAGCACGAGCGGACCAAGTCGTTCCTCTCGAAGGTGCTCTAGGCGCGCGCGTGGCGGGCACTGCACCCGGTGACCGATCCTCCCGCTGCCAACTCCGGTTGATCATGGGATCGTGGTGTTCATTCGGTGTGCGAGGCCCACAACCGCATGATCGATCAAAGGCCGTAAGCGGGGCGCACCTGCCGTCGGTGGCTCGGCGGTGCTGCTCAGTGGTGCTGATCAGCAGCCTGACATGGGCCGATGGTGTGGCTCGTCGTCGGAGCGGTGGCCACGAGCACCTACCTGCTGATCCTGGCGTTGCAGTTCCGGCTCGCCGCCCATCGGGTCGCGGAGGCGCTCGGTGTCAGCCCGGAGCACGTCGACGCCGGCGGGTGAGGCGGCCCCGGCATGATCCATGTCACGCTCCCGGAGCGCCACCGCGCCGCCGACGGGGAAACCTGGGAGCCTTGACGGCCGTCATACCCGGCGGCTGGCCCGCCGGGCCACGGCCGTACGACGACGTGAGGCGCCCAGGTGAGGATCGACTACCCCCGCTCGGGCAAGCGCGGGTTGTGCAAGCTCTGGCCGTCCTGGCGGCAGTGGCTCCTGCTGGTGGTCGCCGGGTTCGTGATCGTCGTCGGCGGCTTCGCCATCCTGGTGGCCCGGACCACCATCCCCACCCCCAACGAGATCGCGAGCGCGCAGGCGTCGATCGTCTACTGGAACGACGCCAGCACCGAGATCGGCCACATCGGGGAGGCGAACCGGATCAGCGTCCCGCTCGCCGACGTACCGCTCGTCACCCAGCACGCGGTGCTCGCCGCGGAGGACCGGGAGTTCTACGAGCACGCCGGCTTCTCGATCACCGGGGCGGTGCGCGCGGCCTGGAACAACCTCACCGGCGGGGCGACCCAGGGCTCCTCCACGATCACCCAGCAGTACGCCAAGAACGCGTTCCTCACCCAGCAGCGCACCTGGAGCCGCAAGTTCTCCGAACTGCTCATCTCGGTCAAGCTCGAGACCCAGGTGAGCAAGGACCAGATCCTCGAGGACTACCTCAACACCATCTACTTCGGCCGCGGCGCGTACGGCATCCAGACCGCCGCCCAGGCGTACTTCGGGGTGCCGGCGAGCAAGCTGGACCTCGGGCAGTCCGCGGCGCTCGCGGCGATCATCCGCTCGCCGGCCGGTTACTCCCCGGACAACCACAAGGCGCAGCTCAAAGGACGCTGGCAGTACGTGCTCGACGGCATGGTGACGATGGGCTGGGTCACCCAGCAGCAGGCCGACGCCGCGAAGTTCCCCAAGTTCGTACCGCCGGGGGCCACGACCCGCCTCGGCGGCACCGCCGGATACCTGCTGCAGGCCGTACGCTCCGAGCTGGCCCGGCGCGGGCTGAGCGACGACCAGCTCGCCGCCGGTGGGTTGCGCGTCGTGACCACCTTCGACCGGAGCGCGCAGCGCGCGGCGGTGCAGGCGGTACGCGCCCAGATCCCGCGCACCGGCGCGAAGGGGCTGCGGGTCGGGCTGGTCGCCATCCGGCCCGGGACCGGTCAGGTCGAGGCGATGTATGGCGGCGCCGACTACGCGAAGAACCAGGTCAACAACGCCACGCAGGCGATCGGCCAGGCCGGATCCACCTTCAAGCCGTTCGCGCTCGCCGCCGCGATCGAACAGGGCATCTCGCTCGACTCGATGTGGAACGGCAACAACGGCGTCGACGTGGACGGCTACCGCGTCGTGAACGAGGGGGACCGGTCCTGGGGGCAGATCAGCCTGCTGAAGGCGACCGAGTCGTCGGTGAACTCGGCGTACGTCGCGCTCTCCCAGCGGGTCGGCTACGAGAGCGTCGTCGACGCCGCAGTGCGCGCGGGCATCCCGCGCAACACCCCGGCGCTGTCCGCCGTGCGGACCGTCGCGCTCGGTGTCGCCTCGCCGCACGTGATCGACATGGCGAACGCGTACGCGACGTTCGCCAACCGTGGCGACGAGGTGGACCCGACGGTCCTGGTACGGGTCGAGGGCCCCGACGGGCGGGTGCTGCTACAGCCCGACCCGACCCCGCGCCAGCAGTTCGACCACGGAGTCGCCGACACGGTCAACTACGCCTTGCAGCAGGTCGTCACGAACGGCACCGGCTTCCGGGCCCAGCAGCTGGGCCGCCCGGCCGCCGGGAAGACCGGCACTACCAACGGGAACCTGTCGGCCTGGTTCGTCGGCTACACCCCGCAGCTCTCGACCGCGGTGATGCTGGTGCGGGACGGCAAGGACGGCAACCCGGTCTCGCTCGCCGGTCTCGGGGGCGGGGGCAGCGTCACCGGCGGCGGCTACCCGGCGGCCGTCTGGACCGCGTTCATGCACGGCGCCCTGGACGGAGAGCCGGTCGAGCAGTTCGTGCGACCTGCGCCGACGACGCCGGTGGAACCCAGCCAGTCCTCCTCGAGCGCGCCGCCGTCCGACACGGCGACGCCGACGCACTCCGCCACGCACTCGCCGTCACATTCGCCGTCCCAGTCGCCCTCGCAGAGTCCCTCGCAGTCGCCGACCCTGACGCCGACCCCGACCCGCACGACGAGCGCGCCGCCGCCGCCGAGCGGGTCGCCGGCCGCCGGGGGCGCCGACGACGGCTGAGGCGCACCTCGCCGGTCCTCGCCGACGGCCGCTGTCCGGTGCGCGGTCGTCGCGCTTGAGGAGCGCCGTCGACGCGTCGATATGGTCCTGCGACCTGCCGGCACCCGCCCGAGCTCGGCGGGTGAAGGAGGAGCCGGTGCGAGCTGCCCGGGTCGCCGCCCGCGTGGTCGGGATCGGCGCGCTCGTTGCCGCCGTCACGGCCGGAGCGCTCGTCCCGGGCGATCCGGTCGCTCGCGCGGTCGACCCACCGCCCGTACCCGTCGCGCACTCCCCGCAGGACGACACCGTCTGCCCGAACCTGTTCGGCTACAAGGACACCTTGCTCAAGCGCAAGACCGCTCGAGCACTCATGTCGGGGGTCGTCGACATGGGGTCGTACGGCACCATGACCATCCCGCTGAACCCGACGACGAACGCGCTGCGGCCCGACTGGCGTACGCAGTCGACGCTCGACCTGGCCGGGAACCGGTACGTCGACTCGCTGCAGTGGACGGTGCCGCTGCTGCGGGTCGGGCTCGACCTGACCACCGTGCAACCGGCCAGCCCGGAGGGCCCGGCGATGACGGCGCAGTTCGTCGCGCTGCTGCGCAGCTGGGTCGCCGACCAGCCCAAGCCGGCCAAGCGCGGGGTGTGGGTGAACCACCCGCAGTACGGCGGTTTCCGGCTCGCCGTGTTCGTCTGCGCCGCGCGCGAGCTGCCCGACCCGGTCGACAACGCGTGGGCGCGCACGCAGGCCCGCGCCGAGCTCGCGGTGCAGCTCGGCCACTCGCTCGCCGGGGCGAACAACACGATGCTGAACGCGCAGCTCGCCGCGTACGCCGCCGCGACCGAGGTCGGGACGGCGGCGGGGCGGACCAAGGCGCGGCGGAACGTGCTGGCGCTGCTCGGCTCGCTCGCGCACCGCGACGGTTCGGACAAGGAGGGCGCGCCGGGCTACGGGCGCTACCTGGCCACCATCGAGGCGCGCGCCGCCCGGGTGATGGAGGCGTTCGGGGACGCGCAGGGCGCCGCGTCTGCCCGCGCCGCCGTACGCCGCAGCGCCGACTTCCTCGTCGCGGCCTCCCGACCCGACCGGCGGCTGGCGACGATCGGCGACACGGAGTACCAGCGCATCCCCGCCGACCTGTTCCCCGCCGCCTCACCGGCCACCTGGGTCGCGACCTCCGGCGAGTCCGGGACCAAGCCCGCCGTGCGCTACAGCGACTGGACCGGCGGGTACGCGTTCGGCCGGTCCGGGTGGGTCGCCGGCGCGGACGAGGCGAGCACCTTCTACTCGGTGCGCACCGGGCGCACCACACCGAACGCCGCCCACCGGCACTCCGACACCACGGCCCTCACCTGGTACTCGCGCGGGGTCCCCTGGGTCGGCGACCCCGGGCCGTACCGGTACGACACCTCGGCGCTGCGCAGCTACGTCCGCGGCCGCGCCGCGCACTCCGCGCTCGTCGTCTCCGGCACCCCCGCCTTCGTGGCGCCCGCGCGGTGGGTGCGCGGCGGCACGACCGGCGGGACGGACACGACCTGCCTGCGCGACCCGGCGTACGAGCGGTACGCCCAGGTGCAGGTCGTGCGCTGCGCGTACTACCTGCGCAAGCTGGATGCGCTCGTGGTGCAGGACTTCGTACGGCCCACGGCACGCGCGACCCAGGTGCGCCAGCAGTTCGTGCTGCCGCCGGAGGTCGGGCGCGCCACGGCCCGCGGCAGGCAGGTGAGCATGACCGGGACCACCCCGAGCGGTGCGGAGCGCCACGCGACAGCCTCCGCGACCCGGGCCGCCGAGGTCCGGAAGGCGACGAGCACGCGGGCGGTCCTGGGGCGCACGTACGGGACCCGCGAGTACGGCCGGCTGCTGCGCGTGCCGTGGACGGCACCGGTCGGGCTCACCAGCAGCACGACGACGGTGCTCGCGGCGCAGGGGGCGGCCGTGACCGCGACGATGGAAGGTGGCCGCCGCGCGCTGCGCGTGACGACAGCGGGACGCAGCGAGACCGTCCGGACGCGGTTCACCGCGTTCCCGCGGCCCCGCGCGAAGGTCGCCTTGCACGCCAAGAAGTCCACCGTGAAGCGCGGTAGGACGATCAAGCTCGCCGGCGACGTGCGCGCCGCCGGGCGCCGCCTGCCCGGGCTGCCGGTCACCGTGCAGCAGCGGCTAGGCGGCACCTGGCGCAAGGTCGCGGCGGATCGTACGAACCGCAAGGGACGGTTCACCGTCGCCCGTCCCGCCGCGTCCGCGGGCGCGCTGGTGTTCCGCACCAAGGTCGGCGCCCGCCCCGGCACCGACGGCTGGAAGAAGGGCACCTCGACCACCGTCAAGGTCCGCGTCACCAAACCCGCCAAGCACCGTTCCCGGTGAATGTGGCAGAAGTCCGTTCTTGACGGAGTTCTGCCACATTCATCCGGAACCGGGCGCCGGGGCCGGGTACGCGCGGTGGCTGCGGCAGGATGGCGCGGTGGACGCGCGCCGGTCGGGACGAACGCCGGCGCCCGGTTCGGACGTGGTCCTGCCCACGCACGACGACCCGTTCGTACGGGACAGCGCCGAGGGTGTCGGCGGCATCGCCGGTACGCGGGTCCGCGCCGCCGCCGGGTTCTGGGGGCCCCTGCGGGTGCTGCTCGTGCTCGGGATGCTCGCGTTCATCGCCGGCTACCTGATGAAGGCGCCGTGCCACGGCGCGACGGGGTTCGACTCCGAGGTCCGCTACACCCACCTGTGCTACTCCGACATCCCGTACCTCTACCAGTTGCGCGGGTTCGCCGACGGCTTCCTGCCCTACCTGCAGACGGACCCGAACGGGGAGGCGCTGGAGTACCCCGTGCTCACCGGCTTCTTCATGCTCGTGGCGTCCTGGTTCACCGGCGACTCCGGCCCGGTCGGCCTGCGCGCGCTGCGCTTCTACGACTGGAACGTGATCCTGCTCGGCGCCAGCTTCCTGGTCGCCGTCGCGTGCACCGCCCTGACCCACCGCCGCCGCCCGTGGGACGCGGCGCTGCTCGCCCTCGCACCTGCCGCGGCGCTTACCGCGATCATCAACTGGGACCTGTTCGCGGTCGCGCTGACCGCGGGGTTCCTGCTCGCCTGGACGCGCTCGCGCCCGGTGCTGGCGGGGGTGCTGCTCGGTCTCGCGGTCTCGGCGAAGTTCTACCCCGTGGTCCTGCTCGGGCCGCTGCTGCTGGTGTGCTGGCGCGCCCGCACCTGGCGCCCGCTCCTGGGGACCACGGCCGCGGCCGTCATCACCTGGGTTGTCGTGAACCTGTCGGTCTACCTGGCGAACCCCTCCGGCTGGTCGCGGTTCTACACCTTCTCCGCCGAGCGCGGGGAGGACTGGGGATCGGTCTGGTACGCGCTGCGGCTCTGGGGCCACGGTGTCACGCCGAGCTCGCTGAACGACGTGGCCATGGTGGCGCTGCTCGTCTGCTGCGCCGGGATCGCGCTGCTCGCCTGGCGCGCCCCATTGCCGGCACGCCTGGCCCAGCTCGGCTTCCTCGTCGTCGCCGCGTTCTGCCTGACCAACAAGGTGTACTCGCCGCAGTACGTGCTCTGGCTGATCCCGTTCGCCGCGCTCGCCCGGCCCCGCTGGCGGGACCTGCTGATCTGGCAGGCGGGCGAAGCGGTCTACTTCGCCGCGATCTGGCTGTTCCTCGAGGGGTACGGGCAGCCGGACAACAAGGGACTGCTCGAGCAGTGGTACTCCGCGGCGATCGCGGTGCACGTGATCGCGACGCTCTACCTGTGCGCCGTCGTCGTACGCGACGTGCTGCAACCGGCACACGACCCGGTCGTCGAGGAACGCCTGCCGGTGCCGGCCGCACCGCCGCCCGGCGGCGCTGCGCCACAGGGGACGCGACCGTTCGTCGACGCGCTCGCCGCCGACCGCACCTGAACCGAAGGGCGTCAGCGGTTCAGCGCCGGAACGTCCCGCGCCCGCCCAGGTCGAAGTACTCGAACCACACCGCGCGGGCGCTGCCCGACCGGAACCGCTCGAACCGCACGACGAACGCCGAGCCAGGGTTGGCGTCCTCGCCGCCCGGCCGCAGCGCGAACCGGTCACCGCTCCAGTGCCGCAGCTTCCAGTGCCGCTTGGCCGGACCGACGACCAGCCGCAGCGCCTTCCCGCTCAGCTTGACCCGGACCCGGCCGTAGACCGGGCTCGAGTAGGTGCCGGTGTACGCGCTCAGCGCCCGCGCCGGCCGCGCGTCGGCGGGAGGCTTCCTGCCGGCCAGCGAACCCTCGGGTCCTGTCACCGGGGCGAAGGCCGCCTGGAAGAACGCCCACCAGTCCCGCTGGACCGAGCCGAACCGGGCCAGGTCCATGAACTCGCTGTTGAGGGTCTCGGCGACACCCGTCGGTGCGGCGTTGGTCAGCGTGACGATCGCCAGGTCGAGGGCCGGGATGGCGGTGAACGCGGTGCCCGCTCCCGTGGTGAACGCCCCGGAGTGGGCGAGGACCAGGTTGCCCTGGGTGTCGTACGAGACGTTGAACCCGTAGCCGTAGAAGCCCGTCGGGTCGCCGAGGGCGGCCGCCCGCCGGGACGGCGACTGCGGCGAGAGGGCCGGCAGGAGGGCCGCCGGCTTCACGATCCGTTCCCCTCGGTACGTGCCGTTGCCCAGGATCATCGCCAGCCAGCGCCCGAGGTCGTTGACGCTCGAGCTGACCCCGCCGGCGGGCGACTGGGCGTCGGGCTGACGGACGTACAGTGGCACCCAGCTGCCACCGCGCTTGACGTGCCCGTACGCGCGGTCGCTGCGCTTGACGAAATCCTTGAAGCGCGAGCTCGTCGACCTCATGCCGAGCGGGCGGTAGAGCACCTGCTGCGAGAGGCCGGCCCAGCTCTTGCCCGAGGCCCGTGCGACAGCTTCGCCGCCGGCCGTGAGGCCGAAGTTGCTGTACGCGTAGGTGTTCCGGAACGGGCTGAGTGGGAAGTAGCGCAGCCGCCGGAGGACCTGCTTGCGGTGGAAACCGACGACCTCGGCGAGATCACCGGCCCCGCCGGGTAGGCCGGAGCGGTGGGCGTACAGGTCCCCGACGGTGACATTGCGGCTGACGTAGTTCGACTTCAGGCGGAACCAGGGCAGGTGCCTGCGCACCGGGGTGTCCCACGACACGACCCGCTCTCCGACCTGGTGGGCCACGACGGTCGCGCCGATCGACTTGGACACGGAAGCGAGCTGGAAGACGGTGTCCGGGTCCACCTTGCCCGGCGCACCGGCCTTGCGGACGCCGAACCCCTTGGCGTAGATGGTCTTGCCGCCGTGGACCACGGCGACCGCCATGCCGGGGATGCGCGACTTGGCCATCAGGTCGGCGGCCAGCGTGTCGAGCCGCGCGACAGCCGCGTCGATGTCGCCCTTCGCGCCCGGCGCCGCAGTCGCGGCCGGTGACCCGGTCGCGCCGAGCAGGCTCGCCGCGAGCGCTGCGATCCCGACGCCGGCGATGCTGCGCCGGCCGATGCTGCGCCGGCCGATGCGCGTGGGATCGGGTTGCCGAACTGCCATGGGGACTCCGCGTCGAGTGGGTGCGCCCGCCGCAGGGCGGGGCCTTGCGGGCATCGCAAGATCGCGGCGTCAGGCTAGACCCGCGTTCGGTCGCCGCGCCAGGGTGCACTTCATGATCGGCAGTAGATCGAGGCTCCGACGTCGGCGCGTTCGAGGCGGCCCGCGCTCGGGTACGGGCCGCTGAGGTGGTGCGAGCGGCTCGGATCTACTTCCGATCTTCATCGGCGGGACGCGCGGTGCTACTCCAGGCCGAGGATCCGGTCGAAGGCGGCGGTCGTCATGCGTACGTCGCAGCGGACCTGGTCGCCGACGGACGGCGGCGGGACTCCGCTCGGTAGGCGCACCAACGACACGTGCACGTGCGGGGGCTCGGCGAACCAGCGTTGCCGGCCGCCGACCGTGAACGGCGAGAGCGCCCGGCCGCCGGCCTCCAGCGCTCCCGACCCGGCTGCCACCGCGCGCTGGCGCAGCGTCGACGCCGGGCTCGGGGCCTCCAGGGCGACGCCGTGGGCGGTACCTCCGGACACGACCAGCAGCGCTCCGTCGCGGCCGGCCCGGCGCTGACGGTAGCCGGCGCGTTGCCCGCGCCGCTGCGGGTGGACGGCGAGGACCGTGCCCTGGACGGCGAAGGCGTCCCGGTCGCCGAGCCAGAGCCGGGTGCCGATCCGCGGGTGCAGCGGCACTCCGGGCAGCGCCGCGCGCAGCGTGCGCAGCTCGCCGTCGTCGAGGTGCGACACCCAGAGCGCCGGAGCGCGGGTCAGCGCCTCGACGCGCGCGTTCGAGGCACCCGCGTCCGGTTCGTGCCCTGCCTGCACCTCCCCCAGCAGGGTGGTCCACCCCTGGGCCCAGGCGAGCGCCTCCCGCACCCGTGCGCTCGCGCCCGCGGGAGCGACCGGGGCGAGCGCCGTGTCGTGCCACCGCGCTCCCGGGTCGGTGCGGTGGTCGACGCTCGGCTGGGTGAGGGGCAGGTGGAGGGCCAGCCCCTCGAGCGTGAGGGTCCCGGCAGCGAGCCCGGCGCTCACCGGCACGCTGCGCAGTTCGGTGTCCAGCTGCGCGGCCGAGAACCCGAACCGTCCGGTGCTGGTGAGCGCCTCCACGACCACCCGCGCCGGGCCGGGCGCGATGGCGACCGCGCGCAGCGCGGCGGGAGAGGCGATTGTGCGGATCAGCCGCGGCGCCAGCGGCCCGGCGAGTACCTCGTCCCACACCGCCGCGGCGACGGTATCGACCGGTTCGTACGGCGTCATCACCAGCAGGTCGCCAGGGAACCCTGCGGCCGCCTCGAGCTCGAACACCGTGCCCACGGCGAGCACGGGCGTGCCGAGCCGGGTGGCCTCGCGGGCCAGCCGGGGGATCCCGAAGCCGTACCCGTTGCCCTTGGCGACCGGCACCAGGTCCCCGGCGACCGCCGCGCCCGCGACCGCCGCGCGTACCGCATCGCGTACGCCGTCGGCGTGCGCCCACCAGCGATCCGCCAGGACCTGCAGCGTGAAGCTCACGCGCGCCACCCTAGAGCGCACCCAACCGTGCCGTATCAGATCTGATACACTGGCCCCGTGGACGCGCGGAATCGCTCTCCCATCCTCCAAGAGGTTCTACAGTCTGCCGCCAGGCTGCAGCAGGCGGTGCCCGACGCGGTGCTCGTCGGCGGGGCCGCAGCCGCCCTGTACGCCGGTCACCGGGACTCGTTCGACCACGACCACGTGCTGACGGACCTATCGCAGCGGTACCTGGATGTGCTGGAAGCTGTCGAAGCAACCGGCGGATGGGCCACGTCCGTGCGGGCGTCACGGCCACCAGTGACGATCATGGGTGAGCTGGGCGGGGTCGAGGCTGGCCTGCGTCAGCTGCGCCGTACAAGACCTCTCGAGACGGCGACCCTCGATGTCGAGGGGCATTCCTTGACCGTTCCGACCGAAGCAGAGATCTTGCGGATCAAGGCCTATCTCGTCGTCGCGCGCAACGTGGTGCGCGACTACCTGGACGTAGTCGCGCTCGCGGACGATCTTGGGCTGGAGCAAGCCGGGACGGTGTTGCGCGCTATTGACACGTACTACGACGACCGATCCGCGACGAGTGGGTCGGTGCGGACCGCCCTTGCGTTGCGGCTTGCTGCGCCGGAACCGCGCGACGAGCCGGTCACGGCCGAGCTTGCGCAGTACAAGCGCTTGTCGCCGCGTTGGCACGAGTGGCCCGAAGTGGTCGACGCCTGCCGCGCTCTGGCGATCCAGGTCGCCGAGGATCAGGCGATGCCGCCGTGACGGTTTCGTTCCGCAACGTCGACGTGCGTCCAGACGCACCGGTCGACGCATGGCCCTACGAGGCGCTCGTGACGGTGCTCGAACGTGGGCTGGTCGGGGACTGGCAGCCGGTCTTCCGCGCGCTCCGCGCAGAGCCGTGGGGACCGGTGGCACGGCGCGTCGAGCGTTACCTCGCCGATACGGACGACCCGGCGCTTCGGGCCTTGTTCGGGATGTTGCTCGAGTGCGCCCGGGCGGAGCAGGAACGCAGCGAGCGCGAGGAGGTGGCGGTGCGCGTGCGTCGCGCGATCGAGGCGTCAGGTTCCACCCTGACCGAGTTCGCTTCGCGCGCCGGGACGTCGCGGTCGCGGCTCAGCACGTATGCCGCCGGCCGCGTCACGCCTTCGGCATCGATGCTGCTGCGGATCGAGCGGCTCGGCTACCGCCGGGACAGGTAGGCCCGGACCGCGCGCGCCAGCAGCGGGCGCAGCGTGAGGTCCCACTCCCCCACGTACTCCTGGGCGTACCCACCGGTGCCGAGCTTGAAGCCGATGAGTCCGAACAGCGGGTCGTTCTGGTCGAGGGTGTCGCTGATGCCGCGCAGGTCGTAGACCGCGCACCCGGCGGCGTGCGCGTGCTCGATCATGGCCCACTGCACCGCGTTCGACGGCCGTACGTCGCGGCCCTCGGTGGTGGACGCGCCGTACGAGTACCACGCGTGGTCGCCGACCGTGACCAGCGTCGTCGCCGCCAGCAGCCGGCCCTCGTGCCGGGCCAGGAACAGCGTGAGCCGGTCCGGGTCCTCCGCCGCCATCGCGTGCCACATCCGCTGGAAGTACACGAGCCCGCGCGGGGTGAACCCGTCGCGCCGCGCCGTCTCGACGTACACCTCGTGGAAGGCGGGCAGGTCGTCGTACCCCCCACGGCTCACCTCGACGTCCGCCTTCTGGGCCTTGCGCACGTTGCGACGCCACAGCTGGTTGAACCCGGCGAACACCTGCTCGAGGCTGCGGCCGGCGAGCGCGAGCTGGAAGACGTACCGCGGCTGCACGTCGCCGAACCCGGCGCCGGTGTCCGCCTGCCGGCGCCATCCGAGCCGCTGCAGCTCGGCGGTGAGGTGCGCCCCGGTGGGGCCGGTCCAGTCCGCCGGCACCTCACGCAGCCGGGTCACCTGCGGGTCGGCGACCGCGGCCTTCAAGGTGGCCGGCTCCCAGCGCCGTACGGGCACGGCCGGGCCCATCTTCACCGCGAACGCCCCCCGCCGGCGCAGGTGCGTGACGAGCGGGTCGAGCCAGTGTCCGAGGTCCGTGATCCGTTCCCAGGGCAGGTCCGGACCCTCCGGGAGGTAGGCGAGGAAGCGCGGCAGCCGCGGCACCTGGCGCAGCAGCACCAGGCCCGCCCCGACCAGCTCCCCGTCCTCGAACCAGCCCAGGCTCTGGTGCCGCCAGTCGGCCTTGACCCCCGCCCAGCTGGGCAGCTGCAGGAACGACACCGCGGGCCGGGTGCGCGCGTACGCCAGGTGCTCCGCGCCCGTGATCGGCCGGACCGTCACCGGGCCGTGCGCGCTCACCGCGCTGCCTCGGAGCGCCGCCATCCAAGAGCGTCGGTTCGGGTCACAACCGCCAGCTCGACTCCCAAGATCGCCCCTTTGGGGGGATCAACGTAGTTGAACTGCGGCAGGTGACCCGAAGTGGCGATCACGCGGCGGCTCGGTGACGGTTCACAGGCCGACCTCGACAACGACAGGCGCGTGGTCGGACGGCGGCACCGGCTTCGGCCCGCCCTTGGGCGCCTTGCCCGGCTTGCGCGCCTCGCGGTCGACGTACGCGTCGGTGACCGCATCGGCGAACGCGGGCGAGCCGTAGACCAGGTCTATCCGCATCCCGCGGTTCTTCGGGAAGCACAGCTGGCGGTAGTCCCAGTACGTGTAGTTGGTGTCGTACTTCAGCGCACGCGGCACGACCTCCACGAGGCCGGCCGTCTCCAGCGCGGCCAGCCGGTCCCGTTCCGGCGCCGTCACGTGCGTGGAACCGACGAACAGCGCCGGGTCGTACACGTCCGCGTCCGTGGGCGCGATGTTGAAGTCGCCGAGCAGGGCCATGGGCGCGCCGGTGGTCAGCTCGCTGGCGGCCACGTGGTGCAGCGCGTCCAGCCACGCCAGCTTGTACGCGTAGTGGGGGTCGGCCGGGGAGCGCCCGTTCGGCACGTACAGCGACCACACCCGGACCGGTCCGCAGGTGACCCCGATCGCGCGGGGCTCCACGGCGCCCTCGAACGCGGGCTGGCCGGGCAGGTCCCGCACCACGTCGGTGACCCCGACGCGGGACAGCACGGCGACGCCGTTCCAGCGCCCGTCGCCGTGCGCGGCGACCTCGTAACCGAGCTCGGCGACCGCCTCGACGGGGAAGTCGTCCGCGGCGAGCTTGAGCTCCTGCAGGCACAGCACGTCGGGCTGCGTCCCGCGTAGCCAGTCCCGCAGCCGCTCGAGCCGGACGCTCACCGAGTTGATGTTCCAGGTCGCGATCCGCACGTCCGGCACACTACGGGCCGCACCGGCCGGACCGAGCACGGGCCGGGGGCCGTTAGGATGGTGCGGCTCGTGCGACCGTACGCGCGGGCGCACACCCTCCTGCCGCGGAGAGACCGCGGCCGTACCAGTCCAGAGGAGGCGGGTCACCGCATGCGTCGATACGAGGTCATGGTCATCCTCGACCCCGATTCCGAGGAGCGCACCGTCGCATCGAGCCTCGAGTCGTTCCTGAAGGTCGTGAAGAAGGACGGCGGCACCGTCGACAACATCGACATCTGGGGCCGGCGCCGCTTGGCGTACGAGATCAACAAGAAGTCCGAGGGCATCTACGCGGTGCTGGACCTGACGTGCAACCCGGGCGCCGTCGCCGAGCTCGACCGGCAGCTCACGCTCAACGAGACGGTCCTGCGCACCAAGGTCATGCGCGTCGACGCGTAATCCACAGCAGCGGCTGGTCACGGCACGCCGCGCGCACCTAGCGTTCCGCGTACCACCCCCTCGACGGAAGGTGATCCTCCGATGGCGCAAGGCGACATCAACATCACGGTCGTCGGCAACCTGACGGCCGACCCCGAGCTCCGTTTCACCCCGAACGGACACGCGGTCGCGAACTTCACGATCGCCTCCTCGACCCGGGTGCTGGACAAGCAGTCCGGCGAGTGGCGCGACGGCGACACCACCTACATCCGCGGCAGCGTGTGGCGCCAGTACGCCGAGAACGTCGCCGAGTCCCTGTCCCGGGGCATGCGGGTGATCGCGACCGGCCGGCTCAAGGTCCGCCAGTACGAGACCCGCGAGGGCGGCAAGGGCACCAGTGTCGAGATGGACGTCGACGACATCGGCCCGGTGCTGCGCTTCGCCACGGCCAAGGTCAACCGCACCGAGCGCGGCAGCGGCGGTGGGGGGTATGGCGGCGGTGGGGGCGGCGGCTACGGCGGCGGAGGCGGTGGCGGCACTCCGGCACCGTCCGGCCAGGGCGGCGGCGACCCCTGGGAGTCGGCACCGCAGTCTCCGCCGAGCTACGACGACGAGCCGCCGTTCTAGGTCGGCTCACCGGCCGGGTACCCGCCCGGCGATTTCCCGTACGACCCATCCCGGCCCGTAGCCAGCAGGCGAAGGGCCGGGCTCCACGAGAAGGAGCACCACGATGGCCAAGCCCATAGTGCGCAAGCCGAAGAAGAAGCAGAACCCGCTCAAGGCCGCGAAGATCACCAAGATCGACTACAAGGACACGGCGCTGCTGCGCAAGTTCATCTCGGACCGCGGCAAGATCCGGGCCCGGCGGGTCACCGGCGTGACCGTGCAGGAGCAGCGCGACCTCGCGATCGCCATCAAGAACGCGCGCGAGATGGCGCTGCTGCCGTACACCTCGACGAACCGCTAGGAGCGAGGCGATGAAGCTCATCCTCACCCAGGACGTCACCGGGCTCGGCGAGCCGGGCGATGTCGTCGAGGTCAAGGACGGCTACGGCCGCAACTACCTGCTGCCCCGCGGCCTCGCGACCCCGTGGACCAAGGGCGGCGAGAAGCAGGTCACGCAGATCAAGCGGGCCCGGGCGGCGCGCGAGATCCGCGACCTGGACACCGCCGAGCAGGTACGCGCCCAGCTGGAGGCGGCCAAGGTGTCGATCGCGGCGCGCAGCGGCGACGGCGGGCGGCTGTTCGGTGCCGTGACGGTCGGCGACGTCGTGGACGCGATCACCGCGGCCGGCGGCCCGGCGGTCGACAAGCGCAAGGTGCAGATCCCCGGCCCGATCAAGACGGTCGGCTCGCACCAGGTGACCGTGCGCCTGCACCCGGAGTCGGTGGCGACCCTCACCGTCCAGGTCGTTCCGGCCTGACACGCCTCCCGCGGGGCCTCAGGGACCTGCCAGGCGGTCGCGGACGTACGCGACGAGGCCCGGCACGGCGGCCTGCACCATCTCCATGACCTCGGCGAAGTTGCCGTCGTAGTACGGATCGGGCAGGTCGAGCTCCGGGTCGCGTTCGTCGGCGCCCGCGAGCGCGGGATCGAACGAGCGCAGCAGCCGGACGTCCTCGGTGCCGTCGCCGAGCCGCCGCAGCCGGCGCAGGTGGCCGCGGTCCGCGGCCAGCACGAGGTGCGGCTCGGGGGACCACGACTGCTCGGTGAACTGCTGGGCGCGGTGTGCGCTGCCGTCGTACCCGTGCTCGCGCAGCATCGCGACCGCCCGCCGGTCGGCCGGTCCCCCGACGTGCCAGTCGCCGGTGCCGGCCGAGTCCACGACCACCTGATCGCCGAGCCCGCTGTCCGCGAGCGCGGCCTGCAGCACCACCTCGGCCATCGGGGAGCGGCAGATGTTGCCCGAGCAGACGACGGTCACGCGCATGCCTCCACCATGCCAAACCGCGCCGGTGGGTCCACGCCCTGCTCCGCGGAACCACGACGGGTGGGGCGGCGTCCGAGCGTCATGCGCGGCACCCGGCACGTGACGTACGGCGCGTTGGCGCTGCTCCTCGCGGGCTGCGGCACGGCGCTTCCCGACTCGCAGGCGGTCCCGGAACGGTCCGCGAGCGCGTCGGTGGAGGGGGCGGCCCAGCAGGCGCAGCGGCTCTGGGAGCGGACCCGCCCGTCCGCGTACGAGTTCACGGTCGACGTGATGTGCTTCTGCCCGACGTACGGCCGCTGGCGCATCACTGTCGACGGCCAGGACGTCGTTGACGCCGAGCCGCTCGACGACCAGCGCGGGCGCCGCCCGGAACTGCCCACGATCGACGAGATCCTCGACGAGGCGGTACGCGCCGAGACGACCCCGGGCCCGACGGTCGAGGCGCGCTACGACCCGCGCACGGGGGTACCGAGGTCGGTATCGATCGACTGGATCAAGAACGCCGTCGACGACGAGATCGCCTGGGGCGTCAGCGACTTCGCGCCGGTGTGAGGCGCATCCAGCGGTCCCCGCGGGCGCGGTACGCGAGCAGCGCCCCGCGCACCAGCATGAACCAGGTCAACGCCCACCAGAGCGCGACGACCCCGAGCGAGCCGGCCGCGACGAGCCACGCCGCGGGGACGAAGGCCAGAAGCATCACCGTGCCCGCGCCGGCGAGCCAGCGCCCGTCACCGGCGCCGATCAGGATGCCGTCGAGGGCGAACACCGGCCCGGCGAGGGGCTGCTGCACGGCCACGACGAGCAGGCACCCGGCGACGAGCGCCTGCACGGCCGGATCCGCGCTGAACCAGCCGGGCAGCCAGGGACGTGCGAGCAGCAGCGCCGCTCCCAACGCCAGCCCGAGCCAGGCGCCGAGCACCACCAGCCGGGTCGTGACGTGGCGCGCACCGGGTAGGTCGGCCGCGCCCAGGCGCAGTCCGAGCAGCGCCTGGCCCGCGATCGCCAGCGCGTCGGCGGCGAGCGCGAGCAGCGTCCAGATCTGGAAGCTCACGTGGTAGGCCGCCAGGTCGGCGTCGCCGAGCCGGGCCGCCACGGACGCCGCGACGAGGAAGACCGCGCGCAGCGCCGCGGTACGCCAGAACAGCGGAGCACCGTCGCGAGCGGCGGAGAGGATCCCGTCGCCGGTCGGGCGCAGCGGCACCCGATGACGGCGGGCGACCCGGACCAGGACGGCGGCGTACGCGGCGGCCTGCACCACCTCCGCCACCGCGGTCGCGAACGCGGAGCCGCGGATCCCCCAGCCCGCGACGAGCACCAGGTAGAGCGACAGGCCGGTGTTCAGCGCGACCGCGAGCAACGTGACGACGAGGGTGGTGCGGGTGTCCTGCAGGCCCCGCAGCACGCCGACGCCGGCCGTACCGGCGAGCACCGCCGGCATCGCCCAGGCGATGACGTGCAGGTACGCGACGGCGTAGGGCGCCGCGGCAGGCGACACCCCGAGCGCCGCCACCACCGGCTCGGCGAGCGGCCAGGTCAGCAGGCCGAGGACGGTCCCGAGGCCGCACCCCAGCACCATGCCCGCCAACCCGTGCGCGACCCCGCCAGCCCAGTCCCCCGCGCCGACGCGCCGCGCCACCGACGACGTCGTGGCGTACGCGAGGAAGATGCACAGCCCGACCACCAGCGCGAACACCGTGCCGGCGGCACCCAGTCCGGCGAGCGGCTCGGTGCCGAGGGTGCCGACGACGGCGGCGTCGACGAGCAGGTAGAGCGGCTGGGCCACAAGAGCGCCGAAGGCGGGGACCGCGAGCCGGGCGATGCTGCGGTCGGTCACCCGCCGCAGCTGGGATCGCGGGGGCGGTCCGGCGCTCACCCGCTCACTGTGCCAGGCGGGCGTCGCGGGCCGGTACGGCGCCGCCGCTAGCGCCGCGCTCCTTCCGACCGGCCCGCGCGTCCGCGCCCTGGAACGCCGGACCAACTATTTTTCCTCCCCAGGGTGTGTGAAGCATCGCCGCAGGTCAGCGGTACGTTATGGGGGTTTTCGTCCGGTTATCCCCGGGTTGTCCACAACACTGTGAACCGCCCCGCTCGGCGCGGTTCACACGCTGTCCACGACGTTGTCCACAGCCGCCGGGACGATCCAAGATCGATCCTTTGGCGCGTCGCGGCCCTCATCCCTAACGTTCCCCGCCGTGACCTGGCGGTGGGGGAAGTCCTCGGCACGGGCCGCGGACGCGGCAGCACTGTCACAGGCCTGCACGATCATCGATCCCGTGCCTCGTACACACGTACGGGCGGATCGACAGGACGGGTCGGAGGAGGTGCCGTGAGCGTCGTCGAGCTGCGCGACCACGACGGTTACGACGGCTACGGTTCCGGCCCGGACCGCACCCCGCCGCAGGACGTGCCAGCCGAGCAGTCGGTGCTCGGCGCGATGCTGCTGTCCAAGGACGCGATCGCCGACGTGGTGGAGACGATCCGGGAGACCGACTTCTACCGCCCGGCGCACGCGAGCATCTACGCCGCGGTCATCGACCTGTACGGGCGCGGCGAGCCCGCGGACGCCGTCACGGTCGCCGCCGAGCTGACCCGCACCGGGGACCTCGGCCGGGTGGGCGGCGCGCCGTACCTGCACACGCTGGTGGCGAGCGTCCCCACTGCGGCGAACGCCGACTACTACGCGCGGATCGTGCGCGAGCGCGCCATCCTGCGGCGGCTGGTCGAGGCGGGCACCCGCATCACGCAGCTGGCGTACGCCGGCGAGGGCGACGTCGACGGGATCGTGGACCGCGCGCAGGCCGCGGTCTACGACGTGACCGACAAGCGCACCGCCGAGGACTACCTGCCGCTGCGCGAGATCATGCCGTCCACGCTCGAGGAGATCGAGGCGATCGCCTCCCGCGGCGGCAAGATGACCGGGGTCCCGACCGGGTTCCAGGACCTCGACGCCCGGATGAACGGCATGCATCCCGGGCAGATGATCGTCATCGCGGCACGACCGGGCGTCGGCAAGAGCACGATCGGCCTGGACCTGGCACGTTCGGCCTCCATCAAGCATGGCCTGACCAGCGCCATCTTCAGCCTGGAGATGAGCCGCCAGGAGATCACCATGCGGCTGCTGTCGGCCGAGGCGACGATCGGGCTCAACCACCTGCGCGGCGGCACGATGAGCGACAACGACTGGACCAAGCTGGCACGCCACATGGGCCGGGTGTCCGAGGCGCCGTTGTTCATCGACGACAGCCCGAACCTCACGATGATGGAGATCCGCGCCAAGTGCCGGCGGCTCAAGCAGCGCAACGACCTGCAGCTCGTCGTCATCGACTACCTGCAGCTGATGACCTCGGGCAAGAAGGTCGAGAGCCGGCAGACCGAGGTCTCGGAGTTCTCCCGCTCGATCAAGCTGCTGGCCAAGGAGCTCGAGGTCCCGGTCATCGCGATCAGCCAGCTCAACCGCGGCCCCGAGCAGCGCACCGACAAGAAGCCGCTGATCAGCGACCTCCGCGAATCGGGCTGCCTCACGGCGGACACGCGCGTGCTGCGCGCCGACACCGGCGCCGAGGTCGCGATGGGCGAGTTGTACGCCTCGGGCGAGCGTGATGTGGAGGTGTGGGCCCTCGACGACTCATTGCGCTATGTGCGCTCCACACTCACCCACGTGTTCCCGACGGGTAGGCGCGAGGTGTTCCGGCTGCGCCTAGCGTCCGGCAAGGAGGTCCGCGCGACCGCCAACCACCCCTTCCTCACGTACGAAGGCTGGCGCGCTCTGGGCGATCTCGCACCGGGGGTCCGGCTCGCGGTCCCGCGTCACGTCTGCGCGCCGCGTGAGCAGACGCCCTGGGCCGACGCCGAAGTGGTCATGTTGGCCCATCTGCTGGGCGATGGGTCATTCGTGCGCCGGCAGCCGATCCGCTATGCCAGCGCGGACGAGGCGAACCTGGCAGCGGTCAGGTCGGCCGCCGAGCACTTCGGTATCGAGCCGGTTCGCGACGACTCTGCAATGGCGCGCTGCACGACATTGCGACTATCCGCGCCATGTCGCCTGGCGCGAGGGCGTCGCAACCCGATCGCCGCGTGGTTGGACGGCCTGGGGCTCTTCGGTATACGACCACATGAGAAGTTCGTACCGCCAGGCGTCGCCGCCCTCCCGAAACCCCAGCTCGCACTGTTCCTGCAGCATCTGTGGGCGACAGACGGCTCGGTCACCGTCAACCGTCACGGTGCGGGCGGTCGTGTGTTCTACAGCTCGACGAGCCGACGGCTGGTGGACGACATCAGCCGGCTCTTGCTCCGGTTCGGAATCAGCGGCCGAGTGAGGACCACGTCCCACGGCCACCATCGGCCGGTGCACACCCTCGACATCGTTGGCTCTGATGACCAACGTAGGTTCCTCGCAGAGATCGGAGTTCACGGCGCGCGTAGCAGCGCGGCTACCCGCTTGCTCGACATCGTGCGAACCAAGTCTGCGAACCCCAACGTCGACACTGTGCCGGTCCGGGTTTGGGACGACGTGCGGGCGGCGATGGGCACGGCCTATCGCGGCACGGCGATGGGGGAGCATTCGGCGAGCCGCGAGCGCCTCGGGCGCGTAGCGGCAGTTCTGGACAACGCCGAACTGGAGATGTTGGCGACGAACGATGTGTTGTGGGACGCGATCGTGTCCATCACGCACGACGGTTGCGAGGACGTCTTCGACGCGACGGTGCTCGAACGGCACAATTTCATTGCGAATGGTGTCGCCGTTCACAACTCGATCGAGCAGGACGCCGACGTCGTACTGCTGTTGCATCGTGAGGACATGTACGAACGCGAATCCCCCCGCGCCGGCGAGGCCGACATCATCCTCGCCAAGCACCGCAACGGCCCCACCGACACCGTGACCGTCGCATTCCAGGGCCATTACTCGCGTTTCGTCGACATGGCACAAAGCTGAGCACCGCCGTCGAGTCACTCTGGGCCGGGCGGCGCGCCCGTCGGCGCGTGAAGGACCGGGCGAGTACTCGGTGGTCGAGCGTAGTCGAGGCCACGTTGGTGATCATGGTCTCGACTACGCTCGACCAACGGATGGTTGCGTCCGGTTTTTCGGAGCAGCACCCCGGGCCCTTCGACCCGCCCTGGACGGTGGAAAATCCGGCTGCGGTCGCGGGCACCCAGCGTTCGGCCCGGCTATTTTCGACTCAGACCACTTCGGTGCTCATGGTCTCGACGGCGCTCGACCGACGACTGGGAGCGCTACCGCGCGGTCACGTCAGTATATACTCACTCAGTATGTCGTATATATAGAGTAGGGTCGACGGTGACGAAACGACTGATCGAGCTGGACGACGACCTGCTGGCCGCTGCACGTCGGGAGTTGCACACCACCGGTGTTTCGGACACCGTGCGGGCGGCGTTGAAGCAAGCGGCGGACGCCGCGGCGCGAGCACGACAGGTTGACTGGCTGCGCGAAGGTGGCCTGGAACCCCTGGCGGACCGGGAGACGCGGGCCGCGGTGTGGCGCTGATCGCTCGTTACCTGGTTGACACCAGCGCGGCAGCCCGGATGCGGCATTCCGTGGTCGCCACCCGGTTAACGCCTCTGATCGAAGCCGGGGTGGTGGCGACATGCGCCACATTGGACGCCGAAGCGCTCTACAGCGCCCGCAGCCCCGCCGAGTACGAGCAGATCCGCGCTGACCGGCGGCACGCCTACGAGTACCTGGCGACCGAAGATCGTGACTGGCAAGCCGCCTTCGACGCGCAACGGTCCCTTGCCCGAACCGGCAGGCATCGCGCCGTCGGAATTGCCGACCTGCTCACCGCAGTCCTTGCCAGCGAGCATCAGCTCACCGTCGTGCATTACGACGCCGACTTCGACGTCGTCGGCGAAGTGCTCACGTTCACCGCTCAATGGGTCGCCTCCCCCGGCACCCTCCCCTGATCTCTAGGCGGGCAGCCCCATTTTCAGCGCCCGACGGGCGCCAGCAGGCCCAACGTGACTCGACTGCGCTCGACCACCGGGTGCCGGCTCTCGGTGCTGCATCCACACGTTGGGTTCGACGTACGTCCCGCTGTCCGCGGTGTGATCGATGTGAAGGGTGCTCAGCCCGTCCGGGATCACGTACGCGCCGTCGTCCGGGAAGCGCATCCCGGTCCACTCCTCCCACTGCGCGACGGTTCCGGTCATCGTCTGCGAGGCCGGCGCGAGCGCCACCATGCGCGCTCCGAGGCGAGCGTGGGTACGCAGCCAGGGGTCGAGCGGCAGCCCGTCCGCGCGGGTCCAGGAGGCGAATCTCTCGATCGGTGTCAAGGGGTAACGGCTCTTGAGGGTGGGGCGTACCGGGGCGATGACGCGTGGCAGTCCACGTCGTGCGGCCGGGTCGCGCAACGCCGTCAGCAGCTCACCGGCCAGACCGCGGCCCCGGCGCTCGGGGTGCACCTGCCCCGCCATGACGACCAACGTGTCCGGCGGCTCGCCCGCGTCGTGGCCCTCCACCGCCCGCACCAGCGAATCGGTGTAGCCGCCCGGCAGTTGCGCCGGGTCACCGTTCCAGCGCAGCGGTACGGCCCAGCCCGCAGCGACCGGGGTCTCGCCGTCCTCGAGCAGCACGAGCTCGAGGTCGGCGAACAGCTCCCGAACCGGGCCGAGGTACCTCTTGGCCACCACGTCGGCGGTGATGAACGCGGGCCAACCGTCACCGAACAGTTGCTGCAGCTTCTGGGCGGACCGTTCCCGGGCATCCATCGTCTCGACGGTCAACGACATGACGTCCTGTGTAGCAGTTCGCGTCGCGCTGTCGGCGCCCTCCTCTACGTTGAGCGGTGACCGATCCGCGACGTACGGAGGTCCGAGATGGAGATCGTGCTCGTCGCCGGCCTGTGGTTGCCGAGTGTGCTCTGGGACGATGTCGTCGGCGAGCTCGCGACGTACGGGCACCGCGCCGTCCCGGTCCGGCTGCCTGGACAGGACGATGGTGCAACGCAGGCGACGCTTGAGGAACAGCTCGCCGCCGTCCTCGCCGCGGTCGATGCGGCAGCGGACCGGCCGGTGGTCGTTGGTCACTCGGCGGCCAGCACGCTCGCCTGGCTCGCCGCCGACCGTCGTCCCGACAAGGTCGCGAGGGTCGTGCTGATCGGCGGCTTCCCTCACCAGGACGGCGAGCCGTACGCGACGTTCTTCGAGATCAGCGCGGGCCGCATGCCCTTCCCGGGCTGGGACGCGTTCGACGAGGCGGACCGGGCCGACCTCGATGCGGCCGCCCGCAGCCGGATCGAGAGCGTCGCGGTGCCGGTGCCGGAAGGCGTCGCGCGCGGGGTCGTACGGCTTCGCGACCCGCGCCGCTACGACGTGCCGGTGACGGTCGCCTGCCCCGAGTTCACCCCGGCGCAAGCCCAGGAGTGGATCGATGGTGGCGAGTGCCCGGAGCTCGCTCGCGCGGGTGAGGTGGACCTCGTCGACCTCGCTTCCGGTCACTGGCCGATGGTGAGCTGCCCAGCCGAGCTGGCGCGGCTGCTCGCGTCGACCGGCTGACCGGATCACCTGCGAGCGCTACTCGGCCAACAGGTCCCGCCAGTTCGCCGGTACCCGTCCGACCGGTCCGGGCGTCGGCTGGTCCTCGGGATGATGCAGCGGCGGGGCCAGGTCGGGCCCGGAGGTGTAGTCGGAGGTGCGGTAGTCCCACCACCAGTCGCCGCCCGGCTCGTAGGTGCGCATCACTGGGTGGCCGGTGTCGCGGTAGTGGCCGGTCGCGTGCTGGCCGGGCGAGGAGTCGCAGCAGCCGACATGGCCGCAGGTGGCACACCTGCGCAACTCCACCCACCAGCCGGCCGACTGCTCGCACTCCACGCAGCCCGGTCCGCTCGGCGGCGCGCTGGGATCGATCGCCGGATCGACGCTCACGTTCGGCCTCCCTTGCTCGATGTGCTCCTCGGCTCTCTCGACGCTACCCGTCGCGTGGCGGTCCGCACCCTGGCGCCGGAGCACCGCTCGGGGTGAAATGGAACGGAAGCGACAACACCGAGAGAGGGAGGCTGCTGATGCCTACGCGCACCGCACGGACCGCATGGAAGGGGACACTGCAGGAGGGGACGGGCCGGGTGGACCTGGCGAGCAGCGGCGCCGGCTCGTACGACGTGTCGTTCCCCAAGCGCGCCGCCGACGAGGCGGGCGGTACGACGAGCCCGGAGGAGCTCATCGCCGCCGCGCACTCGGCGTGCTTCGCGATGCAGCTGTCGGCCAACATCGCCGAGGCGGGCGGTACGCCCGAGCAGCTCGACGTGACGACCGATGTCTCGCTCGGCCCCGACAGCCCGGCCGGCTTCCGCATCACCGGCATCAAGTTGACGGTGCGCGCCAAGGTCAGCGGCCTGGACGCGGACGGGTTCGCCAAGGCCGCGGATGCCGCCAAGAGCGGCTGCCCGGTCAGCAAGGCGCTCACCGGCACCGAAATCACGCTCGACGCCGCGCTCGCCTGACAAGGGCGCGCCACCGGCCAGTGCCGCCGCTGCGCCGAACGGGTGACGCAGCGGCGACGCCGGTGGTACGGCCGGGACGCGTGTGACACCTGCGCTGTGCGGAAGTGGTGATTCGGGCGCAATGATGCGAATCGCCGCGGGAGCGGCTGCGCGGGCAGTACCGTCCGCTGGTCCGACAACGGGGAGCACTCCCCGCCGCTCGAGCCCGAGGACCGCCCATGTCGCACCACGCTGGAAGACCGCGGTGGCGTACGCCTGTCGTCATCGGAACCGCCTTGTTGATGCCGGTGCTCGGCCTGGCCGCGGTCCCGGCGCAGGCCGCACCCGGCGGCCCGGACGATGCGACCGCCGTACCCAGCCCGCGCCACCGGATCGATGCGCCGAAGAGCAAGCTCGGCCCGCTCGACCGGTCCCGTACGGCGCGGCACTCGGCGTTCGTGCAGTTCCGCGGCAAGGGGGCGGCGCAGGTGTCCGCGACGGCGCTCGGCAACGGGCGCAGCAGGGATGCCGCGCGCCGGGCCGCGACCGCACGTCAGGATGTCGTCTCGCTGCAGGCGAATGCGGTGCTGCAGACCGCGCGCAGCCGTGACGCGCGGGTGCGCCGGCTGTTCGAGGTCTCCAACGCCGTGCCCGGGATGGCGATCGAGGCGACCGGCCCCGCGCTGCGCGCCGTCGCGGCCCGCAGCGACGTCAAGAAGATCACCCCGTTGGTCCCGAAGACCGTGTCGAACGCGGGAGCAGCGCAGCTCACCCGCGTCCTGAACACCTGGCGCAGTCTGGGCAACACCGGCAAGGGCGTACGGATCGGCGTGATCGACACCGGGATCGACTACACCCACGCCGACTTCGGCGGTGTCGGCACCGTGGCGGCGTGGGACGCCGCCCACGCGAACAGCGCGTCGCCCAACTGGCGCAGCACACTGCCCGGGCTCGCGAAACTGAAGGTCGCCGGCGGTTTCGACTTCGTGGGTGACGACTACAACGCCGACCCCGAGGCGGACGACTACCAGCCCGTACCGCACCCGGACAAGAACCCGCTCGACTGCGAGGGGCACGGCACGCACGTCTCGGGCACCGCCGCCGGGTACGGGGTCACCGCCGGCGGCAAGACGTTCACCGGGGACTACCGAAAGCTCACCGGACCGGCTCTCTACAAGATGGACATCGGCCCCGGCATGGCGCCGTCGGCGAAGCTGTACGGCCTGAAGGTGTTCGGCTGCACCGGTTCGACCGACGTGGTGATCCCGGCACTGGACTGGGCGCTCGACCCGAACGGTGACGGGAACTTCTCCGACCACCTCGACATCGTCAACCTCTCCCTCGGCAGCGACTACAGCGCCGTCGACGACCCCGAGAACGACGTCGTGAACCGCATCGCCAAGCTCGGGGTGCTGCCGGTCATCTCGATGGGCAACAACGGCGACCTCACCGACACCGGCGGGTCACCCGGCAACGCGGTCCGCTCCTTGGCGGTCGCCTCGAGCGTCGACCAGTACCAGCTGCTCGACGGTCTGCGGGTCAACCGACCGGAGGCGGACGCCGGGATCGCCGCCGGGCAGGTGTCCACGGCGTACGACTGGGCGGCGATGTCCGACGTGACCGGCGATGTGGTCCGGCTCTCGCAGCCGACGAACCAGGACGGGTGCGCGCCGCTCGACAAAGCGGATCAGGCGGCGGTGAACGGCAAGATCGCCTGGCTGATCTGGGACTCCGACGACACGACGCGGCGCTGCGGCTCGGCCGGCCGGTCCGCGAACGTGAAGGCGGCCGGCGCGAAGGGCGCGATCTTCACCGGCGACCAGCCGACCTTCAACGGTGGCATCCTGGGCGACGCGGACATCCCGGTGCTCCAGCTCACCCAGCGATGGAGCCAGCAGCTCGCCCCCGCGGTGGACGCCGGGACGCTCAACGTCACCTTCTCCGCCTCGCTGCTCGCGTCGGTCAAGGACATCGATCCCTCGATCGCCGACCTGCTCTCGAACTTCAGCTCCCGCGGCCCGCACGGGTCGATCGGGGTCGTGAAGCCGGACGTCGCCGCGCCGGGTGACACGATCGCCTCCGCGAAGATCGGCAGTGGCTTCGAGCCGGTCAGCGAGTCGGGCACCTCCATGGCGGCCCCGCACACGGCCGGCATCGCAGCCTTGGTCAAGCGGGCGCACCGTGCATGGACGCCGGAGCAGATCAAGGCCGACATCATGAACACCGCCGGCCATGACCTGTTCACCAAGCAGAACCGCAAGGGTCTGCGGTACGCGCCCGCCCGCGTGGGGGCTGGGCGCGTCGATGCCCGGTCGGCAGTGGGCAACCAGCTGCTCGTGTACAACGCCGATCGTGGGGGCGGCGTCTCGGCGTCCTTCGGCGTGGTGCCCGTACCGGTCACCCGGGCCGCGACCGTGCGCGCCCAGGTGCTGCGGCTGCAGAACACCGGGAAGCGCGCGGTGAGCGCGAAGCTGCGCTACTCGCCCGTCGTGTCCCAGCCGGGCGTCTCCTACCGGGTTTCCCCCTCCCGGGTGCGGATCGGTGCGCACCGCTCGGTGAAGGCGGTCGTGATCATGACGGTCCGTACCGCCGCGCTGCGGCGCACGATGGACCGCACGATGGCAGCGGAGCAGCTCGATGTACCGCGGCAGTTCGTCGCGGACGCCTCCGGGCGGGTGCTCGTGAAGCCGAAGGGTCGAGCGCCGCTGCGGGTGCCGGTGTACGGCGCCGCCAAGCCGACCGCAGCGACCAGCGCGTCGGTCTCGGCGCGCGGTGACGCCGTCGCGCTGCGCGGTCGGGGCGTGTCGCAGGGATCGGGCAGCCAGGCCTGGAACTCGCTGGTCTCGGTGATGGAACTGGGCGCCAGCAGCCCGCGCCTGCCGCGCTGCAAGGGGACGCTCACGACCGGGTGCACGGTGAACCAGACCGCGGTCGGCGGTGACCTGCGCTACGTCGGCGCCGGCGCGACCGACGACGCGATCTGGTTCGGCATCGCCAGTTGGGGCGACTGGGCGAACATCGGCAACGTCGTGATCCCGTACGTCGACTTCGACACCACGGGCGACGGCGAACCGGACTACGAGGTGTACGTCCAGAACTACCCGGCCACGGACGTGCTGCTCGCGATCCTGGTCGACCTCGCCACCGGCAAGGCGATCGACATGGAGCCGGTGAACTTCCAGTTCGCCGACGTCGACACCAACGTGTTCGACAACAACGTGCTGCTGATCCCGGTGTTCAAGGAGTTCATCGGCCTCGCCGCAGACGCGACGACGTTCCCGATCTCGTACGCGGTGGGCATGAACTCGCCGTACACGAACAACCCGAGCGGGGACATCGACCAGGTCGGCCCGGTCACGTTCGACCCGGTCACCACGCCCTTCCGCGTCGACTCGCCGCTGTACCTGGACCGGGGCGGGGCGAAGATCGCGTTGCCCGCGCTGGGGGCAGGCCCGAACCCCAGCCCGAGTCCGAGCGCGAGTCCGAGTCCGGGCGGTGGGTACGGCCACGGCGCTGTCGCCAAGGCGCTGATCCTGCACCTGCACGGCGCCACCGGCGCCCGTGCCCAGGTGCTGACCTTCACCCGCTGACCTACCTCCAGGACCGCGTGTCCCTGCTCGAAACGTCGTCAACTCGCCGAGTTAGCGACGATTCGAGCAGGGACACGCGCTGGAGTGGGGGCGTGGACGTGCCGATGATCGGTTGTGCCCGTACGCCCGGTGCTGCTGATCCTGCTGACCGCGCTCGCGGTCGGGATCGTGGCGTGGCCGGGACGCACCGCGCGGGCCCGGCTGGTGTGGGCGCTGGCGTTCCTGGTGCTGCTGGCCCCGAACTGGTGGATGGAGGCGCGCTGGTTGCGCACCCAGGCGGCGGCGAGCGAGGTCGTACGCGCGCTCTCCGGCCGACCGGAGGCGTACGCGCAGTGCCAGCGGTTCAGCGGTGCCTTCTTCTACGCGCGCGCAGCGACGGGATGGGTCGAGTACGGCGAGGACGGCAGCACCTCGCCGGAGGCGTGGCTGACGTACGAAACCTGCCAGCGGATCCGCGACTGGCGGGAGGGTGGTCGCAGCGCACCGACCGAGCAGCAGGTCGTCGCCGTCCACGTGCTCACGCACGAGGCGATGCACGTCAAGGGTGAACGCTCCGAGGCGGTCGCGGAGTGCATGGCGATGCAGGCGGATGCCCGTACGGTGGTGTTGCTCGGCGCCACCCGCGCGCAGGCCACGGCGCTCGCGCAGCGCTACTGGAGCGAGGTCTACCCGCGGCTGTCCGACGGCTACCGCACCGGCGACTGCCGCCCAGACGGCCCGCTCGACCAGGCCCCCGGCGACGGCGCGTGGCCCTGACACCCGCGTCCAACGGCACTCCGTTGCGCTCGTCGCAGGAAGGATCGGGTGAGTAGCCGGCCGTCGAGCGTAGTCGAGTCCACTTCAGTGATCATGGTCTCGACTGCGCTCGACCAACGGATGGTTGCGTCCGCTCTTTCGACTCAGACCACGTTGGTGCTCATGGTCTCGACTACGCTCGACCAACGGATGGGTAGGCCGGTCCTTCATGGACATTCCGGCTTCGATGTGGTTGTGGTGGACGGCATCGCTGGCGAGGTCGACGAGGTGGCGCGGCGGCTGCGCGCTGCGGGTTCGGTGTACGCCGAGGACGAGGCCGCACTGCTGTGCGCGGCGCCCGTTTCGCACGCCGCGTTGGAGGCGATGGTCGCCCGGCGGGTCGCAGGGGCGCCGCTCGAGCACGTACTGGGGTGGGCGGAGTTCTGCGGGCAGCGGATCCTGCTGGACGACGGGGTGTTCGTACCGCGTCGCCGTACGGAGGCGCTCGCCCGTGCCGCCGTAGAGCGGCTGGTCGCCGTCGCGCGCCGGTCACCGGTCGCCGTCGACCTGTGCTGCGGCTCCGGCGCGATCGGTGCGGTGCTGCTGGCCCACCGGCCCGACACCACGCTGTACGCCTCCGACATCGACCCGGCCGCCGTGCGGTGCGCGCGGCGGAACCTGCCCGAGGCCCGGGAGGTCTGCGCTGACTTGTTCGACGGGCTGCCGGCCGCCCTGCGCGGACGCATCGACGTGCTCGTCGCGAACCTCCCGTACGTCCCGACCGGCGACCTTCCCACGCTTCCTGCAGAGGCACGCGAGCACGAGCGGCGGATCGCGCTCGACGGCGGCGCCGACGGGCTCGCGCCGCTGCGCCGCCTGGCCACGGACGCCCGCTCCTGGCTGGGACCGGACGGCACGCTGCTCGTGGAAGTCGCCGACGCCCAGGTGCCCGCCGCCCGCACGATCGTCGCGCGGGCCGGCCTCCACCCGCAGCTGCTCCCCGACGACGAGCGGGGGTGCGTCGTACTGCTCGGCGCGCGGCGGCCACCGGTGACCACCGGGGTCTAGGCTCGTACGGGTGAGCATCCCGGTGTCGTTGGAAGCACTCGAGAAGACCTTGCCGGAGTATGACTTCGCCTACCTGCTGACCGCGTCCGCACAGGGCGGCCCGCACGCCGTCGCGGTCACTGCGACGCTCGTCGACGGCACGCTCGACGTCGGTCAGGTCGGCAACCGCACCCGCGCAGGTGTCGCGGGGAACGCCGCGGTCACCGTGCTGTTCCCGCCGCCGGAGCGCGGCGGCTACTCGCTCATCGTGGACGGGACCGCCGCGTTCGACGCCGGCGCGCTTCGGGTCACCCCGAGCCGCGCGGTCCTGCACCGGCCCGCTGCTGCCGAGACCGACTGCGGCGCGGACTGCATCGAGCTGGGGGCCGGCGGGGCCTGAGCGCTCAGTCGTCGCTCGGACGCACGAGACGGAACAGCAGGACCGCCCCCCAGGCGCCCAACGGCCACGCGGGCCAGTAGTTGTGCCAGTTGGGATGCTGTCCGGCGATGTTCGACACCAGCCAGATAGCGTTCAGCAGCACCGCGACAGCGAGCCAGCTGCGCCAGTTGTTCCAGTTCTCCACGCGCCGCTGCCGGCGTGCGTCTGCGGCGACCTCTGCCGGGTTGCGGGGCAGCTCGGGCAGGTCCGCGGTGAGCCGGGCCAGGTCTCCGCGGGTCCGCGCGGCGAGCGCCTGCGCGGTCCGGTCGGCGTGCTCGTCCGGGCTGAGCTGCCCGGCCGCCATCGCCGCGGAGAGCCGGTCGGTCGTCACCCGACGTTCGTTGTCGCTGGCCCGCAGGTCCAGCCCATCGGGCCCTGACGGTGTCGACATCTGCAGTCTCCCTCGTGCTGCGGTCCTCCCTGGAACCGTACGCGCGTGAGGGTGGCTGCACGAGTAGAGCGGGCGACAGCCTCCAGGTCTGTCGCCCGCTCACCTAGTTCTTCGGCGCAGGCACGGGGCACTTGAGGGACCGCCCGTAGGCTGACCGGGTGATGTCACCTCGACTTCGGAGTGCGCTCGACCGGCTCCCCGCCTACGTCGCCGGGCGGCCGGCGCGCGGTGCGAGCGATCTGGCACCGTACAAACTCTCCAGCAACGAGAACCCCTATCCGCCGTTGCCAGGTGTGCTGGAGGCGATCAATGCGGCGGCCGCGGACACGAACCGCTACCCCGATGCGGCAGCGACGGACCTGAAGGCGGCGCTCGCGCAGCGGCTCGCCGTACCGGTCGAGCATCTGGCGCTCGGCGCCGGGTCGGTGGCGCTGCTGACGCACCTGGTGCAGGTGACCTGTGACGAGGGCGACGAGGTGCTGTTCGCCTGGCGGTCCTTCGAGGCGTACCCGATCGCGGCGGCCGTCGAGGGCGCCGTGGCCTGCCGGGTGCCGCTGCGCCCGGACGGCACGCACGACCTCGACGCGATGGCCGCTGCCGTGACCGAGCGCACCCGGCTCGTGCTGCTCTGCACGCCGAACAACCCGACCGGACCGGTGCTGCACCGCGACGCGGTCGCGCGGTTCCTCGACCGGGTCCGGCCGGACCTGCTGGTCGTGATCGACGAGGCGTACCTGGAGTTCGTACGGGATCCCGAGGCGGTCGACGGGCTGGCCACCTACCGCGAGCGTCCGAACGTCGCGGTGCTGCGTACCTTCTCCAAGGCGTACGGGCTGGCCGGGCTGCGGGTCGGCTACGCCGTCGCGCACGCCCCGGTGGCCGCGGCGCTGCGCCGGGTCGCCACCCCGTTCGGGGTCTCGCGGGTCGCCCAGGCCGCGGCTGTCGCGTCGCTCGCGGCCGAGCCGGCGCTGCGCGAGCGGGTCGACGCGCTCGTCGCGGAGCGCACCCGGGTGCTGGGCGTGCTCGCCGCGCAGGGGTACCGGGTGCCGCAGGCCGAGGGCAACTTCGTCTGGCTTGCGCTCGGTGCGCGAACCCCGGAGTTCGAGGCGGCGTGCGCGGAGGTGAACCTCTCGGTGCGGGCGTTCGGCGAGGAGGGCGTACGGGTCACCATCGGCGAGCCGGAGGCCAACGACCGGTTGCTCACCCTCACCCCGGCGTTCGTCCCGGCTGCCGGGTAGGCCGGCGGGTCAGGTGGCGGCGTCCGGCAGCGAGCGGACCGCCCGTCCCGGCCGTTCGCCGGTCACCACGAGCACCACCCCGAGCACCACGATCGCGCCGCCGAGCGCCATGGCCGCGGTGACGCGCTCGCCGTGCAGCAGCACCCCGAGGGCTACCGCGACGACCGGGTTGACGTACGCGTACGTGGACACGAGCGAGAGCGGGGCGTTGCCGAGCACCCACACGTACGCGACGTAGCCGACAAGGGACCCGATCAGGACCAGGTAGGCCCACGCGAGCCAGCTGCTCGTGGTGAGCGTCCCGAGGTCGAGACGCTCGCCGATCGCCAGGCCGACCAGGACCAGCGCGAGCCCTCCGGCGCACATCTCGTAGCAGGTCAGCACGAGTGGGTCGGAGGGTGTGACGAGCCGCGGCTGCAGGAAGCTGCCGACGGCCCAGGCGGCCGAGCCGAGCATGATCAGCAGCGACCAGCCGAGGGGGGAGTCGGTGCCGGATCCGGGTCGCAGCAGCACCGCGAGCCCGACCAGGCCGACGCCGACCCCCAGCCAGGTGACCGGACGCGGCCGGTCGCGGACGGTGAGGCGCAGCAGCACCACCCACATCGGGACGCCGGCGACGATCAGTGCCGCGACGCCGGTGTCGACGTGCCGCTCGGCGTACGCCAAGCCCCCCATCCCACCGAAGAGCAGCAGCACGCCGACGAGCGCGCTGCTGGCGAGCTCGCGCCTCGACACCGAGAGCACGCGTGGCCCGCGGCGTACCGCGAGGTAGCCGGCGACGAGCAGGGCCGCGGTCAGGAAGCGCAGCCCCATGGAGACCATCGGCGGCGCGCTCTCGACGGTGATCGCGATCGCGAGGTAGGTCGATCCCCAGATCACGTAGACCAGCGACATCGCCGTCCAGACGCCGGCCGGGTTCGCGCGGGTGGCCGGCACCGCGGCAGACGTCGTCACCGACCAATCATGCTGCGCTGACTCGGCGATCAGTAACGGGGTGTCTGCCGGCCGCCGAGTTCCCCGGCACGCGTGGCTCCGAGCACTTCGGAGCGGGTCAGACGCCGCGCTCGACCGGCACCCGGCCGCAGGCCGTTGCCCGCTCGAGGCGTTCGAAATCCTGCTCGACGACATCGGCGTACGCCACGCTCCACCGTCCGATCGCTTCGTCGAACCGCCCGGAGTCTGCGAGGTAGCCGGTGATCCGGAAGGCGCCCAGGCTCTGGCTGTGCGCTCGGGCGAGCAGGCGCGCGCACAGCACGCCGTACGCCGTGAGTTGCTCGGCAGTGAGCCGGGCGAGGTCGAGCCCGCCCTTCATGTCGCGGAACTGCCGGAAGTAGAAGTCGGTCGTCACCCCGTCCCGCATCCGCAGCCCTGTCACCCACCCCAGCAGCGGGTCGGAATGCGCCTGGAGGACCCGTTGGTACGCGACGACCCGACGACCCTGGCACGGCGCTGCGTCCGCGGACGTCCCCGGCACCGGCGGCTGCCGGACGCGGCCGTGGGTCTCGAGCGTCGATGGCAGAGCTTGCTTGGCCTGGACGAACAGCGGCTCATCGGCGGGCCCGACGAGCAGCGCGATGAAGCATCGAGTGCCCACGGAGCCGACGCCCACGACGCGCAGCGCGACGTCGGTGAACGTGAACTTCTCGAGCAGCACGATCACGTCCTCGCGGGCCGTACTGCGGTAGCGCCGCAGAGCCTCCTGCGCGAGGTCGCGTTGACCAGGTTCGGTGAGCGGCACGAGGACCGGGGGTGCCGTGGTGATGTGCCGTACGCCGCCCCGCTCCATGACGGTGATCTTGTCCAGCAGCTGCTCGGAGGTGCGCTGCGCCGCCTTCGTGGCGGCCTTGGTCACTACACGTCGACCGGCAACGGCGCCCGCCGCATCCGTGACGTCGTCGGCACTCACCCGGAAGTAGAACCGCTCCAGGGCGGTGAGATCCATCAGCTGCGCCAACGTGGTGCGATATCCGTGTGCCGCCCGGAGTACGGCCTGCTGCGCGGCGTCCTCGGTCAGGCCACGGTCCCGCGCGGCGAGCACGACGCTGGTCGTCAGCCGTTTGAGGTCCCATTCCCACGGAGCGATGGCGGCTTCGTCGAAGTCGTTGAGGTCGAACAGCAGCGTGCGCTCCGGGGAGGCGAACAGGCCGAAGTTGCTCACGTGCGCGTCGCCGCAGCACACGACCGTGGTGCCGGTGACCTTCGCCGTCGTCAGGTCGTGTGCCATCACCGCGGCACTGCCGCGGTAGAACGTGAACGGCGACTGCAGCATCCGGCCCATGCGGACCGGTACGAGGTCCGCGAGCCGGGTCGTGTTCTGCTGCTCCAGTACGGCGACCGGGTCGCGCTCCGGGAGGTCGAGTCCGGCGTGCTCGGAACGGCGCACTGTCGTCCGGTCCCCACGGCCCGCGGCCATCAGGTCGTCGCGTACTGCCATGTTCGCCAGCCTGGCACCTGCTCCCGGTGCCGTCGGCGCATTCGAGCGTTTCGACCGGCTATCCCGTGAGTTCCCCGGCACGCGTGAACACCCGGTCGAGCATCGCCGGGGTGAGCCGGCCGGTGAAGGTGTTCTGCTGGCTGACGTGGAAGCAGCCCAGCAGCGTCAGCGCGCGGCCGACCGGATGGGTGATCCGTACCTCGGCGCCGTGACCGAACCGGGGCCGGGGGCGTGGCACCAGCCAGCCGGCACCGACCAGCACCCCGAGCAGGGCCTGCCAGCCGAACCCGCCCAGCACGACAGCGACCCGCAACGTCGGGGCGAGCAGTTCGAGCTCGCGCGCCAGGTACGCGCTGCACGTGTCACGCTCCAACGGCGTCGGCTTGTTCGCCGGCGGGGCGCAGTGCACCGGCGCGGTGACCCGTACGCCGGAAAGGCGCAGTCCGTCGTCGCGAGAGACGGCGTGCGGTTGGGAGGCGAGACCGGCCCGGTGCAGCGCGGCGAACAGCACGTCGCCGCTGCGGTCCCCGGTGAACATCCGCCCGGTGCGATTCCCGCCGTGGGCCGCCGGAGCCAGCCCGACCACCAGCAGCCGCGCGTCGGGCGGGCCGAACGCGGGCACCGGGCGCCGCCAGTAGGTCTGCCCGGCGTACGCGGCACGTACCGGCACCGACTCCCGCCACGCCACCAGCCGCGGACAGGCCCGGCACGTGACGACCAGCTCGTCGAGCTCGGCGAGCGTGCGCACCCCACCGGCCCGCTCGGGGGCGTGCTCAAGGGGGTCCGCCACGCCTGCCACCCTGCCACGCCGGGGGTCAGGTCGCGGTACGGCGCTCAAGCAGCTCGGCGGCCTGGGTGGCCATGCGGGTGACGACCTCGGCGGCGGGACGTTGCGCGGTGAGCGAGCCGATGCCCTGGCCGGCGTACAGGACGGCCTGGCGGTAGTCCCGGGCGCTGATCGCGTCCTGCAGCACGCGGTGCGCAGCCTTGTCGCCCGCGAGCGCGTCCTCGGCGCCGTGCCACCGCGCGCTGAAGTCGTTGGCGAGCGCGCGCCCGCCGTACTCGGGGGGCCAGGGGATCCCGCGGCCGATGTCGAAGACCCGCGTATAGATCGTCTCCTCCCCGCCGGCGGCGCAGAGCCGTTCGCGGGCCGCCGGGTGGTTCGCCGCCTCCGGGCAGCCGAGGAAGGCCGTACCGACCCAGGCGCCCGCGGCGCCGGCGGCCAGCACCGCGGCGAGCCCGCGGCCGGTGGCGATGCCGCCCGCGGCGAGCACCGGGGTGTCGGGTACGGCGTCGAGCACCGCCTGCAGCAGCGGCAGTGTCGCCAGACCGTACGGCCCGTGCCCGCCCGCCTCGCTGCCCCGCGCCACGATCACGTCGACACCGGCGTCGACCGCGTCGCGGGCCTGCGCGACGGTGCCGACCTGGGTGGCGACGAGGATCCCGGCGTCGTGCAGCGGCGCGACGTACGGCGCGTACTCCCCGAAGCTGACGGACACGAGTGCGGGAGCCGCAGCGATGGCCGCGCCCAGCTGGCCGGGGTTGCCCTGCTGCGCCCACGCCATCAGCCCGATGCCGTACGCCCGGTCCGCGTCGCGCGTCAGCTGCGCCTGCTCGCCGATCCAGTCGGGCGGCGTGGCGCTTCCCACCCCGAGCATCCCGAGCCCGCCGGCCTGGGAGACGGCGGCCGCGAGGCTCCCGCCCGCGACCCCGGCCATCGGCGCGCACACGATCGGGACCCGGAGCCCGAGCCGTACCGTCAACGCTGTCTGCAACACGTCCGCCATGGGAGCCACGCTAGGCCGCCCACCCCCTCCCCGTGTCCCTGCTCGAAACGTCGTTATCCGGCGCAGATAGCGACATCTCGAGCAGGGACACGGGGACACGGGGACACGGGGTGGTCGGTCAACGAGGTCCCCGGCTACGAGGGCTACCCCGTGTGGCAGGCCCCGGTCAGCCGCGGCCGGTACGGCGGGTGAAGCCGACCCACGACAGCATGCCGCCGATCAGGCAGAGCGCTGCCGCAGCCCACATGGTGCGCGCGTACCCGTGCAGGAACGCCTCCCCCCGCACGGCGCCGCCCGCGAGCCCGCCGGCCAGCGGCAGCACCGCGACGGCGAGCAGGCCGCCCACCCGCGCCAGCGCGTTGTTCACACCCGACGCGGCGCCGGCGTGTGCTGCGGAGACGTCGGCGAGCACGGTCGTCGTGACCGGCGCGACGACCAGGCACATCCCCACGCCGAACACGACGACCCACGGCAGCACCCCGAGGGCATAGCCGGCATCCCTGCCGATCGTCGCCATCCCGCCCACCGCGACCGCCATCAGCACCGGGCCGGCGGCGAGCAACGGCCGCGACCCGATCCGGGGTACGAGCGCACCGGCCCGGGCCGAGAGCAGCGCGAGCAGCACGGTCACCGGCAGCACGGCGGCGCCGGCGGCCAGCGCGCTGTAGCCGAGCTCGGTCTGCAGCAGCACGGTGAGCATGAACATCACCACCGACAGCGCGCCGTACACGACGAAGGTCACCGCGTTCGCCACCGTGAAGGCTCGGATGGCGAAGAGCTGCAACGGGATCATCGGCGGGGGTCGCCGTACGCGCTCCCGGCGTCGCTCCACCGCAACGAACGCCCCGAGCGCGAGCAGCCCCACAGCGGCGAGGGCGGTGGCCCACCCGCCGCCGATCCGGTCCACCTCGATGAGCGGCCCGACGAGCAGCCCGAGGCCCAGCACGGTCAGGCCGCCCCCGAGGAGGTCGAGCTGGCCGCGCAGCGGCGCCGCGGTACGGCTGCCGGGCAGGTCGGGGATGCCGCGCCGGGTGAGGACGAAGGCCAGCAGCACCAGGGGCGGGTTGACGAGGAAAGCGAGGCGCCACCCCGCGGCGCTGGAGTCGATGAGGGCGCCCCCGACGAAGGGGCCGAGCGCGGTGAACACCCCCGACAGTCCCGACCACGTCCCGATGGCACGTCCCCGCGCCTCGCCGGTGAACAGCGCCGAGAGGATCGCGAGCGACGCCGGTACGAGCATCGCGGCGCCGACCCCCTGCAGCAGCCGCGCCCCGATCAGTACGGCCGCACTCGGCGCGAGCCCGCACAGCACCGAGGCGAGCCCGAACAGCACCATGCCGACCTCGAACACCCGCCGCTTGCCCAGCAGGTCGCCGAGCCCGCCGCCGACCAGGACCAGCGCACCGAGGGTGAGCAGGTAGCCGTCGAGCACCCACTGCGCCGTCGCGAAGCCCCCGCCGAGGTCCGCCGTGATGTGCGGGAGTGCGACGTTGACGATCGAACCGTCCAGGAACGCGACACCGCTCGCCGTGATGGTGGCCGCGAGCACGAGTCGGCGCTGCCGCGACCCTAGGGCCGGTCCGCGCTCGCTCACGCCGGCGACGCTACGGCAGCGGTGCCCCGGCCCTGCCGACCGAACCGGTGACCGCCCCGAGCGGTTGCTGTACGGCGCAGTAGAACGTTGCTACGGTGCCCCGCATCACCGCCGAGCGCGAATGGGGAGTACCGACAGATGAGGCACTACCGCACGGCTCTCGTGCTGCTCGCGACCGGAGCTCTCGCGGCCGCGACCATCGCGCCGGCGCAGGCCGGTCCGCTGGACAGGGGCGGGAGCGGGATCATCGCCCTCTCGGACGCGCAGGAGGTGCCGACCGCCGCGACGTTCGCCGGCAAGCTGCCCGGCCTGAAGAAGCAGCTCTGCACGGTCGCGAAGAAGCCGAAGGCGAAGAAGCTTTCGACGAAACAGGCACTGCGCAGCATCGACGCGTTCCTGGCCAAACGCACGAGCAAGAAGGCGCGCAAGAAGTTCGCGAAGAGCAAGGCGTACAAGAAGCCCGCGGTAGCCATGCAGGACGCGGTCACCGCGATCGCGGTCGGCAAGCCGACAGCCGCCGTCGCCGCGCTGCGGCGAGCACACGACCGCAAGCGCAAGAGCCCGACCCCGTTGATCGCGCTCGCACCGGTGCTGACCGATCTCGGAATGCCGAACGAGGCGCTCGCGCTGCTTGCCGCGGCCAAGAAGCTCAAGGCGCCGAAGAAGCCGCCGTTCGGCATCCCGGCGCGCGCGGTGCTCGACAACAACGTCGCGTACGCGCAACTCGCGCTGGGCAAGTGGAAGCCCGCGCAGAAGGCGGCGAAGGCCGCGGTGAAGCGCTCCCCGCTGCTGCGGGAGGCGAGCACCAACCAGGCACTCGCCCTGCTCTGCACCGGCAAGACGAAGAAGGCCGCGGACATGATGTTCCTCGGCGCGCGCCGGCAGGGCGTCACCAAGAAGAGCAAGGTGATGACCCCGCCGCCGCCCCGGGTGCAGACCCGGCTGCCGAGTGTCGAGGTGATCCAGCTCGACAAGGGCGAGCGTCCAGTGATCCCGAACTACATCTACCGGGTGCCAGGCAAGGAAGTGCGTCCGGCGTTCCTGGCGATGCAGCAGGACGCCATCGCGGCAATGGTGGCCGCCCAGCAAACCGTGTACGACGCTGCCGTCCGGTACGCCGCGCATCTGAAGACACTGTCGCCGCTCACCAAGCGGCGCACCCAGGATCTGGTCGCGGCAGCGAGCGGGATGATGGACCCGGACCTCAACGCCATGTGGGGAGTTGCGTCCCGCCGCCAGGCCGAGCTCCGGGACTACTGGAAGGTGGCACCAGGGGGCGGCGACGGGCTCATCAAGGACTGCCCTGGGTACCATCCGGCGCTGCTGTCGTTCGACAAGGCGCAGCGCGACTACACCAGCGCCCTCTACGAACGCCTGACCGCGATCGCCCACGAACTCAAGGCTGCGCCCGCGTACGACCTGGTCATGGCCCAGGCGCGGCTCGCCCTGGCGGGCAACATCGTGCTGCTCGTCGGAGAAGGGGTGCAGTACGCAGCCGTCTGCGACCCCAATCCGCTCCCCGCCGCGGGACGCGGCGAGGTGCAGAACGGCACGCTGCAGGCGGGCGAGACGGGACCGTGCTCGGACGCGCCGAGCTCGCTCGGGCTGTCCGCCAAGGTCGTGTCGGTCGTCATCGACTGCGAGAACTTCAAGCTGCGCATCGAGGGCGTGAGCCCCTGGCTCAACCCGTTCGGCTACATCAACAAGAACGTCCGCACCGGCGAGCTCACGATCGTGGCCGGTGTCTCGGTCGGTGCCAACGCCGGCCCGCTGCGGATCGGCGGCGCCGAGCAGGGCATCTACGTGACCGTCGGCGCGAACGGGGCGGTCGACGTCGGAATCCGCACGACTGCGGGCGTGTCCGCTGGCGGAGGCGGAGTGAGCGGCGGCAAGTCCATCGACTCCGACATCAGCATCGTCGGCGGTATCACCAACCTGCCGAGCGCCCTCGGCCTGCGTCCCTGACCTCGACTCCTCGCGTCCCTGCTCGAAGCGTCGCTATCTGCGCCAGATAACGACGCTTCGAGCAGGGACGCGGGAATCAGCGGCGGGTGGCCTTGAGCTGGGCCGTACGCACGCAGACCCCAGCGCGGTAGTCGAGGGTGCCGGTACGCAGCTTCTTACCCTTGAACGAACCCTTGATCGTGACCTTGCCGTCGGCCCCGGCCGGATTCCAGGTCCTCTTGAAGGAGCCGTTCTGCTTGATCTTCACGCCGGAGAACGACAGCGGGTGCGTCGCGACGCTGACGGGGTACGACCCGCACGTGACGTTCACCAGGGCGCGGAACTTGTTGAGCTTGGTGCCCTTCTTGTTCACCTTGAACGTGAACTGCTCGAGCCGCTTGCCCTTCGAGGTGTAGAAGTTCCCCACGTACGAGCCCGCCTTGGCGACGGTGCGCTTCGCCGCCGGCGCGGCGTCAGCGGTGGCGGTCGGTATCACTCCGAGCAGCGGGATCGTGACGAGGAGCGCGAGAGCGGAGAGGGGTCGACGCATCGGAGCACGGTGACAAACCGGTGCGCCCAGGTCAAGTCGAGATCGTCGCCGCGTCGTCGGGTCCGCTGTCGCGGACCGGGTCGCTCTCCGGGACGCCTGCTGGATCGATGCTGCTGGAAGGCTCTTCGGCCTCGGCCGGGGCTGTCACGGCGTCCGCCGTCAGAGCACCGACGGGTACGGGCACCGCCGTCTCGGATGCGGTGACCGGCGCGAGCGCCTCGGTCGGCTCGACCGCGCCTGTCGTGGCCGCCGGTTCCGTGCCGTTCGTGGGTTGATGATCCGGGACGGCGTCCATGGTGCTCGTCGGCTCGGCTCCGAAGACCTGCGGTTCCGCATCGTCGAGCGCGCGATCGGTCTCGGCTGCCGCGAGGACAGGGGCCGGCGTGCCGGTCGTGTCGCTGCGCGCGTGACGCGGCGTCGCGTGCAACGGCTCTGTTTCTGGCCCCGCGGGCGACGGCTCTGTTTCTGGCGTCGCGGGCGACGGCTCTGGTCCCTGCCCGACATCCGTGGGAACGCCGGCGGGAGCGACCGGCGGGGCCGATGGTGCCTCGCCCTCCAGGTTCATGTGCGGCAGGATCGCGCCGAGCCAACGCGGCACCCAGAACGCGCCCGCCCCGAACATCGCGAGCAGCGCGGGCGCCAGCAGGATCACCATCGCCCCGGCCAACGCGACGGCGACCGAGAGCCCGACGCCGAACTGCTTGATGATCGGATCGTCGGCGAGCACGAAGCTCGCGAAGACGCAGAACATGATGACGGCGGCGGCGACGATCACCCGGGAGCTCGCAGCCAGGCCACGGCGTACGGCATCGCGCACGCTGTCGCCGCCGGCGTGGAAGTGCTGCACGTGGCTGACGAAGAAGACCTCGTAGTCCATCGACAGCCCGAACAGGGCCGCGAACATCATCAGCGGGACGTACGAGGCGATCGGCACCGTGCCGTACGGGCTGTCCAGGTGCACCAGGTCCAGTCCCCAGCCCCACTGGAAGCACGCGGTGAGCACACCGAAGGACGCGGCGGCGGTCAGCAGGTTGGTGATCGCCGCCTGCAGCGGGATCAGCAGTGAACGGAAGGCGATCATCAGCAGCAGGAACGACAGTGCCAGCACGGTGAGGATGACGAGCGGCAACTGCCGGGTGATCTTGGCTGCGAGGTCGACGTTCGCCGCCGTGCTGCCGCCCACGTACGCCACGGCGCTGCCGTAGCCCGGAGCGGATGCGGACAGCGCCGCCTGCTCGACTGTGGCGGGACTGCCCGCGGCGGCCGCCGCCGGGCTGCCGGACGGGCTCGCGGACGGGCTGGCGGACGGACTCATGTCCTGGTCCTCGGCGGTCTTCTCCGCCGCCGTGGTCAGTGCCGGCGGGATCACCTGCTCGCGCAGCTGCGTGACGAGGTCGGCGGTCACCGGGTCCGCGGGCCGCGTCTTCGGGATGACCGTGAAGGTGGCCGCGGTGCCGGCCTTGCTGATGTTCGGCGGTGACACGAGGGTGACGTCCTGCGGTGTCGCGAGCGCGTCCTGCAGCGAGACCAGCCGTGGGTCCGTACCGCGGTCGTCGCCGCCGGCCTTGGTGAGCTCGGCCGTGATCTGGTCCTGCAGCGCCTCCGCTTGCTTCTGCTGCTGTTGCAGCGACTTCTTCTGCTTGTTGAGCTTGTCGGCCTGCTTCTGCAGCGCGGCGGCCTGCTTGTTCAGCTTGTCGGCCTGCTTCTGCAACTGGTTCGCCTGCTGCTGCAGCGACTGTCCCTTCGCCGCGAGCGCCTCCGCTTGCCGCTGCAGCTGATCGGCTTCGCGTTGCAGCTGGTCCGCCTGTTGCTTCAGCGCGACCGCCTGCTGGGACAGCGAACGGGCCTGTGCCAGCAGCCGGCGCGCCTTGGGCGCCAGGCCGCGCAGCGCGGACCGCGTCCTTCGGATGTCGGCACGTACGGCGCGCCGTTCAGCCCGCAGCTTCGCGCGTTCGGCCGGGGTCGGCGCCTGCCTGATCTCGCGGGCCAGCCGGACGTCCTCGCGCCGCAGGGTCACGAGCTTGCGGGCCAGCTCGCCGGCGCGCGCCCGCAGCGCCGTGCCCTCTCGTCGCAGCTGGTCGGCCTGGCGCTGCAGTGACGCCTGCCGTGCGCGCAGCGTCGCCTCCTGGGCGGCGAGCGTTCGCGCTTGCGCTTCGAGCTGGTGCTGCTGCTTCTCCAGCTGCTTCTGCTGTGCCTCGAGCTGTGCCTTCTGCGCCTGCAGCGCGTCGCCCTGCCGGGTCAGCTCCTCCTCCTGGGCCTGCAGCTGGTCGGCCTGTTCCTGCAGCTGCTGCTGCTGCTTGGTGAGGCTGTTCTTCAGCGCGGTGGCCTGGTTGTACTGGTCCTGGTACTGCTGGCTGGGCGCGGCTTTCGGGTCGAGGGAGACGGCGACGAGCAGCGGGCCGTTGTAGCCCGGTCCGAAGTCCTTGCTCATGATGTCGAAGGCGCGCCGCTCGGTAGTGGTGGTCGGCGTGACCCCGACGTCCTCCTGCCCCAGGCGCAGGGACAGCAACGGGATCGCCAGCGGGACCAGGATGGCGAGCGCCAGGACCGTCGCCGCGAACCGGTGCCGGCTGACGAGTGCGGCCCAGTGGGCCCAGAGCCCCTTGCCCTCCGGTTTCGGCTCCGGGTGCAGCCAGCGCGGCAGCCGAAGGGCGTTGAGGCGGCGCCCGACGAGCGAGAGCAGCGCGGGGAGCAGGGTGATCGCCGCGATGACCGCGACGGCGACGGCGATGGCGGTGGCGTACCCCAGCGAGGTGACCAGCGGGATGCCCGCGACCATCAGGGAGAGCAGGGCGATGACGACGGTGGTGCCGGCGAAGACGATCGCGCTCCCGGAGCCGGCGACGGCGTCGGCGATCGAGTCGTGTGGTTCCAGACCGGCGCGCAGGTTGTCGCGATGCCGCGTGACGAGGAACAGCGCGTAGTCGATCCCGACCCCGAGGCCGATCATCGTGGCGAGGGTGGGGCCGGTCGAGGCGATGTTGACGAAGATGCCGACGACCCGTACGACGGCGAGCGCTCCCAGCAGACCGAGGATCGCGAGCAGGATCGGCATGCCCATGGCGACGAGCGCGCCAAAGGTGAACGTCAGGATGATGATCGCCGCGATGATGCCGATCAGTTCGGAGTCGCCGGTGTCCGACGGCGAGAGCACGCTGCCGATCGGTCCCCCGGCCTCCACCTCCATCCCCGCCTGCCGGGCCGGCTCAGCCGCGTCCAGCACCGACCGGGCCAGCTCGGGGGTGAGGTCGGCGGTGCCGACGTCCATCAGCACGGTGCTGAACGCTGTCTGGCCGTTCTTGCTGATCAGGCCGGCCTGCGGGTTGGCGGTGGGGTCGCTGGCGCTGTAGACGTGGGGCAGCTTGCCGATCGCCTTGACCGACGCCTGGATCGCCTTTGTGTCCGAGTCGCCGGTGAGTTTGCCGCTCTTGACGTGGAACACGATCGGGCTGCCGCCGTTCTGCTGCGGCGGGAACTCCGCGGCGAGCAGGTCGGTGGCGGCCTGGCTGTCCGTGCCCGGCAGGCTCAGGTCGTTGTTGGTGGTGTCCGGTACGGCCTTGAGCACCAGCACGCTGGCCGTCGCGATCAGCAGCCAGACGAGCAGCACCAGCAGTCGGCGCTGCGCGCAGAACGCGCCGAGGTGGCGCAACAGCGACGACACGTTGTCTCCCGGCAGGCCCGTCCCCCGACCCGCGCCATCGCGGCCGGGAGAAGTCTGCTCCTGCTGACCACCGCACGGCAACGTGCCACACGGCTGCGGTCGGACCCGTTCCGATGCGATGATGCGATCAACGACGACGTGCACGGTGCGCGGGAGCGACCCTCTCCGTGCGCCGTACGACCGATCCGCCAGGAGGTCCCACGATGACCGCAGACGGAGGCCCCGAGCTCGTCCAGCTCCTGACCCCTGAGGGCGAGCGGGTGCACCACCCCGAGTACGACATCGACATCACCCCCGAAGAACTGCGCGCGCTCTACCGCGACCTGGTGCTGGTCCGCCGGGTGGACCTGGAGGCGACAGCCCTGCAGCGCCAGGGCGAGTTGGGGCTCTGGGCGCCGCTGCTGGGGCAGGAGGCCGCGCAGATCGGCTCCGGGCGGGCGCTGCGGCCGGGCGACTACGCGTTCCCCACGTACCGCGAGCACGGGGTCGCCTGGACCCGGGGCGTCGCCCCGCTCACGCTGCTCGGGCTCTTCCGCGGGGTGACGAACGGTGGATGGGACCCGCACGACCACAACTTCGCGCTGTACACGATCGTGATCGGCGACCAGACGCTGCATGCCGTGGGGTACGCGATGGGCATCCAGCGCGACGGCACGGAGGACGCGGTCATCTGCTACTTCGGCGACGGCGCGTCGAGCCAGGGCGACGTCAACGAGTCGTTCGTGTTCGCCTCGGTGTTCAACGCACCCGTGGTGTTCTTCTGCCAGAACAACCAGTGGGCGATCAGCGCGCCGCTGGAGCGGCAGACGCAGATCCCGCTCTACCGCCGGGCCGCGGGCTTCGGCTTCCCGGGCGTACGGGTCGACGGCAACGACGTGCTCGCGGTGCTCGCCGTGACGCGCGCGGCGTTGCAGCGGGCCCGTGACGGCGCCGGTCCGACCCTCGTCGAGGCGTTCACCTACCGGATGGGCGCGCACACGACCTCCGACGACCCGACCCGCTACCGGGTGGCGGCCGAGCTGGAGGCGTGGAAGCTCAAGGACCCGATCGAGCGGGTACGGGTGCACCTGGCCCGCGGCGGGCTCGCCGACCACGACTTCTTCGACGCCGTCGAGGCCGAGGCCGAACAGCTGGCGGTAGAGCTGCGCGCCGGCTGCCGCAAGCTCGAGAGCCGCGGCATCGACACCATCTTCGAGCACGTCTACGCCGAGCCGCACCCGCTCGTCGCCAAGGAGCGGGCGGAGGCTGCGGCGTACCACGCCTCGTTCCAGTCCGGGGCGACTGTGGGAGGGGGGCACTGATGGTGGTCATGACGATGGCCAAGGCGCTGAACGCCGGGCTGCGCCGGGCCATGGAGACCGACCCCGCCGTGCTGTTGATCGGCGAGGACATCGGCAAGCTCGGCGGGGTGTTCCGGGTCACCGACGGGCTGCAGAAGGACTTCGGGGAGGCCCGGGTCGTCGACGCACCGCTCGCCGAGAGCGGGATCGTCGGCACGGCGGTCGGGCTCGCCATGCGCGGCTACCGCCCGGTCGTCGAGATCCAGTTCGACGGGTTCGTCTTTCCCGCCTTCGACCAGATCGTCACCCAGGTCGCCAAGTTCAACGCCCGCTCCGAGGGCCGCACCCCGATGCCGATCACGATCCGCATCCCGTACGGCGGCGGCATCGGCGCGGTCGAGCACCACAGCGAATCCCCGGAGGCCTACTTCGCGCACACCGCAGGACTGCGGGTCATCAGCCCGTCGAATGCGGCGGACGCGTACCTGATGGTGCAGCAGGCGATCGCCTCCGCCGACCCGGTGGTGTTTTTCGAACCCAAGCGCCGCTACTGGGAGAAGGCCGACGTCGACGTCGACGCGGACCTCGCCGATGCGCCCTCGCCCTACCGCGCACGCGTCGTACGCCCCGGCCAGCACGTCACGCTCGCCTGCTACGGGCCCATGGTGCGCACCTGCCTGGAGGCCGCGACGGCCGCCGAGCACGACGGGCACGACCTGGAGGTGATCGACCTGCGGTCGATGTCGCCGCTGGACGTCGACACCGTCGCGGAGTCGGTACGGCGCACCGGGCGCCTGGTGGTGGTGCACGAGGCGCCGGTGTTCCTGGGCATGGGCGCCGAACTCGCGGCGCGGATCACCGAGGCATGCTTCTACTCCTTGCAGGCTCCGGTGCTGCGCGTCGGCGGGTACCACTCGCCGTACCCCCCGAGCAAGGTCGAGGAGGACTACCTGCCGGACCTGGACCGGGTGCTCGACGGCGTCGACCGGGCGCTGGCCTGGTGAGGGGGTGGCCGAAGTGACCGACCAGATCTTCAAGCTCCCCGACGTGGGAGAAGGGCTGACCGAGGCCGAGATCCTGTCCTGGCAGGTCAAGGTCGGCGACGAGGTGCACGTCAACCAGGTCATCGTCGAGATAGAGACCGCGAAGGCGGCCGTCGAGCTGCCGTGCCCGTACGACGGCGTGGTCAGCGCGCTGCACGTCTCCGAGGGCGATGTGGTCGCGGTCGGTGCGCCCATCATGACGATCGACACGGCCGGGACCGCGCCGACGCAGGCACCTGCCGCAGCCCCGCCGCAGCAGGCACCCTCGCCCGACCTGGTGCCCGCGGCACCGGGCTCGCCGGCGGACGACGCCGGGGCGGAACCGGACGCCGCTCCTGCTGCCGCCGGTGACAAGCGGGAGTCGGTGCTCGTCGGCTACGGGGTGCGCGAGACCGGGCCACCCGCGCGGCGCCCCCGTGCTGCGGCCGCCTCGCCCCACGGCACCCTCGCCCCGGAGGCCGGTCCCCCCGGAGAGCCGGTCAAGCCGGTGCGGCACGGCGGGCTGGAGGTCGGCCGGCACGCCGAGGAGCTGCTGTCCCGGCAGAGTCCGGTGCTCGCCAAGCCGCCGGTACGCAAGCTGGCGCGCGACCTCGGGGTCGACCTGGCCGCGGTCGACCCGACCGGCAGCGGCGGGGTCATCACGCGGGAGGACGTCGAGCGGGCCTCCCGGATCGTGCCGTCCCGGCCGGCCGCGGCGGCCGCCGAACCGGGCACCGAGGAACGCGTCCCGATCCGCGGCGTGCTGCGCACGATGGCCGATGCGATGGTGCGCAGCGCCTTCACCGCACCGCACGTCACCGAGTGGGTGCAGGTGGACGTGACGCGCAGCATGACCCTGGTCGAACGGCTGCGGACCGCTCCCGAGCTGGAGGGCGCGCGGGTCTCGCCGCTGCTGCTCGTCGCGGCCGGGCTGCTGCGCGCCGTACGCCGCAACCCGCAGGTGAACGCGACCTGGGACGAGAGCGCCGGCGAGCTCGTGGTCAAGCACTGGGTGAACCTCGGCATCGCGGCCGCCACGCCGCGCGGGCTGCTCGTACCCAACATCAAGAACGCGGACCGGCTCGGACTCGTCGAACTCGCGCACGCCCTGACCGCGCTGACCGACACCGCGCGCTCCGGACGTACGGCGCCCGCCGACCTGAGCGGCGGCACGATCACCATCACGAACGTCGGCGTGTTCGGCGTCGACGGCGGCACGCCGATCATCAACCCCGGCGAGGGCGCGATCCTCGCCGCCGGACAGATCGCCGAGCGTCCCTGGGTGCACAAGGGACGGGTACGGCCCCGGCGCGTGATGGAGCTGACGCTCTCCTTCGACCACCGCTTCATCGACGGTGCTCTCGGCTCGCGGGTCCTCGCCGACGTCGCGGCGTTCCTGCGTGACCCGGGGCTCGCCCTCGCACTGTCCTGAAGGCGGAACGCCCGGCCACCCGTCGGGCGCTGAAGACCGGCCTCCCCGCGTGGGTCGAGCCGAGTCGAGACCATGATCACTGACGTGGTCTCGACTGCGCTCGACCACCGAGTACTCGCCCGGTCTTTCACGCGCCGGCGGGCGCGCCACCAAGCCCAGAGTGACTCGACTGCGCTCGACCACCGCGTGCTCGCCCGGTCGTTCACACCCCGACGGGCGCGCCACCGCCCGATTGGGCACCTCGGCTGGCCGGTTGGCGCATGCGACGATGCGGGCATGCAGGAGACGAAGGTGCGGGTCGCGCTGCTACAGCTCGAGGTGTCCGACGAGGAGAGCGTCGACGCCCGGGTGGCGCGAGCCCTCGCGCTGGTAGGCGAGCACCGCGAGGCCGACCTGGTGGTGCTGCCCGAGCTCTGGCACGTGGGAGCCTTCGCTCTCGACCGGGCACGGGAGCACGCGGCACCGCTCGACGGTGCCCTGCTGCAGCAGCTGCGTACCGCGGCGCGCGAGTCCGGTGCCTGGCTGCACGCCGGGTCGGTCGCCGAGCTCGACGCGGCGACCGGGCGGCGCTACAACACCTCGCTGCTGCTGGACCCGCGCGGGGAGCTGGTGGCGACGTACCGCAAGCAGTACCTGTTCGGCTGGGCGGACGGCGAGCCGTCGGTGATGAGCGCGGGCGACGAGTTCGTCGTCGCCCACACCCCGCTCGGCCGTACCGGCCTCGCGACCTGCTACGACCTGCGTTTCCCGGAGCTGTTCCGCACGCTCGTGGATCGCGGCGCAGCGGCGTTCCTCATCCCGTCCGGCTGGCCGGCTCCGCGGGTCGAGCACTGGTCGGTGCTGCTGCGCGCACGGGCGATCGAGAACCAGGCGTGGGTGCTCGGCTGCAACACGGCCGGGATCCACAACGGCGTACGGATGGCGGGCCGTTCGGCGATCGTCGACCCGCTCGGCACCGTGATCGCCGAAGCCGGTGAGGCCCAAGAAGTTCTGCGGGCGAGCATCGACCCGGGTGAGGCACCGGCATGGCGTACGAAGTTCCCAGCCCTCACCGATCGCCGGCAGGACCCGACCGGATCGGCTCGTTGATCAAGGAGAAGGTGCCCTCTCCGATCTTGAAACAGTGATCGAAAACGACACCTTTTCCTTGATCAACGCGCAGGGCGACCGTGCCCGACGGCCTCGTCGGTCGCCGCCACCAGCTCCGTGGTGGTCCGCTACGCCGAGGGCAGCGCGGGCGTCACGTTGACGGCCGTCTGGAACGACCCGGCGGGCGCGGCACGTGACTCGGGCTTCCGCTTCGAGGTCTCCGGCCCCGGCGGCTACAAGGCGTCGGTGTACCCGACGCAACCGCCAGTCGTGTCGGGCGCGTCGAAGCGGGTGAGCGCGATCTACCGGGCGTACAACTCCCGTCGCCCGGGCGTCTACACGGTGCGCGCCATCGCGGGCAGCTACGGCGGCGGCGACGTCACGGCGTCCAAGACGACGACGTTCGTGGTCAAGCACGAGTCGGTGCTGCGCATGTATGCGAGCAGCTCGTACGTCCGTCCCGGCCAGAAGGTCTACTTCTACGGGACGCTGTACCCGGACAACGGCGCGCGCGCCGGCCAGAGGCTGGGGCTCGCGTTCCAGGCCAAGGGCACCAAGAAGTTCAAGGCCGCGGGCAAGACCAAGGTGAAGGCGGACGGGACGTACCGCTTCAAGAAGGTCAAGATGGTCAAGCAGGGCAAGTGGCGTGTCGCGTTCAAGGGGTCCACGTACGTGCTGGGCTCCAAGGCCGTCATGAAGTACCGGATCCGCTGAGCGGCCGGATCACCCCGGTCGGGTGTGCCGCACGGTCCGCGTCGCGGCACGCCCGACCGTCTCCCTGAGCGACAGCGGCGTGGGCTGCTGACGCCGCAGGTAGACGAGCGCGGCGATCACGGTCAGCACGAGCGTCGAGAGCCCGCCGCCCAGCAGTCCCCAACGCGGCCCGAACTGGTCGGCGATCCAGCCCACGAGGGGGGCACCGATCGGCGTACCGCCGAAGAAGACCAGGGTGAACACGCCCATCACCCGGCCGCGCACCCAGGCTTCGCTGCGCAGCTGCAGGTAGCTCTGGGCGGTGTTGCTGAACGTGAGCGCCACGACGCCAACCGCGGGCAGCACCAGCACCATGATGAGGAACGTCGGTGCCAGGCCCGCCAGCACCTCGAGGATCGCGAACAGCACCGCGGCGGCCACGACGAGCTGGACCGGTACGGTCACCCGCCGCGCGGCGAGCAGCGAACCGCCGAGCGAGCCGACCGCCATGGCGGTGGAGAGGGTCCCGAATGCTTCCGCGCCGAGGCCGAACTGCTCACGGGCCATGAGCGCCAAGGTGAGCTGGAAGTTGAAGCCGAGCGTGCCGACGACCCCGACGAGGACCAGGATCAGGATCAGGTCGGGCCGGTACCGGACGTAGCGCAGCCCCTGCGCCAGGCGTACGGAACCCTCCCGGCGCGCGGGCGGGACCAGCTCGGCGGCCCGCATGGCGCAGAGCGCGGCGATCGTGACCCCGAACGAAAGCCCGTTGAGCACGAACACCCAGCCGGTGCCAATGATCGCGATCATCACGCCGGCGAGCGCGGGACCCAGAATGCGGCCCAGGTTGAACGAGGCGCTGTTGAGCGCGACCGCGTTCGGCAGGTCCGGCTTGGTGACCATCTCGCCGACGAAGGCCTGACGCGACGGGTTGTCGACAGCGGACACCAGTCCGAGGGCGAATGCGAAGAGGTACACGACGCCGACCGTGGCCTGCCCGGCGAGCGTGACCGCGCCCAACGCCAGGGCGAGCATTCCCATGAGGGTCTGGGTGATGATCAGCAGGCGGCGGCGGGAGATCCGGTCGGCGAGCGTGCCGCCCCACATCGAGAACAGCAGGTACGGCAGGAACTGCAGCCCGGTCGTGATGCCGAGCGCGGCACCGGACCCGCCCGAGAGCGTGAGCACCAGCCAGTCCTGCGCGACGCGCTGCATCCAGGTGCCGGTGTTCGACAGCATCTGACCGCTGAAGTACAGCCGGTAGTTGCGCACCCAGAGGGAGCGGAAGGTGGGCCGCATCGATCTCACCGTGCCGCCAGTGCGGCGAGCACCGGGACCGCGTCGGCCAGCGCCGCACGCTGCTCGGGGGTGAGCTCGCCCAGCCGCTCTGCCAGCCACTCGTCGCGGCGGCGACGGTCCTCGTGCAGCAGCGAGCGGGCCCGTGTGGTCACGTCGAGCATCACCTGGCGGCGGTCGGCTTCCACCGGGGTACGGGTGATGTAGCCGGCGGCGAGGAGCGCCGTGATGGTCCGGGTCATGGACGGCGGGCTCACCTGCTCACACGCAGCGAGCTCGCCTGCCGTCATCGCTCCCGACCGGTCCAGGCTGGCGAGCACCGAGAGCTGGCCGAAGGACAGGCCGTGGTCGGCGCGCTGCTGACGCAACCGTCGCGCGAGCCGCATGGCCGACATCCGCAGGTCGGATGCGAGCACGGGCGAGCTGACGGGCACAGTATTTAGCATAGCTAAACAACTAATGATCGCCAAAACCACCGTCTGCAGGATGTGGGATCGCCCGAGGTGCGGCAGGCTGGCCGGGTGCTGCCGCATCCCGCTGCCGCTCGTCGCCCGCTCCGGGCGGCGGTCGTGACGAGCACCGCGCTGGTACTGCTGGGCGGCGCCTGGTCCGGCGGCGCTGTCGCGACGGGCGACGGCCCACGCACGCCGGGCGAGGGAGGCGCGGCGAGGTCCGCCGCTGCCGCCGACACGCCCGTCGGGCAGTTCGTGCTCGCGGTGGAGCCGGACGGCGCGAGGGCAGCGGTGGGCAACCGCGGCACCGCGCCGCTGCGGGTCGACGTGGTGACGCAGGACGGCAGCCGGCTGCTCGCCGTCACGGGGCGTGCGGGCGACACCGCGGCCCGCTTCCCCGGCTTCGACCCGGCCGCCTCCGGTCCGCGCGCGGTGGTCCGGGTGCGCGGCGACGGCGACGGCCCCGACCGGCTCGATCCCGGCGGCGGCGACCTCGTCTTCGGTGCGGACGTCCGCCTCGCTGCGCAGTCGGCATCCAAAGCGGGCGGCAGCCACGACGACGGGAACAACGTGATCCAGCGCGGCCTGTTCGGCGAGGTGACGCAGTACAAGATCCAGGTCGACGGCGGCTACCCGGTGTGCCGGATCAAAGGTCGGTCCGGGACCATCACGGTGACCGCCCGTCCGCGCGTCACCCCGGACCATTGGTACCGCCTGGTGTGCGCCCGCGCCGGGCATACGGTGACACTCTCGGTCACGACCTGGGACGCCGGCGGCAGCCCGGTCGTGCGCGAGGCGACCGGGTCCGAGGTGACCGGCAGCCTGCGTCCGGCGCACCACCGCACGCCGCTCGCGGTGGGCGGCAAACTCACCACGTCCGGTGCGATCGAGAGCCGCAGCGACCAGTTCAACGGCCTGCTCGAACGCGCCTTCGTCAGGATCGGCGACGGTGATCCGCCGGTCGACCCGCCGCCGGATCCCCCGGGTGACGATCCCGCCCCGCCGTCGGCCGCGCCGCACGTGATGTTGCGCGTCCACGTCGACCACGTACGCGCACGTTCCGGCGCCCGCGTGCGATTCGCCGGCAAGGTCCGGCCCAAGGGGCTGACCCGGCACGACACGGTCCGGTTGGCGTTCCGCAGCCGCGGCACGCACGGCTTCCACCGGCTGGCGACGGCAACCGCCGGGGCGCAGGCACGGTTCCGGTTCGCCAAGGTCCGGGTCCGCGCGGGGGTGTACCGCGTCGCGGTCCCGCAGACGGCACGGCACGGCCGCGCGAAGGTGAAGCTGAGGTACGCGCACGGCCGGTTCCGCTGACCGGCCGGGTCGCGGATCAGAAGGCGTCTTCGGCCAGCTCCATGAGCTCGTTGTCGGTCGCCTCCACGATGGCGCGCTCCGCGCTCAGCAGCGGCAACCGCTGACGGGCGAAGAACTGCGCCGCCGCGACCTTGCCCCGGTAGAACGCCTCGTCGCGCGGACCGGGCCCGGACGCCAGTGCCGTGAGCGCGACCTCGGCCTGCCGCAGCAGCAGCCAGCCGACCACCAGCTCTCCCAGGGCGAAGACGAGCCGGGTGGTGTTCTGCCCGACCTTGTAGAGCTCGGTGGTGTCCTGCTGGCTGCGCATCGCGAAACCGCCGAGCGACCCCACGATGCCCTGGACGTCCTCGAGGCCTTGGGTGAGCAGCGCCCGTTCGCGGGCGAGGGCACCTGCGCCGTCGTCGTCCTTGGCGAACTCGGCGATCTGACCGGTCAGTGCGGTGTACGCCTTGAACTGGTCGCGGACCATCTTGCGGAAGAACAGGTCCTGACCCTGGATGGCGGTCGTGCCCTCGTACAGCGTGTCGATCTTCGCGTCGCGCAGGTACTGCTCGATCGGGTAGTCCTGCAGGTAGCCCGAGCCGCCGAGCGTCTGCAGCGACTGGGCGAGCTGCTCGTACGAGCGCTCCGAGCCGAGCCCCTTGACGATCGGCAGCAGCAGGTCGTTGACGGACTCAGCGAGCTCGCGGTCGACGTCGGGCACGCCGGCCTCGGCCAGCGCGATCTGGTCCTGCCACCAAGCGGTGAAGTGGACCAGGGCGCGCATGCCCTCGGCATAGGCCTTCTGCAGCATCAGCGAGCGGCGCACGTCGGGGTGATGGGTGATGGTGACCCGGGGCGCGCTCTTGTCCTGGTACTGCGCGAGGTCCCCGCCCTGCACCCGGTTCTTGGCGTACTCGAGCGCGTTCAGGTAGCCCGTCGAGAGCGTCGCGATCGCCTTGGTGCCGACCATCATCCGCGCGTACTCGATGACCTTGAACATCTGCGCGATGCCATCGTGGACGTCGCCGACGAGCCACCCGACGGCCGGGGCACGCTCGCCGAAGGTGAGCTCGCACGTGGTGGAGGCCTTCAGGCCCATCTTGTGCTCGACGTTCGTGACGTACACGCCGTTGCGCGCGCCGAGCTCCCCGGTGCCGAGGTCGACGAGGTACTTGGGGACGACGAACAGCGACAGGCCCTTGGTGCCGGGCCCGGCACCCTGCGGACGCGCCAGCACGAGGTGGATGATGTTGTCGGCCAGGTCGTGCTCGGCCGAGGTGATGAAGCGCTTGACGCCATCGAGGTGCCAGCTGCCGTCGGGCTGCGGTACGGCCCGGGTGCGCCCGGCGCCGACGTCCGATCCGGCGTCCGGCTCGGTGAGGACCATCGTGGCGCCCCACTGGTGCTCGATCATCAGCCGCGCGAGGGCCTGCTGGTCGGCGTTGCCGAGGTGGTCGAGGATCGCCGCGAAGCCCGGCCCGGACATGTACATGAAGGCGGCCGGGTTCGCCCCGAGGAGCATCTCGCTGGCGCCCCAGCGCAGTGAGGCGGGCGCGCCGGGGCCGCCGAGGTGCACCGGCAGGTCGAGGTTGTAGAACCCTGAGTCCATCAAGGCCCGGAAGGACTTCTGGAACGAGTCCGGCATCGTCACCGAGGAGGTCGTAGGGTCGTAGACCGGCGGGTTGCGGTCGGCGTCGGCGAAGGAGGCAGCGAGCGGGCCCTCGGCGAGGTGCTCCACCTCCGCGAGGATCTCCCGTGCGGTGTCCTCGTCGACGTCGGCGAACGGCCCGGTGCCCAGGTGCGTACCGCGATCGAACACCTCGAAGATGTTGAACTCGATGTCGCGGCGGTTGGCGCGGTAGTGGCCCATGGTTCCTCCCGGCGGTGGTTACCCGTCGGTAACCATGATGCTACCCGTCAGTAACATTGGCAAGCCTCATTGCAGCGTGCGGGCGATCCGCCGGTCGGGCACCAGCCAGATCACTGCCACCGCGACGAAGCACGCGAGCGCGAGCCAGACTCCCAGGCGCGCGCCGATCAACATGACAACGACGATGCCGCACAGGTACAGCACGAGGGAGGACTTGCCCTTCCAGTCCGACCCGACGGCGGCCCGCAGCCGGGCGCCCTCCGGCGACCGCACGATGACCGCCTGCAGCACCAGGTACGCCAGTGCGCACGCCAGCAGGTTCACGCCGTAGACCGCCACCGGCGTGCGGGCAAGGTCACTGTCGTCCATCCACGCGGTGGTGAACGGGACGAGCGACAGGCAGAACAGCAGCCCGAGGTTGGCCCACAGCACCGCCCCCGTGGCGCGACCGGCGAGCTGGAACATGTGGTGGTGGTTGTTCCAGTAGATGGCGACGTAGACGAAGCTCAACAGGTACGTCAGCAGCGGCGTGCCGGTCGAGCCGACGAGCGCGCCGAGCGTGTCGCCGTCCGGGACCCGCAGCTCGAGCACCATGATCGTGATGATGACGGCGAGTACGCCGTCGCTGAACGCCTCGAGTCGCCCGGTCGTCACGGGAGAATGATTACCGTGGCGCCGTGACCTCCGAAGCGGATCCCGCCGACACGCTCGCCCGGATCGCCTTCCTGCTCGAGCGGGCGCACGCCTCCACGTACCGCGTACGCGCCTTCCGGGGTGCGGCCGCCACGCTCGCCGCACTGCCGGGAGCGGAGGTCGCCGCGCGGGCCCGCGCGGGCACGCTCACCGAGCTGCCGGGCCTCGGCGAGGTGACCGCCGGCATCGTGGCGGAGGTGGTGGGCGGGGAGACGCCGGGCTACCTGCGGGACCTCGAGCAGGCCGCCACCGGACCGGTGGCGAGCGGCGGCGAAGAGCTCATGGCGCTGGTGCAGGGCGACCTGCACACCCACTCCGACTGGTCCGACGGCGGTTCGCCGATCGAGGAGATGATGCGCACCGCGGCGGCGCTGGGTCGTCGGTACGTCGCACTCACCGACCACTCACCACGGCTCACCGTCGCCCGCGGGCTGACCGCGGAGCGGCTGCGCCGCCAGCTCGACGTCGTCGCGGAGCTGGGCGAGCGGCTCGCCCCGTTGCGGGTCCTCACCGGGATCGAGGTGGACATCCTCGAGGACGGCACCCTGGACCAGGAGCCGGAGCTGCTCGCGCGGCTCGACGTGGTCGTCGCCTCCGTGCACTCCAAGCTGCGCATGGACGCCGAGGCGATGACCCGCCGGATGGTGCTGGCGGTGGCGAACCCGCACACCGACGTGCTCGGGCACTGCACCGGCCGGATGGTGAGCGGGCAGGGCCGTACGGGGCGCACCCGGCCGGAGAGCGAGTTCGACGCCGAGCTGGTGTTCGAGGCGTGCCGCCAGTACGACGTCGCCGTCGAGATCAACTCCCGCCCCGAGCGGCTCGACCCACCGATGCGCCTGCTGGAGCTGGCGTTGCAGACCGGCTGTCTGTTCTCGCTCGACAGCGACGCGCACGCGCCGGGGCAGCTGGACTGGTTGCCGTACGGCGCTGCCCGCGCGGTCCGCGCGGGCATCCCGCCGGAGCGGATCGTCACCACGTGGGACGTCGGGCGGCTGCTCGACTGGACCGCCGGGCGCTGAGGCGTCCGGAGAGGGAGCCGGGCCGCAGTACCGTACGGGGACACCGTACGGAGACCAGATCGCCGCCGCCGAAGGAGACACCGATGCTCGTCGAGAGCATGAAGGCGGTCGTCTCTCCTGTCGCGAAGCTCATCTGGCGACCCACCGTCGTGGGGCGCGACAACGTCCCGCGAGGCGGCCCGGTGATCGTGGCGAGCAACCACCTGTCCTTCGTCGACAGCGTCGTCATCCCGATCTGCGCCCCGCGGCCGGTGAAGTTCCTCGCCAAGGCCGAGTACTTCACCGGTACGGGCGCGAAGGGCGTCGCCAACCGCTGGTGGTACACGGCGATCGGGTCGGTGCCCGTCGACCGGGAGAGCGCGCGCGCGGCGCAGGAGGCACTCGACGCGGCGCTCGCCGTGCTGCGCGCCGGCGAGGCGTTCGGCATCTACCCGGAGGGGACCCGTTCGCGCGACGGGCGGCTCTACCGCGGGCGCACCGGGGTCGCCTGGCTCGCGCTGACCTCCGGCGCGCCGGTCGTACCGGTCGCGCTCTCGGGCACACAGGACATCCAGCCGGTCGGCTCGTCGCGGCCCCGGATCCGGCCGGTCACGGTCCGGTTCGGTACGCCGATGACCTTCACCGAGCAGCCGGGCGTGCCGTCCGGGCGGCGCCGGCGCGAGGTCACCGACGAGATCATGGCCGCGATCCATGCCCTCTCCGGGCAGGAGCTCGCCGGGGTCTACAACGACCTCCCGGCAGATGAGTGACGCGGTGGCGGGCACCGCAGGCCGCACCGCGTTGCTCCTGCGCGCCGTGAACGTCGGCGGCCGCAAGGTCCCGATGGTCCGGCTGCGGGAATGCCTCTCGGCGCTGGGCTACACGGACGTACAGACCTACCTGCAGTCAGGGAACGCGGTGTTCGGTGCTGCCGGCGCCACCGCAACGGACGTGGTGTCGCGGGTCGAGCCGGCGCTGCGCGACGCCTTCGGGATCGACATCCCGGTGGTGGTACGCAGCGCCCCCGACCTCGATGCCGTCGTGGCGGGAAATCCGTACCGCGCCGAGGCGGAGGACCCGACCAAGGTGGTCGCGCTGTTCCTGCGGGACGAGGTCCCGCCTGCTGCCGCAGCGGCTTTCGATCTCTCCGACCTCCCGGAGCGCGGGTCGCTCGGCGACCGGGTCGTCTACCTGCACTACCCGCACGGGCAGGGCCGATCCAGGCTGACGCCCGCGATGCTGGAACGGCGCCTCGGCGGGCAGTGGGGCACGGCGCGCAACTGGCGCACGGTGCTCGCGCTGCAGCACCTCGCCCACGGCTGACGGCTACGGTGACACCGACTGTCCGCCGGGCTGGGGTCACCGCGCTGCGACCCAGCTCTCGCCCGCGCCGACCTCCACGACGAAGCGCACGCGGCTGCCGGCCGCCCACCAGGATGCCGTCGACTGCAGGGACCGGTCGAGCACGTCCCGTACCTGCTGCTCGCCGTCACGGGGTACGTGCACGAGCAATTCGTCATGCAGGCAGAGCACGATCCGCCCCCCGGCCGTGACGAGCGCGGCGCGTACGGTCGCGGTCCAGGCCTTGAACAACTCGGCCGCCGCGCCCTGCACCATCGCGTTGCGGACGTACCGTCCGCGGGCGCGCAGGTCCCAGTCCTGCGAGCGGACATGGGCGGCGAGCAGCCGCCCGCCGTACGTCCTGACCGGCCGGCCCTCCCGGCCCGCCTGTTCGGCCACGGCGAGGTACGCCATTGCCCGCGGGTACGCGCGGCGCATGTCGGCGAGGGCGGCGCCGGCGGCGCCGGTCGTCTGCCCGTACATGGCGGCGAGGACGGCGACCTTGGCGGTGGACCGCTCGCAGCGCAGGTGCGCCGCGACCGGGGCGTACATGTCGGAGGCGGCCGCCGCTGCCGCCAGTGCCGGGTCGCCGGACACCGCGGCGAGGACACGCGGCTCGATCTGACCGAGGTCGGCCCGCACCAGGACGTGGTCGGGCTCGGCGCGCACCGCCGCGCGCAGGTCCGCCGGCAGGTTGTGCAGCCCGGAACCGGCGGTCATCCGGCCTGCCGCCGCGTCGGCTGCGCTCCAGCGCCCGCGCAGCCGGCCGTCGGGACCGACGTGCGCGTCGAGCCAGCCCCAGCCGTACGTCGTGGCGATCCGCTCCTTTCGCCGCCAGTCGAGCAGTGCCGCGACACCCGGCAGGTCGGCGTGCGGGCGCAGCCGCCAGGAGCGGGTGTCGGGCAGCTCCAGACCGAGGCCGCGCAACAACGCCCGTACCTGCGCCGGATTGCGCAGGTCGGCGTCGGTGCCGGGGAAATGGCGCCGTACCGTCTCGTCACGCTGCGCGCGAAGCGCAGCCGCATGCGCCTCGTCCACCGGGCGGGGCCCGACGGCGCTGCCGAGGAGGGCCGCCGCCGCGTCGCGGTCCACGGGCAGTCCCTCCTGCTCGAGCTCGACCGCGAGCAGCGCGGCGGCCGATTCCGCGTGCGCGGTCGCGAGGGGCAGCGCCAGACCGCGCGGCGCCGGCCGGGAGTCGGGCAGCGCCAGCAGGCGCCGGTGCTGGGCGGATCGCGCGTCGAGGGCCAACTGTGCCCAGCACTCCGCGGTGCCCAGCGACCGGACCCAGGCGCCCCCGGCCCACTCCCGGCTGAGCTGACCGTCGGCGTGCACCGGGCCGCCGTCCTCGCGCGGCAGGTCCAGCAGGTCCAGCTCGCGCAGCGGCTCCGGTTCGGGTAACTGGCGGGCAGCGGCCCACACCGTCGCGGGATCGTCTCGACGGGTGCCGTCGAGCAGCCGGGCGACGGCCGCGAGGTCCCAGCAGGTCGCCGGGCGCACGCCGGCGTCCAGCAGCGGCGCCGCGGTCTGCCGCGCGGACCACCACACCCATCGGGGCTCGAGCGCGGTGAGCGCCCGTACCACCTCGGTGGGTTCCTGCGCCGGTACCTGGCGACTGCCGCCATGCCACGCGAGAGCCAGGCCCTGCCGCGGCACCACGGCCACCGCGAGGGGAGCACCGCGCCGTACGCCCACCGCGGCGAGTTCGTCCACCAGCGACACCGCCACATTCTGCGCGGTGGCCGGAGGTCTCCGGTCAGCCGACCGACTGCCGATCGCAGCAACGCTGAGCGCGGTATGAGACGGTCGGGTCGGGAGGCCAGGGTGACGGAGTCGTCGATTCTCGAAGCGCTCACCGATGTGCGCGAACGCATCGGCCGGGCCGCGCGGAGCTGCGGCCGTGACCCCGCCGACGTGACGCTGCTGCTCGCGACCAAGACCGTCCCCGCCGAGCGGATCCTCGTCGCGCTGCGCGCCGGGTACGACCTGATCGGCGAGAACCGGGCGCAGGAACTGGTCGAGAAGGCCGATGCGCTCGCGGTCGTACCGCATGAAGCCCACTTCATCGGGCACCTGCAGAAGAACAAGATCAACCAGGTGTTGCGGCACGCCAGCTGCATCCAGTCCATCGACAGCACCGACCTCGCCGACCAGGTCGCCAAGCGCGTACCGGCGGAGCGTGCGCCACTCGACGTTTTCGTGCAGGTGAACACGTCCGGCGAGGAGTCGAAGTACGGCGTCGCGCCGCCCGGCGCCCTGGACCTCGTCGCGCACGTCGGGGCGGCACCGCAGTTGCGGCTACGCGGGCTGATGACGATCGGGCTGTTCTCCGCCGACGAGGCGGCAGTGCGCGCCAGCTACCGCCGGCTGCGTGAGATCCGGGACGCGGTGCTGTCCGCGGAGATCGCGGGGGCGCAGGCCGCGTACGAGCTGTCGATGGGCATGAGCGGCGACCTCGACCTCGCGATCACCGAGGGCGCGACCATGGTCCGGGTGGGCACCGCCGTGTTCGGGCGCCGCCCGACGAGCGACGCCTACTACTGGCCGCCCGCGGCGCCCGCCCCGGGACACTGACCGCCGGGCGCTGGACGCGGCTCGTCGGGGCGGCCCCCGTCCGCCCACCGCTGCTCGATGCGACCGAGCCGCCAGACGAGCAGGGCCACCGCCCAGGCCAGGACGAACAGGCCCACGATCACGAAGCCGACGTCGTTCAGGTCGAGCGACCCGAGCCAGGCAATCGGGCCGTCGAGGTGCAGCTCCTCGCCGGCCAGCGACAGCACCTCGAGCAACCCGATGGCGAGCGCGACGACGACGCTGAGGGAGGTGATCGCGAGGTTGTAGAAGACCTTGCGCACCGGTGTCGCGAACGCCCAGCCGTACGCGTAGTTCATGAAGCACCCGTCGATCGAGTCGAACAGGCTCATGCCCGCTGCGAACAGGACGGGCAGGGTGAGCACGGCGTACCAGGGGAGGGCGAACGCGGCCGCGCCTCCCGCCAGCACGAGCAGCGACACCTCCGTCGCGGTGTCGAACCCGAGCCCGAACAGCAGACCAACCGGGTAGATGTGCCACGGCCGACTCACCGACCGGGTGGCGCCGGACAGCACCCGGTTGAGCAGGCCGCGACCGGCGAGGTGCGCCTCCAGTGCCTGTTCGTCGTAGTGCCCATACCGGAGGTCGCGGAAGACGCGCAGGATCCGGGTGAGCACGACGAGGTTCAGCAGTCCGATGACCAGCAGGAAGCTGCCGGACAGGGCGGTGCCGATGAGGCTGGTCGTCGTGTGCAGCGCGGAGCGGTCGTCCTCGACCTGACCGGCGAGGGCGCGGATGCCGAACGCGAGCAGCGCGCACAGGGCGAAGACGACGCTGGAGTGCCCGAGCGAGAACCAGAACCCCACGGTGACCGGCCGCTGCCCATCGGCCATGAGCTTGCGCGTGGTGTTGTCGATCGCGGCGATGTGGTCGGCGTCGAACGCGTGCCGCATCCCCAGCGTGTACGCGGTCAGGCCCAGACCGGCGCCGAACATCTGCCTGGAGCCGAGCTGGTACTCGCTCGGTACGACCAGCACGAGCAGCGTGCCCCAACCCAGCACGGTCAGGCCCAGGACGACGACCGCCATCAGGACGATCGCGCGCAGTCCGCCCCGCTGCGACGGAGCGAACCGCCGGGCGGCCGCATCGACGACCGTCACCCGCGCCACCTCCCGCTGGTCGCCGTACCGCTGGACATCGCCGATGCAAACGTCTCGCTGCTGCCATCCATGTGCAACTGCACCGAGGTCAAGGTTCGGTATGCCCAGCCGCTGGGCACCTGGCGGGCCGCCGAATGTCTGCGCAACCCGGTCCGAGCCACGCGTCGGGTACTGACCGGATGGTCAGCACGGTGCGCGGAATAGGCTGGGATTCATGGCGAACCCGCTCCCTCCGACCAGAGTCCGGATACCCGCAGACAGTGTGGTTCCCATCGTGCTCGGTGCCGTGTGGATCGTTGCCGGGGGGCTCGTGTCGGCGGCCAGTGCGCGGACCGCGAGCTACCACACCAGCTGGGCCGTCGCGTACATCGTGCTCGTCGCAGGTGCAGCGCAAGTGGTGCTGGGGCTCGGACAGGCCGTGCTCGGGGTGGGTCGGAGCAGTCCACGCGTGCTGGGCGCCGAGTACGTCGCGTGGAACCTCGGCAACATCGCGGTGCTCGCCGGCGTGCTCCTCGACATCGTTCCGGTGCTTTACGTCGGCTGCGCATTGCTCGTGTACGCCCTCGCGAGCGCGTTCCTCACGACACGGCACGCGCCGCAGCGGCGCCTCCTGCTCGCTTTCCAAGTCGTGGTAGGCGTGCTCCTCGTCAGCATCCCTGTGGGTGTCGTGCTGCAGGCGCTTCGCGCCGCCCACTGAGGAACAGCTCCCGGTGGTCTGCTCCAAACCGAGCAGCCGCAACCACACGTCGGTCGAGCGCAGTCGAGACCCTGCGCGCCATGTGGTCTCGACTACGCTCGACCACCGAGGGGTCACCCTGGTCTGATCACTGAGGGCGGATTTGGTCTCGACTTCGCTCGACCACCGAGGGGCCAAGCGGGTCCAGATCACTGGGCATACGTGGTCTCACCGCCGGGCGGCGGGGTCACTTGGGAGGTGAGAACCGTGAGAACACCAACGGTTTGGTGGGTGGCGCGCGGGCCCTTCTTCAGGGCCGGGTTCGTCGCGGTGGGGCGATGAACTCCCAGTAGTCGGCGACCAGGGGGCTGATCCCGGGTCGGGCGACGATCTTCCACTGGCCGTCGTGAACCATTCGATGGTGACGCGGGCACAGGAGAATCAGGTTGTCGGGATTGGTCTCTCCGCCCAACCACCATTCCAGGACGTGGTGGGGGTGGCAGCGGGACACGTCGGCGTAGCAGTGGAGTCGGCCTGGGGCGCGGTGCCCGGGTTGCCCCGGGTCCGTTTCCCCAGGCCGCTCGCCGAACCCGGCGTGCGACTTTCACCGCACCGGGCTCTCCACGGCATCTGCAGTCAGACGGGGTTGCGCAGGTAGGTGAAGGGCGTGGGGATCGCGTTGCCCCGGTAGCGGTACCGACGAATCGGGATGCTGGTGGGGTTGAACAGTTCGATCCCGTCCGCGTGGATGGGATGCCACCGGCCGCGGGGGTCGGTGAGCCATCTGCGGACGTCCTTCCAGTTCCAGCGGTGCAGTGTGCGTTGCCACCGCACGAGCCGCCACCAGGTGTATTGCTGCAGGTGGTTGAACGTGCGGCTCGACACCGCGTGCCGGAAGTAGTTGGCCCAGCCACGCGTGACCCGGTTGATCCGGATCAGCGTGTCCTTCAGGTCTGCCTGTGACGTCCTGGGGGTCAGGGCACGGATCTTCGCCTTCACCGACCGCAGGGCTGGCCGGGCGGGGAAGGTGTAGACGTGCCACTTGCTGGTGCCCTTCTTTCGGGCCCACCGGATGTGGAACCCGAGGAAGTCGAACCCCTTACTCATGTGCACGATGTGGGTCTTGGCCGCGGACAGCGTCAGCCCCATCGGTGTCAGCACCTGAGTGATCCGCTCGCGCAGGACGTGCAGGTGGTGGACGTCCCCGTCGGTGAGCACCACGAAGTCGTCCGCGTAGCGGACCAGGCGCCAGTTCGGCAGGTTCTTCCACCTCCTGCGGCGTCGTCTCATCTCGGTCGACATCTCCGCCGGTGGCGTCCAGGGCGCGTGCAGGTCCTCATCGAGGACCGACAGCGCGATGTTGGCCAGCAGCGGGGACAGGATGCCGCCTTGCGGTGTCCCGGTGCGGGTGTCCTCGTAGTCTCCGAGTTCGGTGAGGATCCCGGCTTTGAGGAACGCCCGCACCAGGGCGAGCACGCGCTTGTCCTTGATCCGGCCGCGCACCCGCCCGAGCAGGGCGGTGTGATCGATCCGGTCAAAGCACGCCTCGATATCCGCATCCAGCACCCAGCGGTAACCCTGAGTGCCGAACAAGTGGATCTCGGCGATCGCGTCGTGCGCGCGCCGCTCGGGCCGGAACCCGTAGGAGACCGGCACGAAGTCGGCCTCGAAGATCGGTTCCAGCACCAGTTTGAGCGCCGCCTGGACCACCCGGTCGGTCACGGTGGGGATCCCCAGCCGGCGCAGCTTGCCACCCGTCTTGGGGATCTTGCGTTCCCGCACCGGTTGCGGGCAGAACGTGCCCGTCCGCAACTGCTGACGCAGATCGTCCAGGAACACCGGGACGCCGATCTCGGCCTCGACCCGGGCGACCGTCAGGCCGTCCGAGCCCGCCGAGCGGGCACCCCGATTGGCCGCGACCCGGTCCCACGCCACTGCCAGCGTGGCCGGGTCGTGCACGAGATTGAACAGGTCGTCGAACCGACGGCCTGGGTCGGCCGCCGCCCAACTGTGCAACTTGGCCTGAATCTGCGCTACCCACGCGACCGGGAACTCCCGAACCGGTGGCGCGCCGGTATTCACCGGTGCCTCTTGCGCCATGACAGTCTCCTCACTGCTCGATACCGCTGCCGCCCTTGGCCATGTGCCCGGCTCTCCCGGACTCGGACTACTACGGCGGCTCCGCCCCGTCCCGACCCGATCAGTCGACGGTGGACCCAGCCCCCGCACCGGCGCTGGCGGCACCAGGCAGGGGCAGGACCGAGACGGTTCCCGTGTTCACTCATCGATCGCTCGACGAAGGAGGCACCCGACTTTGCCCCTGCGACCTCGCCGTGGCGGCAACCAGCAGCACATCCACCACGGCCTCCCCATCCGCCCAGACGACCTCCGGGGAGTTCCCCGCCCCGTAATGAGGGGGCGGGTGCGCGTCGCCTCCGGCCCAGATCCACCAGGTTTCGAGCCGGTGCCGATTTGAGAGGCTTTACAACATCGGTTCCTTACGTATGCCTTTCCGTCACGCTCGCCATACCCGCACTGTCTGGCAGTACCAGCACGTCATGGCTTTGTCAGGGCCGCTTGCCACCCGAACCCAGCACCTCCCGGGTCAGGCTGCCCTCAGCTTCAACCGTCCTGCTGCCGCAGGACAGCGGCGGAGGTCTCTCACCTCCACTCGATCAACAAGCGCCTCACGGCGCACGCCCGGGAACCTACAGTGCCGGTCTCGGAGGGTGAGCATCCGCCACAGCCGTGGGGTGACGTGCCGGTGCTCGCGGCCCAGCCAGAGCACCTCCCGGGAGGCCCCGCGCAGCCTGGCCGCGAGCGTGGAGAGCAGGTCCCCATCGGCGGGGACCAGCGTGACCCCGTCCGCGCCACGCACTGTGTCCGGGCCCGCCTGGCTTTCCAAGACCCGGGTGATGGCCAGGGTGATGTCGGCATCACAGCCCAGGCGGGCGATCGTGGAGACCGGCACGGCCGCTGGTTCGGTGCCCGGGACGTCGAGGGTGCCGGTGCCGCGGCCGGTGAGCAGATCGGCCAGCTCCACGGTGAGCACCAGGTGGGGGCGTATCCCGTGGGTGGTGCCGGCCTTGCCGTCGTCGAGGAACTGGCGGGCCAGCTCCACCAACGCCAACGCCCGCAAGTGGTCGGCTTTGCCCCGCTGCACCCCGCCGGGGCCGCCGTGCTTGGCGGCGGCGATCGCGGCGTCGGTGGCGTCCTGGTCGATCTGGCCGGTGACCGGGTCCAGGACCGGCTGCGGCCCCAGTGTCCCGTCCCGGAACCAGCGGTCCACGATGCGATCCAGCGCGGTACTCAAGAGGGCGTCGGACTCGGCCGAGAGCATCCCGCGCACGTCGGTCTCATTGCCCACGCGGGTCAGGCGCAGGTGCTGGGCGTGGTAGGCCTCCTGCTCATCAGCGGTGGCCCCGTCAGGGAACACCGTCGCCAGAATCCGGGCAGCGGCGGCGCGGACGTGGTCGGCGTTCTCGCTCTGTGCGATGTCGAGCAGCACCTGCTGGCATTCCCCGAACACGAGTGCGGTCAGCTCGGGGTCGGTGCGGGTCTTCTTCTCACACGCCACCAGCCCCAGGCTGATCTCCCGCACCCCCGCCCCCACCACCCGACCCGCGAGCCACGCCGACCGGGTCGCCGCGAACTCGGGCCGCTGCAGGTCCCGGGAGCGGGCCAGCAGGCGAGCCGCGTCCCGGTCCCCACACCGCGTGGTGGCCTTCAACCAGGCTTTGGTGGAGACGAACCCCCGCCCGCGCAACACCCCACAGTCATGCGTACGACCGAGCGCCGCGGTGGCGGCAGCGGTCGCCGCGTCCGCGGCCGCAAGCAGGTCCGCGGTCAGTTCCGGCAACGCCTCGTCCGCCGTATCGATCAACACGCCAGCAGCAACCGCTTCGTTCACCAGAGCAAGATCCGCGCGCGCCCGATCCAGCGCGGCGTGGACCTCCCGCGGACCGGCTGCCGGCGTCTGCAACATACGAACAACTGTAGGAGGGGGGTCCGACAACACGCTCCGACAAGACCCGAGGGCAAGACCCGCGCCGCGGCGACCATCGATAACGCGAGAAATCCTATGGCTGGAGAAGAGTTCGGCGTGCCGGGTTGACCGGATCCGTGTCTGTGGAGCGGGTGACGGGATCCGTCGCTGCGCGGCACCTGCGGCGCTGGCGGCTCCTCCCGATTCCCGGCCATGCTGCCCGCCGGAATGAGTTCAGGGCACCCGCGAAGTGCGTGCGGGCGCCCTGAACTCGTTCCGAGAGCGGGTGACGGGAATCGAACCCGCACTGTCAGCTTGGGAAGCTGATGTTCTGCCATTGAACTACACCCGCGTAGCCGCCGGGGCGGCTGCGTCGCAACATCGTAGCGGGCGTTTCGCGCGGCTAGGACGAGGTCAAGGCTCCACGTCGCGGAAGTGCTCCACCACCGGAGGCGAGGCGAAGTAGGGGCCGATCGCTGCACGCCACGCGGCGAAGCGGTCGGTCGCGCGGAAGTTCTGCTCGTGCGCCTCGACCCAGTCCCACTCCACGAGCAGCACGAACCGCGCGGAGGACTCGACGCCGCGGGTCATCCGGACCGAACGGCAGCCGGGAGTGGTCGCGAGCACCTCCCGCACGCTGCGGTACGCCGCGGCGAACCCGTCGGCGTCCGTCGTCTCGATGATCCCTACCTCCAGCACCATGGCGGTCATGGTAGGGACGTCGCGAAGGCCGGCCGGGGCAGCGGGTAGCCTGCCCGGGTGCTGCTCTCCGACCGCGACATCCGGGCCGAGATCGCCGCGGAACGGGTACGACTGGCCCCGTATGACGCCGCCATGGTCCAGCCGTCGAGCATCGACGTGCGGCTGGACCGGTATTTCCGTGTCTTCGAGAACCACCGCTACCCACACATCGATCCCTCGCAGGAGCAGCCAGAGCTGACGCGGTTGATCGAGGTCAAGCCCGACGAGCCGTTCGTACTGCACCCGGGCGAGTTCGCGCTCGCCTCGACCTACGAGGTCGTCTCGCTCCCCGACGATCTCGCCGGCCGGCTCGAGGGCAAGAGCTCACTGGGCCGCCTCGGGCTGCTCACGCACTCGACGGCGGGCTTCATCGACCCCGGGTTCAGCGGTCACGTCACCCTCGAGCTGTCGAACGTCGCGACCCTTCCGATCATGCTGTGGCCCGGCATGAAGATCGGTCAGCTGTGCCTGTTCCGGCTCTCCAGCGCGGCGGAGCACCCGTACGGCTCGGCCGTCTACGGCTCCCGCTACCAGGGGCAGCGCGGACCGACGGCCTCGCGCTCGCACCTGAACTTCCACCGCACCACCGTCGACTGACCGCTCTGCGCCGTCGCCGACCGCGGACGGTTGCTGACTGCCCGGTCAGTAGGGGACTGGCGTCAGGGCGGGTGCGGCGAGGAGAATTCCGCCGTGACCACGGGCCTCGCGACGCCTGCGCGGGTCCGGGAGCGGCTTGCCGCGTCGGTGCTGGGCGTGCGCGAGTTCCGCCTGCTGTGGTCTGCGCAGACGGTCTCCACGATCGGCGACCAGGTCTTCCCGATCGCGGCCACGGTCAGCGTGCTGAACGCCGGTGGCTCGGTCGGCGAGCTCGGCCTGGTACTCGGCGCCCGCTGGCTCGCGATCGTCGTCTTCGCACTCGTCGGTGGGGTCTGGGCCGACCGGCTGCCGCGCCGGGCGGTGATGATGGCCGCGGACGTGTTCCGCGCGGCGACCGTCGGTGTGCTCGCGGTACTGCCCTTCGACCCGCCGGTCTGGCTGCTCGCCCTGCTGGTGTTCCTCGTCGGGTCCGGGGAGGCGTTCTTCCGGCCGGCGGAGACCGCGTTGCTCCCTTCGCTGCTGCCGGCGCGCCGGCTCAACGCCGCGAACGCCCTCATCTCGGTGAGCTACCGGACAGCCGCGGTGGTCGGGCCCGGGCTGGGCGGGCTGCTCGTCGCCGGTTTCCACCAGGTCCGCTGGGCGTACGGGCTCAACGCGCTCACCTTCGCGGTGAGCTTCCTGTTCCTGCTGCGCCTGCGCGAGCCCGCCCGCAAGGTCGCCCACGTCACCGTGCCCTTCGTACGCGAGCTGCGGGAGGGCCTCGGCGAGGTGCGCCGGCAACCCTGGGCACTCGGCACGATCGTCGGCGCGGCGCTCGTGCTCATGCTGGTCATCGCCCCGGAGAACGTGCTGCTGCCGGTCATCGGCCGGCGCCAGTTCGGCACGGACGCGGTCTACGCGACGTCGATGGCGCTGTTCTCCCTGGGCGGGGTCGCGGGCGCGCTGCTCGCGATCCGCTGGCGGCCGCGCCGGCCCGGACGGGTCGGCTGGCTGCTCGGGCTCAGCTTCGCGCTGATCCCGCTCGCCCTGACGTTCCCCGTCTCCCCGTGGCCGATCCTCGCGGCGTACCTGATCACCGGCCTCGCGTTCGAACCGTTCTCGGTCTGGTGGGCGACAGCGCTGCAGCGGGAGATCCCCACCGACCGGCTCGCGCGGGTCAGCAGCGTCGACTGGATGGCGTCCTACGCCCTGATGCCGCTCGGGCTGGCACTGACCGGCCCGCTCGTGGAGCACGTCGGCGAGCACGCCGTCCTCGGCGGCACGATCGCTGCCCTGGCGCTGATCACCGTCCTGGTGCTGCGGGTGCCCGGTGTCGCCGAGTTCCGCAACCCGGCGCCCCGCCGCCCTTGAGCGGCGGTGCGGGTACTCGCAACGCCGGGCGGTGCCGGTACGACCTCCCGATCTTCGCCCCTCGGGCGTCCTAGCATCGACCGCGATGAGCCCGGGCCAGACCTCTCTGCTGACACCACCCAGGGACGCGACGCGTCCGACGGTGACAGCGCCCCGCCATGCGGCGCCGTACCGCGTGGCAGCCCGCCGTCCGCCACCGGTCCGGCGCGAACGGCGACCACCCGGCAAGGGGTTCGGGTTCCGGCCCGAGCTCGAGGGGCTGCGCGCGGTCGCGGTCCTCGCGGTGGTGCTCTACCACGCCGGAGTGCCGTTCGTACGGGGCGGCTACGTCGGCGTGGACGTGTTCTTCGTGCTCTCCGGGTATCTGATCACCGGGCTCATCCTCGCGGAGGTCGCCCAGCGTGGCCGGCTCTCGCTGCGCCGCTTCTATGCCCGCCGCATCCGGCGCTTGCTCCCCGCCGCGGTCCTCGTCCTGAGCGCGGTGGCGGCCGCGTCGAGCATCGTGCTGCCCGCAGTTCAGCGCACCGGCGTCGCGTGGGACGTGTTCGCCGCCGCCGTCTACGTCTCCAACTGGCGATTCGCCGCCCAGGCGACGGACTATCTCGCGGCGGACGCGGCACCCAGCCCGGTGCTGCACTACTGGTCGCTCGGCATCGAGGAGCAGTTCTACGTCCTGTGGCCGCTGCTGATCATCGCGGCCCTGCTGCTCGCCCGCCGGCGTGGGCTCGCCGGCACCGGCGTGCACCGGCTGCTCGGCGCCCTCATCACCGCGCTCGCCGTACTCTCCCTGCTGGGCTGCGTCGCGCTCACCAGCAGCGACCAGCCGCTGGCCTTCTTCAACACCTTCACCCCGGGTCTGGGAACTGGCCGCCGGCGCCATCGTCGCGGTGCTCGGCCGTCGCGTGCTCGTGCTCACCCATCCCGCCCGTGCCGGGCTCGCGTGGGCCGGGGTGGCCGCCATCGTCTGGGCGATCCTGACGTACGACGCGGCCGTCACCTTCCCCGGCTGGGCGGCGCTCGCCCCGGTGCTCGGGACCGCCGCGGTCATCATCGGGTGTACCCGCCGCGACGGAGGTGGGCCGCCGGGACCGGCCCGGCTGCTGTCGGGCGGCTCGATGCGCCACGTCGGTCGTATCTCGTACTCCTGGTACCTGTGGCACTGGCCGGTCCTCGTCCTGGCCGCCGCCGCGCTCGACCGTGCACTCGCCCCATGGGAGGCGGCCCTCGCCGTGCTCGCGTCGTACCTGCTCGCGGTGGGGAGCTACCGCTTCGTCGAGTCGACGATGCGGTACGCGCCGGCGCTGCAGGGCGTACGCCCCAGCCTGTTGCTCGGGGTGGGCCTCACCCTCGTCGCGGTGGTCGCCTCGGTGGGCCTGGTGCGCAGCGCCGACGACACCGCCGATCGCACCGGGATCACGACGGGCACCGAGGAGGTCGGCCACGACGTGTTCCGCGTCGCACCGGGCGTGACGGTGGACGTCGACACCGGAGCCGTCAGCACCCCGAAGCGGCTCACCCCCTCGCCCGCCGAGGCTCCGGACGACCACTTCGCCGCGCTGTACGACAACGGCTGCCAGGCCTCGCTGACCAGCACCCAGGTCGTGGACTGCGTGCTCGGCAAGAAGGGCGCGCGCACCACCATGGTGGTGCTGGGCGACTCGCACGCGGCAGCGTTCGCGCCGGCGCTGGACATCCTGGCCGTCGAGCGCGGCTGGCGGATGGTCCCGATGACCAAGGCCGGCTGCTCGGCCGCGCTGTTCCCGGTGTGGAACCCGCAACTCAAGCGGTACTCCCCGGAGTGCGACACCTGGCGCCAGAACGCGCTGGCCAAGATCGACCGGCTGCGGCCGGACGTGGTCGTGATGGCCAACCGCTGGAACTACCAGGTCGCCGACCCGCGTACCGGCCAGGAGGTGACGGGCCCGGCGGCGCGGGCGCAGGTCGTCGACGGGACCGCTGCGATGGCGCGGCGGCTGGCCCGTACCGGCGCGCACGTGGTGTTCCTGCGCGACCTGCCCGCGCCCGGGTTCAACGGGCCGGCGTGCGTGTCCAAGCACGGCAAGGACTACGCCGCCTGCGCCTTCCCCCGGGACGCGCAGCTGCCGCAGGACGCCGACCTGCTGACCGCGGTGCAGCAGGTCAAGCACACCGCCGTCGTCGACCTGGTGGACCGGGCCTGCCCGCCGACGAGTGACACCTGCCCGGTGGTCGAGGGGAACATCCTGCGCTACCGGGACACCAACCACCTGACCGCGACGTACGCCCGTTCCCTCGCTCCCGCGCTCGTCGCCGCCTTCCCCGCGATCCGCTGAGGTGCCGGCGTCACTGCGCAGGTGGCGGTTTTGCGCCGCGTTTCGCGGTGGTTCTCCGCCCGCAGCACAGTGACGCCAGAAGGTCCGACGTCAGAAGGTCCGCGCGAGCAGGACCAGGCGCCGGTCAGGGAGCCGGCCGGAGGCCCTCGAGCAGGATCGTCGCGACGTCGGCCACCTCGGCCACCGGCGCGTCCTTGCCCTCCGACCGGACCGTCACCCCGTCGTTGATCATCACCATGCAGAACGGGCAGGCGACCGCGATCTTCTCCGCGCCGGTGGCGAGCGCCTCGTCGGTGCGGTTGAGGTTGATCCGCGTGCCGATCCGCTCCTCCATCCACATCCGCGCGCCGCCCGCGCCGCAGCAGAAGGACCGCTCGCCGGAGCGCTCCATCTCGGTCAGCGTCAGCCCGGGCAGCGAGCCGAGCAGCTCGCGGGGCGGGGTGTAGACCTTGTTGTGCCGTCCCAGGTAGCACGGATCGTGGTACGTCACCTTCGACGCCACCGACTGCACCGGGGTGAGCCGCCCGTCGCTGACCAGCTGCGCGAGCAGCTGGGTGTGATGCACGACCTCGTACTGGCCGCCGAGCTGCGGGTACTCCCTGCCGAGCGTGTTCAGGCAGTGCGGGCAGGTGACGACGATCTTCTTGGCCTTGACCTCGTTCAGCACTTCGACGTTCTGCATCGCCTGCATCTGGTACAGGAATTCGTTGCCCGCGCGCCGGGCCGGGTCGCCGTTGCAGGTCTCACCGTCGCCGAGCACCATGAACTCGACGCCGGCCAACCGCAGCAGCTCGGCGACGGCCTTGGTCGTCTTCTTCGCCCGGTCCTCGTACGCGCCCGCGCAACCCACCCAGAACAGCCACTCGACGTCGTCGGGGATGGTGTCCTCCCCGGCGGCACCGAAGACGCGCACCTCGAAGTCGATCTCCTCGAGCCAGGCGGTACGCCCCGACGCCGGCAGCCCCCACGGGTTGCCCTTGCTCTCGACGTTCTTGAACATCCCGCCGAGCTCGCTGGGGAACTCCGAGTCGACGAGCACCCGGTGGCGCCGCATGTCGAGGATGTGGTCGACGTGCTCGATGTCGACCGGGCACTGGTGCACGCAGGCACCGCACGACGTGCACGACCACAGCACGTCGTCGTCGATCACGGCGTCCTCGTTCTCCCGGGACCCCACGAGCGGGCGCGCATGCTCGTGCTGGACCTGCTCCGAGAACGACTCGAGGGGGACCGGTACGGGCTCGCCCGCCTTGCCGGCGCCGGTCGAGGCGAGGTGGTCCGGGTGGGCGTTCGCGAGCAGGTAGGGCGCCTGCAGGAACAGGTTGTCCCGCAGGTCCATGATCACGAATTTCGGGTTGAGCGGCTTGTCGGTCGCCCACGCCGGGCACTGCGACTGACAGCGCCCGCACTCGGTGCAGGATGCGAAGTCGAGGTTGCCCTTCCAGGTGAAGTCGGTGATGACCCCGCGCCCGAAGCTCGCGTCCTCGTCCGGGTCCTCGAAGTCGATCTGCTCGCCGCCGGAGTACATCGGCAGCAGCGGGCCGAGCGCGTCGGGGCGCCGCGAGAAGAAGACGTTGAACGGCGCGACGAAGATGTGCAGGTGCTTGCTGTAGAGCACGAGGATCGTCGTCGCGAGCACCATCCCGATCGAGGCGAGGATGAACGCAGTCTCGATCCACTCGTTGGCGGTGAGCCCGAGCGGGGCGAGCAGCGCTCCGACCCATTCGGAGGCGAACGCGCCGCCGCTGTCGAGGTAGGGGAAGATCCCGGTGTTGATCTGCGCGCCGCGGTAGATCAGCAGTGTGATCATGATGAGCGCGATGAAGATCAGGATCAGCCAGGCCCCGCCGAGGTGCGAGCCGTAGAACCGCGAGCGGCGTCCCAGCCGCTCCGGGTCCTTGCGCAGCCGGATCACGGTGAACACGACGAGCGCGACGAGTACGAGCACCGCGAACAGGTCCTCGAGGAAGCCGAGGATCGCCGAGCGTCCGATCAGCGGGATGTGGAAGTCGACGTCGAAGAACGCCCCGAAGCCCTCGATGATCGTGAAGATCAGGATGAGGAAGCCCCAGAACGTCACGAAGTGGGCGAGGCCGGGGATGGTCCACTTCAGCAGCTTGCGCTGGGCGAGCACGTCGACCCCGACGGCCTGCACCCGCTGCTCGGGTTGGTCGAGCCGGCCCACCGCCGGCTGACCGAGGCGGATGATCCGCAGCAGCGTCTGGGCGCGGCGCGCGGCGAACCAGAGCAGCACCACGGTCATCGTCAGGCCGACGACCAGGCGCACCGTCATGTTGGTGTCCGAGAACGGCGCAGGCAGCGTTCCCGCGTCGGTGATCACGTCCAGCGGGGACAAACGGGCCTCCGAGTACGACGTCCTCGAGCCGCACCCCCCGAAGGACCGTGCGCTCGCTCCGGACGTCACCGTACCCACTGCGTGGCCCGCGGTCCGCGGCCCCGGTGAGCGCCCACCCGAGCCCGAGCGGAACGAAGCGGGGGATGCGACCCGGTCGGCCCGCCGCAGCCGCGCCGTTGCGGAGTTGCTGTGACCCACCTCACATCGCGCGGGGAAGCGTACGGATCGGAACATCGTTGCGTCCTATGAGTCGGGTAGGCTCACATCTCGTGAGCGGCGCTCGAGTAGGTCACCTGCGCCGACGCACGCGACAGAGCCGGATCCCCGAGACCGGATAACGCAACCCCAGAGGAGCCCCCATGTCCCGAGCGGTCGGCATCGACCTCGGTACCACCAACTCCGTCGTCGCCGTCCTCGAAGGCGGGGAGCCGACGGTCATCCCCAACGCCGAGGGATCGCGTACGACGCCCTCGGTCGTCGCCTTCGCCAAGAACGGCGAGGTCCTGGTCGGCGAGGTCGCCAAGCGCCAGGCCGTCACCAACGTCGACCGCACCATCCGCTCGGTCAAGCGCCACATGGGCACCGGCTGGAGCACCGAGATCGACGGCAAGACCTACACCGCGCAGGAGATCAGCGCCCGCGTGCTGCAGAAGCTCAAGCGTGACGCGGAGGCCTACCTCGGCGAGTCGGTCACCGACGCGGTGATCACGGTGCCGGCGTACTTCAACGACGCGCAGCGCCAGGCCACCAAGGAGTCCGGCGAGATCGCGGGACTGAACGTGCTGCGCATCATCAACGAGCCGACCGCGGCCGCTCTGGCGTACGGACTCGACAAGGGGGAGAACGAGCAGACCATCCTGGTCTTCGACCTCGGCGGCGGCACGTTCGACGTGAGCCTGCTGGAGATCGGCGAGGGGATCGTCGAGGTCAAGGCGACCAGCGGCGACAACAACCTCGGCGGTGACGACTGGGACCAGCGCCTCGTCGACCACCTGGTCACCCAGTTCAAGAACGCGCACGGCGTGGACCTGTCCAAGGACAAGATGGCGCTGCAGCGGCTGCGGGAAGCGGCCGAGAAGGCCAAGATCGAGCTGTCCAGCTCGACCCAGACCTCCATCAACCTGCCGTACATCACGGCATCGGCGGAAGGCCCGCTTCACCTCGACGAGTCGCTCACCCGCGCGCAGTTCGAGAACCTGACGGCCGACCTGCTGGCACGGGCCAAGGCGCCGTTCGCCGCGGTCATCAAGGACGCCGGTATCAAGGTGTCCGACATCGACCACGTGGTGCTGGTCGGCGGGTCGACCCGCATGCCCGCGGTCACCGAGCTCGTCAAGGAGCTGACCGGTGGCAAGGAGCCGAACAAGGGCGTGAACCCGGACGAGGTCGTCGCCGTCGGCGCCTCCCTGCAAGGTGGCGTGCTCAAGGGCGAGGTCAAGGACGTCCTGCTGCTCGACGTGACCCCGCTCAGCCTCGGCATCGAGACCAAGGGCGGCATCATGACCCGCCTGATCGAGCGCAACACGACGATCCCGACCAAGCGCTCGGAGATCTTCACGACCGCCGACGACAACCAGCCCTCGGTGCTGATCCAGGTGTTCCAGGGCGAGCGGGAGATGGCCGCGTACAACAAGAAGCTCGGCACCTTCGAGCTGACCGGGCTGCCGCCCGCGCCCCGCGGTGTGCCGCAGATCGAGGTCACCTTCGACATCGACGCGAACGGCATCGTCCACGTCGCGGCGAAGGACCTCGGCACCGGCAAGGAACAGAAGATGACGATCACCGGTGGCTCGGCGCTGCCCAAGGACGACATCGAGCGCATGATGGCCGACGCCGAGGCGCACGCCGAGGAGGACCGCAAGCGTCGCGAGGAGGCCGAGGTCCGCAACAGCGCCGAAGCGTTGCTGCACCAGACCGAGAAGTTCATCGCGGACAACAGCGACAAGCTGCCGGAGGACGCCAAGTCCAACGTCGAAGGCCCGCTCGCCGACCTGAAGAAGGCGCTCGAGGGTGAGGACGTGGAGGCGATCAAGACGGCCGCCGAGCACGTCGCCACGACCTCGCAGGCGCTCGGTGCTGCGCTCTACGCGCAGAGCTCGGCCGAGGCGCCGGGAGCGGCCGGCGGCCCGGAGGCCGGGACGGCGACGGACGGTGAGGACGAGGTCGTCGACGCGGAGATCATCGACGAGAGCGAGCAGAAGTGAGCGAGTCCAGCGCGGGCGAGCGGCCCGGGGAGCCGGGAGAGGAGTCCGAGCGGAACGCCGGATTCACCTTCCAGGACAAGCGCCGGATCGACCCGCAGACCTACCAGGTCCGGGACCCGATCGCCGCACCCGAGCCGGAGCCCGAGCCGGAGGAGGGCACCGCGCTCGACGCCCGCGTCGCGGAGCTGACGGCCGACCTGCAACGGCTGCAGGCCGAGTACGTCAACTACCGCAAGCGGGTGGAGCGCGACCGGCAGCTCGTCCGCGAGCAGGCGGTGGCGAACGCGCTGGCCGAGCTGTTGCCGATCCTCGACGACGTCGAGCGCGCCCGCGCGCACGGCGACCTCGAGGGCGGCTTCAAGAGCGTGGGTGAGAGCCTCGAGCAGACGGTCGCCCGCCTCGGGATGGAGCGGTACGGCGCGAGCGGCGAGCCGTTCGACCCGACCGTGCACGAGGCGGTGGCGCTCGAGTCCTCGCCGGACGTGAGCGAGCCGACGACGACGCTGGTCCACCAGAGCGGCTACCGGTTCGCCGGCCGGATCGTGCGTCCGGCGGTGGTGTCGGTGGCCGAGCCTGCGTGACGAGCGGGCGGCACTGCGGTACGAACGACCGAGCACGACGGGATCCGACGACGAAGGGAGGTGAGGCGTCCCGGTGAGCACCAAGGACTGGATCGAGAAGGACTACTACAAGGTCCTCGGTGTGGCCAAGGACGCCTCACCTGCCGACATCAAGAAGTCGTTCCGCAAGCTGGCCAAGCAGTACCACCCGGACTCGAACGCGAACGACGCGAAGGCGGCGGAGCGGTTCAAGGAGGTCAGCGAGGCCTACGACGTGCTGTCGGACGACATGAAGCGCAAGGAGTACGACGAGGCACGCGCGCTGTTCGGCAGTGGCGGCCCGGGCCGGTTCGGACCGCCCGGCACCGGCCCCGGCGGGGGCACCTTCGACCTCGGCGACCTGTTCAACCGGATGGGCCAGGGCGGTGGCGGCGGATCGGCCGGCGGCGGCATCGGCGACCTGTTCGGGAACATCTTCACCCGCGGCGGAGGCACGACAACCGGGCGCCGGCCGCGCCGTGGCGCGGACGTCGAGAGCCAGGTGTCGATCTCGTTCGACCAGGCCCTCGACGGGGTGACGCTGCCGCTCCGGCTCACCAGTGACGGCCCCTGCCCGACCTGCCACGGCACCGGCGCGCGTACCGGCACGGTGCCGCGGGTGTGCCCGGTCTGCGAGGGGTCCGGGCAGACGGTGACCAACGCCGGCGGCTTCGCCTTTCCCGAGCCGTGCCGCGAGTGCCGCGGCCGCGGCCTGGTCGTCGACGATCCCTGTCCCACCTGTCACGGGTCGGGCCGGGCGATGTCCAGCCGCACCGTGCAGGCCCGCATCCCCGCCGGGGTGCGCGACGGGCAGAAGATCCGGCTGCGCGGCAAGGGCGCACCCGGCGAGAACGGCGGCGACGCGGGCGACCTGCTGGTGACCGTGAAGGTCTCCGCCCACCCGGTCTTCGGCCGGGACGGGGACAACCTGACGGTTTCGCTGCCGGTGCGGTTCGACGAGGCCGCGCTCGGGGCGAACGTCCCGGTGCCCGTCCCGGGTGGCGGCACCGTCACCCTCAAGCTCGCGCCCGGGACGGCCAACGGCCGGGTGCTCCGCGTGCGCGGCAAGGGCGTACGGCGCAAGGACGGCACCCGCGGCGACCTGCTCGTCACGATCGACGTGGTGGTCCCTGCGACCCTCGGCACCGACGCGCGCGAAGCGCTCGAGGCGTACCGCACCGCGACCGCCGACGGCGATCCGCGTGCGGCGCTGCTCGCCAAGGCCGGGGTACGGACCGGAGGTGGCCGATGAGCGTCGGCTACGAGCCGGACGAGACGACCCCCGTCTTCGTGATCTCGGTCGCGGCGCAGATCTCGGGGCTGCACCCCCAGACGCTGCGGCAGTACGACCGGCTGGGACTCGTCTCGCCGCAGCGTGCCGCGGGACGCAACCGCTTGTACTCGCTGCGCGACATCCATCGGCTGCGCGAGGTCTCGCGGCTGTCGGCGGACGGGGTGAACCTCGCCGGCATCCAGCGCGTGCTGGAGCTGGAGGAGCAGGTCGAGTCGCTGCAGGAGTCGCTCGAGCGGCTGCGCGGCCGGATGGCGGCCCAGCCCTCGACGGCGCTCGTCGTCTGGCGCCCGCACCGGCGGGTCTCGGGTGCCTGAGTCGGACGCGGCGGCGCGCGTCGAGGTCGAGCTCTCGCGGCTGCTGCGTCGCGGGCGCCGGGTCTCGGACGACGTCGCCTCCGCGGTCCATCCCGACCTGCGGGCGGGCGACTACGCCCTGTTGCGCGTTCTTGCCGAGTGCGGTCCCACGCGCAGCGGCGAGCTCGCCGCCCGGCTCGGGCTGGACAAGTCGACGACGAGCCGGCTGACCGCGGGGGTCGTCGAGCTCGGCCTGGTCCGCAGCACCGTCGACGACACGGACGCCCGTGCTCGCCTGGTCGAGCTCACCGGCGAGGGCCGGCGGCGCTTCGACGCGGTGCGGGCCGAACGGCGCGCGCAGTTCGCGGCGTACCTGGCGACCTGGGAGGCGGCCGACCTCGCCGTGCTGGCCGATCTGCTCGGGCGGCTCAACACCGACCTCGACGACTGACCGCCGCGCCGCCGATTTGGGCAGGGGACGGGGCTATCATATAGTTGTATGTCGCAACAAACTAATCACCGAGGAGCTGTGTGAGTCTGCCGACCGCCGACGCATCTTCGCTGGCGCCATCGGCACCGGCGGGCAGCGTCGTACCCCCCGTGATGACCCATCGCCAGATCCTCGAGGCGCTCTCGGGGCTGCTGCTCGTGATGTTCGTGACGATGATCAGCAGCACCATCGTGAGCAACGCGCTGCCGACCATCATCGGAGCGCTCGAGGGCACCCAGACCCAGTACACCTGGATCGTCACCGCGACGTTGCTCACGGCGACCGTCACCACGCCCGTCTGGGGCAAGCTCGCCGACCTGACCAGCAAGAAGACCCTGCTGCAGGCCGCAATCGTGATCTTCGTGCTGGGGTCGGCCCTTTCCGGGCTCGCGGCGTCCGCCGGGCAGCTCATCGGGTACCGGGCGCTGCAGGGGGTGGGTCTCGGCGGGGTCCAGGCGCTCGCGCAGATCGTGCTCGCGGCGATGATCCCGCCCCGCGAGCGCGGCCGGTACAACGGCTACCTGGGCGCCGTGATGGCCGTGGCCACCGTCGGCGGTCCGCTCCTCGGCGGGGCGATCGTCGACTCCCCGCTGGGCTGGCGCTGGGTCTTCTACGTGGGCGTGCCGTTCGCGGTGGTGGCGCTCGTGCTGCTGCAGCGCACGCTCGACCTGCCGGTCGTCCGGCGCCGGGTGCGGATCGACTGGGCCGGTGCGACGCTCGTCATGGCGGGCGTGAGCCTGCTGCTGGTCTGGGTCACCTTCGCCGGCAACGGCTTCGCGTGGTTCTCCCTGCCGAGCGTCGCCATGGCGGCCGCGGGCGCGCTGCTGCTCGTCGCCGCCGTACGCGTCGAGCGGCGTGCCGCCGAGCCGGTCATCCCGCTCGAGCTCGTCCGGCGTCGCACCCCGGCCCTCGCCATCGTCGCGAGCCTGGCGGTCGGGATCGCCATGTTCGGGGGCGCCGTCTTCCTCGGCCAGTACTTCCAGATAGCGCGCGGGTACAGCGCGACCGAAGCCGGCCTGCTGATGATCCCGCTGATGGCGGGCGTGCTCGTCGCGTCCACCGTCGCCGGGCAGCTCATCACCCGTACCGGCCGCTGGAAGCGCTACCTCGTCGCCGGCGGGGTGTGCGTGGTCGCCGGGTTCGCGCTCCTCGCCGTCATCGACCACCGGACGCCGATGTGGTTCGTCGCGGTCGGTATGGCGGTCGTCGGTACGGGCGTCGGGCTCACGATGCAGAACCTGGTGCTGGCCGTGCAGAACACCGTCGAGCTGCACGAGATCGGCGCCACGACGTCGACCGTCACCTTCTTCCGTTCGCTCGGTGGGACCGTCGGGGTCTCCGTGCTGGGCGCGGTGCTCGCCGCGCGCGTCACGGACAAGGTGGCCGACGGGCTGGCCGCGCTCGGCCTGCCGGCAAGTGCCGCTGCGGGTGGCAGTCTCGACCTGGCGCACGCGCCGGCGGCGGTGGAACAGGTGGTCCGGGGCGCGTACGGCGATGCGACCGGGCTGGTGTTCGCCATCTCCGCCGCGATCGCCGTCCTCGGCCTGCTCGCCATCGCGCTGATCCGTGAGGTCCCGTTGCGCACCAGCTTCGCCCCGGACCAGGTGCCGGTCGCGCCGCGCGCACTGCAGCCGGCACCCGCCGCCTGAGCCCCTCGGGCGGGTCGGACCGGCCGCGCGTGCGAGCGGCGCCGGGCCGGGAAAAACGCCATCATGGATCGGGATGATCTGCGACCAGGCTGACGTTATGTAAGCCACGGTCCGCCCGGACCGCGCTCGATCCGCCATCCGAGCGACCTGTCCCGACCCGACTGAAGGAGCCGACGATTTCCGACCTGCAGCTGACCACGAAGAGCCAGGAAGCGCTCGCCGGTGCCGTCCGCCGCGCCGCGGCCGACGGGCACAGCCAGGTCGAGCCCCGGCACCTGCTGTCCACACTGCTCGCCCAGGGCGACGGCATCGCCGCGGCGGTGCTCGACACGCTCGGCGTCGACCGCGCCGCGCTCGGCCGCGAGGTCGAAGCCGCGCTGGCCGCCGCGCCGCGGGCCAGCGGCACGAGCGTGCAGAGCCCGCAGCTCGCGCCCGCGACGTACCGCGTGCTGCAGGTGGCCCAACGCGCGGCGTCCTCGCACGGCGACGACTACGTCTCGACCGAGCACCTGCTCGTGGGCCTCGCCGAGGACGGCGGTCCCGGGGTGTCCGACGTGCTGGCGCGGCTCGGCGCCACCCCTCCGGCGTTGTCCGAGACGATCGCCGAGGTGCGGACCGCGCCGGTCCGTACCGCCGACCCGGAAGCGAGCTTCCAGGCGTTGGAGAAGTACGGGATCGACCTGACCGCGCTCGCCCGCGAAGGAAAGATCGACCCGGTGATCGGGCGGGACGCCGAGATCCGTCGCGTCGTGCAGGTGCTCTCGCGGCGTACCAAGAACAACCCGGTGCTGATCGGCGAGCCAGGGGTCGGCAAGACCGCCGTCGTCGAAGGGCTGGCGCAGCGCATCGTCGCCGGCGACGTGCCGGACTCCTTGCGCGGCAAGACCCTCGTCGCGCTCGACCTCGGCGCGATGCTCGCCGGCGCGCAGTACCGCGGCCAGTTCGAGGAGCGGCTCAAGTCGGTCCTCGACGAGATCAAGGGCAGCGAGGGCCAGGTCGTCACCTTCATCGACGAGCTGCACACTGTCGTCGGGGCAGGTGCTACGGGTGAGGGCGCGATGGACGCCGGCAACATGCTCAAGCCGATGCTCGCGCGCGGTGAGCTGCGCATGGTCGGTGCCACGACGCTCGACGAGTACCGCGAGCGGATCGAGAAGGACCCCGCCCTCGAGCGCCGCTTCCAGCAGGTGTTCGTGGGCGAGCCCAGCGTCGAGGACACCATCGGGATCCTGCGCGGTATCAAGGAGAAGTACGAGGCCCACCACAAGGTCGCCATCGCCGACTCGGCGCTGGTCGCCGCTGCCACGCTCTCGGACCGCTACATCACCTCGCGGTTCCTGCCGGACAAGGCCATCGACCTGGTCGACGAGGCCGCGTCGCGGTTGCGGATGGAGATCGACTCCTCCCCGGTCGAGGTCGACGCGCTGCAGCGCCAGGTCGACCGGCTGCGCATGGAGGAGCTCGCGCTGTCCCGGGAGACCGACGAGGCGTCGGTCGAGCGGCTGGCCCGGCTGCGTGCCGACCTCGCCGACCGCAGCGAGGAACTTGCCGCGCTGCGGGCGCGGTGGGAGCAGGAGAAGTCGGGCCTGGACCGGGTCGGCGACCTGAAGATCCGGCTCGACGAGCTGCGCATGCTCGCCGACCGCGCCCAGCGTGACGGTGACTTCGAGCAGGCCTCCCGGCTGCTGTACGCGGACATCCCGGCGCTGGAGAGCGAGCTCGCGGCCGCGACCGAGGCGGCCGGTGGGCGCGAGGGCATGGTCCGCGAGGAGGTCGGCGCCGACGACGTCGCCGAGGTCGTCTCGGCCTGGACCGGCATCCCCGCGGGGCGCATGCTCGAGGGCGAGTCGGCCAAGCTGCTGCGCATGGAGGACGAGCTCGGCCGCCGGCTGATCGGGCAGCGCCGTGCGGTCCAGGCGGTGTCCGACGCGGTACGCCGCGCCCGCGCCGGGATCGCCGATCCCGACCGGCCCACCGGGTCCTTCCTGTTCCTCGGCCCGACCGGCGTCGGCAAGACCGAGCTGGCGAAGTCACTGGCCGAGTTCCTCTTCGACGACGAACGGGCGATGGTCCGCATCGACATGAGCGAGTACTCCGAGAAGCACTCGGTGGCACGCCTCGTCGGCGCGCCGCCCGGCTACGTCGGGTACGAGGAGGGCGGCCAGCTCACCGAGGCGGTGCGCCGGCGCCCGTACACCGTCGTGCTGCTCGACGAGGTGGAGAAGGCCCACCCCGAGGTGTTCGACATCCTGCTGCAGGTCCTCGACGACGGCCGGCTGACCGACGGGCAGGGCCGTACCGTCGACTTCCGCAACACCATCCTGATCCTCACCTCGAACCTCGGCTCGAGCTTCCTCGTCGACCAGTCGCTCGACGACGACGCGAAGCGGGAAGCCGTGCTGAACACGGTGCGGATGTCGTTCAAGCCCGAGTTCCTCAACCGGCTCGACGACATCGTGGTGTTCGACGCGCTGTCGACCGAGGACCTGGCTGCGATCGTGGGGCTCTCCGTGGAGCGGCTGGCCGCACGCCTGGCCGACCGCCGCCTCACGCTCCACGTCAGCGACGCTGCCCGCGAGTGGCTGGCGCTCGCCGGGTACGACCCGATCTACGGCGCCCGGCCGCTGCGCCGCCTCGTGCAGAGCGAGATCGGGGACAAGCTGGCCCGGGCGCTGCTGGGCGGCGAGGTCAAGGAGGGCGACGAGGTCGTCGTCGACGTCAACGACGACAACACCGGCCTGACCGTGTCGTCCGCGGTGCCCGCCACGTCCTGACCGGAGCCGGCGCGGCCGGGGTCGTCAGCCGAAGGCGTCCCGCAGCCGGTGCAGCGCCTCGCTGATGACGGCGGGGCGTTTGCAGAAGGTGTCCAGCGTACGTAGGGCTCTCCGCCGTGCGGATCGTGGTGGAACGCCTGGTGCGGGATCGCCACGACCCCGGCGCGGTGCGGTAGGTCGCGGCAGAACGACCAGCCGTCGGCGTAGCCGAGCGGTCGGACGTCGCTCGTCGCGAAGTACGTGCCTTCGGGCACGGTCACCGGCATGCCGAGCGCAGCGAGCCCGTCGCAGAGCAGATCGCGTTGGTGCTGCAGGGCGTCGGCGAACTGCCGCCAGTGCGCGTCCGGCAGTGCCAGGCCTTCGGCAACCGCCCACTGGAAGGGCCCGCTCGACACGTACGACAGGTGCTGGCGCGACACCCGCACCGCGGCGATCAGGTCGGCCGGTCCGGTGGCCCAGCCGACCTTCCAACCGGTCATGGACAGGGACTTGCCGGCGCTCCCGACGGTCAGCGTGCGGGCCGCGGCTCCGGGCGCCGTCGCGAAGGGCACGTGCCTGGCCGTGCCGTAGACCAGGTGCTCGTACACCTCGTCACTGATCACGATCAGGTCGTGCTCCACGGCGACGCTGGCCAGCGCTGCGAGCTCGCCCTCCGTGAACACGGTGCCGGTCGGGTTGTGCGGGGTGTTCAGCAACAGCACGCGGGTGCGCGCGGTGACCGCGGAGCGCAGCGCCGCCGGGTCGGGACGGAAGTGCGGACCCGCGAGCGGCACCTCGACGAGCGTCGCCCCGGCGAGCGCGGTGGCGGCGGCGTAGAGGTCGAACCAGGGCGCGAACGTGAGCACCTCGTCGCCGGGCTCGACCAGCGCCAGCAGCGATGCCACGAGGATCTCTGACGCGCCGGTTCCGACGACGACCGCACTGTCCGGGTCGACGGCGGGCCCGTAGAACCGCTGCTGGTGGGCGGCGATCGCCGCGCGCAGCTCGGGCACGCCGTGCACGGGCGGGTACTGGTTGCCGCGACCGTCCTCGATCGCCCGGATCGCGGCGCGTTTGACCGCCTCCGGCCCGTCGGTGTCCGGGAAGCCCTGCCCGAGGTTCACCGCACCGGTGGCGGTGGCGAGCGCGCTCATCTCGCCGAAGACGCTCGCTGCGTACGGCCGCATCCGCGCGACGAGCGGAGGGTCGCGGCGCGGCACGCCCCGAGAGTACGGCGCACCGGGGTGGGGCAGGATCGGCGCGTGGACGTTACAGCTGGGCGCGGTACGGCACTGGTCACGGGCGCGACGTCGGGCATCGGTGCCGAGTTCGCCCGGCAACTCGCTGCCCGCGGGCACGACGTGGTGCTCGTCGCGCGGGACGAGCAGCGGTTGCGCGAGGGCGCGGAGCGGCTCGCGGCGCGCTACGACGTGCGGACCACACCGATGACAGCGGACCTCACCGACCGCGCGGCGCTCGACCGGGTTGCCGCACGCCTCACCGCTGCCGACGACCCGGTGCGGGTGCTCGTGAACAACGCCGGGTTCGGCATCCGGAACCGGTTCGTGGGAGGCGACCTCGACGCCGAGCAGGCGATGATCGACGTGATGATCACCGCGACGATGCGGCTGAGCCATGCCGCGGTCGGGGCGATGGTGGAACGCGGCGCCGGGGTGGTCCTGAACGTCTCGTCGGTGGCTGCCTGGATCACCGGCGGGACGTACTCGGCGGCCAAAGCCTGGGAGACGGTGTTCAGCGAGTCGCTGTCGCGCGAGCTGGCCGGCAGTGGGGTGCGGGTGACCGCCGTGGCGCCCGGCTACACCCGGACCGAGTTCCACGCCCGCGCCGGGATGGACATGTCACGGCTACCGCGGTGGCTCTGGCTCGACGTCGAGCAGGTCGTGGCCGAGGCGCTGCGGGATGCTGCGCGTGGCGCGCCGGTCAGCGTCCCGGGTGTGCCGTACAAGCTGGTCGCCGGCGCGCTGCACGTGCTGCCGCGACCGCTGGTACGCGCCGTCACCGGCGGTCCGGGCCGCAACGGGTTGCGCCGCAAGCGCTGATCCGCCAGGCGTGCCTCGTTCGAGCGCGCGGCGACGCAGCTGTCAGCCGAGCAGGCCGAGCAGTGCCTCGGCGACGTGCGCGGCCGTCAGCTGGGGCACCCGCACCAGGCGCCAGTCCCGCAGCCGCGCATGGGTCAGCGCGACGTCCCGGGTGTCCGGTCCCGCGAGGTACGCGACCGGGGCGTCCGGCCACTCGCCGACCTCACCCCCGGGCGCCGGGTAGTCGCCGTCGAGCAGCACGTAACCGGACACGGCCCGCCGGGAGGCGCGCTGGGAGAGGGCGACGGCAGGCGCCAGCGCCCCCGCCGCCCCTGGGAGCACCGGCAGCACCGGCGGTGACGCACCCGCGCCTGCGACCGCGAGCGCCAGGTGCGCGACATAGTGCGCCGCACGGGTGCGCTCGTCGTCCTCGGCAGGGCACGGCGCGATCTGTGGCACGAGCGCTGTGACGCCGGAGTGGGCGAGCAGGTCCGCGACCGCTGCCCGTGGGTAGGGGTCCGGCCCGTCGAGGGACGGACAGAGCACCACGGTTCCCGCCAGCACGCGCCCACTCTGCCCCACCGGATCGCGTACGTGCGCGCCCGGTCGGGGCCGTAGGGTCGGCCCGTGGACGAGGTCGACGAGGTCCCGGTCCGGGAGCGGCTGCGCCGCGAGATCTGCGACCGCGCCGTGGTACACGGTCGCGTGGTGCTCTCCAGCGGGCGGGAAGCCGACTACTACGTCGACCTGCGCCGGGTCACCCTGTCCGGCGCCGCCGCACCGCTCGTCGGGCAGGTGATGTGCGAGCTCACCGCCGCGCTCACCTACGACGCCGTCGGCGGCCTGACCCTCGGGGCCGATCCGGTCGCCGCCGCGATGCTGCACGCCGCCGCCGCGCAGGGCCGTCACCTCGACGCGTTCGTGGTGCGCAAGCACGAGAAGGCCCACGGCCTGCAGCGGCGGATCGAGGGCCCCGACGTCGCCGGCCGGCGGGTGCTCGCCGTGGAGGACACGTCCACCACGGGCGGGTCGGTGCTGACCGCGGTGGCCGCGCTGCGGGAGGCGGGCGCCGAGGTCGTGGGCGTGGCGGTGATCGTGGAGCGGGGAGCGCGGGCCGCCGTCGAGGCGGCCGGGCTGCCGTACCTGGCGGCGTACGAGCCGGGTGACCTGGGACTGTGAGCTGCGCCGAGTGGCGGCCCGGGATCCGTTACGGAAAAGTTCTCAAGGTCGGCGGGAAACCGGCCGAGACGTGTTCCGTGGGGGCCTCGCGAGCGGGTTGAGGGGCACAGTGGGCGTAAAGGGTCCTGGGGGTCTGCCGGAGCGGCTCCGCGACCTGCGCGGCGACCTCCGCCGCCGCCGTGCCGCGAGCGCGCGCGACTCGCGGTTCCGCCGCTACGGCGCGGCGATGGGGTGGGGCTGGGACGAGGCCGCCGAACGCATGGTCGGCGAGATCGCGGGCTGGCCGGTCTCCGCCTATGACGGCGTCGATGGCACAACGGTGATCGTGCTCCACACCCCTGCGGCGATGTCCCCGTTGCTCGTACGCCCCCGGGTGCAGGGCGGTTCGGTGGCCGTCGAGCTGGACGGGATGGTCGGGCTGATGACCGGTGACGCCCGGTTCGACGCCGTGTACGAGGTGCGTGCCGCTGAACCGTGGTTCGCGACGCTCGTGCTCTCCGCCGAGGTGCGGTCGGCGCTCGTCGCGGCTCCCGAGCAGCAGTGGACGACCGACGGCGCGGACCTGATCGCCGAGGGCCCGATGCCGCGCGACCCGCTCGACCTGCTCGCCCGGATGGCCGCCCTCACCGCGGTGCTCGAGAGCGTGCCGTGGGAGGCGTACAGCGATCCGTCGGTGCCGCCGGACAAGAGCGAGGTCGCGGCGGCGCTCGACCGGCGGGAGAACCGGCTGCGCCACCATGCCGAGGCCGAGCTCGTCCAGCGCGACTGAACGCCGGCCCCGTCCGCTCAGTCGGAGTGCGGCGCGATGGTGTCCTCGACGGCCTCGGCGAGCGTACGCCGCTCGCGCCGTGCCTTGAGGATCTCGAAGCCGATCGGCAGCACCGAGATCGCCACGATGATGATCGCGATCAGCTCGATGTTGTGCTCGATGGCGGGGAAGCGGTTGCCCAGGAAGTAGCCGAGCAGGGTCACCAGCACCACCCACGCCAGGCCGCCGATGATGCTGTAGCGCGCGTACTTGCGGTAGTCCATGTGCGCGACGCCGGCCAGGGCCGTGATGAAGGTGCGCACGATCGGCACGAAGCGCGCGAGCACGATCGAGCGGGCGCCGTACTTCTCGAAGAACGCGTGCGTCTGCGCTACGTGCTTGGGCTTGACCAGCCGGCTGTTCGGTCGTTCGAACAGGGGCGGTCCCACCTTCGCGCCGATCCAGTAGCCGACCAGGTTGCCCGCGATCGCGGCGACCGCCATGAGCGCGATCGCGAGCCACAGCGGAGTGGCGATCGCACCGGTCGCAATGAACAGCCCGGTGACGAACAGCAGGGAGTCCCCGGGCAGGAAGAAGATCAGCAGGCCGCACTCGACGAACAGGATCACGAGCACCGCGACGACCGCCCAGGTCCCGAACCGCTCGAGGATGGCGTCCGGCTGCAGCCACTCCGGCCCGAGCGCGGTCACGGCGGCGGTCAGCGGGTGCACCGGGGCAGGCTAACCCGCGGGTCCGGGGCCGGCCGAATCCGCACCGTCCGTACCCTGACCCGGATGGACGACGCGCCGGGAGTGGGCCCGCACCCGCGGCCCTGGCCGGACGATCCGCGCTTCGACCCGCAACTGCTCGAGCACGGCGACCGGCGCAACGTCGTCGACCGCTACCGCTACTGGCGCGTCGAGGCGATCGTCGCGGACCTCGACCGGACCCGGCACCCGGTTCACGTCGCGATCGAGAACTTCCACCACGACTTCAACATCGGTTCGGTGGTGCGGACCGCGAACGCGGTCAACGCCGCCTCCGTACGGATCGTGGGGCGCCGCCGCTGGAACCGGCGCGGGGCCATGGTGACCGACCGCTACCTGCACGTCGCCCATCACGACGACATCGGCTCACTGCTGGACTGGGCGGCCCGCGAGGCGCTGCCGGTGCTGGGCGTGGACAACCTGCCCGGCGCGGTGCCGCTCGAGACGTACGACCTGCCGCACAGCTGCGTGCTGCTGCTGGGTCAGGAGGGGCCCGGGCTCTCGGCGGCGGCGCGGGCGGGGTGCCGGGATGTGCTGTCGATCGCCCAGTTCGGATCCACCCGGTCGATCAACGCCGGTGCTGCGGCGGCGATCGCGCTGCACGCCTGGGTGCGCCGTCACGTCTTCGGGCAGCGACCCTGACGTCGCTGTCAGTCGAAGGCCGGCAGCGTGATGCAGAGCAGTTCGGTGTCGGCGCTCGCCCGGTACGTGGCCGACTCACCCGGCGCGAGCTGGAACGCCGTGCGAGCACTGTGCTCGCGACCTGCGACCTGCAGCGCGCCGCGTACGACGAAGTGCAGTCGCGTCGCGTCGGCTCCGGCCTCGCGGTGCTCGGCTCCCGCGTCGAGGCGCAGGAATCCCACGGACGTGCCCCGCTCGGCGAACCGTGCGAGGTGGCGGCGGGCGACCCCGGGCTGCTGCACCTCCGGCACCCAGGCGAAATGCTCGGGCCACATGGTGATCGGGTGGTCGTACCGCTGCGGCGGGTAGGCCACCGGCCGGCCGTTGACGTGCTCCCAGATCGCCTCGTACCCGTCCTGGTTCCGGGTCCGGCCGGCGTCGTCCTCGTAGCGGAAGATGCCGTTCTCGAACCGGCCCCGTCCGGCCAGGATCTTGTTGCCGGCGGAGAGCTGGTCGTAGCTCATGAAACCGTTCCCGCTCGGTCCCCCGAACTGCAGCAGCAGCGTCGTCGCGCCCTGTCCCACCTGGGGGCCGTAGTACGTGCCCTCCGGGGAGTACGTCACGGTGCCGGCCGGCATCCGGGAGCGTGGCGCGTACTCGTGGGTGCCTTCCAGGACGTACAGGAGCTGGTCGAAGTTGTGACGGTGTCGCGGTGTGCGGTAGTCGGGACCGGTGTGCACCACGGATAGCTCGAAGTTGTCAGGACGTCCCTCTTCGCCTTTGAGCAAGCGCTGGAACGTGATTCCCGGTCCGCGGTGGTCCGCGAACGAGGTGGCGGTGGTGGTGTCGACGGTTGCGGTGTGCATCAGCGCCTCCTTGTTTGTAGGACAATAACGCCCTACAGAGAATGCGGCAACGGGTCAGGCGCGGGTGGGCCCGGTGGGCCACACGGCGAGCGCCGTGCGACCCGCGACCCGCACGTGCCGCCGCATCGCGCGCTCCGCGCGGCGGGCGTCGCCGGCGAGCACCGCAGCGGCGACGGCCTCGTGGTCGGTGATGGACTGCTCGCGGGCCGCCGCGTCGGCGAGGTTGCGGTAGAACACCCGGAACGCCTGCACCTGCAGCGCCCCGACCACCCGCGCGAGCAGCTCGTTGCCGCTGAGCTCGACGATCAGCGCGTGGAAGCTCTCGTTGCGGTCCATGTAGCCGGAGACGTCCTGACCGTCGCGCTCGGCGGACATCTGCGCCAGCGCAGCGGACATCCGCGCGCGGTTGTCGCTCTCGTCGATGCGTCCTGCGGCAAGCGCGGCCGCCTGCCCCTCGAGCACCTCGCGCACCTCGTACAGGTCACGCAGGTCCTGCGAGGTCATGCGGCGCACGAGCGCGCCACGGTACGGCTCGATCAAGAGCAGCCCTTCGGCGGCGAGCCGCCCGAACGCCTCGCGCAGCGGCCCGCGGCTGACCCCCAGCTCCTCGGTCAGGTCGGCCTCCACGAGGCGCTGGCCCGGTGCGTAGCGGCCCACCTTGATGGCCTCGACGATCGCCGCGACGACGGCGTCCACGGTGGTGGCCCGGCTGCTGCGCGGGGTCACGCAGGCTCCGTCGCCCGCGGCGCGCCGCTGCTCGTCACGACCGGCGATCCTAGGACCACCCGGGCCGCGCCGGCCCGGTGTCGACCACGCCGCATCGCGCAGCCGTGGAGAGCGCGATCCACGGGTGGGTACGCCGTCAGTACTCGACGGGCACGGCGATCGTGCTGTCGTGGACTGCGGACAGCAGGGCGCGCTCGGTCATGAGCTTCATCCGTTCGCCACGGACCCGCCCCTTGCCGCTGAGCAGTGCGACCGGCGGGGAGAGCTCGCCGCGATTGATCTTCACGTGGACGTCCCAGGGTCCGGTGATCGCCACGCTCGGGTTCTCCGCCCGGCCGGCGACCGCGCGTACCGTCCCGTCCCCGACGACCAGGTGGTAGGCGGACTCCCCGTCGGGGCCGCCGGTCGCGACCTGCTCGAAGACGAACGCCTTGCCGTCCGCGGCGGCCGTGACCGCCGGCGACTGTTGCAGCGCGGTGTCGACCGCTGCCACCCACTCCGGGGTGAAGAACTTCGCCACGTCGCCCTCCGTCAGTTGATCAGGCCAGCGCCGTCATGGGCGCGCGGGTAGTCGCGCACGTAGCGCAGGAACTTGCCGAGCGCGCGGTCCGCTTCGATCAGGACGTCCTCGCGGAACCGGATGGTGTCCATCACCGGCTGGTCCTCGTCCTGCAGCTGCTTCATCATCGCCTGGCTCAGGAACAGCACCTGGTCGAGCCGCTCGTCATCGTCCGCGGTGCCGTCGCTCGGCACCGCGGCCGCGACGTTGAAGCCGCGGCAGCCACCCGGGACGGGGGTGCCGCCGAACGCGCCGAGGACCTGACCGCCTCCCTCCATCGTCATGGTGAGGGTGATCGCGTTGTTGCCGAAGCAGTGGATGAACTGGCTCATCCGTCCGAAGTTGGGCAGCTCGCCCTCGACGACGTACTCGTACTCGAAGCCCTCCATGACGATGTCGGCCGGGTCGAACTCCATCGTCATCCCGTGCAGTTCGCGCAGGTGCTGGAAGTCCATCGAGTTGGTGAGCAGCACGTACGGGTCGACGGCCCAGCGTCGTGTCTCGTAGACGCGGTACTCCAGCGGCTGGTCCCGATAGGTCGGGAACTGCGGTGGGTCGTACAGCGGCTGCTGGCCGTTGAACGCCCAGATCAGTCCCATCGACTCGGCGGTCGGGTACGCCAGCAGGCGGGCCGCCGACGGGATCCGCGCCACCCCGGCCGGGATCTTCGTGCACCTGCCGTCGGGGCCGTACTGCCAGTGGTGGAAGGCGCAACGCAGATCGTTGCCCTGCACGTCGCCGACCGACAGGTCCGAGCCCAGGTGCCGGCAGTAGGCGCTCTGCACCCGTGCGACCCCGTCCTCGCCGCGGTAGACGACGACCCGGCCGTCGAGGAACTCCTTGCCGGCGAGTTGCCCGGGCGCGACCTCGCTGCTCAGGGCGACCGGGTACCAGCACTGCGAGAACCCACCCACGCCTTCCCGCGGGATGCCCTTGTTGCCGACCGCCCGTGCGGGCTCGGTGACTGTCATCGTGTGTCCTTCCGTCGCCTACTGAGCCGTTGCCTTTTCGCCGATCGCATGGTCCTGGCTCCAGTGCCCACCGGAGATGCCGATGCCCCCGACGCAGGCCCCGTCGATCAGCAGCGGGAACCCGCCGGGAAGCAGGCATACGTCCGGGGAACCGGTGAACGCGGCCGGCAACAAGGGGTCCTGCGCGAAGTTGTCCGAGAGCGCCTGGGTCGGCGCACCGAAGGTCGCCGAGGCGATCGCCTTGCGGCGGGCGAAGTCGAGAGCGACGAAGTTCAGACCCTCGCTGCAGGCCGAGGCGACGGTCTGCCCGGCGGAGTCGACGACGACGACGGCGACGGGTTGTTCCCCGGCGGTGTCGAGCACTCGTGTGATGGACTCGAGGGCACGGCGTACGGGCACGGGCATTGCGGCCTCCAGGTTGTAGGACGATTTCAGCCTACTAAACTGTATGAACAAGACAACCCCTCCACGCCCCCATTTGCCGACGTCACTGTTCCAGTGGCGGTTTACGACCTCGTTTCCGGGCGGTTCTCGACCACCAGGACAGTGACGTGGTACCTCACGCGGTCAGCCTGCGACGAGCGTCGACGAGCGCCGCCTCGATCCGCGCGATGACCACTCCCGGCGTACGGAGGAGCTCGTCGCTCGTCCACCGCACGACGATCCACCCGGCACGTCGAAGCGCGTCCTCGCGGTGCTTCTCGGCACGAAGCCGGCCCATCGGGTCGGCCGCGTACTTGCACCACCCGTCCGCCTCGCCGATCACACGGAGCGTCCGCCACACCAGATCGCCGTAGTAGGTACGCCCGTCGGCGACCACTGGGACGCCGACCTCGGGCCGGGGCAGGTTGCGTTCGAGCACGAAACCCCTGCTGCAGGACTCGAGGGGCGACTCGGCTCGGGGGTCCGCGCGCGCGACGGCTTCCCGGGCGGCGACGACGCCGGGCCAACCGCGCATCAGGTCCGTGACCGCCAGGAGCCGGGCGCGCCCGGCCAGGATCGCCTCCTCATGCCGCGCGAGATACTCGCGTACGTCGCACCCTGCAGGCGCATCCGCCAGTGCGAGGCGGCGCAGCGCCTCGTCCACCGGTACCAGCGAGATGTGCAACGGCCGCCCGCGGCAGAGCTCGACAGCGGTGCGCTCCAGGGACGTGACCGGTACGTCGTCGATGACGGTGCGCTGTTCCTGCGGCAGCCGCGTGCCGTGCAGATGGATCGGCAGCAGCGCTGGCAGTCCCGGCGGCACCGCGAGCGCATCGAGCTCCGCGTCCGGTAGCCCTGGTACGTCGACACGCAGGGCCCGCGGCTCGGCGGCGGCCAGCCGGCGGGGGAGGTCGTACGCCATCGCTGCGGACTCCAACGAGGCCCACCCCGGACGCGGGAGGGTGAGGACGACCGCCCGTACCTGTAGGAGGTGGTACTCCCGCGGGTCGTCACCGGCTTGCTCGAGTGCGGACCGGGCGACGGCGACGCCAGGGCGTAGTCGTACGAGCTGCCCGGCGCCGAGACAGCTGCGTACGCCGCCGCGCGTTGCGAGGCCGGCAGCGACGACATCGCGCAGGCGGAACGGAGCGCTCGGGTAGGCGGCCGCGAGCCGCTCCAAGGTGGACGATGAACCGCGGGGTCGGGCCATGCCGAGCACGATGGCCCCGTCCGGTCGCCGAACTGGCCCGTCGTCCACAGTCTCCGACGACCGGTCCGCCCACCCATCCACGTCACTGCGCTGGTGGCGGATTACCACCGTGATCTGCCACCGTTCTCGACCACCAGGACAGTGACGTCGGCGGATTGAGGAGGATGGCCGGGTGACGACTCCGATGGACACCAATCTGCTCGGCGGGCCGGAGCCGACCCTGCTGCCGGACGAGCCGGAACCGCTGGCGGCGCGCGCCGGTGGCGCGTCGCTCTACGCGGCGCTGGCCACACACCCGACATCCAGCCTGCTGTGGGCCGCCCTCGCCGATGAGGCGTACGCGGCGGGGCGGCTCGTCGACTCGTACGCGTACGCCCGCGTCGGTTACCACCGCGGGCTCGACGCGTTGCGGCGGGCCGGTTGGCGGGGCCACGGCCCGATCCCCTGGGAGCACGAGCCGAACCGCGGGTTCCTGCGCGCCCTGTACGCGCTCGCGCGAGCCGCTGCGGCCATCGACGAGCAGGACGAGGCGACGCGCTGCACGCTGTTCCTGCGCGACAGCTCCCCGGAGGCCGCCGCGGCGCTCGAGAAGTCCTGACCGCCGGACGTCACTGCGTACGCGGCGATCTATCCCGCCCCCAAGGGGTCGGATTTCCGCCCCCGGGACAGTGACGCCGGTGAACAGGGGATGGCTCGCTAGACTCCCGTGGCACCTCCCCCGGTGCACCGACCGAGGAGCGAGCATGCCGGCGATCGCGCTGATCGGCGCCCAGTGGGGCGACGAGGGCAAGGGGAAGGCGACCGACCTGCTCGGGCGCCGCGTCGACTACGTGGTGAAGTTCAACGGCGGCAACAACGCCGGGCACACGGTCGTCATCGGGGACGAGAAGTACGCGCTGCACCTGCTCCCCTCCGGGATCCTCACGCCCGGGGTCACCCCCGTCATCGGCAACGGCGTGGTCATCGACCCGGCGGTGCTGTTCCAAGAGCTCGACGGGCTCGCCGAGCGCGGCGTCGACACCTCACGGCTCGTGGTGAGCGCCAATGCCCACCTGATCCCGTCGTACAACCGCACCTTCGACAAGGTGACCGAACGGTTCCTCGGCAAACGCAAGATCGGCACGACGGGGCGCGGCATCGGCCCGACGTACGCCGACAAGATGAGCCGGGTCGGCATCCGCGTACAGGACCTGTTCGACGAGAAGATCCTGCGCCAGAAGGTGGAAGGCGCGCTCGAACAGAAGAACCAGCTGTTCGTGAAGGTGTACAACCGCCGGGCCGCCACCGTCGACGAGGTGACCGACGAGCTGCTCGCGAGTGCCGAGCGGATGCGGCCGCTCGTCGCCGACACCTCGCTCGTGCTCGGGCAGGCGCTGGAGCGCGGCGAGGTCGTCCTGCTCGAGGGCGGGCAGGCGACGCTGCTCGATGTCGACCACGGGACGTACCCGTTCGTCACGTCCTCGAACGCCACCGCAGGTGGTGCGTGCACCGGTGCGGGCATCCCGCCGACGGCGATCAGCCGGGTCATCGCGATCGCGAAGGCCTACATCACGCGGGTCGGCGAAGGCCCGTTCCCCACCGAACTTTTCGACGCGGACGGGGAACGGCTGCGCCAGGTCGGTCACGAGTTCGGCACCACCACCGGTCGCCCCCGCCGGTGCGGCTGGTTCGACCTACCGATCACCCGGTACGCGCAACGCATCAACGGCGTCACCGACTTCGTGCTGACCAAGCTCGACGTGCTCACCGGCTGGGAGCGGGTGCCGGTCTGCGTCGCGTACGAGGTCGACGGTGAGCGGCACGACGAGCTGCCCATGACCCAGACCGAGTTCCACCACGCGGTGCCCGTCTACGAGTTCCTGCCCGGGTGGCGGGAGGACGTGTCGGGCGCGCGGACCCTCGCCGACCTGCCGCGGGGCGCGCGCGCATACGTCGACTACCTCCAGGAACGCGCCGGTGCCCCGATCTCCGCGATCGGAGTGGGCCCGGAACGCGAGCAGACGATCGTGGTCAACGACCTGCTGAGTTGATGCGGTGTCGTCCCGCCTCCAAGGGCGCACAGCCGCCTCGCCGTCGGGGTCCCTCGCCCAGGGGCTCGGAACCCCGGGCGCGGTGTTGTTCCGCCTCCAAGGGCGCACAGCCGCCTCGCCGGCGGGGTCCCTCGCCCAGGGGCTCGGAACCCCGGGCTCCGCG
>OFIS01000111.1_pt1 | contig 99892 bp, 84 predicted proteins | sample 1775071 | NCBI WGS metagenome assembly OFIS01 (sample SAMN08195774, study PRJEB24354) | sludge metagenome | isolation source: sludge from phenol fed wastewater aerobic bioreactor C | place: India: Nagpur | collected 2016-09-17 | reverse complement strand
GCAAGGAGGGGCCGGCACCGCAAGGTGCATCTGTTGGGCGCCTCGCGGCGCTCCATTCCCTCGGCATGTCGCCGGGGTGGAAAGGGAAGCCGGCGTGACCCGCGCCGTAAAGAACAGGGCCAGCGGAGCGTTGGCTGTTTGACAATTGAATCCGGAACAAAAGTCGTTCGGCCGAGCCTTCGCGACGTGCGGCCTGACATTCAGCGGCCCGTCATGGCCTTCGCAAACTCCGAAAAAATCGAGTGGTTATCGAGCAAGGCCATTCACCATGCGCGCCACGCAACCCGAACCACATGTTGCCCGCGGCATTGCCCTGCGCACACGGGGTAAGTGGTGAAACTGGTTCTCGCGTTTGAAATAGTGCTGCTCGCCGCAGCCTTCGTGGCGTTGCATCGCGCGTTCCGCGTGCGCGAAGTTCATGCGGCGGCGCTCGCCGGCGAGGCGCTGCATGTGACCGCACGGCGCGCCGTCCGCGACGCGCCGAAGCTGATCGCGCGCAACCGCGCGCCACGCGCCCTCAGGCCGCCTTGTTGACCTGCGTCTTCGCAAAACCGGCGGTCGAGGCGTAGCCGCGCACGATCGCCTTGCGGTCCTCATAGGACATGACGTCGTCGATATTGCCGAAACCGTCCGGCGCGCGGGCTTCGATGGCGTCGATGACGCCTTCCGGCCCGCCCTTGCGGTTCATGAGCACGATCTGCGTCGTCATCGGCAGGCGTTCCTGATCGTACTGCCACAGCGCATGCATGGCGTTGTCCGCCGAGACCAGTTTGTCGGCGAGGCAGCGCGCATCGAGGATCGCCTGCGAGGCGCCGTTCGAGCCGACCGGGTACATCGGGTGGGCGGCATCGCCGAGCAAGGTGACGCGGCCATGCGACCAGCGCGGCAGCGGCTCGCGGTCGCACAGCGGGTATTCCCAGAACTCGCCGCTGGCCTCGATCAGATGCGAAACGTCGAGGAAGGGCAGATTGAACTTCTGCACATAGGGCCGCAGGTCGTCCCAGCGGCCTTGCCGCGACCAGTCCTCCTTGCGCGGCGTGGTGCCGCCCGGCGCGACCTTGGCCATCACCGCCCAGTTGGTGAGGCGGCGGTCCGGCGCGGAGCCCTCGGCGATCGGGTACAGCACGAACTTCGCCTCCATGCCGCCGGCGATGATCATCGAGCGGCCGGTCATGAACTGCGGCCAGTCCACCGCGCCGCGCCACAGAATCGTGCCGTTCCAGATCGCGGGGCTCTCCTGCGGGAACAGCCTGGCGCGCACGAAGGAGTGGATGCCGTCGGCGCCGATCAGCACGTCGCCGCGCGCGGTCCGGATGTGGCTGCCCTGGCGGTCGAAGAAGTAGGCCGACACGCCGGACTCGTCCTGCATGAAATGGCCGAGGCGGTGGCCGACGTGAATCTTGCCTTCGCCGAGGCGGGCGCGGGCGGCCTGGTACAGCACGCCCTGCAGGCGGCCGCGATGAATCGAGAATTGCGGCACTTCGAAGCCGGCGTCGGTGCCGCGCAATTCGTGCCACACCGTCTGGCCGAAGCGGTTGGCGTAGAACAGCTCATACGTGCGGATCGCCACCGCATCGAGCCGCTCGAGCAGGCCGAGATCCTTCAGTTCCTTGATCGCGTGGGGCAGGGTGTTGATGCCGACGCCGAGTTCGCGGATGGTGTCGGACTGCTCGTAAATCTCGCAGTCGATGCCGCGGGCCTGGCACATCAGGGCCGTGGTCAGTCCGCCGACGCCGCCGCCGATAATGATCGCCTTCATCACGCACACTCTGCTGTTCGTGTACTTCCGGCTTTAATTCATTGCACCCAGAGGCTTATCCGGCAACCCGGACTTCGCAACAGGGTGAACCGGAGGGTTTTGCGGCCCGGCGGCAGGCTAGCCCGACCCACCCCTCGCCGAAATACTTTACATATAAAATATTTAGGTTGCATCTATCTGCGGACTTTCGCAGACTGCCGGAAACCAGCCACGGAGCGGACCGATGCGTGCGGCCATGCGTACCGTCATTCTGGGCGGCGGCCCGGGCGGTCTCTATCTCGCCATCTCGATGAAATTGCGCAACCCCGCGCACGAAGTCGTGGTGGTCGAGCGCAACAAGCCCGACGACACCTTCGGCTGGGGCGTGGTGCTGTCGGCGGATACGCTCGACAATCTCGACGTCAACGACGCCAAGAGCGCCCGGGCCATCCGCGACAGCTTCGTCTACTGGGACGACATCGCCGTGCACTATCGCGGCGCGGTGATGCGCTCGAGCGGCCACGGTTTCTCCGGCATCGGCCGCATGCGGCTGCTCAACATCCTGCAGGATCGCGCCCGCGAACTCGGCGTCGATATCCGCTTCGAGACCGAGGCGCAGCCGGTCGAGGCCTACAAGGATTACGACCTCATCGTCGGCTCCGACGGCGTGAATTCCCGCGTGCGCGAGGCCTATGCCGACGTGTTCAAGCCGAACATCGACGTGCGCGCCTGCAAATATATCTGGCTCGGCACGCACCAGAAGTTCGACGACGCCTTCACCTTCATTTTCGAAGAGACCGAGCACGGCTGGGTCTGGGTGCACGCCTACCAGTTCAATGCCGACACCGCGACGTTCATCGTCGAATGCTCGGAGGAGACGTGGCGGAAATCCGGCTTCGACAAAATGTCGACCGACGAGACCATCGCCGCCTGCGAGAAGATCTTCGCCAAGTATCTCAACGGCAATGCGCTGATGTCGAACGCGCGCCATCTGCGCGGCTCGGCCTGGCTCAACTTCAACCGCGTCTTGTGCGAGCGCTGGTCGACCGGCAATGTCGTGCTGCTTGGCGACGCCGCCGCGACCGCGCATTTCTCGATCGGCTCCGGCTCCAAGCTCGCGATGGAAAGCGCCATCGCGCTCGCCAACTACATCGACAGCGAGCCGGACATGGCTGCAGCCTTCGCGCGCTACGAGGACGAGCGCCGCACCGAAGTGCTGCGGCTGCAAAGCGCGGCGCGCAACTCGATCGAATGGTTCGAGGAGGTCGAGCGCTATCTGCATCTCGATCCGGTGCAGTTCAATTATTCGCTGCTCACCCGCTCGCAGCGCATCAGCCACGAGAACCTGCGCGCCCGCGACGGCCAATGGCTGGCCGGCGCCGAAAAGTGGTTCGAGCGGCAGGCGACCGGCGCCGAGCCGAAAGAAGCGCACCGGCCGATGTTCGTACCGCTCAAGGTGCGCGGCGTGGAGCTCAAGAATCGCGTCGTGGTGTCGCCGATGGCGCAGTATCGCGCGGTCGATGGCACGCCGACCGACTGGCATCTGGTGCATTACGCCGAGCGCGCCAAAGGCGGCGCCGGGCTTGTCTTCACCGAGATGACCTGCGTCTCGCCGGAGGGCCGCATCACGCCGGGTTGCACCGGCATGTATGCGCCGGAGCATGAAGCGGCCTGGAAGCGCATCGTCAATTTCGTGCATGTGGAATCGGACGCCAAGATCGCGCTGCAGCTCGGCCATGCCGGACCCAAGGCTTCGACCCAGCTCGGCTGGGAAGAGAGCGACGCGCCGCTCAAATCCGGCAACTGGCCGATCGTCTCCGCCTCAGCCGTGCCGTGGACGCCGCAGAACCAGACGCCGCGCGCGGTCACGCGCGCCGACATGGACCGGATCCGCGACGATTTCGTCCGCGCCGCGCAGATGGGCGATCGCGCCGGGTTCGACTGGCTCGAACTGCATTACGCCCACGGCTACCTGATGTCGGCCTTCATCACGCCGGTCACCAATACGCGCACCGACGAATATGGCGGCAGCCTCGAAAACCGGCTGCGCTTCCCGCTCGAGGTCTTCCATGCGGTGCGGAAGGTGTGGCCCGACCACAAGCCGATCTCGGTGCGTATCTCCGCCAACGACTGGGTCGGCGACAAGGGCATCACGCCGCAGGGCGCGGTCGAGATCGCGCGCATCCTGCACGAGGCGGGCGTCGACATGGTCGATGTGTCGGCCGGGCAGACCTCGCGCGAGGGCAAGCCGGTCTATGGCCGCATGTTCCAGACGCCGTTCTCCGATCGCATCCGCAACGAGGCCGGCGTCGCCACCCTGGCGGTCGGCAACATCTACGAGCCGGACCATGTCAACTCGATCCTGATGGCCGGCCGCGCCGATCTCGTGTGTCTTGCGCGCCCGCATCTGGCCGATCCCTATTGGACGCTGCACGCGGCGGCGGACGCCAATGAGCGCGGCGTCAGCTGGCCGAAGCCCTATTGGCCCGGCCGCGACCAGATGTATCGTCTCAAGTCGCGTCCCGACGTGATGACAGGGAAGGTGTGATGGCTTTGCTCGCCGGCAGGCTCCTTTCGGGCAAGCATGCGCTGGTGACGGGTGGCGGCTCCGGCATCGGCGCCGCCATCGCGCGCGCGCTCGCCGCCGAGGGCACGGCCTTGTCGCTGGTCGGCCGCCGGGCGGCGCCGCTCGAGGCGATGGCGAAGGAATTGCCGAAGGCGGTCGCGATCGTGGCCGACATCACCAGCGGTACCGAATGCGCGGCGATGGCCAAAGCGGCGCAAGCCGCGCATGGGCCGATCGACATCGTCATCGCCAATGCTGGCATGGCGGCGAGCGCGCCGGCGCACAAGATCGACGCCGCGCACTGGCAGCAGATGATCGGCGTCAATCTCACCGGCGCCTTCAACACCGTGCAGGCCGCGCTCGCCGACGTAACTCGGGTGCCGGGCGGCCGCATTGTTTTCGTCGCCTCGACCGCCGGGCTCAAGGGTTACCCCTATGTCGCGGCCTACGTCGCGGCCAAGCACGGCGTCGTAGGCCTGATGCGTGCGCTCAGCGTCGAACTGGCCGCCAGGGGCACGACGGTCAATGCCGTGTGCCCCGGCTTCACGGATACACCGCTGCTCGCCGGCGCGGTCGGCACCATCGTGTCGAAGACCGGGCGCGATGCCGATGCCTCGCGCGCCGAGCTGGCGAAGGACAATCCGCATGGCCGGCTCATCACGCCGGACGAAGTGGCGCAAACTGTGCTTTATCTGTGCGCGCCATCGTCCGGTTCGGTCAACGGTCAGGCCATCGCGGTCACGGGAGGTCCAGTATGACGAATGCGAGGCTGAAGGCGCCAGCGCGCCCGCTCAGCAAGCAACGCCTGCGACTGTGGCTGCGCCTGTTGCGCGCCACGCGGCTCATCGAATCGGAATTGCGCGAGCGGCTGCGCAAGGAGTTCGCGATCACGCTGCCGCAGTTCGACGTCATGGCAGCGCTGGCGCGCAAGGAAGACGGCATGACCATGACCGAGCTGTCGCGCATGCTGATGGTGTCGAACGGCAACGTCACCGGCATCATCGACCGGCTTGCCGCCGAGAAACTGGTTCTGCGGCAAGCGCCGGCCAACGACCGGCGCTCCTTCATCGTGCGCCTGACGCCCAAAGGCGCCGCGCAGTTCGCCGTCGTCGCCCGTGCGCATGAGGGATGGGTCGAGGAACTCCTCGCCAGCTTCGACGCGGCGCAGACGGAAAGCTTGATCGATATTTTCGGCGGCCTTTCGACGGGCCGTCACGGAGGAGCACAACAATGAGCATGAGCGATTACAAGCCGCAGCATTTCAACTGGCGCGTCGAGGGCAAGGTTGCGGTGATGTCGCTCAACCGTCCGGAGCGCAAGAATCCGATCACGTTCGAATCCTACGCCGAAATGCGCGACACCTTCCGCAAGCTCGCTTATGCCGACGATATCAAGGCGGTGGTGATCGCCTCGAACGGCGGAAACTTCTGCTCGGGCGGCGATGTGCACGACATCATCGGCCCGCTGCTCGACAAGGACATGAAGCAGCTGCTGGAGTTCACGCGCATGACCGGCGATCTGGTCAAGGCGATGAATGAGGCGCCGCAGCCGATCATTTCAGCCGTCGACGGCGTCTGCGTCGGCGCCGGCGCCATGATCGCGCTGTTCTCCGATATGCGCATCGGCACGGCGGCGGCGAAGACCGCCTTCCTGTTCACCCGCGTCGGTCTTGCCGGCTGCGACATGGGCGCCTGCGCCATGCTGCCGCGCGTCATCGGCCAGGGCCGCGCCGCCGAATTGCTCTACACCGGCCGCGTGATGGCGGCGGAGGAAGGCGAGCGCTGGGGTTTCTTCAACAGACTGACCGATGCCGCACAGCTCGAAGCCGACGCGATCAAGCTGGCGCAGCAACTCGCCGCCGGGCCGACCTTCGCGCACATGATGACCAAGACCATGCTGGCGCAGGAGTGGTCGATGTCGCTGCCGATGGCGATCGAGGCCGAGGCGCAGGCCCAGGCAATCTGCATGCAGACGCGCGACTTCCGCCGCGCCTACGACGCCTTCGTCGCCAAGGGCAAGCCGGTCTTCGCGGGGGATTGATGGCGATGCGCTGTCTCACAAAGTCCCAGTCATTCCGGGGCGCGGGCTTTAGCCCGCGAACCCGGAATCCAGCGTCGAACCGCAGGGCTGGATTCCGGGTCCGCGCGCTTTGCGTGCGTCCCGGAATGACGACTGAGGACCAGCTCGATGCCCGATAAATCCTTCCTCACCTGGCCGTTCTTCGCCGACATGCACCGCGACTACGCGGCGAAGATCGACGCCTGGGCGCAGGCCAACCTGCAGTCGGTCGATCATCACGACGTCGACGCTGCCTGCCGCAAGCTGGTGAAAGCGCTCGGGCAGGGTGGCTTCCTGATGCACACCGCGCCGGCGAGCGAAAGCGACAAGCTCGATGTGCGCACGCTGGCGCTGTCGCGCGAAACTCTGGCGCGGCATTCGGGCCTTGCCGATTTCGCCTTCGCCATGCAGGGCCTTGGCGCCGGGCCGATCTCGCTGTTCGGCACGTCCGGGCAGCGCGTCGCGTGGCTGCCGAAAACGCGCGCCGGCGAGGCGATCGCCGCCTTCGCGCTGTCGGAAGCGGCTTCCGGCTCCGATGTCGCCAACATCACGACCAGCGCGAAGCGCGACGGTGACACATGGGTCATCGACGGCGAGAAGACCTGGATTTCCAACGGCGGCATCGCCGACCTTTACGTCGTTTTCGCCCGCACCGGCGAAGCGCCCGGCGCCAAGGGCCTGTCAGCCTTCATCGTCGAAGGCTCCAATCCGGGGCTCTCGATCACGGAGCGACTCGAAGTCATCGCGCCGCATCCTTTGGCCCGCATCGGCTTCAAGAACTGTTGTGTGCCGGCCTCGGCTCTGATCGGCAAGCCGGGCGACGGCTTCAAGATCGCCATGGCAACGCTCGACGTTTTCCGCACCACGGTCGGCGCCGCGGCTTTGGGATTTGCCCGCCGCGCGCTCGATGAAACGGTGAGCCGCGCCGGCGCGCGACACCTGTTCGGCGCGCCGCTCGGCGAATTGCAGATGGTGCAGGGCCATATCGCCGACATGGCGCTCGATATCGATGCCGCGGCGCTGCTGGTCTATCGCGCCGCCTGGACCAAGGATATGGGCGCCGCGCGCGTGTCGCGCGAAGCCGCCATGGCCAAGCTTTACGCCACCGAATCCGCGCAGCGCGTCATCGACGCCGCCGTGCAGATCCATGGCGGCGACGGCGTGCGTTCCGGCCATCCGGTCGAAACGCTGTACCGCGAAATTCGTGCGCTGCGCATCTACGAAGGCGCGTCGGACGTGCAAAAGATCATCATCAGCCGGGCAACCACCTCGATGGCGGAGCGCTAAGAATGCCCCAGATCAAACTCGGCCCCACGGCGCATGTCGACACGTTTGCGCGCGACAATCTTCCGCCGTTTGATCTGTGGCCGGAGATCCTGCTCGATCGCCCGGAATTCCAATATCCGGAGTATCTCAACGCCGCCGTCGAATTGACCGACCGGATGGTCGAGCGCGGCCTCGGCGACAATATCGCGCTGATCGGCAATGGCCGCCGCCGCACCTACAAGGAACTCACCGACTGGTCGAACCGGCTCGCCCACGCGCTGGTCGAGAACTACGGCGTCAAGCCGGGCAACCGCGTGCTGATCCGCTCCGGCAACAATCCGGCGCTGGTCGCCGCGTGGCTCGCCGCGACCAAGGCCGGCGCGGTTGTCGTCAACACCATGCCGATGCTGCGCGCCGGCGAGCTCACCAAGATCGTCGACAAGGCCGAAGTCGCTCTCGCTTTGTGCGACAGCCGTATTGCCGATGAACTTATCGCCTGCGCCAAGACCAGCAAATTCCTCAAGCAGGTCGTGTCGTTCGACGGCACCCAGAACCACGATGCCGAGCTCGATCGCATTGCACTCGACAAGCCAGTCAAGTTCGACGCGGTGAAAACCGGCCGCGACGACGTTGCGCTGCTCGGCTTCACGTCGGGCACGACCGGCGAGCCGAAGGCGACCATGCACTTCCATCGCGATATACTGACGATCGCGGATGGCTATGCGCGCGAAGTTCTGAAAGTGACGCCGGAGGATGTGTTCGTCGGCTCTCCGCCGCTCGCCTTCACTTTCGGCCTCGGCGGTCTGGCCATCTTCCCGCTGCGCTTCGGCGCCGCCGCGACGCTGCTGGAAAACGCGACGCCGCCGAACATGATCCAGATCATCGAAACCTACAAGGCGACGATCTGCTTCACCGCGCCGACCGCCTATCGCGCCATGATGGCGGCGATGGACAAGGGCGCGGATTTGTCGTCGCTGCGCATTGCGGTGTCGGCGGGCGAGACCTTGCCGGGCCCGGTGTTCGAGCAGTGGACGTCGAAGACCGGCAAGCCGATCCTCGACGGCATCGGCTCGACCGAGATGCTCCATATCTTCATTACCAACCGCACGGGCGAAGCGCGTCCGGGGGCGACCGGAAAGCCTGTGACCGGCTACGTCGCCAGGGTTGTTGACGAGCAGATGAATGAGGTGCCGCGCGGCGAGATCGGTCGTCTGGCGGTGCGAGGGCCGACCGGCTGCCGTTATCTTGCCGACAAACGCCAGACCAGCTATGTGCGCGACGGCTGGAATATCACCGGCGACACTTTCGTGCAGGACGAGGATGGCTACTTCCATTTCGTCGCCCGCGCCGACGACATGATCGTCTCCGCCGGCTACAACATCGCCGGGCCGGAGGTCGAGGCGGCGCTGCTGTCGCACCCGGATGTCGCCGAGTGCGCCGTGATCGGCAAACGCGACGAGGAGCGCGGCGAGATCGTCGCCGCCTATGTCGTGCTCAAGGCGAATGTCGAGGCCGACGAGGTGTGCCGCAAGAAGTTGCAGGACCACGTCAAGGCGACCATCGCGCCTTTCAAGTATCCACGTGCGGTCAATTTCGTCGAGGCCTTGCCGAAGACGCAGACCGGCAAGATCCAACGTTTCAGATTGCGAGAGCAGGCATGAGCATCGACATTCTTCAACCGCAGGGCTGGGCGCCGGCGAAGGGCTATGCCAATGGCGTGGCGGCTGAAGGCCGGCAGGTCTTCATCGCCGGACAGATCGGCTGGAACGAAAAGTGCGAGCTCGTCAGCGACGACTTCATCGCGCAGGTGGAGCAGGCGCTGAAGAACATCGTCGCGGTGCTGAAGGAAGCGGGCGGCGGGCCCGAGCATCTCGTGCGCCTCACCTGGTACCTGACCGACAAGCGCGAATATTTGTCGCGGCCGAAGGAGCTTGGCGAGGCCTATCGCCGCGTCATCGGGAAGAATTTTCCGGCGATGTCCGCATTCGTGGTGATGGCGCTGATCGAGGATCGCGCCAAGGTCGAGATCGAGGCGACGGCGGTGATCCCGCCGCGCTGAGGTCACGCGCGGGTCAGCTCAGCCGTTGTATCGGAAGTTCAGGGTTCAGGACGCCGGCGAAACGATTTTCGGCCTCGCGGTCGCCGAGCAGCATGTCCCGATAGAGCTGTTCAAGCCGCAAATAGCGTTCGCGGCTCTCCTCGTCATAGGTCGCAGCGGCGAGGTGGGCACAGGTATCCGCCTGGCGTTGCAGACGTTTTGCGATCTTCATAGTCGATCCCTCCGACTATTCGGGTCTGGTGCATTGCAGCATCAATATCGGTGCATTGCAATAACTATTCACACCGCTGTCATGTTCCGAACTTGATTGTGCGCCGAGGCGGCTTTGCGCCGGCAATTTGAGCGCGGGCAGCTTGTCGAGCGGCCGGGCGCTCCTTCATCCACCGGCCTTTTTTCCCATCGGCCATTCGTTTACCCGTCGTCGAACGCGAATCAACGCAGCGTCTCGCGTCATGCGCGATTGACGGTATGCGGCGAAAGTCGTCTAATATTTCTGCAAATAATTTTCGCATTCCGAAAAAGGAAGCGGTGTTCAAAAAGGCAGGACATGCCGGGAGAGAAGCGCGTCAAAGCCGTACGGCAAGGCGTTGTCGGCCGTGGTGCGGGCAGCCATTTGGCAGCCGGCGCGCCGACGAGCGCCAGCGCGGCGATCGGACGGCCCGAGGCGGAAGAGGATTCCCGCAATCTCGTCAACTCCCTCGCCAAGGGATTGCGCGTTCTCGAAGCCTTCACCGCCGAGCGTCCCGAACTGACGCTCAGCGAAGTCGCGGGTCTCGCGAAGATCGATCCCGGCACGGCCTTCCGCATGCTCAACACGCTGGTGATGGCCGGTTACATCGCGCGCGTGCCGGACAGCAAGCGCTTTCGTCTTACCTTGAAGGTTACCGATCTCGGCTTCCACGCCATTGCCCGCGCCGATCTGCGCGAACTGGCGCGGCCGATCCTGCGTTCGCTGGTTGGCGAGGTGAACGAGGCGGCGTCGCTCGGCGTGCTCGACGGCGCCGACATTCTCTATGTCGAACGCGTCCGCGCCGGCCTGACGCGTATCGGCGTCGATATTCGCATCGGCACCACGATTCCCGCATTCTGGAGCACGATCGGCGAGGCGATGCTCGCCTTTCTGCCTCCGGCCGAACTCGAACGCGTGCTGGCCCTCAAGCCGCGCCCTGGCTCATTCCCGCACAAGCCGATGAAGCGCGACGAAATCGACGACAGTCTGCGCAACGTGCGCGAATGCGGCTATTCGCTGCGCGATTCCTATTTCGGCAGCGGTTTGCGCGTTCTCGCCATGCCGGTGCTCGATGTCGACAACTACCCGCTCGCCTCGGTCAGCGTGGCCGTTCCGCAAATCCAGATGTCGTCGAAAGAATTCCGCGAGCATGCGCTCGGCGCCGTGCAGCGCGCCGCCGCGGACATTGCCCGCGCCATTCAGGCGAGCGGCTCGGTCTCGGTTGCCGTGTGAGGAGAGTTCAGAGAACCGCGGGTTTTTTCCAACAACATGAGATGGCGCCAAAGCCATTCGGATGGAAACGAAACGTCAAGGTGGAAGGCTGGACAATGACTTTTGCTGTCGATGCACCGACTGCTGCCGGGATCGGCGCCGCGGCCGGTGCAAAAATGCAGACCGCGCGTTCACCGCTCATCGCGGTGAAGGATGTCGTCAAGATTTATCCGACGGTCGCCGGCGAGGCGGTCCTCGCGCTTGATCACGTCAACCTGAATGTCGGCGAAGGCGAGTTCGTCTGTCTCGTTGGCCCGTCGGGCTGCGGCAAGACGACGTTGCTGCGTCTGCTGGCCGGCCTCGATACCTCGGATCACGGCACATCGTCGCTCGCCGGCAAGGCGCTGAACGGCCCGTCGGAAGAGGTCGGGGTCGTGTTCCAGCAGGCCAATCTGTTGCCCTGGTTCACCGTGATGGAGAACGTTCTCCTGCCGCTCAGGGTCGGCGGCGCCAGGAAGACCGAGCAACTGATCGACCAGATCAAGGCGCTGCTCAAGGTCGCGGGTCTCGAGGGCTTCGAGAACAAGTACCCCTACGAATTGTCGGGCGGCATGCAGCAGCGCGCCGCCATCGTGCGCGCGCTGGCGCGCGACCCGCAACTTCTTCTCATGGACGAACCGTTCGGCGCCCTCGACGCGCTGACGCGGGAACGCATGAATGCCGAATTGCAGCGCATCTGGATGGCGAGCGGCAAGACCGTGGTGCTCATCACCCATTCGATCGACGAAGCGATCTTCCTCGGCGATCGCATCATCGTGATGTCGCCGCGGCCGGGCCGCATCGTCCGCGAGCTCAAGGTCGATCTGCCGCGCCCGCGCGTCGCCACCGAGATGCTGGGCAACGAGACCCACACCGCGCTCGCGCGCGAAATCCGCATGCTGCTGGAGTAATCGCCATGACCGACATTCGCACGGAATCGAATGCGATGGAGATGATCGCGATTTCGTCGGCGGCGGAAAAGAACCGCCGCCGCAACGTACGCTTTCGCAACATCGGAATCGGCTTCGCGGGCTTCCTGACGCTCATCCTGGTGTGGAAGCTGTCGGTGAACCTGCTGAACGTGCCGTCCTACATCCTGCCGGCGCCGGAGCAGGTGGTGGTCGCGTTGTGGAGCGGCATTGCCGTTCCGGTCAGCAGCCCGCTCGGCTGGTACCTGCCGTTGTGGAGCACCATGTCCAATGCGCTGGCCGGCTTTCTCATCGGCGCGCTGCTCGGCCTGTTCTTCGGCTCGCTGATGGCCGAATTCCGCGCGGTCGAGACCGCGCTGATGCCGTATGCCTTCGCGTTGCAGAGCCTGCCGAAGGTCGCCATTGCGCCGCTGATCGTCATCTGGTGCGGCTTCGGCGACGGCTCCAAGATCGCAATGGCCGCGTTGCTCGCCTTCTTTCCGATGATGGTGAACACCTTTGCCGGCATGCGCGCCGCCGAGGTCGAGCGCATCGAGCTGATGAAGGTGCTCTCGGCTTCGCGCCTCGAGACCTACCGTCTGGTCAAGCTGCCGTCGGCTGCGCCGTATATCTTCGCCGGCCTCGACATGGGCATTGTCTACGCGCTGCTCGGCACCATCGTCGCCGAATTCCTTGGCGCCCAGGAAGGCATGGGCGTCGCCATCACCAAGGCTCAGGCCGTTACCGACGTCGCCGGCGTTTTCGCGGCGCTCGTCGTGCTCGGCATCACAGGAATCCTGTTGCACCTCATCGTGCGCCGGGTCGAGCGGTCGCTCATTCACTGGGCGGATCGTGGAAAACGTTAAAAAAACAAGCACGGAGGAAACAATGACCACACGTCGTACAGTCGTCAAAGGCATCGGCGCGGTCGCGCTGGCCGGGGTTGCCGCGCCGTCCATCCTGCGCGCGCAGGAGTTGAAGAAGGTTTCGATGGGCTTCGGCATCAAGTCGATCAACCCTATCATCATCAACATCCTGATCGGCAGTGGCCTGGGCTACTACAAGGAAGAGGGCCTCGACTTCACCGCGCGCCCGCTCGGCGGCAATTCGAATGCGCAGATCGCGCTCGACAAGGGTGAGACGCAGTTCGCCGTCGGCACGCCAAGTTTCCAGATGCCGCTGTTCGCCAAGGGCGAGCTGCCGCCGATCGTGAACTACTACGAATACACCTATCCCTATAAGTGGGACGTGGCCGTGCTCGAGAGCTCGGGCCTCAAGTCCTACAACGAGCTCAAGGGCAAGAAGATCGGCGTCTCTGATCTGGCGACCACCGACTATCCGGTGACCCGCGCCGTGCTCAAGAACATCGGCATTGACCCAGACAAGGATGTTACCTGGGTCGCGGTCGGCGCCGGCGTCACCGCGGGCGTCGCCCTGCAGCGCGGCGTGATCGACGCGCTCGCCTATTTCGACACCGGCTTCGGTCAGATCGAAGCGGCCAGCATTCCGATTCGCATGCTGCCGCGTCCCAAGGACGTGCCGCTGATTGGCGGCCTGTTCATCTCGACGATGGCGAAAACGCTGCAGTCCGATCGCAAGACTTGCGTCGGCTTTGCCCGCGCGGTGGCGAAATCGTCGGAGTTCCTACTGGCCAATCCCGAGGCGGGCGCCCGCGTCTTCCTCAAGCTCTATCCGGAAACCGCGCCGCGCGGCGCTTCCGAGGCGGACGCCGTCAAGTCCGTGCTGTTCGCGGCGCAGCGCCGCATTCCGCTGTTCCGCCCGCCTTACGAGAACACCAAGATGGGCTTCATCCGCGAGGACGAGTTGCAGCGCGACGCGCAGTTCCTCGGCCTCGATATCAAGGATGTGAAGCCGCTGATGTCGAACGAGCTGATCGACGAGATCAACGATTTCGACCGCGCCAAGATCATCGAGCAGGCCAAGAACTACAAGGCCTGACAGGACGGCGATGCTTCGGACAGCCACAAAAACAACGCGCGGGGCCCGCTTTGCGGCGGAGTCCCGCGCGTTCACCGACCCGGGATCGGGACGGCAGGTGCGGCAAGTCACCGATCACGCCAGCATTCACCATCATCCGTTCTTCTTCGTGCCGGCCTATGACCGGACGGGCGCCAAGCTGTTCTTCGTGTCGCATCGCACCGGCCGGCCGCAGATCTATTACGAGGACCGCGTGGCGGGCGAGATCGTGCAGGTCACCGATCGGGGCGATCTGGCCGAATGGTCGATCTATCCGGCGCCGGACGGACGCGCCGTCTATTACGTTGCCGGCACGGGCGCGTGGCGGATCGACCTGACGGACTTCAGCGAGACGCAACTCGCCGATTTCGGCGCGGTCGAAATGCGCGAGAAGGGCATGGTCGGCGCCGCCATGGGCACCACCACGCTGTCGGCGAACGGCCGCTGGTGGGCCATCCCGGTGAAATCCGGCAAGGTGTCGCGTTTCGTGCTGATCGACACCAAGGCCGCCACCAGCCGCGTCATTCTCGAGCGCGACACCATCGGTCACCCGCAGTTCTGCCCGGACGACGACAACCTTATTCTCTATGCCGGCCCGCTGACCGACCGCGTCTGGACCGTGACGCGCGAGGGCGTCAACAAGCGCGTCTACGAGCGCGAAGACAAGATGCAGTGGGTGACCCACGAGGTCTGGCTGCCAGGCCGCAAGGCGATCGCCTTCATCGACTGGCCGCGTGGCATGCGCGTGATTGACCTTGCGACCGGCAAAGCCGAATGGCTCAACCGCTTCCCGGCCTGGCACGCCGCGCCGGACGCGACAGGGACACGCTTTGTCTGCGACACCAACTTTCCCGACAAGGGCCTGCACATCCTGCCGCTCGATGGCCTTGGCGGCGGCGAGCCTCAGTTTCTTTGCGCCAGCGAGGCGACGTCCGAGGGCGCGCACTGGGCCCATCCGTTCCCGTACAACGACGGCCCGGTCGCGGTGGAGGCGCGTCAGCACACCCATCCGCATCCGCGCTTTTCGCCGGACGGCACGCGCGTCGTCTTTACCTCCGACAAGACCGGTTTTGCTCAACTGTACGAAGTCGAGATCGAGGGAGGCGCGGCGTGAAAAGCGATGCGCTTCTCGAGAGCCAGCGCGTGCGCGCTGATATTCGCGCCGGCCGTTACACCGGTTCGAGCCGGGGCAAGGCGCACGGCTTCGTGCAGTGCAATCTGGCCATCATGCCGAAGGCCTATGCCTTCGACTTCATGCTGTATTGCCAGCGCAACCAGCACGCTTGTCCAGTGCTGGAAGTGCTCGAGGCCGGCGATCCGGTGCCGCGCAAGCTGGCGCCGACCGCGGACCTGCGCACCGATCTTGCCCGCTACACTGTCTTCGTCGACGGCGAGCGCCAGGACGATCGCACCGATATCTCCGACCTGTGGCGGGACGACCTGGTGTCGTTCCTGATCGGCTCCGGCATCACCTTCGACGATGCTTTCGAGCGTGCCGGCGTGCCCACGGACAAGGACCGCTGGGTGCTGCGCACCACGACGCCGACCGAGCCGGCCGGGCCGTTCAAGGGCGACCTGTTCGTCACCATGCGCTGGCTGACGCCGCAGCAGGCCATCGTCGCCACGCAGGTCTCGGCGCGTTTTCCGTTCAATCACGGCGCGCCGATCCATATCGGCGATCCCGCCGGCATCGGCGCGGACATCGACAATCCCGTTTTCGGCGGCCCGGTCGGCCGGGTGCCGAAAGACAAGACCGCGCTGTTCTGGGCTTGCGGCGTGACGCCGCAATCGGCGGCGGAGGCGGCGAAGCTGCCGCTCTTCATCGTGCATGCCGCCGCGCACAGTTTCATCACCGATCTTCGGGCGACAAGCCTGATGACACCATGAGGATCATGCCGTCATTCCGGACGCCGCCATTAGCGCGTTTACGCGCGTCTTCGACGCGCTATGGCGGCGATCCGGAATCCAGATCGAAACTGAAAAGCTGGATTCCGGGTTAAGCGAGCTGCGCTCGCGCCCCGGAATGACTGAAGGACGAACGAGGAGTAACGGAAAGTGGATGCGAAACTAGTTCAGGGACGTCTGCGCCTGTCCGCCGACGTCGGCGGCACCTTCACCGATGTGGCTGCCTTCGACGAGCCAACCGGCAAGCTGATGCTCGGCAAGACGCTGACCACACATCAGCGGCTGGTGACCGGCATCGAGACCGGCGTCGAGAAGGCCGGCGCCTCGTTTCCGCAGGCGCAGTTGTTCCTGCACGGCACCACGGTGGCGATCAACACCATCCTGGAACGCACCGGCGCGCCGTGTGCGCTGCTGACGACGCAGGGCTTCCGCGACATCTACGAGATCGGCCGCGTCAACCGGCCGGAGGCCTACAATCTGTTCTTCCAGAAGCACAAGCCGCTGATCGACCGCGACATGCGTTTCGACATCCGCGAGCGCTGCGACGCCCAGGGCCGCGTGCTCATCCCGCTCGACGAGCAACAGGTGCTCGATACCGTCGCCGAGGCGGTGAAGAAGGGCGTCAAGGCCATCGCCATCCTGTTCCTGCACTCCTACCGGAACCCGACGCACGAGAAGCGCGCCAAGGAGATCGTCGAGAAGGCGTTCCCCGACCTCTTCGTCACGGCGTCGCACGAGCTGTCGCAGGAGTATCGCGAATACGAGCGCACCTCGACGACGGCGGCGAACGCCTATGTCGGACCGCGCGTGCGCCGCTATCTCGGCGAGATGGATGAGCATCTCGCGGAAACCGGCTTCACCGGCAACTTCCTGGTGGTGCAGTCGACCGGCGGCCTGTTCGACATCGAGGAAGCGCAGCAATCCTGCATCCGGATGCTGGAGTCGGGGCCGGCCGCCGGCGTCATCGGCTCCAAGGTGCTGTGCGACCAGATCGGCCTGAAGAACGCCATCGCCTTCGACATGGGCGGCACCACCGCCAAGGCCGGTGTTATTTACCAGGGCGACGTGTTGATGACCGGTGGCCAGATCGTGGGTGGCTATGCCTCGGGTCTGCCATTGCAAATTCCCATGATCGACATTCAGGAAGTCGGCACCGGCGGCGGCTCGATCGCGCGGATCGAATCCGGCGCGCTGCGCGTCGGTCCGGAAAGCGCCGGCTCGTCGCCCGGTCCGGTGTGCTACGGCCTCGGCGGTACCGAGCCGACCGTGACGGATTGCAACCTCGCGCTCGGCCGCCTCGCGCCGGACCGCTTCCTCGGCGGCGAGATGAAGCTCGATCTCGACGGCGCGACAAAGGCGATCGAATCGAAGATTGGCAAGCCGCTCGATCTCGGCACGCTGGAGGCGGCCGATGGCATTCTGCGCGTTGCCGTCACCAAGATGGCGCATATGGTGCGCTGGGTCACGACGGAGCGCGGCCTCGATGCCGCCGACTTCGCCATGATCGCCTATGGCGGCGCCGGGCCGCTGCACGCTACGATGATCGCGCGCGAGCTGCGTATCGGAGAACTCATCATTCCGTTCGCGCCGGGGCACTTTTCGGCCTACGGCATGCTGTTCGCCGATCTGCGACGCGACCTGGTAAACACCTGGTTCAAGCCGTTTGCCGACGTGTCATTTGACGAGATGGAAGCGCTCTATCAGGCGATGGAGAAGGCCGGCGCCGAGGACCTGGCGCGCAGCCGCGATATGACGGTGGATACGGTTTCGCTGCGCGGCGCCGACATGCGCTATGTCGGTCAGGAGCACGCCGTCACGGTCGATATTCCGATGGAGCTGTTCCGGAACAAGGACCGCGACGGCATCAAAAAGATGTTCGATGCCGTGCATGAAACCCGCTACGGCTACCATAACCCCGATGAAAAGGCCGAGATCGTGTCGCTCCGCTCCGCGACCGTCGGCACGATGAAGAAGCCGGACCGTGAGAAGCTGCCCGGCGGCGGTGCTTCGGCCGAAGCCGCCTTCCGCGGCAGCCGGAAGGTCTATTTCTCCGGTGTCGGCAGCGTCGATACGCCGACCTACGATCGCACCAGGCTCGCGGCCGGCAACCGCATCAACGGTCCGGCGCTGATCGAAGAGCATGCCTCGACCACCGTGGTGTTCCCGCAGGACAAGGTTGAAGTCGACGCCTTCGGCAATCTGCATATCGAAATCGGAAGGGCCTGATCATGGACGCCATCAACAAGCAGGGCTCGTCCCGGACCGCGATCGATCCGGTCGTCACCGAAATCGTGCGCAACGGTCTCATCGCCGCGACGGAGGAGATGAAGACCAATCTGATGCGCACAGCCTACAACATGATCATATACGAGGCGCTCGACTTCACGGTCGGCCTGTTCGATGCCGAGGGCAATACGGTGTCGATCGGCCTCGGCCTGCCGATGTTCATCCGCGGCATGAGCGAGACGGTGAAGGCCAAGATCGCGCATTTCAAGGGCGATATCGATCCGGGCGACATCCTGCTCACCAACGACGCCTACATCACCGGCTCGCATCTCAACCACATGACCTTCACGGTGCCGATCTTCCACGACGGCGACCTGGTGGGCTTCTCCTGCTGCATGGCGCACTGGCCGGATGTCGGTGGCACGCTGTCGGGCTCGACGACGGATATCTATTCCGAAGGCCTGCAGATGCCGATCGTCAAGATCTACCGCAAGGGCGTGATCAACGAAGAGCTTGTCTCGATCATCAAGACCAATGTGCGTCTGGCCGACCGCGCCATGGGCGATTTCCGCGCGCAGATCGCCGCGGTGAAGACCGGCGAGAAGCGCTTCCTCGAGATGCTGCGCAAGTACGGCCGCGATGACGTACTCGGCGCCATCGACGCCATCATGGACCAGAGCGAGCGTATCGCGCGCGAGCGCGTCGCGGCCATGCCGGATGGTGTTTACGAGGCCGAATCGTTCATGGACGACGACGGCGTCTCAGTCGGCGTGCGGGTGCCGATCCGCGTCAAGGTCGAGATCAGGGGCGACCGCATGTCGGTCGATCTGTCGGAGGTGTCGAAGCAGGTCGGCGGCTTCTACAACTCGGGCGCCACGGCGGGCATGTCGTGCTGCCAGGTGGCGTTCAAGTGCCTGACGTCGGCGCTCGACATGCCGATCAACGAAGGTCAGTTCCGCGCCCTCGACATCATCCTGCCGGCGGGCAGCGTCGTTTCGGCGGTGAAACCGGCCGCGATGCGCATGTGGATGACCTATCCCATGACCGTCGTCGACACGATCTTCAAGGCGGTGGCGCCGGCGATGCCGGAGCAGGTTGCCGCCGGCCATCACGCCGATCTCGTGGTCGGCCGCGTCAATGGCCGCAAGGCGTCGGATAATTCGTTCTACATCTATCTCGGCGGCTTGATTGGCGGCGGCTGGGGCGCGAAGTACAACAGCGATGGCATGAATGCCACCATCGCCATGAATGACGGCGACACCCACAATGGCCCGTCGGAGCAGGTGGAGGCCAAGTATCCGCTGCTGGTCGAGCGTTACTGCCTGCGGCCGGATTCCGGCGGCGCCGGAAAATTCCGCGGCGGTCTCGGCACCGAACAGGTCATGCAGGCCATCAACCAGATCAACTTCTCGTCGCAGATGGACCGCGTCGTCTGCAAGCCCTGGGGTGTGTTCGGCGGTCTGTCCGGCTTCGGCAATTCGGTCGCCATTCATCGCGGCGGCGCGACGGAGGAAACGCTGTTCCCGAACGGCAAGGCGATCAACCAGGTGCTGAAGTCGGGCGATGCCTACATCCTGCGCTCGGGCGGCGGCGGCGGCTACGGCTCGCCGCTGGAACGCGATATCGAGGGCCTGGAGCGCGACGTGCGTTGTGGCTACATCTCGCCCGAGCAGGCGGAGACGAGCTACGGCGTGGTGTTCAAAGCGGACGGCTCGATCGACATCAAGGCCACCGACAAGCGGCGCGCTGAAATGAAGAAAGCGGGCCTGCCGATCGACGAGCCGATTGCGCCGACACCGGTGTTCAAGACGAATACGGTCTACGAACAGCCGCAGCGCAATGAGATTCCGGAAAAGCTGACAGAAGAAGAACGCATGGTGTTTGCGATGAACTGTCGGTGTTGCTCGTGAGGCGGTGACGTTTTCGCGTGCCCGCCCCGGCGTCATGCCCTAAGAGAAGGCCGTCATGATCGGCGGCCTTCTTGCGCTCCTCTCTGCGGTCACCTTTGCCTTCGCAAACGCGACGGCGCGGCGTGGCGTGCTCACGGGCTCCGTGTTGCAGGCGGTGGCCATCAGCTGCTTTCTTGCGCTGCCGCTGTTTCTCGTTGCGCTGGCGCCTTTCGGCATTGGCGAGACGCTGCGGGCCTTTGACAGCCGGTCGGTGTTGCTGCTGGCCATGGCCGGCGTCATTCACTTCGCCGCAGCGCGCTACGCCAACTACCGCGCGGTCAAGGCGATGGGCGCCAACCTCGTCGGACCTGTTCAGAACTATAGTCTTGTCATAACCCTCGTTTTGGCGGTGCTGTGGCTCGGCGAAGCCGTTACGGTGCTGCGGATCGTCGGTGTCATCATGATCGTGGTGGGGCCGTTGATGGCGCGCCGCGCCGCCCGGGGAGCGGCGGCGCAATCGGCCCCTGAAGCTGCGGTGCCTGCGTTCACGCCCAATTACCGCGAAGGCTATTTTTACGCGAGCCTTTGCGCCTTGGGTTATGGCATCAGCCCGATTCTCATCGGCATGGCGCTGCCGGCCAAGACCTTGGCCAACGGTGTCGCCGCGGGGTTCATCTCGCATCTCGCCGCGACCGCTGTCGTGGTGCTCGCCATGTTGATGCCGTCGCAATGGCCCGGATTGAGGTTCATGGACTGGCGGGCGACCCGGTGGTTCGTCGTCTCCGGCGTCTCGGTCAGCCTGTCGCAGATGTTCCGGTATATGGCCTTCGCGCTGGCGCCGATCGCGGTGGCGACGGCGATTCTGCAATTGCACCTCGTTTTCCGCGTTCATCTTTCGGCCGTGCTCAATCGCGACCACGAAATATTCGGTGGCGGGCTGGTGGTCGGCACCCTGGTTTCCCTGGCCGGTGCTGTCGTGTTGACCGTGGACGCTGTCACGGTCATTCAGGCTCTGTCGCTGTCGGGAGGATTGGCCGATATCCTCGGCTGGAGCTGGCGTTTTCGCTGAGTTGAGCCGGCGCTAGGACTTCCCCGCTCCTTGCGCTACACAAGGTGGCCGCTACCGCGGCCGAGGGAAACGATGGAAGGCTCGACACCGAAAAGCCGGGCTGCCTTGCGCGCGAGCGGCGTGACGCGCGATCCCGAGCGCACGCGCGCTGCCATCCTCCGCGCCGCCACCGAGGAGATAACCGCCAAGGGCCTGACGGGTGCCCGGGTCGATGCCATTGCGGAACGCGCCGGCGTCAACAAGCGCATGCTTTACCACTACTTCGGCGACAAGCAGGGGCTGTATGTCGCCGTGCTCGAGGAGACCTATTCGGCGATCCGCCACGCTGAAATCGGGCTGAATCTGACGGAGCTCGACCCGGCCGCCGGCATGCGGAAACTGGTGCTGTTCACGTGGCAGTACTTCATCGACCATCCCGAGTTTCTCAGCCTGCTCGCCACCGAGAATATGAACCGGGCGGCCTACCTGAAAAAGTCGCAGAGCATCCGCCCCTTGCATCAGCCGCTGACCGGCATGATCGACGTGCTGCTGCAGCGCGGCGTGAAACAGGGACTATTCCGCAAGGGTGTCGACCCGGTCGAACTGTACATCTCGATCGCCGGCCTCGGCTTTTTCTACATGCAGAACCGGCACACTTTGTCGGTGATTTTCGGCGAGGACCTGAGCGCCCCCAAGCGGCTCGACAAGCGCGGCGAGCACATCGTCGAGGTCGTCCTCGCCTACCTGAAACCCTCTGAAAACAAATAGTTTTTCGAGGCTCTTGACGGCGGGCCCGCCTCGGCTCAATAGTAACCGTCTAGTTACTTAGCGGGCGCGCCCGGCGTTCGCTGCAACAAAAAAAGTGGAGGAACGCGCGTGGCGACCCGCAGGCTCGGCATTGTGATGAACGGCGTCACCGGACGCATGGGACTGAACCAGCATCTGGTTCGCTCGATCGTGGCCATCCGTCAGCAGGGTGGCGTCGTGCTGCCGAACGGCGACAAGGTGATGCCCGATCCGATCCTGGTCGGCCGCAACGCCGAGAAGGTCGCCGCGCTGGCCAAGCAATACGGCATCGAGCGCCACACCACCGATCTCGACAAGGCCGTGAACGACAAGAACGACGAAGTGTTCTTCGACGCGGCCACCACGCAGATGCGCGCCGATCTGCTGATGCAGGCGATCGCCGCCGGCAAACACGTCTATTGCGAAAAGCCGATCGCCGACACGATGGAAAAGGCGATTGCCGCCGCCAAGGCCGCCAAGGCCAAAGGCATCAAGAACGGCGTGGTGCAGGACAAGCTGTTCCTGCCCGGCCTGCGCAAGATCAAGCTGCTGAACGATGCCGGCTTCTTCGGGAAGATCCTCTCGGTCCGCGGCGAATTCGGCTACTGGGTATTCGAAGGCGACTGGGGCCAGCCGGCACAGCGCCCGAGCTGGAACTACAAGCTGAACGAAGGCGGCGGCATCATCCTCGATATGCTTTGCCACTGGCGCTACGTGCTCGACAACCTGTTCGGCAATGTCGAGGCGGTGAGCTGCCTTGGCGCGACGCATATCCCGACTCGGGTCGATGAAAACGGCAAAACCTACAAGGCCGATGCCGACGACGCGGCCTACGCCACGTTCCAGCTCGCCGGCGGCGTCATCGCCCACATGAACTCATCGTGGTGCGTGCGCGTGCAGCGCGACGATCTCGTCACCTTCCAGGTCGACGGAACGCATGGCTCGGCCGTCGCCGGCCTCACCAAATGCGTGACCCAGTCTCGCGTCAACACGCCGCGCCCGGTCTGGAATCCGGACGTGCCGCAGACCATGAAGTTCGCCTCGCAGTGGGAAGAGGTGCCGGACAACATGGTCTATGACAACGGCTTCAAGATTCAGTGGGAAGATTTCATTCGCCACGTCGTCGCCGATACGCCGTGGAAGCACGACCTGGTCGAAGGCATCAAGGGCGTGCAGCTCGCCGAACTGGGCCTCAAGAGCTGGAAGGAGCGTCGCTGGCTCGACGTTCCCGAAATCAAGATCTGAGGGACGACAGGAGCAGCCGCATGGCGACCATTTCGCTGCCCAACGCCGATCGCAAGTTTTCGGACTACACCACCGGCGAACCGATCCGGTTTCCGTCGAAAGAAGAGACCGCGAAGTTCAACCGCGTCGCCTACGCGGCGGCGCATGTCGTTGCCGACCCGCTGGCCGACAACGACCCGTGGCTCGACGTCAACATCGACTGGGACAAGACGATGGCGTTCCGCCATTACCTGTGGGACCTCGGCCTCGGCGTCGCCGAAGCCATGGACACCGCGCAGCGCGGCGGCGGACTCGACTGGAACGGCGCCAAGCAGCTGATTAAGCATGCGCAGGACGAAGCCAAAACGCGTCCCGGCGCCAAGATCGGGTTCGGCTGCGGCACCGACCACCTCGAGGCCAATGACCGCGTCACGCTCGACGACATCATCCGCGCCTATGAGGAGCAGATCGAGTTCATCGAAGCCGAAGGCGGCCAGATCATCCTCATGGCGTCGCGCGCGCTCGCCCGCGCCGCCAAGTCGCCGGCCGACTACGGAAAGGTCTATGGCCGCATCCTGCGTCAGGTGAAGCAGCCCGTGATCATCCATTGGCTCGGCGAGATGTTCGATCCGGCGCTGGCGGGTTATTGGGGCTCAGCCGATCACATGGCGGCGATGGAAACGTGCCTTGCCATCATGGCCGACAACGCCGAGAAGATCGACGGCATCAAGATCTCGCTCCTGTCCAAGGAGAAGGAGATCGCCATGCGTCGCCGGCTGCCTCAGGGCGTGCGCATGTATACCGGCGACGACTTCAACTACGCCGAACTGATCGCCGGCGACGAGCAGGGCCATTCCGACGCGCTGCTCGGCATCTTCGATGCCATCGCGCCGGCCGCCTCGGCCGGCCTAGCCAGACTCGCCAACAACGATCTGCAAGGCTTCCATGGCATCCTGGAGCCGACGGTGCCTCTCTCGCGGCATATCTTCAAGGCGCCGACCCGGTTCTACAAAACCGGCGTCGTGTTCCTGGCCTGGCTCAACGGCCTGCAGGATCATTTCTCGATGATCGGCGGCCAGCAGAGCGCGCGCTCGGTGCTGCATTTCGCCGAACTGTTCCGGCTCGCCGACAAGGCCCGCGTGCTGCACGACCCGGACCTCGCCGCATCGCGCATGGGCAAGTTTCTCGCCGTGCAGGGGATGGCGTAAGCTGTCATTCCGGGGCGCGCTGAAAGCGCGAACCCGGAATTCGGCCATCAAACTCAGTGCCAATTGTCTGGATTCCGGGTCCGCCGTTTCACGGCGTCCCGGAATGACGGCAACCTAGGCCCCGTCCGTCTGCGCGTTGAAGTGCTTGCGGATGACCTTGGTCATCTCGACGAAGCGCTGGTCGGACAGGATATCGAGGGTGCGCGGCTTCGGCAGATCGATGTCATAGACTGCGGCGATCGTGCCGGGGCGTTCGCTCATCACCAGCACGCGGTCGGCGAGGAACACCGCCTCGGGAATCGAGTGGGTGATCAACAGCACCGTTTTCTTGGTTTCGCGCTGGATGCGCTGCAGCTCGACATTCATGCGCTCGCGCGTCATCGCGTCGAGCGCGCCGAACGGCTCGTCCATGAGCACGATCCTGGGATCGTGCACCAGCGCGCGGCAGATCGAGGCGCGCTGCTGCATGCCGCCGGACAACTGCCACGGATACTTCTTCTCGAAGCCTTCGAGACCGACCATCTTGAGCAGCGCCATGGCGCGCTGCCGGTATTCCGCCTCGGGCAGGCGCTTGACCTCGACCGGCATCATGACGTTGCGCAGCACGTTGCGCCACGGCAACAGCATGGCCGACTGGAAGACGATACCGACGCCGCTGTGCGGCTTGGTAATGATCTTGTCGCCGACGCGGATTTCGCCGGCGGTCGGCGGCATCAGGCCGGCGACCATCTTGAGCAGCGTGGTCTTGCCGCAGCCGGACGGCCCGACGATTACGACGAATTCGCCGTCGAAGATGTCGAAATCGATCGGCCGCAGCGACGGCACGTCGCCGTCCTGCGTCTTGTAGGTCTTCGAGACGCCCTTGATCTCGATGCTGACGGGCCGCGCCGCCTCCATGGAGGCGGCGCGGTGTTCGCGTTTCAGGGGGGTGACGTTGCTCACGTGACCTTCTGTGTTCTTAGTTGGTGGCTGCGGGCAGATAGGCGTCGGTGTAGTAGGTCTTGTAGTCGGTCTTGGCCTTGGCATCGAGGCCGCCGTACTCGACCATCACGTCCACCGTATCCTTCATGTTGTCGTCGGAAACGCGCAGCGGCTGCTTCGACTTGCCGGCCGGATCCTTGTAGAGCGGGATCGTCAGTTCGAAGCCCTGCGTGAGCGTCGCGATCTGGCCGCCCTTCGGGTTGGCGTTGAGGATGGCCTGCGCCGCGCCCTTCGGATCCTTCGACGCTTCGGTGATCGACTTCACCGAGGCGGCGAGGAAGCGCTTCACCAGATCCTGGTTCGCTTTGAGATATTCGGTATTGGTGATGATGCCCGACGACACCAGATTGATGCCGTAGTCGGAGAACTTGATCGGAGTCACGTCCTTGCCGGTGGCATCCTTGATCTTCATCGACTGATCCATGACATAGCCGAGCAGGAGATCCGCCTGGCCGTTGATCACGGCGTTGAGCTTGGTGGTCGCGTCACCCGACACGGTTTTGAAGTCGGTCTCTTTCAGACCGGTCTTCTTGAGGAACAGCGGCCAGATCTGCGACATCGAATCGCCCGGCGTCGTGGCGACCGTCTTGCCCTTGATATCTTCGGCCTTCTTGATGTTCTTGTCGGTGAAGCCCATCGCCGACATCGGGTTGGTCTGCAGCGCGACGCCGACCGCAACGACCGGAGCGCCCTTGACCGCCGCGCGCATCATGGTCGGGACGTCGACATAACCGAACTCGACGGTCTTGGCGGCGACGACTTGCGTCACCGTGCCGGAACCGCGGCCTTCCTGGATCTCGAGGTCGATGCCCTGATCCTTGAAGTAACCTTTTTCCTTGCCGTAGTAGAACGGCGCGTGCTCGCCGTAGACGTACCAGTTCAGCATCAGGGTCACCTTGTCGGCCGCAAAGGCCGGGCCGGCGAGCATGACCGCTGTCAGCGCAATCATCGTTTTCTTCAGCATGCTTCTCTCCCTCGGGTTTTATTTATTGTCAGGCCGCAAGAACTAGATCCTGGCGCTGGCTGGCATGCCAGGGGATGCACACGCGCTCGATCAGATCGAGGATCCAGAACAGGATCACGCCGATCAGCGACAGCAGCACCAGCGCCGCGAACATCGTCGGCAGTTCGAAATTGCCGATCGATCGCTGCAACACGAAGCCCAGCCCCGAATTGGAGCCGACGAATTCGCCGACCACCGCGCCGACGACGGCCAGCGTGATCGACACTTTCAGCCCCGAGAAAATCGCGGGCAGGGCATGAGGCAACCTTACCATGCGGAAAGTCTGAAAGCGGCTGGCTTCCATGGCGCGCGCGAGATCGACCATGTCGGGCTCGACCGATTTGAAGCCCTGGACTGCCGAAACCACGACGGGGAAAAAGCCGAGCAGGAATGCGGACAGCACCTTCGGCAGCATGCCGAAGCCGAACCAGACGACAAACAGCGGCGCGATCGCGATTTTCGGAATCGACTGCGAAAACACCAGCAGCGGATAGACGTAGCTTTCGATGGTGCGGGAACCGACGATCAGCATCGCCATCGGGATGCCGAACAGGGCCGACAGGACGAAACCCTGGACCGTGGCGATCGTCGTCGGCACGGAATTGGCCAGCAGGCTGGGCCAGTCGCTCCACAGCGTGTGGATGACATCGGCCGGTTTGGGCACCTGATAGGCGGGAATATTGAAAAGGCGGATCGACAGATCCCAGAGGACGGTCAAAAACACCAAGAAAATCAGCGGCCTAAGCCAGCTAGCCTGGAGCAGGCGGATAATTCCCGAACTCGATCCGGACATTTGCTTCCTCCAGGCCGGCGTCTTGCAGCGCGCCTATGCCAGATGTAACCATTTAGTTATTTAAGGAGGTGCGCGCGCCCGGGTCAAGTCTCGGGACGTGGGCCAATAGGCGCCAACGGTGCCGGAGGAAACAAATGAGGCAGGCGGCGCCGAGAATCGGCCTTTGCAATGAGGTCCTGGGAAACCGGACCTTTGCAGAGCAATGCGATATCGCCGCGCGCCTCGGTTACGATGGTCTGGAGGTAGCGCCCTTCACCCTTGCTGCCGAGCCGCATCGTCTGCCCGTAGCCGACCGCCGTGTGCTGCGCCAAACTGCCGCGGACGCCGGCATCGCCGTCACAGGGCTGCACTGGCTCCTGCAGACACCGGCCGGCCTCTCGATCACCTCCCGCGACCGCGCGCAGCGCGAGCGGACCAAGGATTTCATGCGCGATCTGTGCAACCTCTGCGCAGATCTCGGCGGCAAGGCGCTTGTGCATGGCTCCGCGGCCAACCGGTTGCTCGAACCGGGCTTCGAGAACGAGAACCGCCGCCACGCCGTCGAATGCTTTGCCGCGGCTGCGGACGCCGCGGCCGCCGCCGGCGTCGTCTACTGCATCGAGCCGCTCGGTAAACAGACCAACCACATCAATACCGTCGAGGAAGCCGCCGCGATTGTTAGCGAGGTCGGCAATCCGGCGTTACGCACCATGATCGATTGCGCGTCCGCATCGCAGACCGAGTCGGCATCGATTGCCGGTGTCCTTCGGCGCTGGCTGCCAACCGGCATGATCGGGCATGTCCATTTCAACGATCCGAACAGGCGCGGGCCGGGGCAGGGCGAACTGGCCTTCGCGCCCATCGTTGCGGCGCTGCGCGAGCAGAACTACGCCGCCGATATCGGCATCGAACCTTTCGTCTACGAACCTGACGGCCCGACTTGCGCCGCCCGCTCCATCGGATATGTGCGCGGTCTACTGGAGACATCCTTGCAATGACGCCGGACGCCATCCGCCTGAGACTGATCGACGTGCGCGCCTATGAGCGCCCCGTGACCTTGCGACTGCCGTTCCGCTTCGGCGTCGTCACCTTGCGCGAGGCGCCGCAACTGTTCGTGCGCGCGCGCGTCCGCACGGCGGAAGGCCGGGAAGGAGAAGGCATCGCCGCCGAGCTCCTGGTGCCGAAGTGGTTCGACAAATCCCCAGGCCTGTCGAATGACGACAATTTCGATCAGTTGCGCCGCTCGCTGGCCAGTGCGCAGCGCCATGCCATCGCCGTCGGCGATGACACCGCCTTCGGCATCACCGCGGCCGCCAATGCCGGCCATCGCGCGCTCTGCGCCAAGGCGGGGCTGAACGGATTGGTGGCGTCTTTCGGTCAGGCCTTGATCGAGCGCGCCATCATCGACGCGCTCGGCCGGCTTGAGGGCGTGCCTGTCGGTGAACTCGTGCGTGCCAATCGTCTCGGGATTACCTCGGCCCTGACGCCGGATCTCGACGGCTTCGCTCTCGACAGGTTTCTGGCGACCCGCAAGGTGGCTGCGAGCATCGCCGCGCGCCATACCGTCGGCCTTGTCGATGCCATTACGCGCGCGGAGACAGTGGGCAAGCGGCTCGACGACGGCTTGCCGGAGAGCCTTGAGGAAGTCATCGCCGCCTACGGCCATCGCTATTTCAAGCTCAAGGTCGGCGGCGAGATAGAAGAGGACATCGAGCGGCTGGCAGCCATTGCCGCCGTGCTCGACCGCGACGCCGGAGCCTACAAGGCGACACTCGACGGCAACGAGCAATACGAGAACGTCGATGCCGTCATGACGTTGTGGCGGCGCATGGGCGAGGACGCCCGCCTCGGGAAGCTCAAGGCCTCGCTGCTGCTGATCGAGCAGCCGATCACCCGTGCCGAGGCGCTCAGCAAGCCGGTGCACCCGCTGGCCAGGGATATCGCCGTCGAGATCGACGAATCCGACAGCGACTTCGACGTGTTCCCGCGCGCCCGCGCGCTCGGCTACACCGGTATCTCGTCGAAGTCCTGCAAGGGCTTTTACCGCGCGCTGCTCAACAGCGCCCGCGTCGCGCATTACGGCGCCGACGGCGGGCATTACGTGATGTCGGCGGAAGATCTCACCACGCAGGGCGGCGTCGCCGTTCAACAGGATTTGACGCTGGCTTCGCTGGTCGGTGCCACGCATGTCGAACGCAATGGCCACCATTATGTCGACGGCATGGCCGGCGCGCCGCAAGCGGAGCAGGACGCATTCCTTGCCGCGCATGGCGATCTTTATGCCCGCGCCGCCAATGGTCGCGTGCGGCTGTCGATCAAGGATGGGGATATCGCGTTGGGCTCGATCGCCCGCGCGCATGGTCTGGGAACGGCCTTGCAGCCGGACTGGTCGGCGATGCGGCCGAGCGCCGCGCTCGCCGGCGCATAAATCAAAATTCAAGGGAAGAAACGATGAAGACCGAAGGCCTTTCGATCAATCTCGCCACTGTGCGCCAGCAATGGAAACTGCCCGAAGCGGTGGCAGCCTGCGCCAAGCTCGGCATTCCCTATGTCGATCCGTGGCGCGACCAGGTCGCGGCCGTCGGCCTCGACACCGCCGCCAAGGCGATCAGGGACAACGGCCTCAAGGTTTCCGGCTACTGCCGCGGTGGCATGTTTCCCGCGGCGGATGCCGCCGGACGTCAGGCGGCGATCGACGACAACAAGCGCGCGCTCGATGAGGCGGCCGCGCTGGGCGCCGAATGTCTGGTGCTGGTGGTCGGCGGACTGCCGGCCGGGACGCGCGATATCGGCGCGGCGCGGCAGATGGTGCAGGACGGCCTCGCCGCGATCCTGCCGCATGCGCGCGCGGTCGGCGTGCCGCTGGCCATCGAGCCCTTGCACCCCATGTATGCCGGCGACCGCGCCTGCGTGAACACGCTCAAGCAGGCGCTCGATATGGCCGGGCAACTGGGCGACGACGTCGGCGTTGCCATCGACGTCTATCACGTCTGGTGGGATCCGGAGATCGAGACGCAGATCGCCCGCGCCGGCCGGGAGAAGCGCATTCTTGGCTACCACATTTGCGACTGGCTGGTGCCGACCAAGGACCTGCTGCTCGACCGCGGCATGCCCGGCGACGGCGTCATCGACCTGCCGCGGTTCCGCAAGTTGATCGAGGCCGCCGGCTACCAGGGCCCGACCGAGATCGAGATCTTCTCGGCCCAGGACTGGTGGACGAGGCCCGGCGAGGAAGTGCTGAAGACCTGTATCGAGCGCTACAGCGCCACGTTCGCCTGAGGCTGGCGGCCCGCGATAAAAAAAGCGGCGGCGAGCGCTGCTCGCCGCCGCTTTCATTTTTTCTTAATGGTGGGATCAGGCGTGCCTGTGCATCGCCGAGGCGTGCTTGGTGTCGCGCATGGTCATGTACACGACGAACGACAGGAAGATGATGCCGGCGAGATAATAGAAGAACCAGTCCTCATGCCCGGCACTCTTGAAGGCGAGTGCGATCGCCGGCGCCGTGCCGCCGAAGATGGACACCGTCAGGGCGTAGGGAATGCCGACGCCGAGAGCGCGCACATTGGTGGGAAATAGTTCGGCCTTCACCACCGCATTGATGGATGTATAGCCGGCGGTGAAGACCCAGGCGGCGCAGATCAGCACAAACGCGACCAGCGGCGAGCCGGCGGCGCGCAGGGTCATCAGGATCGGCACCGTGGCCAGCGTGCCGACGATGCCGAAAAACATGAGCACCGGCTTGCGGCCGACCCGGTCCGAGATGGCGCCGTACAGGGGTTGAAGCAGCGTCGCGAAAATCAAAGTGCCGAAGATCACCAGCGTGGTTTCCGTTGGGCTCAATCCCGTGGAAAGGCGCACGAAGGTCTGCATGTAGGTAGTGAAGGTGTAGAACGCCGCGGTGCCGCCGGCGGTCAGGCCGACGACGAGGAGAAGCTCGCGCGGAAACTTCAGCAGCTCGCGAATGGTGCCGCGCGTCACGCCGGCCTTCTGGGCGGCGAGGAAGGCGTCGGTCTCGTGCAGCTCCCGCCGCATGAAGGCGACGAAGACCGCCAGGCCTGCGCCGATGAAGAACGGGATGCGCCAGCCCCAGTCCTTGAGCTGGGCTTCCGTCAGCACGACGTATTGCAGGATCAGAAGGACGAGGATCGCGGTGAGCTGCCCGCCGATCAGCGTGACGTACTGGAAGCTCGAGTAGAAGCCGCGATGCTTCTCGCCGGCGACTTCGGTGAGATAGGTGGCGCTGCTGCCGTATTCGCCGCCGAGGCTGAGGCCTTCGATGACGCGGGCGATGGCGAGAATGATCGGGGCGGCCGCTCCGATGGTCGCATAGGTCGGCGTCACCGCGATGATCAGCGACCCCGCGCACATGCAGACGACGGACAGCGTCAGCGAGAATTTGCGGCCATAGCGATCGGCCAGATAGCCGAACAGCCAGCCGCCGAGCGGGCGCATCAGGAATGTTGCGGCGAAGAGAACCGCGGCATCGAGCTGTTGAGCGACCGGATCGCTCTTCGGGAAGAAGGCAGGGGCAAAATAGAGCGCAAATGCGGTGTAGGCGTAGAAGTCGTACCACTCGACGAGATTGCCGGCCGAGCCGATGAAGATCATCCTGACGCGTTTTCGCACGTCCGCGGACGTGAAATCGTTCGATGTGTCGATTGCGCTCATGAGAATGAGGTCCTTGTCGTGGCGACGGGCCCGGCAGCGGGATCAGCCGGCCGGGAGAGCCCTACCGCGAAAGGACGAGGGTGCGCCACTTCGTCACGTTGACAATCTTTTTGCGTTGCAGCGGACCGACGCCAAGACAGCTCTGCGCGAACCGGCTACAAGCGCCGGCAAGCGCCCGTAGCTCAGCTGGATAGAGCATCAGACTTCGAATCTGAGGGTCGGGAGTTCGAATCTCTCCGGGCGCGCCAATTGCCGCGCAACGGCGGCCCTGGTCTTCCAGGAGTCGATCTCAAACGAATGGCGCCACCCCTTGCGGAATGGCGCCACCTGGATCGTCGAGCAGGTCGTCGCTGTCGTCAGGCCAGATGGCTGACGAACTTGGTCTGCAGGTAGGCGTTGAGGCCTTCGATACCGCCTTCGTGGCCGTAGCCGGAATCCTTGATGCCGCCGAACGGCGTCTCCGGCAGCGCGATGCCGAAGTGGTTGATGCTCAGCATGCCGGCATCGATGGAATCGGTCAGCTTGGCCGCGGTCTTGGCGTTCGTGGTGAAGGCATAGCTGGCGAGGCCGAAGGGCAGGCTGTTAGCCTGCTCCAGCATCGCATCCGTGTCCTTGAACGGCATCATCACGGCGACCGGCCCGAACGGCTCTTCGCTCATGATGCGCGCGCTCTGCGGCACGCCCGTCAGCACCGTCGGCTCGAAGAAGTTGCCGGCATTGCCGATGCGCTCGCCGCCGGTCTCGATCTTGGCACCCTTTTCCTTGGCGTCGAGAATGATGCTTTCCATCGCGTTGACGCGGCGCGGATTGGCGAGCGGGCCCATCTTGCTGGCCGGGTCGAAGCCGTCGCCGACCTTCACCGCCTTGGCGAGATCGATGAATTTCGACACGAACCGGTCGTAGGCCTTCTCCTGCACGAAGAAGCGGGTCGGCGACACGCAGACCTGGCCGGCGTTGCGATACTTCATCGCCGCCATCAACGTCGCCGCGCCGTCGGCGTCGGCATCGTCGAACACCATCACCGGCGCATGGCCGCCGAGCTCCATGGTGGCGCGCTTCATGTGCAGGCCGGCGAGCGAGGCGAGTTGCTTGCCGACCGGCACCGAGCCCGTGAAGGAGATCTTGCGAATGGTCGGGTGCGCGATGAGGTATTCGGAGATCTCAGACGGCACGCCGTACAGGAGATTGATGACGCCGGCCGGCACGCCCGCATCCTCGAAGCATTTGACGAACTCGATCGGCGAGCCGGGCGTTTCTTCCGGGCACTTGACGATGATCGAGCAACCGGCGGCGAGCGCGGCCGCGATCTTGCGGGCGGCCTGCGTGACCGGGAAATTCCACGGCGAGAAACCGGCGACCGGGCCCACCGGCTCCATGATCACCATGTTGCGCACGCCGTCGGCGCGCGCCGGGATGATGCGGCCATAGGCACGGCGGCCTTCGTCGGCGAACCATTCCAGAATATCGGCCGCGCCCATGACCTCGATCTTGGCCTCGGCGAAAACCTTGCCCTGCTCGAAGGTCAGCGCCGTGGCGATCTGCTCGGCGCGGCTGCGGACCAGATCGGCGGTCTTGCGCAGCAGCTTGGCGCGCTCGAAAGACGACACCTTGCGCCACGTCTTGAAGCCGGCTTCCGCCGCTTTCACCGCGGCCTCGAGATCGGCCTTCGATGCATGCCCGAGCTTGCCGATCGGCTGATTGGTCGCAGGGTTGACGACGTCCTGGCTCTTGCCGGAGGTCGGCTGCGTCCAGACGCCGTTGATGTAATGGTCCAGCTTGGAAAGATACTGCGGCGTGGTCATTTTCTACTCTCGCTGCGCTGCAAAAAAATACAAAGACGCCTGGCGGGGCTGCCGGCGGCGTCGGCGGCCGTTTGTTCGCACACTTCCCTCAGGTTGTCGATCTGGCGAGGTGCGCCAGTGACTTCAAGACCGCATCCGTTCGGGCGAGGCAGGGAACGAAGCGGCGGGCCCGCCTGTTCTCCGTCAGCAATATGGAGACGCTCAACCATGGACACGCATTATTCTGTCATTCGCAAAGATAGTTCCTCCTGGACGGTCGACCACGACGGCGATGTTGGCGGCGAATACGCCAGCAAGGAGGCGGCCTTCGAGGCCATCGTCGGCGCGGCCTCCAATTCCATTCGTGACGGCGCGGGCGTGACAATTACGGTTCCGGCGCCCGCACCGGGTGAAAGTGTTCTCGGAACGAAGGGGTAAATCCAATGGCATCGACCGCCGACCTCGAACGTTTCGCCAAGGCCGCAGAGAAGACAGCGGCCGTTCACCGCGAGATCCAGGCGAATATCGACGCCAAGGAAAAAAGCGCCGCCAAAAAGAACGGCGGCGAGAGCGGCGCCAAGGAAGGCGCGAAGGAAAAGGCGATGCAGGCCGGCGCGCGCGACTATCCCGAGTTGCCGATGCCGAAGCAGCATTTCAAGAAACCCGGCATCGAGGCCGACCTTGAGCTCGCCCCGATGGTCGATGCGCCGCATTATCTCGGCTCGGAAAAGCTCAAGGACAAGGTGGCGATCATCACCGGCGGCGATTCCGGCATCGGGCGCGGCGTGGCCGTGCTCTATGCGCGCGAAGGCGCCGACGTCGTCATTGTCTATCTCAACGAACACGAGGACGCGCGCGAGACGCAGCGCCTCGTCGAGAAGGAAGGCCGCCGCTGTCTCGCCATTGCCGGCGACGTGTCCGATCCGGAATTCTGCCGCGCCGTCGTCGCGCGCACGCTCGAGGAGTTCGGCCGCCTCGACGTCCTGGTCAACAATGCCGCATTCCAGGAGCACGTGCAGGATTTCGAGGATCTCACCGAACAGCATTTCGATCGCACGCTGAAGACCAATCTCTATGGCTACTTCCACATGGCGAAAGCGTCAGTGCCGCACCTGAAGCCGGGCAGCGCCATTGTCATGACGGGATCGGTGACGGGCCTCATGGGCAATGCCCAACTGCTCGACTATTCGATGACCAAGGGCGGCATCCACGCCTTCGTGCGGTCGCTGGCGACGCATCTCGTGCCGAAGGGCATCCGCGTCAACGCCGTCGCGCCGGGCCCGGTCTGGACGCCGCTCAATCCGGCCGACCGCAGTGCCGAAGCGCTCACCAAATTCGGCGGCAGCGTGCCGACGAAGCGGCCGGCGCAGCCGGAGGAGATTGCGCCGGCTTTCGTCTTCCTCGCGGCCCCGAGCTGTTCCAGCTACATCACCGGCGAAGTCCTGCCGATCATCGGGGGCTATTCGGGCGGCTGAAGCCGGTCTTCACGCCTCACGAATTTTGGCTACACTCCCGGGCAAATGACAAATCGCCCGGGGGAATTGCCTTTGCAGGATGCAGGTTCGTTCGATTACATCGTCGTCGGCGCGGGCAGCGCCGGATGCGTATTGGCGGAGCGCCTCTCGGCATCGGGCAGGCACAGCGTGCTGCTCCTCGAAGCCGGCGGGCGCGATCGCAACATCTGGATCCACATTCCGCTCGGCTACGGCAAATTGTTCACCGACGCCCGGGTCAACTGGCTCTATCAGACGGAGCCGGAGCCGGAATTGAACGGCCGCCGCGTCATCCAGCCGCGGGGCAAGGTGCTGGGCGGTTCGAGTTCGATCAACGGACTGCTTTACGTCCGCGGCCAGCGCGAGGACTTCGACCAGTGGCGCCAACTCGGCAATGCCGGCTGGGGGTTCGACGATGTGCTGCCGTATTTCCGCAAATCGGAAGATCAGGAACGCGGCGCCGACGATCTGCACGGGCAGGGCGGACCGCTCTGCGTCTCCGATGTCGAGACGCATCCGCTGTGCGAAGCCTTTATCGAAGCGTCCGAGCAGGCGGGGCATCCGCGCAATGACGATTTCAATGGACCGAGCCAGGAAGGCGCCGGTTACTATCAGCTCACGGCGCGCAACGGCCGGCGCTGCTCGACGGCGAAGGGTTATCTCAAGCCGGCGCTGAAGCGCGCCAATCTGAAGGTGGTGTCGCAGGCGCTGGCGACGCGTGTCCTGTTCGAGGGCAAGCGCGCCGTTGGCGTCGAATACCGGCAGCACGGCCAGTTCTTTCAGGCGCGCGCCGCGGCCGAAGTGGTGCTGTCAGGCGGCGCCTTCAATTCACCGCAGCTGCTGCAATTGTCCGGCGTCGGGCCGGGTGACTTGCTGCGTTCGCACGGCATCGAGGTGCGGCACGAGATGCGCGGCGTCGGCGCCGACCTGCAGGATCACTTCCAGGCGCGATTCCAGTATCGCTGCACGGAAAAGATCACCGTCAACGACACGATGGCCAGCTTTGCGCGCCGGGTCGGCGCGGCGCTCGACTACGCCATCTATCGCAAGGGCCCGCTGACCATCGGCGCCGGCTATGCCGGCGGCTTCTTCAAGACCGATCCGTCGCTGGCGTCGCCCGACGTGCAGATCCATTTCATCCTGTTCAGCGCCGACAGCGTCGGACAGAAGCTGCACACCCATTCCGGCTTCCTCGCGTCGGTCTGCCAGTTGCGTCCGCACAGCCGGGGCACCGTGCACATCAAGTCGGCCGATCCGGCCGAGGCGCCCGCCATCCAGGCGAACTACATGTCGGCGGCTTTCGATCGCGATGTGATGGTCGCCGGCATGAAGCTGACGCGGAACATCATGAGCCAGCCTGCGATCGCGCGCTACGTCGCTGAGGAGATCACGCCCGGCCCGCAGACGAAGAGCGATGCGGCCTTGCTCGACTTCGCGCGCGACAAGGGCACGACGGTGTTCCACCCGGTCAGCACCTGCCGCATGGGGCCGGATGTCAATTCCGTGGTCGACGAGCGGCTGCGCGTGCGCGGCCTTGAGGGCCTGCGCGTCGCCGACGGCTCGATCATGCCGACTTTGGTGTCGGGCAATACCAATGCGGCGATCGTCATGATCGGCGAGAAATGCGCGGACATGATGCTGCAGGACGCGGTGCGGCGGCCGGCGGTGGCGGCGTAGGTCAGACCTGCTCGGCGTTGAGGTAGGCGAGGCGCGCGCCGCAGAAGGCGCAGAACACGCCGAGGCCGAGCGCGGTCAGGCCGGCGATGACGTCGACGGTGCCGCCGAGATTGCCGCTCTTGCTCATGACGCCGCCGGCGGTGGCCATGGCGAAGACCACGGCGACAAGGAAGCGCTGCGCCAGCCGGGCCATGAAGTCGCGGCCGCGCGCCGCGGCGATGAGGTAGGCGCCGGCGCCCCAGCCGCCGACGAAGCCGGCGCCGGCGATCGCCCACCAGGCGAGGGCGGACGCCATCTCCCTGGCGTTGCCGGGATTGGCCTCGCGCAGCACCGCGTCGATGCCCACCCCGAACACCGTGAGCACAATGTGCACGCCCAAGGCGGCGAAGGCGCCGCACCCGATCGCCGCGGCGTAATGCAGTCTGCGGAGGATGTCGCTATCCATGAGGCTTGCTTCGGACCGTGGCGGTGGCGGATGGCTTTAGGCCGTCATCCAGACTAGCGCAACGGCCGGCCGAGCCGAAGCAGCCTAGACGCGCCTCATTCCGGAAGCGCCGTCTCGGCCAGAGCGGGGCGGATTCGGTCTGCAAGGAGGGCGCTGTCGGACTGGCTGAACCCGAAGCCCCGTCAAGTGGTTAGCCCCAGCCACGCGCAGGAGGTGAGCCCATGTCCGAGGACCGGACCGGGTACATCGTCGAAACTGACATTCCGGCGCGGCTCGACCGCCTGCCGTGGGGGCGCTTCCACACCTTGGTGGTCGCGGCGCTCGGCATCACCTGGATCCTCGACGGCCTCGAGGTCACCTTGGCCGGCAGCCTCGCCGGCGCGCTCAAGGCGAGCCCGGTGCTGCAATTCTCAAATACCGATGTCGGCATCGCCGCCAGCGCCTATCTCGGCGGCGCCGTGCTCGGCGCCCTGTTCTTCGGCTGGCTGACCGATCGGCTCGGCCGCAAGAAGCTGTTTTTCGTCACGCTCGCCGTCTACCTGACGGCCACGGCGGCAACCGCGTTCTCGTGGAATCTCGCCACCTTCGCGCTGTGCCGCTTCGTCACTGGCGCCGGCATCGGCGGCGAGTACGCGGCCATCAACTCGACGATCCAGGAGCTGATCCCGGCGCGCGTGCGCGGCTGGACCGATCTCGTCATCAACGGCAGCTTCTGGGTCGGCGCCGCGCTCGGCGCGGCTTCCTCCATCATGTTGCTCGATCCTGCGGTGATCGATCCGGAGCATGGCTGGCGCGCCGCCTTCCTGATCGGCGCGCTGTTGTCGCTTGTCATCTTCTTCATGCGGATGTGGCTGCCGGAAAGCCCACGCTGGCTGATGACCCATGGGCGCATCGACGAGGCGAACCGTGTGGTGGCGTCGATCGAAGCCCGCTTTACGAACTTGCCGCCGGCAGCCGACCTGCCGCGCGTGTGGTTGCGCATGCGCCGCTCGACGCCGCTCATGGAGGTCGCGCACACCTTGCTGATGCAATATCGCCAGCGTACTTTGGTCGGACTCAGTCTGATGGCGGCGCAGGCATTCTTCTACAACGCCATCTTCTTCACTTACGGCTTAATTCTCACCGATTTCTACGGCGTGTCAGCCGACCATGTCGGTTGGTACATCCTGCCCTTCGCGGCCGGTAACTTTTTCGGGCCGGTCCTGATCGGCCGCTTCTTCGACACGATCGGGCGGCGCGTGATGATCGCTTTCACCTACACCATGTCCGGCGTGCTGCTCGCCGCGACCGGCTATCTTTTCATGCATGAGGTCATCAGCGCCGAAACCCAGACCTTGTGCTGGATGGCGATCTTTTTCTTCGCCTCGGCCGCGGCGAGCTCGGCCTATCTCACCGTCAGCGAAACCTTCCCGCTGGAGCTGCGCGCGCTGGCGATCGCGCTGTTCTACGCGTTCGGCACCGGCGTCGGCGGCATTGCCGGGCCCTGGCTGTTCAGCGCGCTGATCGACACCGGCTCCCGCGCCAGCGTGTTCGGCGGTTATCTTCTGGGCGCGGTGTTGATGGTCGTTGCAGGTCTCGTCGCGTGGCGCTGGGGCGTTGCCGCCGAGCGCAAGCCGCTGGAAGCGGTGGCGCGGCCGCTGACCTTTATCGACTAGTCCTTGCGCCTGGTCTCGGGGAAGAATTTGTACTCGACCCAGCCGAGGCCGGCCAGCACGACAAGCGTCAACACCACGCCGATGACGACGAGATGCCAGGCCGCCAGCGCACAGGCGATGCCGATGGCGGCGGTCACCCAGACGGACGCCGCCGTGGTCAGTCCCTCGATCGTCCCGGAGTCCTTGTTGCGCAGCACGACGCCCGCGCCGATGAAGCCGATGCCGGTCAGCACGCCCTGCAAGACACCCTGCACGACCCGGCTGAGCGCGTCCGGGTCGTGATCGAGGCCCCGGTAGTCGACGGCGGTAAGAGCGGCAATGGCCGAGCCCAGCGCGACCAGCGCCAGGGTCCGCATACCGAGCGGTTTGCCCTGCATCTCGCGGTTGACGCCGATGGCGATGCCGGCACCCGCCGCGGCGAGCAGGCGGAAAATCTCGTCAAGGGCGTTACTGTCCATGGCGCCTAGAACGGGGCCGGACCGGCAAAGTTCCATCGTCGGCCTGAGACCGGTCAGCGCGCCCGGCCGCGTTTCCGGCGGGTGGATGGCTTACCCGTCGGTTTGGCTTCCTCCTTGCCCCCGGCCTGCCTCGCGCTCATCTTGAGCGCCTCGCGGAAATCGGCGGTGCGGCCGTTTTTCCTGAGCAGGTCGCGGAAAGCCTCCTCGGTGATTTCGTCGAGGTCCTTCATCTGCTCGCGCATCATCAGGGAGATGGCGTCGAAGGTGGCGCGCTCGATCCTGATCCGTTTGCCGACGAGGTCGTCTTCAACGGACGAGCCGCCCGATGTCGCGCGGTCCTTTGCTTTCCCGGTCGTGGTCTTCTTGCGGGCCATGAGGCCAGCATAACGCGCCGGCTGCCGAATGGCTCCCTGGCTGGCGAACATATCGCAGGACAGTTAAAACATCCCGGCCTATCCAGACCGGTATCCGCCATGAGCCTCTTTGCCGCCAGCTCCAGTCAACTGCGCGTCCGTGGCGGTCACGAGAGTAGCCGCGTCACCTATGTCGAATTGTTCTTCGATCTGGTCTTTGTATTCGCGGTGACCCAGTTGTCGCACGGCCTGCTGGCGCACCTCAGCCTGACCGGACTTGCTCAAACAGCGGTGCTGCTCATCGCGATGTGGTGGGCCTGGATCAACGCCGCCTGGGTTACGAACTGGCTGGACCCGGCGCGGCCAGTGGTCCGTGTCATGCTGTTCGCGCTGATGCTGGCTGGCCTCGTTTTCTCAGCGGCCTTGCCGAAAGCCTTCGACGACCGCGGCGGGGCGGTGGCGGCCGGCTATGTCGCCATGCATATGATCCGCGATGGCGTGATGCTGTGGGCGCTCTATCGCCACGACAAGACCAACTTTCTCAACTTCGTACGCATATCGCTCTGGCATCTGGCGGCAGCGCCGTTCTGGCTGGCGGGATGTTACGGCGAGGCATGGCGCCTTGAATTTTGGGCCCTTGCGGTGGCGATCGAGACGGCGGCGCCGCTGCTCGGCTACCGGGTGCCGCGGCTCGGCCGCTCGGTGACCGCCGACTGGGCCGTTGCCGGTGCCCATATGGCGGAGCGCTGCGGGCTGTTCATCATCATCGCGCTGGGCGAGTCGATCCTGATTACCGGCGCGACCTTCGCATCGCTCGACTGGACCGCTCCTGCGATCGGGGCCTTTCTCGTGGCCTTCATGGGAAGCGTCGGTTTGTGGGCGGTGTATTTCAACATTGGCGCGGAGCGCGCGAGCCATCAAATAGAAAAGTCGAGCGATCCGGGCCGGCTGGCCCGCGCCGGCTACACCTTCATGCATATCCCCATCGTCGCCGGCATCATCGTCGTCGCGGTGGGAGACGAACTGGTGGTGCAACATCCCGGCGGTCATGTCGAATTACCGGCGTTATGCGCGCTGGTCGGCGGCCCGGCGCTTTATCTGATCGGCAACGCGCTTTTCAAACGACTGTCGGCGCCGAACCTGCCGCTTTCGCATCTGGCCGGGCTCGGTTTGCTGGCGCTCTCGGTACCGGCGTCGTTCTTGCTGACGCCGCTTGCCTTGTCGGCCATCACCACCGCGATCCTGATCGTTGTCGCGCTCTGGGAGTGGCTGTCGCTGCGCCAGCGCAGCGAGGCCTGAACCGCCTCAGCCTTCGCCGATTTCTTTCAATATCTCCGCCGTGTGCTCGCCGAGCTTGGGCGAGGGGCGGTCGCTGGCGGCGCGCCAGCCGTCCATCACGATCGGCGTGCGCACGCCGGGGATCTTGCCCGACTTTGCGTCGGCGCTGGGATATTCGAGCTTCATGCCGCGATGAATGACCTGCGGGTCCTCGAACACCTGCTCGACATTGTTGATCGGCCCGGCGGGCACGCCCTGCGCCTCGAGCTGCTTGAGCAGATCGTCGCGCTTCATCTTCGAGGTCAGCGCCGACAGCTTGCCGATGAGTTCATCGCGCCGCGTCAGGCGGTCGGTGTTGTTCGCATAGGCTGGATCAGTGCCCAGTTCTGGTGCGCCGAGGATATTGCACAGCTTGACGTACTGGCCGGTGTTGCCGGTGGCGATGATGACGTGCCCGTCCGCGACCGGAAAAACCTGATAGGGCACGATGTTAGCGTGGGCGTTGCCGATCCGCTTGGGGACATTGCCCGACACCAGATAGTTCAGTGCCTGATTGGACAGCACCCCGACGGTCGAGTCCACGAGCGCGGTGTCCACGTAGCAGCCCTTGCCGGTGGCCTGGCGCTGGTGCAGCGCAGCAAGAATGCCGACCACCGAATAGACCCCGGTGAAAATATCCGACATCGGAATGCCGATCCGCGTCGGCTCGCCACCGGCCATGCCGGTGAGGTCCATGACGCCGCCCATGCCCTGCGCCATCAGGTCGTAGCCGGCGCGCTTGGCGTAGGGGCCGTCCTGACCGAAGCCGGTGACCGAGCAATAGATCAAATGCGGGAATTCCTCCTTCATGCTCGCATAATCGAGCTTGAACTTGGCCAGACCGCCGACCTTGAAATTCTCGATGAGAATGTCCGACTTCGCCGCCAGCTTGCGCACGATGCGCTGGCCTTCCGGGTCCTCGAAATCGAGCTCGATCGAGCGCTTGCCGCGGTTGGCGGCGTGGAAATAGGCGGCGCCGAGATGATCGCCTTCCTTGCTCTCGACGAAGGGAGGCCCCCACTGGCGGGTATCGTCGCCCGCGCCCTTGCGCTCCACCTTGATGACGTCGGCGCCGAGATCGGCCAGCGTCTGTCCGGCCCAGGGGCCCGCGAGAATGCGGGCCAGTTCGAGGACGCGGACGCCTTGAAGCGGTTTGGACATGGGTATTCCTTGCAGCGTTCTTTGCAGAATCCTGAGGCTGCCCCTCGCGCGTGCAAAGGGGGCCGGTTCGGCCGCCCTTATACCTTGAAGCGGGGGTCGAGGAAGTCCCGCAGGCTGTCGCCGACCAGGTTGAATGCAAAAACCGCAAGGCTGATGGCCAATCCCGGAAACAGGATCATCCAGGGCGCCTGCTTGTAGAAGTCGGCGGCATTGCCGGACAGCATCAGGCCCCAGGCGGCGGTGGGTTCCGTGACGCCGAGACCGAGGAACGACAGCGAAGCCTCGGCCAGGATCGCCTGCGCGATGAAGGCCGTGAGCATGATGAGATAGGGCGCGACCACGTTCGGCGCCATGTGCCGGAAGATGATGCGGCTATGCGAGTAGCCGGCGGCGCGGGCGGCATCGACATAGGGCATCACCCGCACCGACAGGGCCGCCGAGCGCACCACGCGCGCCACGCGCGGAATGATCGGGATGGCGATCGCGACGATCAGGTTGACGTCAACGCCGGCCACGGTGAACTTGCGGAACGCGGCGACCACGACCAGGGCCAGCACGATAAGCGGGAAGGCCAGCAGGATATCGACGAAACGTTGAATCCAGTTGTCGATGCGGCCTCCGAAATAGGCCGAGGCCACGCCGAGAATGGCGCCAAGCGTCGAGCCGACGAAGGACGATGTGAAGCCGATCACCAGCGCGGTTCGCGAGCCGTAGATCAGGCGCGAGCAGATGTCGCGGCCGAAGGCGTCGGTGCCGCACCAGTGCTCCGCCGAAGGCGGCGCCAGCAGCGAGGCAAAATCGATGCTCAGCGGATCGTAAGGCGCCACCCAGGGCGAGAAGATGCCGGCGAACATCATCGCGAAAATGACGACGAAGCTCACGGCGCCAAGCGGCTGCTGGCGGCAGAAGTCGATCACGACGTTCGAACGGCGCGGTTTGGCGGCCGGGGTTTCGACGGGCAGGGTGGGGGATGCGAGCGTCATTTACCGTACCTGATGCGCGGATCGAACACGGCGTAGAGCAGGTCGATCGCAAGATTGACGAAAACGTAGAAGGCGGCGATCAGCATCACCATGCCCTGGATCAGCGTGAAGTCGTTGCGCGACACGCTCTGCACGAAGAGCTGACCGATGCCGTTGAGGTTGAAAACCTGCTCGGTGACGACGAGGCCGCCGATCAGGAAGGTGAACTCAAGGCCGATGACGGTGATCGCCGGCAGCAGGGCGTTGCGCAGCGCATGGCGCGAAATCACCAGTCGCTCGTAAACGCCCTTGGCGCGCGCGGTGCGGATGTAGTCTTCGTTGAGGACCTCGAGCAGGGACGAGCGGATCATGCGGGCCACCACCGCGCAATAACGATAGCCGACCGCGAGCGCGGGCCAGATCAGTTGCTGCAGATTGGCGATGGGATCGACATAGATCGGCGTGAAGGTGATCGGCGGCAGCCAGTTGAAGAACGACAACAGCGCCAGCATGATCAGCATGCCGAACCAGAACGACGGGATGGACAGGCCGCCGATCGTTAAAACGCGGACCAGATAGTCTATCCACGTATCCCTGAATAACGCCGCCATGGTCCCCATCGGTATGGCGAGCAACACGGCGATGATCGTCGCCATGATGGCGACCTGCAGCGACAATTCGAGACGGATGGCGATCTCGGTAATCACGGGACGCTCGGTCCACATCGACGTGCCGAAATCGAATTTCGCCATATTGACCATCCACTCGCCGAATTGCACGGCCAGCGGCCGGTCGAGGCCGAGTCGCTTGCGCTCGAGCTCGATGGTCTCCTGCGTCACGCTGCCGCCGTCGCCGCGCAGCTTGATCTCGACGATGTCACCCGGCACCACGCGCAGCAGGAAAAATACCAGCACGGCGACGCCGAACAGGGTCGGGATGGCAAGCAGAACGCGGTTGATCGTGTAGCGGAGCATAGTCGCTTCCTTGTCCCGGGCGCAGCGCAGCATGAAGTGATGCGCTGCTGACCCGGGATCGTTAAGTCACGTGGCGTAACGGTCCCGGATCTGCGGAGCAGCGCTGTCGCGCTGCACCGCGTCCGGGACAGGTTCTTACGTATTGATCCAGACGTCTTCGAGCTGCTGACCGAGGTTGTGGCTCGGCGACATCTTCCAGCCCATCAGAGTCTTGTGCGTCGGCACGATGCGGTGCCACCACAGGATCGGCTGCTGATAGCCCTGCTCGAACACCCGCTTTTCGAAAGCGCGGATCAGCGCCTTGCGCTTTTCCGGATCGCGTTCGCGGATGTGGTCGTCATAGAGCTTGTCGAGCTCCGGATCGGTCGAGCGCGAGCGGTTTTCCGGTGCGCGCGACAGCGACAGATACTTGGAGAGCGCGAGACTCGAGTCGTCCATGAACAGGTTGGAGAAGTCGATGGCGACGTCGTGATTGCCGGCGTTCATGGTCGCGAGATAGGGGCCGGTGTCGGACTGCTTGTGCTCGACCTCGACGCCGATCTGGCGCCACTGATCGACGAGGAATACGCCGGCGGGCGTGTATGGCATCGCCAGGTTGCGGTTCCAGAGCACGAACTTCAGGTTCTCCTGGCCGGCTTCCTTGAGCAGCTTCTTGGCCTCCTCGCGGGACGCCTTGATGTCCTTGGAGAAGCCCGGCAGCTTGACCAGCTCGGCTTCCGGCGTCGCGTAGGGCGATCCCGGGCGCAGCACGCCACCGACGGCGCGCAGGGTCGAGATCTTCGACAGACCGACGCTGCCGCCCCAACGGTCGATCGCCATCAGCAGCGCCTTGCGCACGCGCACGTCGTCGAACGGCTTCTTCGTGGTGTTGAAGCAGACCAGCAGGTTGAGCGTCCAGCTATCCTCTTCGATGCGGATCTTGTCGCCCATGGCCTGCACCAGGCGATCGCGCTCCGCCGGCGAAATGCCGCGGAACTCGCCGAGCACCTGGCCGCCCTGCACGGCGTTGAGCATCGCCGCGGCCTGAAGCGTGAAGATGCCCTTGAAACCGTCGAGATAGGGCATGCCCTTCTTGAAGTAATTGTCGTTCTTCTTGCCGGCGACGTGGCTGCCCTTGACGTGCTCGACGAAAACGAACGGACCGGTGCCGTTGATCTTGGTGCGCGGGCCGGCAGGATTGTCGGCGAGATCCTTGGCGGAATAGATGACGTTCCACGGCGAGGCGAAGTGCTCGAGCATCGCCGCGTTGACCGCCTTCATCTTGAAGACGACTGTCGTGGCGTCGGGTGTCTGGATTTCGCCGATATCGGCAAAGGTGGGCTGACGAGTCGAGACGACGCCCTGCGGCGGATTGCGCATGCGGTCATAGGTTGCCTTGACGTCTTCCGACGTCAGTTCCTTGCCGTCGGCAAATTTGACGCCGGGATGGAGCTTGAAGGTGTAGGTCATCAGATCCGGGGCAACCGTCCACGATTCGGCGAGGTCGCCTTCGACCTGCGGGAACTTCGAGAGGTTGAAGCGCAGCAGCGTCGAATAGAACGGCGCGGCAAAATGCAAGGTGGCATACGTATCGCTGCCGTGCGGATCGTAGTGCGGCGCTTCGGCGCTGATGGCGAAATTCAGCGTGCCGCCGCGCTTTACGTTCGGAGCCTGCGCTTCCGCCTTGGTGAAATCGAAGTTGAAGCCGCTGAGGCCGAGGGCGAATGCGCCGGCCGTTCCCTGCAAAGCCGTTCGTCTCGTGATTTTCATCGTTTCCTCCTATGTGATCGTATTTTTTGTTGTTTTAGGTTTGCATCAGACCTTGATGCAGGCAGCGAAATGCCCGGGTCTTTTCTCTTCGAGTGGCGGCACGATTTCCCGGCATTCCTGGCTCGCCATCGGACAGCGCGTGTTGAAGACGCAGCCGCTCGGCGGCGCCATGTGGCTTGGCAATTCGCCTTTGATCAGGCGAGGCTCGCGCTGTTTCTCGACGGTCGGGTCCGGCACCGGCGCGGCATCGAGCAGCACGCGCGTGTAGGGATGCAGCGGCTCCCGGTAAATCGCATCGCGATCCGCGATCTCCATGACGCGGCCGAAATACATGACGACCACGCGCGCCGAGATGTGCCGCACCACCGCGAGATCGTGCGCGATGAACAGGAATGCGAGCTTGAACTTGCGCTGCAGGTCCTCGAGCAGGTTGATGATCTGCCCCTGGATCGAAACGTCGAGCGCGGAAACGGCTTCGTCGCAGACGATGAACGAGGGCTCCATCGCCAGCGCGCGGGCGATGCCGACCCGCTGGCGCTGCCCGCCCGAGAGTTGGTGCGGGTAGCGCTCGGCCATTTCCGGCCGCAGACCGACGTTCTCCAGAAGCTCGGCGACGCGCGGCTGAACCTTCCGGCGCTCGACGATCTTGTAGACCTGAAGCGGCTCGGCGATGATCTGCCCTACGGTCATGCGCGGATTGAGGGAAGAGTAGGGATCCTGGAAGATCACCTGCATCTTGCGGCGCATGGCCTTGATCTGCGCCGCGGACGCGGTCGCGAGATTCTGGCCTTCGAATTCGATGTCGCCGGCGGTCGGCTCCTCCAGATCGAGGATGAGACGGCCGACCGTGGTCTTGCCGCAGCCCGACTCGCCGACGAGACCCAGCGTTTCGCCGCGGTGAATGTTGAACGACACGTCCTGGACGGCGCGAACCGTCGTGGTGCCGCGGCGCAGGCCGCCGGCCACCATGAAATTTTTCGACAGGTTGCGGACCGAGAGCACAGGCGCTGCCATATCGGTGACGCGATTCTCGCCGACGCCGGGCGCGGCCGCCCAGTTGATGGCGCCGGCGGCAATTTCAGCATGGCGGTGGCAGCGCGACTGGCCGCCGGTGTCGGTCGCAAAAAGCGGCGGCTCCTGGTCGCAGATCGGGATGCGGTAAGGACAACGCGGCGCGAAGCGGCAGCCCGGGGGCGGACTGGCCAGATTCGGCGGCAAGCCCTCGATGGTTTCGAGTTTGGCGCCACGGGGGCGATCGAGCCGGGGCACCGAGCGCAGAAGGCCCATGCTGTATGGATGACGCGGCTTGTGGAACACCGCCTCGGCCGGGCCTTGTTCGGCCACGCGCGCCGCGTACATGACGATGACGCGATCCGCGTAGCGGGCGACGACGCCGAGATTGTGGGTGATGACGATCAGCGCGATGTTCAGCTTGCGCGACAGATTCTTCATCAGTTCCAGAATCTGCGCCTGGATCGTCACGTCGAGCGCCGTGGTCGGTTCGTCGGCGATGATGAGCTTGGGATTGCAAGCCAGCCCGATCGCGATCATCACGCGCTGGCGCATGCCGCCGGAGAACTGGTGCGGATATTGATCAAGCCGGCCGGCCGGGTCGGGAATGCCGACCAATGTCAGAAGCTCGATGGCGCGCGCCTGGGCCTGCTCATCGCTCATGCCGAGATGGATCTGCAGCGGTTCCTTGATCTGCAGGCCGATCGTGAGCAGCGGGTTGAGCGAGGTCATCGGCTCCTGGAAGATCATCGAGATTTCGCGGCCGCGAATCTCGCGCATCTCCTCGTCGCTGAGGTCGAGCAGCGAGCGGCCGTCGAACGTGATCTTGCCCTTCGGAATCTTGCCGGTGAGGCGCGGCAAAAGCCGCATGATGGAGAGGGCGGTCACGGACTTGCCGGAACCCGACTCGCCGACGATGGCGACGATTTCTCCCGGATTGACGGTGAAGCTGACGCCCTCGACCGCGCGGACGACGCCGCGGGAGGTGTTGAACTGCGTGTGCAGATCTTCGACGGCCAGCAACGGCGCGGCCAAATCCCGCCGCGCGTCGACCTTCTCACGCAGGTCTCCGCCCAATTCAACGATGCTCAAAACGACCCCTCTTGAACTTCTAGACTTTAGTCTTGTTTTTTGTTCTGGGCGCGTGGCGCCGCTTGGGCGCCCCGTTCCCTCCCTTGGCCAGCACAATGCTTGCCGGGGCGCGACGGCGCAAGCCCGTTATGTGGGCGTCGTCCGCCCCACGGCGCGATTCCGCAGCACGGAAAGGCAGTTCGCGCCATTCCCTTCGGTCATGACTTGACCGCGAATTTCGGGTTGAGCCGGCACTAATGATGGTAATGTTTCTGATCTTTCGCGAAATCGCCACAGGGCGGATGAACGATAATTCGCCGGGCAAGTTAGCTCGGGTTTGAATGGGCAAGGCTCGACAGGTCATGAATACCTCGTTTTTCGGCGATCTCCTGCAAACGATTTCGGACCGCGGCCGGGCTCTGCTCGATCGCGGCCGCCGCGGCGACACGGCGGCGCGGTCGGAGAGTTTCGTCGAGCTCTGCGAAGATCTGCTGTCGGGACGCGGCGAGGCCTCCGGCGTGGCCCGCGCCCGCGACATCCTGTCCCGCTATTCCGAACTGACGATCGGCCCGCGCATCGCCTTCTTCGAGGCGCTGGCGACCCGCTTCGGCGTGCAGCCCGAGCGGATGGCCGAAGCGATCGCCGCCTGGCAGGCCAGTCCGAACGACGATACCGCGGCGAGACTTCACGCTGCGTCCGAGCCGCGCCGGCAGGAGCTGTTCCGCCGCCTCAATCTCGCGCCCGGCGGCACCGCCGCGCTGGTGCGCATGCGCGAAAATCTCATCGACGTGCTGGCGAACCGTCCGGACCTGCAGCCGGTCGACGAGGATTTCGTTCACCTGTTCACGTCATGGTTCAACCGCGGCTTCCTGGTGCTGCGCCATATCGACTGGTCGACGCCGGCGAACATCCTGGAAAAGATCATTCGTTATGAGGCCGTGCACGAGATCAGCGATTGGGACGACTTGCGGCGCCGCATCGATCCGCAGGATCGCCGCTGCTACGCCTTCTTCCATCCGGCGATGGTCGATGATCCGTTGATCTTCGTCGAGGTCGCGCTCACCCGCGACATCCCCGAAGCCATCGCTCCGATTCTGGCGTCCGAACGCGAGGCGGTCGAGCCGGAGAAGGCGCGCACCGCGGTGTTCTATTCGATCTCGAACTGCCAGCGCGGTCTCGCCGGCGTGTCCTTCGGCAACTTCCTGATCAAGCAGGTGGTCGAGGAAGTCTGCCGCGAATTGCCGAAGCTCACGACGCTCGTGACGTTGTCGCCGGCGCCGACCTTCGCCAAATGGCTCAAGCGCGAGCGCGCGCAGGAGACCTCGTCCGCCATCAACGACGCCGACAAGCAGGCGCTCGCCGCGCTCGACGAGGCGGGCTGGTGGCGCGAGCCGGACAAGGCCGCGCAGTTGCGCGAGCCGATGTTGCGCGCGGCGGCCTACTACTATCTTCGCGCCAAGACGCCGCGCGGGCTGCCGGTCGATCCGGTGGCGCGCTTCCACCTCGGCAATGGCGCGCGGCTGGAGCGTATCGACTGGCTCGCCGACCTCTCGGACAAGGGCATCGCCCAGTCTTTCGGCCTGATGGTCAACTATCTCTACGATGTCGAGCACATCGAGAAGAACCACGAGGCCTTCGCCGAGCAGCGCACCGTGGTCGCGTCTTCAGCCGTGCAGCGCTACGTGCGTCCGTCGCTCGAGCTGGTGCAGATAACGGGTTAGGAGCGGCCGTAAACCGGCACGACGCCGCCGCGTGTGACGGCGTTGTCCGGCGAGGCGAGGAACACGATCGTCGCCGCGACCTCCTCGACCTTCGGCCATTTGTCGAAATTCGCCTTCGGCATGCCCTTGCGATTGGCCGGCGTATCCATGATCGACGGCGCCACGGCGTTCACGAGGATGCCGTCTTTGGCCACTTCTTCCGCCAGAGCGACCGATAATGTGGCGACACCGGATTTGGCGATGGTGTAGGCGCTCATGCCGGAGCCCGAACGCGGCTCCAGCGCCGGTCGCGCCGCGACATTGACGATGCGGCCGCCGCCGCCTGCCGCCTTGATGGCCTTCACCGCCGCGCGGCAGCACAGGAAACAGGAGACGAGGTTGCCGTCGATCTGTTTCATCAGCGCGGCCTTGTCGGTGTCCTCGACCGCGCCCGCGGCGAAGCCGCCGGCGATATGGATCGAGGCCCACAGTGCGAGACCGGCATAGAGCCCGTCCACGACGGCCTCGTCGGCGAGATCGCCGGCCGCGACCAGCTTGACGCGGTCGTTGTCGCGATGGGCGAAGCGCTGCGCGTCGTCTTCGTCACGATAGGGCACGACGCATTGCGCACCTTGCTCGAGCAGCGCGCCGACCACGGCGACGCCGAGCGCGCCGGTGCCGCCGGTAACGAGGACGAGTTTGTCGGTGAAGGGCATGCGCGGTCTTCCTCCGCCTCATCCTGAGGAGAGCGCGTTAGCGCTCGTCTCGAAGGATGGGCGGCCACATGCTTCGAGACGCGCACCTTACGGTGCGCTCCTCAGCATGAGGCCGATCGGGCTGCACGGCAACTGGAAGCTCAGCCCCGCCCGCGCTTCACGCGCATCGGCAGCACCTGATACTCGAGCCAGTTGGCGATTTCGCTGATGCGGCGCTTCTTGTCGAGGACGTTCAGGCTGATGCCGTGGCGCCAGGCCAGCCGCTTGCAGCCGGGGTCGAGATGCAGCGCGTCGAGGTCGTGAGCGAATTCGGAAAGATCGGCCTCGCCGGCAAAGAAGCCCTCGCCGATCAGCCGCGTGCCGATACGGCGCACGATGACGGCGAGTTCCTTGAGCGGGTACTCGGGATGATACTGCACCCCCCAGGCGGTCGAGCCGGGTGTGCGGATCTCAACGGCCTGGACCTTGGAAACGGCATTGCTCGCCAGCACGACGGCGCCATCGGGCAAGGTGACGACCTCGTCGAGGTGCACGGTGGGCGCATTGAATACGTCCATCTTGCCCGCATACATCGGATGCTTGCGGCCGTCTTCGGTAAGGCGGATGCCGCGGCCGAAACCGATCTCGCGGCCGTTGGGATTCTTGCGGACGACGCCTCCCGCCGCGGTCGTGATGATCTGCAGCCCCCAGCACGAGCCGAACACCGGCGTTCCGGTGGTCATGGCCTGGCGGACCAGATCGATCTGCCGGGTGACCTCGGGGCCGCCATTATAAACGTGCAGGCCGGAACCGGTGATCGCGATACCGTCATAACCTTCGAGCGACTGACCGGAGGGCAGTTGGGCCGCAACATCGGCAGGATAGCAGATGTCCACGTCGGCGACCGGCAGCAATTCGCGCAGCAGGCCGGCATAGCCCTTGCTGGCTTCGGTGCCGCCGAACGAGACATGCTCGGCCATGGTGGCGGGGTTATTGCCTTCGATAACGAGGAGGCGGGGGGTAGGCATAGTGACCTTGATCGGCGGGGACGAGACGTCAAACCTTACCAGCAGCACTGATATGTCGAACCCAAGGCGCTGGCAAAGGCATTTCAGCGCCCCTGAACGGCTTTTTTGAGGTTTTAACTGACGTTAAGGCCAGCCGCCTAGATTGGCGCCGGGCCAACCACTGTGGGGCGACGGCTCCAGGACCGGCCTCCGAACCGGAAGAGAACCATGGGTAAATCCCCAGCCGGGCCGGAAACGGCCGACTACGACCTTGCGATCATCGGCGGCGGCATCAACGGTGCGGGGCTGGCTCGCGACGCCGCCGGCCGCGGCCTCAAGGTCCTGCTGGTCGAAATGAACGACCTGGCCGCCGGCACGTCGTCGGCGTCGTCCAAGCTCGTCCATGGCGGTCTGCGCTATCTGGAGCATGGCGCTTTCCGGCTCGTCCGCGAAGCTTTGTCGGAGCGCGAAGTGCTGCTCGATATCGCGCCGCATGTGGTGCGCCCGATGCGCTTCGTGCTGCCGCCGGCCGCGGGCCAGCGTGCGCCGCTGCTGCTGCGTTTCGGTCTCTGGCTTTATGACATGCTCGGCGCGCGCAAATTGCTGCCCAAGGCAACGACCATCGACTTGACGCACCACGCGGTGGGGCAGCCGCTGAAGCGGGCGTACCGATATGCTTTCGAGTATTCCGATTGCTGGGTGGACGACAGTCGTCTGGTCCTGTTGAACGCCCGCGACGCCGCGGAGCGCGGCGCCTCGATCCGGACCCGGACGCGCTGCGTCCGGGCCGACCGGCGGGACGGCGTCTGGGACCTGGTGCTACACGATCACGGTCGCCGCGACACTGCGAGCGCGAAGGTGCTGGTCAATGCCGCCGGCCCGTGGATCGGCGAGGTCGCCGAGAACGTGCTGCGCAAAAAGCTCACCTCGCGTCTGCGCCTGATCAAGGGCAGCCATATCGTGGTGCGCAAGCTGTTCGAGCACGACAGCGGTTACATTTTCGAGGCGCCCGACAAGCGCGTCGTCTTCGCGCTGCCGTTCGCCGGCGAATTCACGCTGGTGGGAACCACGGACGAAAACTTCGTCGGCGATCTTAATTCGCCGGCGCCAAGCGCCGACGAAATTCTCTACCTTTGCGATGTGGTCAATCGCTACTTCCGCCACCCCGTGTCGCCCGACGAACTGGTGTGGTCCTTTTCGGGCGTGCGCGCGCTCTACGACGACGGCAAAGGCAAGCCGGAAGACGTCACGCGTGACTATCATCTCGAACTCGAGACGCCACGCAACGAAGCGCCGCTGCTCACCATTTACGGCGGCAAGATCACGACCTATCGCCGTCTCGCCGAAAGCGCGATGGGCAAGCTCGGCCGTATATTTCCCGGCCGCGCGCCATGGACGGCGAATGCCAAGCTGCCCGGTGGCGAATTCGATTGGGGCAACTGGAAAGAGGTGCTGGCGGAAATGCAGATACGCTGGCCGTTCCTGCCCGAAACGACGGCGCGCCGCATGCTGCGGGCGTATGGTCTGCGTGCGGAAAAGCTGCTCGGCGAGGCCGACAGTTTGGCGGCCCTGGGCCCCGTGCTGACGGGCGATCTCACCGCGGCCGAAATTCGTTATCTGGTCGAAAACGAATGGGCCGAGACCGCCGAGGATATTCTCTGGCGGCGCGGCAAGTTTGGCCTCACGGCCACCGCGGAAGAAATACAAGCCATCGACCACCTGATCGCGGCGCTGCGCCGGCCGGCCGAGGAGCGTTAACCGGGGGTTAACCGCTTCATCGCAATGGGGTTAGCATCGTTTACCTCGTATCGACGCGGCCGTGTTGTACTGCAACCCGACGTTGCCTCAACGGGTCAGCCATATGCAGTACGATTCGAGGGAACTTGATCGCCGTCTCGAAAAGCTGAAGGTGCTTGTCGTCGATGACGAGCCCTTCATGCGCAAGGTCGTGCGCACCCTGCTCACCGGCATGGGGGTGCGCAACATCGTCGAGGCGCAGGACGGTATGCAGGGGCTGGACGCCATCCGCCGCGAGCAGCCGAATGTCGTCATTCTCGACTGGAGCATGCCCGGACTCGACGGTCCGGCTTTCGTGCGCATGGTTCGTTCGCCGCAAACGTTCCCGATGCCGGATATCCCGATCATCATGCTCACCGGCCATGGTGAACGCGCCAAGGTGATCGAGGCCGTGGAGATCGGCGTCAACGAGTTCCTGCTCAAGCCCGTCTCGACCAAGGCTCTGCGCGACCGCATGGCCGCGGTGTTGCTCAATCCGCGCCCGAACATCAGCAATGGCAGCTATTACGGGCCGGCGCCGCGCAAGCTTGTCGACATCCATCGCGACGACGATGACAGGAAGTCGCTTATCTACCTGCACTAGACCGGTCTTCCCAATCAGGCTGCGAGGCCTTAGCCTCGGCGTCCTGGTGCGACGGGGACGCCGGTGTCACATCTCATCGCCATCGATCAAGGTACGACATCGACACGCGCCATCGTTTTCGATGCGGCGCTGAAGCCGCGTGCGCTGGCGCAGCGCGAACTGCCTCAGATATTTCCGGCGCCCGGTCTTGTCGAGCACGACCCGGAGGAGATCTGGGCCGCGACCATCGCCGTGGTTCGCGACGCCATGGCCAGGGCCGGCCTTGCCGCGAAAGACGTCGCCGGCCTCGGCATCACCAATCAGCGTGAAACCACCTTGATCTGGGACCGCGCCACCGGTCGCCCGATCCACAACGCCATCGTATGGCAGGACCGACGCACGGCGGCCTATTGCGAGCGTCTGCGAACCGGTGGTCATGAAGCGGAGATCACCGCAAAAACCGGCCTTATCGTCGATCCGTATTTTTCCGCCAGCAAGATCGCCTGGCTGCTCGAGCACGTCGACGGCGCGCGGCAGATGGCGGAGGACGGTGCGCTCGCCTTCGGCACCGTGGACAGCTTTTTGCTGTGGCGATTGACCGGCGGCAAGGTTCACGCCACCGATGCCAGCAACGCCGCGCGCACCAGTCTGCTCGATATTGCGACCGGCGAGTGGGACGAAGGGCTTTGCCGCCTGTTCGGCGTGCCGCTGGCGATCCTGCCGCAGGTGCGCGACTGCGCCGGCTCGTTCGGCGTTACCGCGCCGGATCTGTTCGGCGGCGCCATTGCGATCCTCGGCATGGCCGGCGATCAGCAGGCCGCAACTCTGGGGCAGGGCTGTTTCACGCCCGGCATGATGAAATCGACCTACGGCACCGGCTGCTTCATGCTGCTGAACACCGGCTCCGAACGTGTCACGTCGCGCAACCGCCTGCTCTCGACGATCGCCTATCAATTCGACGGCAAGCGTACTTACGCACTGGAGGGCGCCATTTTCGTTGCCGGCGCAGCCGTGCAGTGGCTGCGCGACGGATTGAAGCTCATCGCCAGATCGTCCGATGTCGGCGCGCTGGCCGCCAAGGCCGACCCGGCGGAGGAAGTTTATCTGGTGCCGGCCTTCACGGGTCTCGGCGCGCCTTATTGGGATGCACAGGCGCGGGGCGCCATCTTCGGGCTGACACGCAATTCCGGCGGCGCCGAGATCGCGCGCGCCGCTCTCGATGCCGTTGGCTATCAGACGCGCGATTTGATCGAGGCCATGCATGCCGACTGGCCCGCCTCACGCGAGGCAGCAACGGTGCTGCGGGTCGATGGCGGCATGACGTCAAGCGATCCCTGCATGCAATTTCTCGCCGATATTCTCGCCGCGCCGGTCGATCGTCCGGTCGTGATGGAAACGACGGCGCTGGGCGCCGCCTATCTCGCCGGCCGCGCGGCCGGCCTGTGCCCCGATCTCGATGGCTTCGCCGCGCAATGGCAACGCGACAAGCGCTTCACGCCGCATATGGATGCAGCGATGCGCGAGATGAAGTATTCCGGCTGGAAGGACGCAGTGCGCCGGACCTTGACGTCGGGGTGAGCTTGCCGGTCGGCGGGATCAGGGTCTCGGCTCGGCCGGGACACTTTCGGCCGCCGGCTGCGCGCCATTGCCATTGCCATTGCCGTTGCCTCCGCCTGTCAGCCGTTCGATAGCCGAGCGGACGGTGTCGCGCGCGTTGCGTTCGCGCGTCCCATCGAGCAGCGGCGCCGCGGCGCCGGAGCGGCGGATGAGTGCCTCGGCGTCGGGCAGCATGATGGGGTCGTCCCAAGAGCCTTGCACCACAAATGGCAAACCGAAGGGCGGGGTGTTGGCGCGGCTCGCCACCGCCAGCGCGGCGGTTCCTTTCAGATCGAGTTCACGATCCGGAATTGAGGCGGAGCCGGCGAGCGCGAGACGCACGGCGGTGCTTTCGACCTTCAGTTCCTGCACGTCGACGGTGCCTTGCGCGACCCGCAATGTCATCTCGATCTTGTCGAAGGGGGTACGGCCGGTGCGGAATTCACCGCCGCCGGATAAAGGCCGCCGCTCGAGGCGCTTGAGCAACTGCTCGACATTGAGTCCGGCGATGGCGCCATCGCGTCCGGTCAAAGTCGCCGTGCCGGCGAGCGTACGTGTCATCGCCAGAATACTGCTGCCGCTGCCTTCGAGAGCCATGGACATCGTGCCTCGGCCCTCGAGCCGTTTCAGGCCTAACAGTTGGCCGAGGCAGGCTTCGAGATCGACGTCGGCGAACTGCAACTGCGATCTGACATCGATGCCGCTCGCGGAATTGGTCAGCGCCAGCGAGCCCTTGATGATGCCGCCATAGGCGAGCGCTTCGCCGATCGATACCGACAGCTTGCCCGCGCGCAGATTGGCGCCGATCGCGGTGCGGCCGAACTTGGCGCTGCCCATGATGACGTTGGCTGCCGAGAGCCGCAGATCAAAGTCGAGGCCATTGAGGCCATCCGGCGTAAGCTGCGTGTCGTTCCAGGCGCGCTGGTTCGCGGTCGAGAGCCGGATGGTGGAAATGTAGGGCGTGAGATCGAGCGTGTCCGAGGCCAGGGTGCCCTGCAATGTCTGGCGGCCTTCGCTCGAGAACGCGAGCACGCCCTCGGCGCTGTTGCCGTCGAGTTCGACATTGACGCCGGACAGGCTGATCGAGTCGCCGACCACGCTGGTCTGCGCCTTGATGGCGAAGCGGCCGAAGCCGCCGCCGGGCAGGGGCTCATGGCCGGTCCACGCCATGACGCGGCGCAAGGACACGGCGTCGGCCGCCAGCGTGCCTTCGACTTTGATGGTCGGCCTGGTGCTGAACGCGCCTTCGAATGCGGCCTTGAGCGGCGCGCCGGCGAGGCGCAGCTTGACGCCGCTGCGGTTGCCGGCGAGCGCAGCGGCGAAGTCCGCCAGCGTCACGCTGGCATCGACTTTTTCGCCGTGCCAGACGAAGTGGCCGGTGGCGACGAAGCTCCTGGCGATTGACGGCCAGGCCAGCGACAGATCGACCTCGTAGAGCGTTTCGACGGTCCGGCCATCGTCCTTGCGCAGCAACACGGTGCCATCGTCGATGCGCATTTCCGAGAAACCGGCCACGACCTGATTGGCGCGCGGTTTCTGCGCCTGCGCCAGAGCCTCGATCAGCGCCGACCAGTTGGAGCCGCCGTCGCGATCAAGATCGATGGCGATGGTCGGCTTTTCCAGCGACACGTCGCCGATTTCGACCTTGCCGATGAGCAACGGGAAGAAGCGCAGCCGCGCCGTCAGCCGCTCGGCGGTCAGCGCCGGGCGCCGGGGATCGCCCAGCACAACGTCGGAGAAGGTGACGCTGCCTTTCGGAAACAGGCTGACGCTGACTTTGCCGCCGAGCTTGGGGTCGAGTCCGGTCGCATCACGGATGCGGCTCAGAACTTCGCTGCGCACGGTGTCGGGGGAAATCAGGTAGCCCGCGGTCGTGAGAACGCCGGCCGTCACCCCGCCGACGGCCAGCAGCACGAAACCCAAGCGCCGAATGCCAGCGAAAGCCGTCAAAGTGGGTAAATCCGAGTGGGTCGAGCCGGTTGGCCCCGGTGGAGGCCAGGGGAATATACCATCGGCGCGATTGACGCCAATCTGGGCGGGCCGTGTGACGCTTTCATGGCCATTGCCGGCCGGCCGTCGCCGGCGCCAAGGGTATTCCCATGACCGTTAACGCCGCTTTTCGCGGACGTCGGGCAGCCGCATCAGCAGGATCACCGGGGGGATGCCGGCGAGCACGATCAGCAGTGCCGCGAGGGCGCCGTCCTCGAAACTGCCGCGGGTCGCGAACTGGTAGATCGAGGTCGCCAGCGTCTCGACATTGAGCGGCCGCATCAGCAGCGTCATCGGCAGTTCCTTGAGGCAGTCGACGAAGACGAGCAGCGCCGCGCCGGTCAAGGCCGGTGTCAGCAGCGGCAGGTGAATCTGGCGCAGTATCGGCCAGACGCCAGCGCCTTCCAGCCGCGCGCTCTCGTCGAATTCGCGCGGCGTCTGCGTGAGGCCTGCCTGCACCACGCCGATGGCGATCGAGGAAAACCGTGCCGTATAGGCGATGATCAGCGCGGCGCTGGAGCCGGCCAGCACCAGGCCGACATTGACGCCGGTCAGGCCGCGCGCGAGCGCATTGAGAATCTCGTCTACGGATACGAGCGGCGACAGCAGCCCCAGAGCCAGCACCGTGCCCGGCACCGCATAGCCCATGCTCGCGATGGCGAGCAGCGGCCGCCCTGTCCTGACCGGCGCCAGCCGCAGCGGAATGGCTGCGGCGATCCCGACCGCGAGCACGACTGCCGTCGCGACCGCGGCCAGCGCCACGGTGGTCGCCAGCGCGGTCAGCAACGACGGCTCGATGCCGGAAATCAGCCCGCGCCGGATCGCCTCGCGCAGGAGATAGCCGCCCGGAATGACGAAGCCGAATGCCACCGGCACGGCACAGACCAGCACCGCGAGCGCGGCGGCGCCGCCGCCGAGCGGCAATCGCCGGGTCACCGTGCCATCCTGCACGTCGCCCTCGACCGACTGGCCGCGCCGGCCGCTGCGCTCCAGTGCGATCAGCAACGTCACCACCGCCAACAACGCCAGTGCGATCTGCGCGGCGCCGCCCAGGCTGCCGCGGTTGAGCCAGGTGGTGAAGATCGACAAGGTCAGCGTCTGCACGCCGAGATATTCGGCGGCGCCGATATCGTTGAGCGTCTCGAGCAGGGCCAGCGCCAGGCCGACTACGATGGCCGGCCGGGCCAGCGGGAACGAGACGTAGCGGAACGTTTGCCACAAGCTCGCGCCCATCGTTTGCGCCGCTTCGGCGAAGCTGGCGCTCTGGGTTTTGAAGAGCGCGCGGGCCGTCAGATAGACGTAGGGATACACGACCAAACCGACGATCAGGGCGGCGCCGCCCAATGATCGCACCGGCGGAAACCAGTACTCGGCGCCGGTTTTGAAACCGAAGACGTCACGGAGCGCGGTCTGCACCGGCCCCGCTGCATCGAGGATGTCGGCATATACGTAAGCTGCGATATAGGTCGGAATGGCGAGCGGCAGAGGCAGCAGCCATTCCAGCACCTTGCGGCCGGGAAACTCGAAGCTGGCCACCAGAAAGGCGGGTGCGATTCCAGCCAGGACAGCCACGACAGCCACACCGGCCAGGAGCAGCACGGTCTGCGCAACGGCGTGCGGCAGGACGTAGGCCATCAGGTGCGGCCACAGGTCGGTGTCGCCGGCCACGGCGAGACGCATCAGACTCGCCAGCGGCAGCGCGATCAGCGCGGCGGCGGCGAGCGCAATGGTCAGGCTCGCGATCTTGTCGGCCGGTAAACGGACAGCGGCCCCGCGCAAGGCGGGGCCGCCGGTGGCGGAATGCATAATGGTCAGGGGCCTCGAAATCGAATTCAGTTATCGAAGCCGACCTTATCAACCAATGCCGCGGCCGCCTTCTTTTCATTGGCGACCCTGGACAGCGGTAACTGGTCGGCCTTCAGGGTGCCGAAGGCCGCGATCGCCGGATTGATATCGATGCCCGAGCGCAGCGGATATTCATAATTGACGTCGGCATACATGTGCTGCGCCTTCTCGCCGGCCAGCCATTCGATGAGCTTCAGCGCTTCCGCCTTGTGCGGAGCGTGCTTGGCGAGGACGACAGCCGAGACGTTCACATGCGTGCCGCCGCCCGCGAAGGTCGGCAGGATCACCTTGGTGGCGTCGGCCCACGGCTTCTGCTGCGGGTTCGCCTGCATCAGGCCGTAGTAATAGGTGTTGCCGATGCCGAGATCGCACTTGCCGGCGGCAACGTCGCGCGCGGTTTCGCGATCGCCGCCTGACGGCTTCTGCGCCAGATTGGCCTTCACGCCCTTGAGCCATTCCTCGGCCTTGGCTTCGCCGTGATGCGCGATATAAGCGGCAATCAACGCGTTGTTATACATGTGCTGGCCGGAGCGGATGCAGATCTTGCCCTTCCACTTCGGGTCGGCGAGCTCTTCATACGTGAGGGCCGTCTGCTGCACGCGCTCCTTCGAGGCATAGACGACGCGGGCACGCATCGAGATCGCGTACCAGTGGCCTTCCGGATCGCGGAGCTGCGGCGGCACAACCTTGTCCAATTCGCCCGAAACGATCGGCTGGGTAATACCGGCCTTCACCGCTTCCTCGATGCGGCCGATATCGACGGTGAGGAGGATGTCGGCGGGGCTGTTCTCGCCCTCGGTCTTGATGCGCTGCTCGAGGCCGGAGCTCGCCGAAATGACGTTGACCTTGATGCCGGTGTCCTTGGTGAAGGCGTCGAACAGCGGCTGGATCAGCTTGGTCTCGCGATAGCTGTAGACATTGACCTCGCCTTGGGCGAGCGCGGGAGACACGGCGCCGGCAACCAGCGCGGCAGCGAGCGAGACGGCATGAAGGGGCTTGAACATAGATATCCTCCGAGGGATCCGGGCGGCGCTGTGTGGCGGCGGATCGCGGTGCGCTTATGTGGCGGTTCGGGAGATGCCGGTCAACAGAGTTTCTGTTGCGAAAACAATAGTTTAGAACAATTACAGGGTGGCTCATGCCGTCATGGCAGAGGGAAGGACTTGGCCAACCAGCAGGAATGGAGCCGGTTAGAACCGTTTAAAAGAAAGCACCTCTTGTGCGACAATCTGTCGTCGTCGGCCAACCCGCCGGTATATTTTAGCGCGCCAGCGGCGCCCCGAGCTCCCGCGAGGCGTCGGCGATCTCGGCGATCATCTTCTTGAGAATGGCGTCGCCGAATGAATCGAAACCCGTCGCCTCCATGACGAAGCTGCCCGGGCCGCCGGTAACATTGTCGCGGTAATATTTCGCCAGTCCGCCGGGCGGATGGGTGTGGTCGGGATTCCACGGCATCGGCTGGTCGCTGAGAATGACGAGGCCGTTGATGACTATGCCTTTGGCAACCGCCTCGTCGCGCGCCAGCCGGATGTCGCGGCCGGAATTATTGGTGCCGTCGCCGGAGACGTCGATGGTTTGACGTTCGGAAAAATAGGGCGCCTTGGCGAGTTCGGTCATCGCCAGATCGACGCCGCCGCTGATCGAGGTGCGGTCGGCGAAAGCGCGCGGCTCCTCGAGCATCCGGGTGCCGAAGGCGTGCGCGGATTGCTGGCTGTCGATCACGGTCCAGTCGATGACGACCTTCTGGTTGGCGGCGCCGGACCATTCGACGAACATCACGGCAATGCGGCCGTTGCGGCCGCCCTTGATGGCCTCGAGCACTTTCGGATTGGCGACCGCCGCGGCGTAGCCTTCGCGTTGCAGCTTGAATTTGTCGGCGGTGACGCTGCGCGACACATCGGCGGCCAGCACCAGCAGCAGATCGACTTTATCGGCGGCACGCGCAGGGGATGTCAGATTTGAAGATGCGAATGCGGCGATCAACAGCAGCGCGCAACGGAACAGGCGGCTCATGAGCACCTTTCCCCGCCGCCTCGAGCGACGGATCGAAAGGCAAGCTTATCAGGCTAATCTCATTCCGCCAGCACGCGGGTTGCCGGAAAGGCGACCTCGACCAGAGTTCCGTCCTCGGGGCGGCTGGATATGCGGAACCGGGCGTGATTGGCCTCCGCCAGGGCCTTCGTGATGGGCAAACCGAGGCCGGTGCCGCTGGCGCCCCAGCGCGAGGTGGTCGCGAGCTGACGGAACGGCTCCAGCGCGATCTGCAGTTCCTGTTCGCTCATGCCTGCGCCTGTATCGCGAACGCGCAGGCTGGCCTCGTTGTCATCGTTGACCGTCGTCGAAACGATCACCTGGCCGCCCGCGCCGGTGAACTTGATCGAGTTCGACAGGATGTTGAGCGCGATCTGCCGCACCGAGCGCGCGTCCGCCACGATCGGTGGCAGATGAGGCGCCAGCGAGGTGCGAATGATGACGCGCTGACGATTGGCTTCCTGTTGCAGCATCGCCACGCATTCCTGAACGATGTCGTTGAGGCTGACGCTGACGAAAGTGAGATCGAGCTTGCCGGCTTCGATCTTGGACAGATCGAGCAGGTCGTTGAGCAACGAAATGACGTGTCCGCCGGCAGCGTGGATGTCCTTGAGGTATTCCTTGTAGCGCTCGTTGCCGACGGCGCCGAAACGCTCGTCGATCATCACTTCGGAGAAGCCGAGAATGGCGCTGAGCGGCGTGCGGATCTCGTGGCTGATCTTGGCGAGGAATTCGGATTTTGCGGTCGAGGCGCGCTCGGCCTCGCGCCGCGCATTGATGAGGTCTTCCTCGGTGCGCTTCCAGGCCGTGAGGTCGCGCAACAGCGCGCAATAGCGGTCGCCGCCTTCGATGCGCCCCATGGTGACGTAGAGCGGCACCAGCCCGCCGCGCTTGAAGCGGCCGATGGCCTCGCGGCCCGCATCGGGCAGCATGCCGCGGTCGCCGGACACACGATCGAGGTAGTCGATCATGGTGCGGCGGCTTTCCGGCGCAAACAGGTCGTCGATGGACAATTCGGTAAAGTCCGCGGCGTCATAGCCGAACAGCGCCTGCGCGCTGCGGTTCGCGGTAAGGACGCGGCCGGCGCGGTCGAGCAGCAGCACGCCGTCGGTCGCGGTGTCGAGCACGGCGCGCAGTTCGCTGGCTTCGGCTTCGAGCCGGCGCAGCGCCGCGTCGTTCGGCCTGGCTTCCGCCGTGCCATCGCCGGTCTCGATCATCAGCACCAGCGCCGGCTCCTGACCCCACGGCACGCTGAGCAGGCGGCCCTTCACCGGCTTCTGCTGACCGTTGACGGTGGCGATGTTGAGCGTTTTGCCGCCGCCATTGCCATTGGGCTCGCCATTGGCCGGCTCGATGAACAGGCTGTCGAGGCCGCCGGCCTCGTTGAGCGTGGCGAGGCTGTCGTAACCGGTCCAGTCGAGGAAGGCGCGGTTGGCGTAGAGCAGATTGTTCAGCCGATAGACCAGAACGCCGAGCGGCAGGCGCTCGAGAATGGCGCGGCCGTCGTCGGTGGCGGCAACGCGCGGCGTCTCCGGCTGCGGCACGATCAGCGGTTCGCTGTCGAAATCTGGCGCATCATCCAAGGCGAGCGGCTGCGGCGTGCCGCCGCTCTTGAGCCGAGCGTTGAGCTCGCGCGCCAGTTCCTCGAAATTGCTGTGCTCGCTGGCCGTAAGTGAAGGCTTCTCCGCGACGGGCGGTGCTGGCTCGCTGACCGGCACGATCGGCGGCGCCGGCGGCTGCGGCTCGGGGGCGGGTCTGAACGCCAGCACCTTGGCGGGCGGCTGCTGGACGGGTGCTGCCGGCTGAGGCGCGGGCACAACGGCAACAGCATCGTAGTCGCGCAAGCCGGCGCGGCAGATACCGAAGCCGCGGAAGCCGGTGAAGCGGCGTTCGCGGTCGTAGGTGGGCAGGCCGGACATCTCGATGGCGACGCGCTCATGCGATCCGTCGATCGGCCATTCGATGACGATGCCGCTCCAGGTCTCGCGCGCCGCCAGCGCACGGGCGACGCGGCCGTCATTGTCGATGTTGAGCGCGTGCGCGATGTCGGGCCACGAGCGCACCAGCACCGACGCCGTTTCAGGTCCGAGCAGACGCGCGAAGTTCTCCATGCCTTGCGTGAAATGCGTCGCGGCATCCATCTGCCAGACGAAGCGATAGGCCTGCGGCCGCGGCGCGTCCGAGACTGACTTCAGTTTCGTCGGCGCCATCGACACGACGTCATACGGTATGGGGGCTTGCTGGACAGGCTTGGGCTCGGTGAATTGCAGCAGCAGCGCGATGGTCTGCCCGGCGCCGAGCTTGCGCATGATGGCATAGCCGAGCGCGAAGTCGCCTTCGGCGCGGCCGTTGCGGCTCGCTTCGCGCGCGAGTTTGTCGAGGCCGAGCGCGGCAATGTCGCGCTTGTCGCCGAGGCGCTGTCGCGCCGGGCCATTGGCGTCGATCAATTCGCCATCGGCGGAGAACACCGCGGCCGGCCGTTCGACATCGGCGATCAGGCGGTGCGCGCGCTCCGGCAAGGAGAAGTCCCGGGCCACGCGTTCGGTCGAGACGACGAGAATGCCGGTCGCATGGTCGGGCAGGGTGACGCGCGCGCAGAAGCAGGTCAGCGCACTGCCCAGCGGCGCGCCAAAGCCGCGCAGGCGCTCGAGACGCTTGGTGCCGCCGCCGGGCAGGGTGCCGGCGAGGCGTTTGATCTGTGCCGCCGCCGGATGGTCCGGCTCGAAGCGGCGTTGATTGAGTTCGAGGGATGACGCGGCGTCGAAAGTCGCGGCGGCGGGCGCGTTGGCCCAAAGCACAGCGGTACCATCTTCCCGCCAAAGCCAGACCGGCACCGGAGCGAGGGCATAATCGGCCAGACGAGGATCGTCGAGCCAGAGATGTTGGTCGTAGGTCCCGCTCATGACGCGCCGCAAAGAAGCCGCAACCGTTACGGCTAACAAAGCATTAATAGGCCCGAGTGCAACGGCCGTCCACGATCTGCGCCCTACCGCCCACGCTCATAGGGCGGTAACCTTAATCGGGACATTTGGCTGCATCGAAGGCGGGGCGAGCCGTCATATATCCGCTCGTGCAAGCGGGCTATAGTGAGCCGACCGGGTTTCGGTTTGGCAATTTCGGAGGAGCTGACCATGGCGCAGGATCCAAAATTCGAAATCCCCGCTGAGATGCGCGAGTTCGCGGAAAAGAGCGTCGAGCAGGCCAAGCAGGCTTTCGACAGTTTCGTGGCCGCCAGCAGGCATGCCGTCGGCACGGCGGAAACTCAGGCCAAAACCGTACAGACGAATGTCCGCGAAGCTGGCCAGCTCGCCATGTCCTTTGCCGAGCGCAATCTCACCGCGTCGTTCGATTTCGCTCAGCGGCTGTTGCGGGCCAAGGACCCCAGGGAAGTCACCGAGCTGCAGGTCGACTACATCAAGGCGCAGATCGCGGCGCTGTCCGAACAAGCCAAGGCGCTGTCTGAGCATGCAAGCAAGATGGCTCCGAAATAGCGGGGCCGACGCCTTAAGCCATTTCGCGATGCAGTTGTCGGGCTCGCCTAAGAGGCGCGTCCGGGCGCGATTAAAAATACACTATAACTATCAGTTACTTGTGGCAATCAAACAAAAATGGTGCATTGCAATATTTTTATTGCAGTGCACTTAGTTTGTTATTATACTTTCGCCTATCGCCGCTGCCCTGTCGGGGCGCGGATTAAGGCGCGGGCCGCATCAAGCCGGAGGACGGCCGCCCAACGCCGCCGGGAAAGTCCTCCCTTAAGGAAGACGATCATGTCCAACGAGACCTTTACGCCGAAAGTGGTGCCGCTGAACATCGAGTCGATGTTCCAGATGCCGAAGTTCGACATTCCGAACATGGAAGTGCCGCCCGCGTTTCGCGAATTCGCCGAGAAGGGCATTGCCCAGGCGAAGGACGGCTACGACAAGATGAAGGCCAACGCCGAGAAGGCCACCGAGACGCTCGAAAATACCTATTCGATCGCCTCGAAGGGCTGCGCCGACTACGGCGTCAAGCTGATCGAGACGGCGCGCGCCAACTCGAACGCCGCCTACGACCTGATGGGCGAACTGATGGGCGCCAAGTCCTACTCGGACGTCATCGCGCTCAGCACCGCCTATTGGCGCAACCGGTTCGACGCGTTCAGCGCCCAGACCAAGGAACTCTCCGAGCACGCTCAGAAGGTCGCGACCGAGACCGCCGAGCCGATCAAGGAAAGCTTCGCGAAGTTCAACACCGCCGCCTGATCGGCGCTGTCCGGACCCAATGCTAGGTTCAAAAGGCCCGGGGTGCTTCCGGGCCTTTCTTTTTGGCGGCAAGCCGGCTGGGCGCGGCTCCCCGCGGGCGTAAATCGCCCCGGCGCGGGCGGCCAAACCGCTTGCCAAAGGCGGAAGCGGCTCTTAGGTTCGCGCCGCGCGCGGGGCCCCTTGGGCCCCGCAGCCCTTATGCAGGCGTAGCTCAGTTGGTTAGAGCGCCGGTCTGTGGAACCGGAGGTCGGTGGTTCAAGTCCACCCGCCTGTACCACCTGCGAAGTCGTGCAGACTTTCTGACGTTCGCAAAGAAGAAGTCTGCCGCCGGTGTTTCTGACCCTTCTGTTTCCCTACTTCCTCAGCAATTTCTACCGGCCGTTCCTGGCCGTGGTCGCGGGCGAACTGTCGCGCGACCTTGGCCTCGACTCGGCCGGGCTGGCCAGCCTGCAGGCCGCCTTCCTGCTGGCCTTCGCCCTGATCCAGGTGCCGGTCGCCCTGACGCTCGACCGCTTCGGGCCGCGCCGCATTCTGATGATGAGCCTGGGCGCCGCGGCCGCCGGCGGCGTTCTGCTCAGCGTCGCCAGCCAGGCGTGGCAGGCGACGCTTGCCATGGCGCTGCTGGGCGGTGGCTTCTCGCCGGTGATGATGGCCGGCTTCTATTTCATCGGCCGCGTCTATTCGCCGGAGCGGTTCGCAACCATGTCGTCGCTGCTGTTCGGTCTCGGCACGCTCGGCGATCCGGCCAGCGGCGCGCCGCTGGCGCTGGCAGTCGGCGCCTTCGGCTGGCGGGTCACGATGTTCGGCATGGCCGGCATCACCCTGGTCAGCGTCGTGCTCGTGGCCATCGTGCTGCGCGATCCGCCGCGCGTCGACGCGCCGGGCGGCAGGATGTCCGCGCTGAGCGCGACCCGGCAGATCCTCTCGATCGGAGCCCTGTGGCCGATGATGCCGCTGGCTTTCGCCTGCTACGCCGTGATCGCGGCGGTTCGCGGATTGTGGATCGCGCCCTATCTGGCGCAGGTGCACCACTTCGGCGCCAACGCCGTCGGCTTAAGCGCGACGGCGATGGGTTTGGCGCTGGCGCTCGGCGGCATCTTCTACGCGCCGCTCAACAAATATCTCCGCGATGCCAAGGTCACGGTCGTGGCCGGCGTCTCGGTGGCGGTGACGGCCTGGCTTGTGCTCGGCCTTTTCGGCAGTCATTCCGCCGCGCTTGCCCTCGTGTTTTTGTTCATGGTGGCGGCCTTCGGTTCCTGCTTCGCCATTCTGCTCGCCCATGCGCGGGCCTTCCTGCCGATGCATGTGCTTGGGCAGGGCGTGACCATGATGAACCTCTTGTTCTTCGGCGGCGCCGGTCTCGGCCAGTGGCTGTCGGGCCGCTACGTCAAGGCGTCGGAGCTCGCAGCGGTCGCGCCCGATCTGCTCTATGGCCGGCTGTTCACGGCCTTCGGCCTGCTGCTCGGCGTCGCGCTGGCGATCTACCTTTTCTCGCCGCGTGAACGCTCGGCATCGCCGCCATAAAAAACGCCGGCGGTTTCCCGCCGGCGTTCCTTGTCTCGAAGCGATCCGCCCTTAGCGAACGACCACGCGTCCGTCACGGCCGTAACGCGGTCCGCGGCTGTCGCGGCTCGGGCGCGGCTCCGGCCGGCCGAAGCCGCCAAACAGCGCCTCGAAGAAGTTCGGGCCGCTGCTGTAGCCGCCGCCACCACCGAGCGAACCGACCGGCACGCGCACCGGCTTCGACGAGGTGTTCGGCGGACGCGCCACCGCGATGTCGGCAACCTTGCGGTCGCTGCCCTTGAGGATCGCGATCATGCGCTGGTCGCGGCCATACACGTCCTCGCGGAACTGCAGCTTGCCCTCATCGTCGACGAACGCCGTCTGATAGGTCAGGTGCACCCAGAGGTGGTTCGGGAAGTTGATGTTGATTTCCGAGCCGCCGAACATGCTCTCGAGCTTGGCCGCGGTGTACTTCTGCTCCGGCAGCGCCAGCGACAGGAGTTTTTCGCCGTACATCAGCGGGTTCTCGACGCGCATGCAGCCGTGGCTGTAGGCGCGCTTCTCATGCTTGAACAGGTTCTTGTCCGGCGTGTCGTGCTGATAGACCAGGAACTTGTTCGGGAAGTTGAAGCGAATGCGGCCCAGCGCGTTCGCGGCGCCCGGCGGCTGATAGATACGGACCGTGCCGTCAGCGGCCTGTTCGACCTTGAGGCCGATGCGGTCCAGAGCCTGCGGATCTTCCTGCAGCGCCGGCAGGTATTCCTTCTCGATGATCGACGGCGGCACGTTCCAGGTCGGGTTGACCGTGATGAACTTCATTTCGGCCGAGATCATCGGCGTGGCGTGGCTACCCGGCTTGCCGGCGACGATCTTAGTGGTCCAGTACGGCTTGTTGTCGTTCCACAAGGTCAGGCGATAGTCCGGCACGTTGACGATGACGTGCGGGTTGCCGAGGTCGCGCGACAGCCAGCGCCAGCGCTCCATGTTGACGACCACGGTATCGATCGGATCGCTTGAGGCGCGGCTGATGGACTTCGGCTCCGGCTTGGTGCCGTTAAGGGCGCGCAAGGTCATGGGGCCGACATTGCCGTCGGTGTCGAGGTCGGCCGTCGTCTGGAAGGTCTTCACGGCCTCGACGACCGCGTCATCGTAGGTCGTGTTGTTCTTGTCGCCCGGGATGTCGAGGCGCTTGCGCAGGTCGGCGACGCGCTTGTCCTTCATGCCAGGACGCATGATCGGGCCGGAGGCGATCTGGATCGCCGGCGCCGGCTTGGCGTCTTCGGTCTTCGTTTCGGTGACGGACTTGCCGGCGCGCAGATCGGCAAGCTTCGCGCGCAGCGCCTTGAACTGCGCGTGCGGCGGGTTGTAGTCCTCGAGCGCGGCGGCGGCGTTGCTCGCCTTCGCCAGGTTGTCCAGGACCGACGCCGGGTCGGGCGCGTTCTGGGCGAATTCGATGTCATTGGCGACGCGGCTGAAGTGGATGCGACCGAGTTGCGCATGGCGCGCATAGGTCAGCACGGCCGCGGTCAGTTTGAGTTCGGCGTCGGCCAGCTCGTCGGCAGTCTTGGCCGCGGCGAAGTCCGGCGTCGGGTAGTCGGCGGCATCGAGACCGACTTCGTCGGCCTTCTTCAAAGTCGACGTCGCGGCCTTGGCGCGCTCGGTGACGGCGCCATTGTCGGTCCAGACCGGGGCGTAGTCGCGGGCCTTGTAGAAGGCTTCGACGCCGAGATGCTCGGCCTTGCGGGAAACGATGCGATCGAGCGTCTTGCCTGTCACCATCTCGCGCAGCTTGTCGGTAACGGCGGCGTTGGCCGTCGGGCCGGCGGTGACGGCCGGAGCCGCCGTCGCGGTATCGGTCTTCGGCGCCTCGGCGGCGGGCGCGGTCGGGGCCGCTGCGGTCGGAGCAGGCGCTGCCGCTGGAGCCGGCGCGGCCGGGGCCGGCGTTTCGGCAGCCTTCGGGGTCAGATCCTTTTCAGTCGGCGGAGTGAGAGGCTCTGCGAGCGGCGCGGCGGCGTTGAGCTGCTGCTCCATCGATTGGGCATTCCCCGCCTGTGGGGCGAGCATCAGCACCAGTCCGAGGGCGGAAGACGCCAGCAGACGGTCTATTGCAACAATTTTCACCGCAGAATCTCCCAAAGGCTGTCAGGACGAGGCCTTGTAAGGCCCGATCATATTAAATGATAGATTGCTTCCCGTTGCGCCTTTTCCAACGAAAGCACGGCTTTCCGAACGAGACTGTGACTATTTTACACCGGTGCTTCAGTACCGGCATCATGACCCTCGAAGTCACAACGGCGAGGCGCAAACGTGGTTCCGGCCGCTCGCGCCGAACCGCCTCAGCAGTAAACCGGCTATGACTTAACGGGCTGTGACGTGGATCACAGCGAGGATGGGAGCCGCTCTTGGCGATGGCGCGCGCGAAAAGTCGCACGCCGCTTTTGTCGCAGGGTTGATGCCGAAAAAAAACCGGGCCCCGTAAACGGGGCCCGGTTGGAGATGCCGGCGTGGGGTGCCGGCAAACCTCAGAGGGGAACTTGCCGCGGTGTCGGCGACTCTGGGAGGATATCCATCCGTCCCGCAGCACCAACACTATGATCGGCGCGTTCATCGTCAGCAATGCCGGTGCGCGAATGTCAGCCATGCGCACAAGCCTGCGCGAAAACAGCGCAGGCGTTTGCGTTTCGTATTGCGATACGTGACGGAGAACACGGCTCTCTCAATGGCGGTGAGTGTGATGCATGTCCGGCACGTGCTCGTGGGTATGGCGCAAGCGCGGATGGCTATGAGCATGCGTGTGCGGCTCACCGGGCGGGTCGAGCGAGCCGTGCTCATGCTGGTGGTGCTCGTCATGAACATGCGCGTGGCTGTGCATCGTTTCCTCGTGCGCATGCTCGTGGACATGGCGTTCGGTCAGATGGAGATAGACTCCGACCGCCATCAGCGCTCCCGCGACGACGAGTTGCGGGCTTAACGGCTCGCCCAGAATTGCCAGCGCCGCCACCGCGCCGATAAACGGGGCGGTCGCGAAATAGGCGCCGGTCCGCGCAGTGCCGAGGTGACGCAATGCCAGCACATAGAGCGCCAGGCTTGCGCCGTATCCGATGAAGCCGACGCCGCCGGCAACGAGAGCGATATCAAGCGATGGCAAGCGGCTGCCGGAGAGTATCGCCAGCGTGAGATTGACCGGCCCGGCAACGAAGCCCTTGATTTCGACGATCTGTAGCGGATCGGCCAGCGACACCTTGCGCGTAAGATTGTTGTCGAAGCCCCATGCAACGCAGGCAGCCGCGATGGCCGCCATCCCGGCGAGGCTGGAAATGGTCGGGACGCCGGACCACGACAGCACGATGGCGCCCGCGACCAGGGCGATCATGCCGAGTGCGATGCGCCGATCGAAGTTCTCATTGAAGGCGAACCAGGCCAGCAAAGCCGTGGCTGCACCTTCGAGCGTGAGCAGAAGGGAGGCCGTCGAAGCGTCGGTGCGGGCGAGCCCGAACATCAGCAGCAGCGGGCCGGCAACTCCGCCGCACACGATCGCGCCCGCGAGCCATGGGATGTCGGCCCGCGCCAGCGGCGCCTCCGACGCAGATGTCCTTGCCCGCAGTATTCGCCGCAGGACAGCGATTCCTAGACCCGCACCGCAGTAGAACAAGCCGGCAAGCAGGGCCGGATCGATCGCTCCCAGCAATATCTTGGCCGCGGGCGTCGAGGCGCCGAACAACGCCGCCGACAATAGCGCCAACCCGACAGCGTGGCGGCTCATGTCTGGGCTCCTTGAGGGCCCGCGATAAGGTCTCGGCGCTCTTTCGGCCTAGAAAGTCCAGCGTTGCGCGTTGGCGACAAGGAAGTCGCGGAAGACCTGGATGCGCGCGACCGATTTGAGTTCTTCCGGATAAACGAAGTAGGCGTCGAGCGCGAGCGTGTCCTGCTCGCCGAACAACTGCACCAGGCCGCCATTCTCCTCGACGAGATAGTCCGGCAGCATCGCGACGCCGAGACCGCGCTGGCAGGCGCGCAACAGGCCGAGCACGTTGTTGACGCTCAGATGCGGCACGCGCGGATGCTTGGCCTCGCGGCCGACTTCGACGAGCCAGCGGCGATTGGCGAAATGGGCCGGCACGCTGCCGCCGAGCAGCAGCACGCGATGATGATCGAGCTCCTCATACGTGCGCGGCGTGCCGAAGCGCTTGAGATAGTCCGGCGACGCATAGGCGTGGAAGTGCACCGAGAACAGCTTGCGCTGGATGAGGTCGGGCTGCGTCGGCTGGCGCAGGCGCAGCGCGACGTCGGCCTCGCGCATGGCGAGATCGAGTTCTTCGTCGGTGGTGATCAACGTGATCTGAATGTCGGGATAAAGATCGAGGAATTCGCCGAGCCGCGGCGTCAGCCAATGGATACCGATGCCCGCCGAGGTCGAGACCTTGAGTTCGCCATTCGGCCGTTCGCGGCTGTCGGTGAGCTTGGTGCGCGCCGCCTCCAGCTTCATGAACACTTCATGCGCCGTCCGGTAGAGCATGTCGCCCTGCTCGGTGAGGATCAGGCCGCGGGCGTGGCGGTGAAACAGCGAGACGCTCAGATCGCTTTCCAGCGCCGAAACCTGGCGCGACACCGCCGATTGCGACAGGCCGAGGCGTTCGCCGGCATGCGTGAAGGACCCGGCTTCCGCCGCCGCGTGAAATACCTTCAGCTTGTCCCAGTCCATCGAATTGTTCGGGTGAGGCATGATTATTCCGCCGCGGCCTGTTGGGTTTCATGCGCGGCAAGGAAGCGCTCGGTCTCGAGCGCAGCCATGCATCCCTGGCCCGCCGCGGTCACCGCCTGCCGGTAGATGTCGTCGGTGACGTCGCCGGCGGCGAAAACGCCGGGCACCGAGGTCGCGGTCGAATGCGCCGCGGTGACGATATAGTTCGAGGGCTTCATCTCGAGCTGGCCGGCGAACAGTTCGGATGCCGGCTGGTGGCCGATGGCAATGAACACGCCGTCGGCGGCGTGTTCGGAAACGACGCCGCTCTTGAGATTCTTGAGCGCGATACGGCGCACCTTGAGCGGGCTCTCGTCGCCCATGACGTCATGCAGCACGGAGCCCCAGACCACCTCGATCTTGGGATGCTTGAACAACCTGTCCTGCAGGATGCGCTCGGCGCGGAAATGGTCGCGCCGGTGCACGACCGTGACCTTCGAGGCGAAATTGGTGAGGAACAACGCTTCCTCGACAGCGGTATTGCCGCCGCCGATCACGAAGACTTCCTTGTTCTTGTAGAAGAAGCCGTCGCAGGTGGCGCAGGCGGAGACGCCGTAACCCTTGAACTTCTGCTCCGAGGGCAGATCGAGCCAGCGCGCCTGGGCGCCGGTCGCCACGATCAGCGCCTCGGCGAGATAGACGTCGCCCGAGTCGCAGGTCAGGCGGAACGGCCGGGCGCCGAGCTCGACCTTGTTGACATGGTCGTAGACGATATTGGTGCCGACATGCTGGGCCTGGGCCTGCATCTGCTCCATAAGCCAGGGGCCCTGGATGACATCGGCAAAGCCCGGATAGTTCTCGACATCGGTGGTGATGGTGAGCTGCCCGCCGGGCTGGATGCCCTGGATCAGCGTCGGCTGCAGCATCGCGCGCGAGGCATAGATCGCGGCAGTATAGCCGGCCGGCCCGGAGCCGATGATGACAACTTTGGAGTGGATGGTCTTGGACATGGCAATCGCCCCCTGAAAACGGACGAGGAGTGGGGGCCCGGCGACAATTCGATGGCCCGTCAGGGCAGAAGTTCTTCTGACCGGGCTCAATCTATGGCTTTCCCGGAGCTATGCAAGATACGCAACCCGGCCAGTGCACAAGCTTGCATGCCGCAGGGAAAACGGCGCAATAATCTTTCGCGAAACAATATTTCAATATATGGATATTCCCGCCGGATCCGAGCCGCGTCCCGCCAGGAGAGAGATTTGCCAGCCAGCCTCGATGCCATCGACCGCAAGATCCTGAAAGAGCTGCAGGACGACGGCCGTATGACCAATGTTGAGTTGGCGCGCCGTGTCGGTATTTCAGCACCGCCCTGCCTGCGCCGGGTTCGCGCGCTGGAAGAGGCCGGTTTCATCAAGGGCTACCGGGCGCTGCTCGACGAAAAGATGCTCGGCTACGAGGTCGTCGTTTTCGCCTTCGTGCACCTGTCGAGCCAGGCCGAAACCGATCTCTCCGCCTTCGAGGCCTTCGTGCGCGCGCAGCCGCTGGTACGCGAATGCTGGATGCTGTCGGGCGAGATCGACTTCGTTCTCAAATGCGTGGCGCCCGACCTCAAGACCTTTCAGGCTTTCGTCGACAAGCTCACCGCCGGCCCCAATGTGCGCAACGTCAAGACCTCGCTGACGCTGCGGCAGTCCAAGGACGCGGCGATGGTGCCCATGTGAGGCGTGTGCGCCTTGGCATGTTGACGCCGTCCTCGAACACGGCGCTCGAACCTATCACCTCTTCGATTGTCGCCGGCCTGCCGGAAGTGTCCGTTCACTTCTCGCGCTTCAGGGTGACGGAAATCGCGCTCTCCGCCGGCGCGCTGGCCCAATTCGACAACAGCGAAATCCTGCGCGCCGCCGAATTGCTGGCGCACGCCAAGGTCGATTGCATCGGCTGGAACGGCACCTCATCGGGCTGGCTGGGTTTCGAGCGCGACGTGAGACTGTGCGAGCGCATCACGGCGACAACCGGCATCGCGGCGACGACCTCGATGCTGGCGCTCAACGAAATTCTTTCAAGGACCGGGGTGGCGCGGCTCGGCATCGTTTCGCCGTATCTCGACGAGGTGCAGCGCAAGATGATCGACAATTACGCCGGCATCGGCGTCGCCTGCGCCGGCGAACGCCATCTGAACCTTCAGGACAACTTCTCGTTCGCTTCGGTAACGCCCGAGCAGATCGAGGCGATGACGCTGGCGGTGGCGAGCGAAAAGCCGCAGGCCATCGCTATCATCTGCACCAATTTACGCGCTGCGCCGCTCGTGGAGAGCCTGGAACGCGCCACGGGCCTGCCGATCCATGACACCATCGCCACGGTGCTGTGGAAGAGCCTGATCGTTGCCGGCGTCGATCCGAAACGCGTCACCGGCTGGGGATCGCTCTTTCAGAAACTGTCTTGAGGCCGCGGCGACCGCGCGCCACAAGAAAATGCCCGGCCGAAGCCGGGCATTGTCGTATCGAGACTAAAGCCTGGGACGGAAGCTTACTTCCACTCCACCTTCTTGATCTCGTAGCCCTTGGCGCCGCCGGGGGCGTTGACCTCGACGGTGGCGCCCTTGGACTTGCCGATCAGCGCCTTGGCGAGCGGTGAGGTGACGGAAATCTTCCCGGCCTTGGCGTTGGCTTCCGGCTCGCCGACGATCTGCCACACCTTCTTTTCCTCGGTGTCCTCGTCGATCAGCGTCACGGTGGCGCCGAAGGTGATGGTGTCGCCCGACAGTTTCGACACGTCGATGACGTCGGCACGCGCCAGCTTGTCCTCGAGTTCGGCAATCGCGCCCTCGTTGAGCGACTGCTGCTCCTTGGCGGCATGATATTCCGCGTTCTCCGACAGGTCGCCATGGGAGCGCGCCTCGGTGATCTGCTGGATGATGCGCGGGCGCTCGACCGACTGGCGGTGCTTGAGTTCGTCCTCGAGCACGGAGTAGCCCGCAGCGGTCATCGGAATCTTTTCCATCGTCTCTTCTCCTCCTGGCGGCTGCCTGCGTCATTGGACTGACGCGCGCGCCAAGCCTTTCCATCCGTGAGGTTGTCCCGCGAGGGACAGGCCAATCGTAATTGGACTCCGGACACGGCAAATCCGTTCCGGAGTCCTGCGAAAATTCTATCCGGTCAAAATCTTGCCCAGCCGCGGGGAGCTTTGTCGCCCGCGACCGTACGGAATTTTGCCCGGCCTCTCGCCGTCAGTCCGGGTGGCCGGTTCAGGCCCGCCCGGTGAAATAGCTTTGCAGCGCGCGGACCTCGAGGTCTCCCCCCAGGTAGGCTTTTATGCCTTGCGCCGCCGCGACGGCACCCGAAAGAGTGGTGTAGTACGGCACTTTATGCAAGAGGGCGGCATGGCGCAGGGATCGGCTGTCGGACAGCGCCGCCGCGCCCTCGGTGGTGTTGAAGACGAGCTGGACGCCGCCATTCTTGATCGCATCGACGATATGCGGCCGGCCTTCCAGCACTTTGTTGATCTTGGTGGCCTCGACGCCATTCTCGGCGAGATAGCGCTGGGTCCCTGACGTGGCGATGCATTTGAAGCCGAGCGACGTCAGCAGCTTGATCGAGGGCAGGATGCGCGGCTTGTCGTCGTCGCGCACCGACACGAATACCGTGCCCGAGCGCGGCAGGATAGTGCCACCGCCGATCTGGCTCTTGGCGAACGCGGTCTCGAACGTCATGTCGAGCCCCATCACTTCGCCGGTCGATTTCATTTCCGGCCCGAGCACCGTATCGACGCCGGGGAAGCGGGCGAAGGGGAATACCGATTCCTTGACCGCCTTGTGCTTGTAGCTCGGCTGCTGGAGCCTGAAGCTGGCGAGGCTTTCGCCGGCCATGATGCGCGCCGCGATCTTGGCGACCGGCAGGCCGATCACCTTGGCGACGAAGGGCACGGTGCGCGAGGCGCGCGGGTTCACTTCCAGCACGTAGATGACGCCGTCCTTGATGGCGTATTGCACGTTCATCAGGCCGCCGACGTCCAGCGCCAGCGCCAGTTCGCGGGTCTGACGCTCCAGCTCGGCGATCAGCTCCTTCGACAGCGAATGCGGCGGCAGCGCGCAAGCCGAGTCGCCCGAGTGAATGCCGGCTTCCTCGATGTGCTCCATGATGCCGGCGATGAAGGTGTCCTTGCCATCAGCCAGGCAATCGACATCGACTTCGGTGGCATCGGTCAGGTAGCTGTCGATCAGCAGCGGGCTCTTGTCCGATACGATCAAGTCGGATGGCTTGTCGAGCGTCGCGGCGAGGCGCTGCACGTAGCGATCGGCGTGCGCGCCGTCGCGGACGATCTCCATGCCGCGTCCGCCGAGAACGTTCGACGGACGGACCACCACAGGATAGCCGATCCTGTCGGCCACCTCGCGCACCGCGGCGGGCGAGGTGGCGATGCCGTTGGCCGGCTGGCGGATCTTGAGCTTGTCGATCAGCTTCTTGAAGCGGTCGCGGTCTTCGGCAAGGTCGATGGCGTCGGGCGACGTGCCGAGGATCGGCACATGGGCCTTCTCCAGCGCGACGGCGAGTTTGAGCGGCGTCTGCCCGCCGAACTGCACGATCACGCCGTGCAGCGTGCCCTTCGAGCGCTCGATATCGATGATCTCGATGACGTCTTCCGGCGTCAGCGGCTCGAAATACAGCCGGTCCGAGGTGTCGTAGTCGGTCGACACCGTCTCCGGATTGCAGTTGACCATGATGGTCTCGTAGCCGGCATCCTTCAGCGCGAAGCAGGCGTGGCAGCAGCAATAGTCGAACTCAATGCCCTGGCCGATGCGGTTCGGGCCGCCGCCGAGAATGACCACCTTCTTCTTGTCCGAGGGGCGCGCCTCGTTGGCCATCCGGCCGGCGAAAGCGGTCTCGTAGCTCGAATACATATAGGCCGTGGGCGAGGCGAACTCGGCGGCGCAGGTGTCAATGCGCTTGTAGACCGGGCGCACGTCGAGCTTGCGGCGCGCGGCGCTGACATCGTCGTCGCTCTTGCCGGTCAGCTTGCCGAGGCGCTTGTCGGAGAAGCCCATCGCCTTGAGGCGGCGGAAGGCGCCGGCGGTGGCCGGCAGGCCCTTGGCCGCGACCTGCTCTTCGGCTTCGACAATGCCGCGCAGCTCGCGCAGGAACCATGGATCGATCCGGCAGGCGGTGTAGATGAGATCGTCGGAGGCGCCGAGGCGCATCGCCTGCGCCACCTTGAGGAGGCGGTCCGGGGTCGGCGTGCCGAGCGCGGCGCGAATGGCGGCCTTGTTGTCGGCGTCATCGAGACCCTTGTCGTGATCGTAGCCGTCGATCCAGATTTCATCGAGCCCGGAGAGGCCGGTCTCGAGCGAGCGCAACGCCTTCTGCAGGCTTTCCTGGAAGGTGCGGCCGATGGCCATGGCTTCGCCGACCGACTTCATCGAGGTGGTCAGCACATTCGAGGCGCCGGGGAATTTCTCGAAGGCAAACCGCGGGATCTTGGTGACGACGTAATCGATCGTCGGCTCGAACGAAGCCGGCGTCGCGCCGCCGGTGATGTCGTTGGAGATTTCGTCAAGCGTGTAGCCGACCGCGAGCTTGGCCGCGACCTTGGCGATCGGAAAGCCGGTGGCCTTGGAGGCCAGCGCCGACGAGCGCGACACGCGCGGGTTCATTTCGATGACGATGAGGCGGCCGTCTTCCGGGTTGACGGCGAACTGCACGTTCGAGCCGCCGGTCTCGACGCCGATCTCGCGCAACACCGCCAGCGAGGCGTCGCGCATCATCTGGTATTCCTTGTCGGTGAGCGTCAGCGCCGGCGCGATGGTGATCGAGTCGCCGGTGTGTACGCCCATCGGATCGAGGTTCTCGATCGAGCAGATGATGATGCAGTTGTCCTTCTTGTCGCGGACGACTTCCATCTCGTACTCTTTCCAGCCGAGTACGGATTCCTCGATCAGCACTTCGTCGGTCGGCGAGGCGTCGATGCCGCCTTCGACGATGTCGATGAATTCCTGCTTGTTGTAGGCGATGCCGCCGCCGGTGCCGCCCATGGTGAACGAGGGCCGGATGATGGCGGGCAGGCCGATATCGTCCAGCGCCTTGAGCGCGTCGCCGAGCGTCTTGACGTGATGCGAGCGCGGCGTCGACAGACCGATCTTGGTCATGGCGTTGCGGAACAGCTCGCGGTCCTCGGCCTTGTCGATGGCCTCGGTGGTCGCGCCGATCATCTGCACGTCGTATTTCTCAAGCGTGCCCATCTTCTTGAGCGACAGCGCGCAGTTCAGCGCCGTCTGGCCGCCCATGGTCGGCAGCAGCGCGAAGCCGCCGGGCACGACATTGCGCTCTTTCGCGATGATCTTGGTGACGATCTCGGCGGTAATCGGCTCGATATAGGTGGCGTCGGCAAGATCCGGATCGGTCATGATCGTCGCCGGGTTCGAGTTCACCAGGACGACGCGGTAGCCCTCTTCTTTCAGAGCCTTGCAGGCTTGCGTGCCTGAGTAATCGAATTCACAGGCCTGGCCGATCACGATGGGACCGGCGCCGATGATCATCACGGTTTTGATGTCGGTGCGTTTGGGCATGCGGAAGGATCGGCTCCCGGAAACTGGGCACAAAAAAAGGGCGCGCTTTCGCGCGCTTTCTGGCTGAGAGACCCGGTCAGCCGGCCGGAAAGCGCAATTCTGCGAAGAAGGGCGGCTTGGAGCCGCGAGGGGGTGCTTAAACCAGAATCGGCGAGGTGGGAAGCCTTAAGAACCCCTCCAGCCACAGCTACTTAGACGCGATTTCCGCAGCCGTCGCGCCATTGCGGCCCCGGTGCGAACCCTGCGGCGGGGTTGCGGTCGGTCCCTTGTCGGGACGGGAGGGCGCGCGGGAATGGGAATCGGCGGCCGCAACGGCAATTCGCCACGGACACGTCCGTTTTTCCTGACCGCGCTGGCGCTGACGGCGGCTTTTTGTGGCGGCAGCCGTCTCGAGCGGGCCGAGACGGCGCAAGCTCCGGCTGCTGTGCCTCCCCGCAAAGGCTTCGCATTCCGGAAGGCCGTCCTTTACCGAATCTGGGAGGAGATCAACGACGACCGCCTGCTGGCGCTGGTGTCGAGCTACGGGCTGCGCCGCCCGAGTCGGAATGCGGGATCGGCACGGCGGCGTGACGGGCTACATCGCCCGCTGTTCGTGGCCGCATTCCTTGCACTTGTACATGACGCGGCTCTCGCCTGCCTTGGCGCTGACCTTGTTCACCGCGCCGCACTTGCCGCATTTGGTCTCGATGCGCGTTTCGCCCTGCTTCACGGCGAGGCCCTTGCGCTCCATCGCCTCGCGCATCAGCCGTTCGGCTTCCTCACGCTGTTGCTGTTTGGACATTGAGACTGCCTGCTGCCGGTTCAACCGGCAGCGTCATACTATTCGCGCTTGCGGCTGTCCATGACGACCCGCGCCGTTCTCAGGCCGCCGCCAGAGGATGGGACACCCGGTTGCGTCGCCATGCCCAGATCAGGCCGACGCCGACCAGCGCCGAAGCGGCGAGCCCGATGCGGTAGGGCGCGATGGCCAGCGCCGCCATCGCAATCGTCGCCGCGACATCGAGCGCGCGCGAGCCGGTAATGCGCGCGCCGCCGAACAGCAGCGCGAAGGCGACGACGAACAGGACGCCCGAGACGGCGGCATCGGCGATCTGCAGCGGCGTTCCGGCCGCCAGCATTCCCGGATAGATGAGAAACAGGAACGGCACGACATAGGTCACCGCCGCGATCTTGCAGGCCTCGATGCCGACCGGCAGCCACGGCGTCTTGGCGATGCCGGCCGAGACGAAGACCGCGACGCAGACCGGCGGTGTGATCACGGAGATGGTGGCGAAGTAGAACACGAACATGTGCGCCACCAGCATGCCGCTGCCGGCCTTCATCAGGGCCGGGGCCAGCACCGCTGCGACCAGCACATAGGCGGCGGTGGTCGGAATGCCCATGCCGAGGATGAGACAGATCAGCGCCACCAGCACGGCGAGGATCAGCGTCGAGTCGCCGGCCATGGAGGCAATGACGTTGGACAAGGCGATGCCGGCGCCGGTCATGTTGATCATGGCGACCAGGATTTGCGCGCCGATCAGGAGCACGCCGATCAGCACCAGGCCCTTGCCGGCGTCGACCAGCGATTCCAGCACGACGATACCGAATGCCCTGACGTCCCTGGCCGAACGCAAGGTGACGAGCCCATGCGCGCCGATGAGGCCGACGATGCCCCACAACGCCGAGGTCTGCACCGAGCGCCCCATGAACACGCCGGCGAGCAGGCCGCCGAAGGCGGCGATGATCGGCAGCATGCGCTGGACGGTCAGCACCGAGCGCCATGCCGGAATTTCGTTGGCGGGAACGACGGGCAGATTGCGGCTGACCGCGGTGACATGAATGGTGAGAAAGACGCCGAGATAGAACAGGAAGGCTGGCAGCACCGCCGCCACCATGATCTTGGCGTAGCTGGTGCCGATGATCTCGGCCATGACGAAGGCGCCGGCGCCCATCACCGGCGGCGCGATCTGGCCGCCGGTCGAGGCCACCGCCTCCACCGCGGCGGCGAATTTCGATGGATATTTCAGCCGCTGCATCAGCGGAATGGTGAAGTTGCCCACGGTCGCCGCATTGGCGACGGCGCTGCCGTTGATGGTGCCGAACAGACCGGAGGCGATGGTGGCGATCTTGGCCGCGCCGCCGGGCGAGCGGCCGCCGAGCAGCACGGCGAGATCCATGAAGGTCTGGCCCGAGCCGGTGAACAGCAGCACGCTGCCGAACAGTACGAAGGCTGCAATGGTGGTGGCGGCGACCCCGGTCAGCAGGCCCCAGATGCCGAGATCACCCAGCAGCAGCGTTTCGACGATGAAATCGGTATCGAAAGCGCGGTGCCCCAGCGGTCCCGGCAAATGATGGCCGTAAAGCGCATAGACCAGCGCGATGGCGACGATGAGAGGAAAGATGATGCCGACGGCGCGGCGCGAGGTTTCGAGAACGGCGATGACAAGGCCGAAGGTCAGAACGGTGTCGTACCACTCGGCGGTCGGCAGATCGACCATGATGTGGTCTTGGAAATAGACGACATAGGCGCAGGCGGCGGCGGTAAGCAGCGCCAGCGCGGCGTCGATGACGATGCCGAGCGGTCGCCAGCTTGTGTTGGCGCCAAGTGGATAGAGCAGAGCGGTAATCAGAACGACCAGCGCGGTGAACACCGGTCGTTGCACCAGGCTTTCGAACTGGCCGAAGGCGGCCGTGTACAGCACGAAGAGGCTCAGGATCACCGACAGCCAGCGCACGCCAAAGGCGCGGGCGCCGGACGGCCTTTCAACCGTCCGGCCTTCGTCATTGAGTTCCGTCGCGGCGGTCATTTCGGCGCGATCCGGGCCGGAATGGCGAGGCCCTTTTCCTTGAGATACTTGGCGGCCCCGGCGTGCAGCGGGATCGAGCCGTAATCGACCGTTATCTGCGCGATGTTGGCGCCCTTCATCTCGGCGAGCGCGTTGGCCTGCACCGACTTGTCCTCGTCGATGGCCTTGACGATCTTGTAGGCGACGTCCTCCGGCATGTCGGCGCGCGCGACAACGGCGAGGCCGAAGCTCCAGGTCGTGTAGGCGGGCACGCCGTCGGCGGCGCCGGCCGGCACCTTGACGACGCCGAGATCCGGCATGTCCTTGCTGATCTTGCCGGCCTGCTCGTCGGTCAGCGACAGCACCTGCACCGGCGTGAAGGTCGCGATGTCGAGGGTGGAGCCGTCGAGCTTCTGGCCGGCGCCGCTCTTCACGTAGCCGACGACGCGGTTGTCCTTGATGGCGTCGACGATGTCCGAGGTCGAGCCGCGCGCCTCGTCGACCTTGATGCCGAGCAGCTTGAACACGGCCTCCGAGGTTTTCTCGGTCGCCGAGCCGCGCAGGCCGGGATTGAACTTCTTGCCGTTAAGGTCGGCGAGCTTGGCGATGCCGGAGTCCTTGCGCACGATGACGTTCTGCGGCGCGGCGGTGTAGACCCACAACAGGCGCACCGGCGCCGGCTTGTCCTTGAAGCCTTCGGTGCCGGCATAGGCCTGATAGCCGGTATTGGTCGTCACCAGGCCGAGGTCGATCTGCTTGCGGTCGAGCCGGCGCAGATTGTCGACGGTGGCGCCGGTTTCGACGACCGACGACTCGATGCCCTGCACCTTGGCGTTGATCACCTGCGACACCGCGACGAAGTAGCCGTATTGCGACGACGACGACGACGTCGAGCCGATCAGCAGCTTCTGCTGCGCCGATGCCGTGGCCATGCCGGCGACGAGAATGGCCGAGGTGAGCAGAATTTTCTTGATGGTCATGTGTTTCCTCCTCCTGTTTTTCAGTTGCCGCCGCGGTTGGTCCGGGCGTGTTTGACGAGATCCTCCGGCACCGGAATGCGCAATCCGAGCAGATGGAAGCTCAGGGTCTTGCCGTGGGAATCGAGGTTGAGGGCCTGCGTGACGCCGCCGTCCAGCACGTCGTCGAGCACGAAATTGAGGGCGTGCATCTTCGGCAGCTCGTAGCGCATCACGGCGCTTGGGCGGCGGTGGATGAAACGCATCGCGACGGCGGTTTCCGTCACATGCTTCACGAGCAGCGGATAGATCGCCGGCTCATAGGCGATCAGCGAAACGTTGAGGCGATTGCCCTTGTCGCCGGTCCGCGCATGGGCGAGGGCGTGCAGTTCGAGTTCGATCACGGCCGCGCCTCCACGATCTCGACGCGGGGCGTGACGGCGCTGCGCGGGATGAAGCACGAGGTGGCGGCGATGCGCGGCCGCAGCGCCAGACGAATGCCGCCGCCGGCGGCCGGTCCGGCGCAGTACAGCGCCTCGACTTCCTGCAGGCCGCGTTCGACCAGAGACTTGTCGTCGCCGGCAAAGGCGACGCGCAGACGTACGTCGCTCGTCGGCTCGCCGAAGGCGTCGATGCCCGCGAATGACGTGCCGCCATCGTCACCGAGTACGCTCAGGACACCGATGATGTCGCAGCGGATGCGGATGTTCTTGGGGCTGCGCTTGCGCACGACCTCGGCGGCGAGTTTGGCGCGCGCGATCGCGTTGGGGCCGTAGTAGGAAATCTCGCCCTCGGCCAGCCAGCCGCCGTCGTAGCAGACCGTCACCTTCAGCGTGTCGGGCCGCTGGTGGCCGGTAATGCCGTCGACGCGGACGCGATCCTTGCCGACTTCGACGATCGACGCGTTGCCGATATCGGCGGTGACGTCGGGCGTCAGATACGCGGCCGGATCGTGCACCTCGTAGAGCAGTTGCTCGGCCACGGTGCGGCGATCGACCAGGCCGCCGCCTTGCGCCTTGCCGATGACGAAGTCGCCGCTGCGCTCGATGTTGGCGATGGGAAAGCCGATGTTCTCCGGCTCCGGCACGTCCTTGAAGCCGGGATCGGCGAAATAGCCGCCGGTGACCTGCGCGCCGCATTCGAGCAGATGCCCGGCCATGGTGCCGACGCCGAGGCGGTGCCAGTCGTCAAAGGCCCAGCCGAAGGCGTGAATGAGCGGCCCCAGCGTCAACGCCGGATCGGCGACGCGGCCGGTGACGACGATATCGGCGCCTTCGCCGAGCGCTTCGACGATCGGCGCCGCGCCGAGATAGGCATTGGCGGAAACCAGCGCCCTGTCGTCGGGCAGCTCATTGCTCGCCGCGCGCAAAACTTCGAGGCCTTCCGGCCCGAGCATGTCGTCCCCGGTGACGACGCCGATACGCGCGCGGACCTTCTGCTCGGCGGCAAGCCCGGCGATCAGCTTCGCCGCGGCGGGCGGATTGCCGGCGCCGAAATTGCCGACGATGGCGATCTTGTTCTCGACGCAGTCCTTGAGCACCGGCGTCAGCAGCGGCCTCAGCTTCGGCTCGTAGCCGAGTTGCGGATTCTCGCGGCGGCGCAGTTGCGCCAGCGCCAAGGTGCGCTCGCCCAATGTCTCGAAGATGATGGCGGCGCGTTCGCCCGACGCCTTGAGGTCGCGGACCACGGCAATCGGAGCCTCGATGCGGTCGCCGGAATAGCCGGCGCCGGCGCCGACCAGCAGTCGTTCCACCATGCGCGTTCCTCGATAATTTCGTTGGTCGCATCGAAGGGGCAAAACAAATAGGTGTCAAGGAAGGATTGTCTCTGATATATAATTGAAGCCTATGAATATCACCTTGAGACAGCTACAGGTTTTCGTCGCCGCGAGCCGCGCCCGGTCCTTCAGCGAGGCCGCCGACAAGCTCGGCATCTCGCAGCCGAGCCTGTCGGGCACGATCTCGAAAATCGAGACGCAGCTGGGTTTACGGCTGTTCGACCGCACCACGCGGTCGCTCGTCCTCACGGCCGATGGCCGCGATCTCGCCGCCACCGCCGACGATCTGGTGCGCGATTTCGAGGCGGCGCTGAGCGGCATTGCGGCGCGCTCGGTCGGCAAGCGCGGCCGGGTGTCGATCGCGGTGCTGCCATCGGTCGCGGCCACCGTCCTGCCGGACGTGCTCGGCGCCTTCGTCAAGGAGTATCCGGGCATCGACGTCAGCGTGCACGACCTGCTGCAGGATCGCGCCGTCGCCATGATGCGCAATGGCGTCGTCGATTTCGCGGTGACGACGCAGGCCGCCGATTATCCCGAATTGCAGTTCGAGGAATTCGGCGCCGATCCGTTTTATCTGGTGTGCAAGCGAAATCATCCGCTGGCGCGGCAGAAATCTGTGACGTGGCGCGAGACCGTCGACTATCCGTTCATCGCCTTGTCGGCGACGACCTCGGTGCGGCGCTTCGCCGACATCGCGATGGGGCAATCCGACTTGCTCATTCGTCCGCGCTATGAAGTCGAACAGATCCCGTCGGCGGTGGCGCTGGTCGCCGCCGGCCTCGGCATTACGGCGCTGCCATCGCTGACCTTGGCGATGTTCAGCCATCGCGCGCTGGCGATGCGGCCGCTGGTTGCGCCGGTCGTCCAGCGCCGGCTTGGCGTTCTCACCTTGAAGGAACGGACGCCCTCGGCGCCGGCGCGCTTCCTGCTCGAGCGCGTCTCGAAGACACTCGCCGCCGCGGCGATGAAGACGCCGGCGGCCTAGCGCGGAAGGAAAAGAGTGGAGGCCCAGCCTGGATTTGAACCAGGGTGAAGGACCTTGCAGGGTCCTTTGCGTACGCACTCCGCCACCGGGCCATAGCCAAGTATCGCCGAGGCGCATTCACAATGGCGTTAAAGGGATGTGACATTTTGGATCGCGGTTAACGGCTCGTTACCGGCCGGCGCCCGTCAAACCGGCTTCGACAGGAACGTCATGCGGTGCTGGTTGTGGCCGATATTGTGCGCGGCGCGTTTGGGCGCAAAGCCGGCGGCCTTCAGCCGCGCCAGCATGTCGGCCTCGGTGTAGTGCGACAGGCCGTGCGTTTTCTTGAGCGTGAAATAGTCCGACAGCAGGATGCGGATCAGCCCGCCGACCGCCGCCCAGAAGAAGCCGTTGGCCGCGCCGAATTTCAGCAGCGATAGCGCCGCCCACACCGACGCCATCTGCGGCGGCACGATGTCGCCAAGCACGAAGGTGCCGGTCGGCTTCAGAAGCCGGCGGAACGTCGCCATCATGGCGTTCAGTTCCTCGGCGGTGAGATACTGCGCCACCGAGTGCAGCACGATCATGTCGACCGAGTGGTCGGGCGTCGCCGCCGCTTCGTCCGGACTCATCACCGACATTTTCGGGTTCGCGGCGAAGCGTTCGCGCAAGGCAGCGCGCACATTCGGCGCCGCCTCGACCAGGGTGAGATGTCCGCAGGCTTCCGCGACCAGCGCCGCGCTGGTCGCTTCGCCGCAGCCGTAATCCATGACGATGGCGTCGGGCGAGGGCACCAGATCGCGGATGTCCCTGGCGATGGTCTGGTAATGGACGTCGCGGTGACGTCCATTCACATAGATCACCGAATGCTTGAAATCGTAGAAGCTGATCCAGTCCATGGCGTGCAAGACCTCAGGCAGATCTCCAAACTCCGTTCATCCCCGCTTTCGCGGGGACGAGCGGAAATCGCATGTTAGGCGCTTCGCCACAAGGTGGTCAGCGCGCCATCTTTGCCGCCGACCGGGTCGGTTCCCGGCCGCGGCACCTTGAGGATCGTCTTGATCGCCCGGTCTCGGTCGGAAGGCCGGTCGCCGCGGCACAGGTCGTAGGTGCCGCCCGGCGGGTAGCCGCCGATGACGACCAGATCGGCGGATGCCGCGAGCCTTTGATGCCCGGTGCCGGCCGGCAGCACGGCGATGTCGCCGGACGCGAGATCCAGCACCTCGCCTCTGTCGCCGCCGAAGCGCACCTTGGCGGTGCCGCGTGCGATGCCGAGCACCTCGTGGATCATCGAATGGTAGTGCGCGTAGGGGAAGATGCCGTTACGCCACCGGCCATGGCCCCAGTCGTTGGCGTCGAACAGCTTTTCGATCCCGGATTCCGGGTCGTGGGTGCCCGCAAGATCGAGCGCGGCCTTGTTGACCAGCATCGGCAGCGCAGGATTGTTCGGCACCGCGCCGTCGTCCTCGAAGAAATAGGTGATGGGCGTTTGCATGGCGTCTCAACGCGCCGGGCCGGCGATCGTTTCCACCATCGCGCCGAACGTATCGAAGGCGTGGTCGGGCTTCGCCGCCTTCATCGCCGCGCCGTGGGTGTAACCCCAGGTGACGGCGCCGAAGGCGATGCCGGCCTCGCGCGCCGCGTCGATGTCGCGCAGTTCATCGCCGATGGCGATGGTGTCTGGCGCGGCGACACCGCTCTTGCGTAGCAGCTTGCGAAAACGTTTTGCCTTGCCGTGCAGCGACGAGCCGCATTCGTAATGCGAAATCAGCGCCGCGGTCTCCGGTCCGAACATCGTGCGGATATTGGCTTCGGAGTTGGAGCTGATGATCGCGAGCGTGACGCCGGCGCCGTTGAGACGGCGCAACGCGTCATGCGTCTGCGCAAACAGCGGGATGGCGGCGAGGTCCTGCGCCTTGCGCTTGCGGATGTAGTTGCCGATGAAGGGCAGCTTCCAGGCCGACACGCCGAGGATCTGCATCATTTCGCGCGATGACTTGCCGCGCAAACCGTCGACCTCATGCGCCGCGACGCGGCGGAAGCGGAATTTGTCGGCGGTGTCGTTGATGACGCCGGCGAACCACGGGAACGAATCCGCCAGCGTGCCGTCGAAATCGAAGAGCGCGAGTTTGTAGGGCATTTAACAGGATGAACGGCTCAAGCCACACGCTTGGTCTTGTCAGTGTCCGGCTTCCAGAGCTTGCGCACCACCGTTTTCTTCAGCTTCTGCTCCGCGAGCCGCAGATCATAGGCCGCCTGCAGGCGCAGCCACATATCCGCCGGCGGATTCGTAAAGGCGCGCTCCAGACGCACTGCGATGTTAGGCGTAATCGGCGACTTTCCGTTGACGATCTCGGACAAAGTCTTGCGGCTGATGCCGAGCGCCTTGGCGGTTTCGGTTACCGTCAGGCCGAGCGGTTCCAGAACATCTTCCCTTAGACCTTCGCCGGGATGAGGAGGATTCAGCAGCGCCATGAGACACCTCAATGATAATCGACGAGATCGACGTCCGCGACGTGACTGTCTTCGAAGCGAAATATGATGCGCCAGTTGCCGGATACGGAAAGGCTCCAGAAGCCGGCGAGGTTTCCGGTCAGCGGATGCAGCCGCAAGCCCGGAAAGTCCACGTCGCGCGGCGATTGAGCGTCATCCAGATAAGCGAGAATGCGCAGAATTCGTTTCTTTTGCGCCGCTTGAATGCCCGATGCATCGCCGCGCTCGTGCAGGCGCTTCAGTCCCCGATGACGGAAACTGCGGATTATACGCCAAAGTAGCGTGTAACCCTTCGGGTGCCAATGGCGCGAAGGGCGCGTTACGCCTTCGCCTTCTTCTTCTCGCGCATCAAATCGACAAACCGCGTGAACAGATAGTGCGAATCCCGCGGGCCGGGCGAGGCTTCGGGGTGGTACTGCACCGAGAACACCGGCTTGTCTTTCAGCGCGATGCCGGCGTTAGACCCGTCGAACAGCGAGAAGTGCGTCTGCTCGACGCTGGCCGGCAGCGACTCCTTGTCCAGCGCGAAGCCGTGGTTCATCGAGGTGATCTCGACCTTGCCGGTCGTGATGTCCTTCACCGGATGATTGGCGCCGTGGTGGCCCTGATGCATCTTCATCGTGGTGCCGCCAAGCGCGAGGCCGAGCATCTGGTGGCCGAGACAGATGCCAAAGGTCGGCGTGCCCGAGTTCACTACCTGCTGGATCACCGGCACGGCGTACTTGCCGGTCTCGGCCGGATCGCCGGGGCCGTTCGACAGGAACACGCCGTCCGGCTTGAGCGCCATGATGTCGTCATAGCTGGTCGTCGCCGGCACCACGGTGACCTTGCAGTCGGCGCTGGCCAGCAGGCGCAGGATGTTGCGCTTGATGCCGTAGTCCACCGCGACGACATGGAATTCCGGCTTGTCCTGTCGGCCGTAGCCCTTGTTCCAGACCCATTCGGTCTCGTCCCAGGTGAAGCGCTGCGCGCTCGTCACCATCGGCACCAGGTCCATGCCGACGAGGCCCGGCCACTCGCGCGCTTCCTTTTTCAGCGCCTCGAGGTCGAACGTGCCGGACGGCGAATGCGCGATCACGGCGTTGGGCATGCCCTTTTCGCGGATCAGCGCGGTCAGCGCGCGGGTGTCGATGCCGGACAGGCCGATGATGCCGCGCGCTTTCAGCCAGTCGTTGAGCGGGCGGGTGGCGCGGTAGTTCGAGGCCAAAGTGATGTCGGTGCGCAGGATGACGCCGCAGGCGCCCGGGCGGGCCGCCATGTTCAGCGACTCGATGTCTTCGTCGTTGGTGCCGACATTGCCGACATGGGGGAAGGTAAAAGTGACGATTTGCCCGGCATAGGACGGGTCGGTGAGGATTTCCTCGTAACCCGTCATGGCGGTGTTGAAGCAGACCTCGCCGACGGCGTGTCCTTCGGCGCCGATGCCGAAGCCTTCGAGCATGGTTCCATCGGCGAGCACGATGAGCGCGGTGGCCTTGGGCTCTGCCCAGTCACCCGCGGGGGCGGCTTTGTCCTGTGTCATAAGCCTCTTAGTTGCGTATTATGGCGGGCGAGGCAAGGGGGCGGTTTGGCCCGTCCCCGCGCATTTGGACCGGGAATCAGGGAGCCTGAGGCATGACCGCGGCAAGACACGACCAGTACCGGGAGGACGTCGCCGGCCGGGCCAATGTCGAGGACACGGCCGATCTCGTCGCCTATTACGCCGACCTCGAGAAAGTCGAGGCCGCCGCGCTCTGGACCGTGGCCAACAAGATCGAGCCCTGGGAGCCGAAATCGGATTCGGTGCCGGTGCTGTGGCGCTACGCCGACCTGCGCGAGCCCGTGCTGCGCTCCATCGAGCTGGTCGCCCCCGAAAAAGCCGGCCGCCGCGTCATTTATCTCAACAATCCGGGTCGGCGCGAGCAGGCGGCCGCGGTCGGCTGGCTCTATTCCGGCCTCCAGGTCATGCGCGCGGGCGAGACCGCCTCGGCGCACCAGCACTCGGCTTCGGCGCTCCGCTTCATCATGGAGGGCAAGGGCGCCTACACCGTGGTGGACGGCCATAAAATGACCTTGGGCGAAAACGACTTCGTGCTGACGCCGAACGGCTCATGGCACGAGCACGGCGTCGATGCCTCGGGCACCGACTGCATCTGGCAGGACGGTCTCGACATTCCGCTCGTCAATGCGCTCGAAGCCAATTTCTACAAGGTGCATCCCGACCTCAAGCAGCCGGTGACCTACGCCGTCGACGACGCGACCATGACCTGGGGCGCGCCCGGCCTGCAGCCCGCCTTGCAGGACTGGCAGAAGCCCTATTCGCCGCTCCTCAAATACGAATGGGAGCCGACTTACGAGTCGCTCAGCAAATTCGCCAGGGCCACCGACGGCTCGCCCTTTGACGGCGTGCTGATGAACTACGTCAATCCGCTCACCGGCGGCCCGGTGATGCAGACCATCGGCGCCTCGATGCAGATGCTGCGCCCCGGCGAGAAGACCCGCGCGCACCGCCACACCGGGTCGTCGATCTATCAATGCGCCAAGGGCGAGGGCTATTCCATCATCGGCGGCAAGCGCTTCGACTGGAAGAAGCGCGACATCTTCTGCGTGCCGTCCTGGGCCTTCCACGAGCACGGCAATTCTTCGGCGAGCGAGGACGCCTGCCTGTTCTGCTTCAACGATCTGCCGGTCATGCATTCGCTCGGCCTCTATCGCGAGGAAGCCTTCGGCGAGAACCAGGGCCACCAGCCGGTGAAGTGACGCGGCGATGAAAACGGCTGCCATCTATATCGGCGCGGCTTTGGCCGAGATCGTGGGCTGCTTCGCCTTCTGGGCCTGGCTGCGGCTCGACAAGCCCGCCTGGGTTCTGCTGCCCGGACTGGTGAGTCTCGCGCTGTTCGCCTGGCTGCTGACCTTCGTCGATGCCGGTGCCGCCGGCCGCGCCTATGCCGCCTATGGCGGCGTCTATATCGCTGCGTCGCTGGCTTGGCTTTGGGCGGCGGAAGGGGTAAGGCCGGACCGCTGGGACGTGACCGGCGCCGTCATTTGTCTTGTCGGCGCGGCCGTCATTCTGTTTGGTCCAAGACCATCGGCAATCTGAGGTGAATTATGATCCGCGACGACATTAATAACGCCCTCAAGGAGGCGATGAAGGCCAAGAACGAGCGCGCGGTCTCGACTTTGCGCATGGTCAACGCCGCCCTGAAGAACGCCGACATCGAGGCGCGCACCACCGGCAAGCCGCTGGGCGATGCCGAAGTGCTGAGCCTGCTGCAGAAGATGATCAAGCAGCGCCAGGAATCGGTCGAGCTCTACAAGAAGGGCGGCCGCGACGATCTGATGAAGCAGGAAGAGGAAGAGATCGCCGTGATCTCGGCCTATCTGCCCAAGCAGATGTCGGATGCCGAAGTTGCCGCCGCGATCGACGCGGCCATTGCCGAAACCGGCGCCGCCGGCATGAAGGACATGGGCAAGGTCATCGCCGTGCTGCGCGGCAAATACGCCGGCCAGATGGACTTCGGCAAGGCCAGCGGCGCGGTGAAGGCGAAGCTGTCCTAGGTGGTCATTCCGCGGCGTGCCGAAGGCGCGAACCCGGAATCCAGCGACAGAGCATGAGACTGCGTCTCGGGTTCGCGGGCTGAAGCCCGCGCCCCGGAATGACGACGAGAAGCGAGCCGCCACAACGGCAGCCCCCGAACTTGACCCCGATCAAAGGTTTGCGCCCTGCCGGATGGGATGATGGCTGATCGTTCAGCCATGTCGCGAGCCGCCGCGTGCCCGCACCGTCGCCGTTCTCCGTCCCCGACCGCTTCTGGTGCCTGCCGGCATCGGAGGTGCTGGCGCAATTGTCCGCGACGCCGGCCGGTCTCTCCCATGAAGAAGCCGGGCGCCGCCGCGCCGCTGTCGGCCGCAATGTCGTCAGCGACAGTCATCGCCATCGCCTGATCGTGCGCATCGCGCGGCGCTTCGCCGATCCGCTGGTGGCGATCCTGATGGTCGCCGCGGCGATCTCCGGCCTGACCGGCGACTGGGCGAGCTTCGCCATCATCAACATCATCCTCGTCGTTTCGGTCACGCTGGAGATCATCCAGCAAGAACGCGCCGAGAACGCCGTCGAGGCGCTCAAGCGTTCGGTGGCGGTGCATGTCGCCGTGCGCCGCAACGGCGGCGTCGCGCTGCTTGCCGTCGAGGACATCGTGCCCGGCGATATCGTGCAACTCGACGCCGGCAATCTCGTGCCGGCCGACGGCCTCGTGCTCGACGCGCGCAATGCGCATGCCAACGAGTCGCTGCTCACGGGCGAGCCCTATCCGGTCGAGAAGCATGCCGGCGCCTGCGCCGCGGAGGCGCCGGCCGAGGCTTTCAACGCGCTGTTTGCGGGCACCGCGCTGGTCAGCGGCGAGGCCACCATGCTGGTCACCGCCACCGGCGCGCATACGCGCTTCGGCGGCATCGCCGCGGCGCTGCAGAGCGAGCCGCCGCCGACCAGCTTCGAGCGCGGCCTGCACGCCTTCGGCCTGCTGATCGTGCGCATCACCGGCTTCCTCGTGCTGTTCGTGCTGCTGGCGCATCTGGCTTTCGGCCGCGCCGTGCTCGAGTCGTTTCTGTTCGCAGCCGCGCTCGCCGTCGGTCTGACGCCCGAACTGCTGCCGATGATCATGACCGTGACCTTGTCGCGCGGCGCGCAGCGCATGGCGGCGCGCAAGGTGGTGGTGAAGCGCCTCGCCGCCATTCACGACCTCGGCACCATGGATGTGCTCTGCACCGACAAGACTGGCACGCTGACCGAAGCGCGCATGTCGCTGATCGACCATCCGGGCTGCGACGGCACGACAAGCGCGCGCGTCCTCGAGCTTGCCGCGCTCAACAGCCGTCTGGAGACCGGCATCCGCACGCCGCTCGACGATGCCATTCTCGCCGGCGCCGCCGGCATCGGTCATGACGACTGGCGCCGTGTTGCCGACATTCCGTTCGATTTCGAGCGCCGCCGCGTCTCGGTGCTGGCCGAGCGCGATGGCCGGCGCCTCATCGTTGTGAAGGGCGCGCCGGAAGCGATCATCGCCGCATCGAGCGCGCGCGAAGCCGCCGACGGCAGCGTGCAGCCGCTCGATGACGCCGGCCGCGCCGCGTTGCTGAAGCTGCATGACGCGCAGATTGCGCAGGGCCGCCGCTGTCTCGGCGTCGCCTGGCGCAGCTTCGCCGGCGACAAAATCACCGCCGCCGACGAGCGCGAATTCGTCTTCGCGGGCCTGTGCGTGTTCGACGATCCGCCGAAGGCGTCGGCGGCGCTGGCGATCCAGCGCCTCGAGAAACAGGGCGTGCGCGTCAAGATCATTTCCGGCGACGCCGAGGCCACCGTGCGTCATCTCATGCAGGAGCTGGGCATTCCGCTGCGCGGTTCGCTCACCGGCGCGCAGATCGAGGAACTCAGCGACGCCGCGCTCGCCGCCCGGGTGCAGCACGCCGATCTGTTCGCCCGCGTCTCGCCGGACCAAAAGACCCGCATCATCCGCGCCCTGCAGGCCCGCGGTCACAGCGTCGGCTTCATCGGCGACGGCATCAACGACGCGCCGGCGATTCACGCCGCCGATGCCGGTCTTGCGGTGGACAGCGCCGCCGACGTGGCGCGCGCCGCCGCCGATCTCATCCTGCTCGATCCCGATCTCGGCGTTGTCGCCGACGGCGTCGAGGAGGGGCGGCGCACCTACAGCAACATCATGAAGTATCTGCGCATGGGCACCTCGTCGAATGTCGGCAACATGCTGTCGATGGCGGTGGCCTCGCTGTTCATTCCGTTCCTGCCGCTGACGCCGATCCAGGTGCTGCTCAACAACCTGCTCTACGATCTGTCCGAAGTCGGCATTCCGTTCGACCGCGCCGAGCCGCGCGACATCCGCAAGCCGCATGGCTGGGAAATGTCGGAGCTGCTGCGCTTCACCCTGATCATGGGGCCGCTGTCGTCGCTGTTCGATCTGGCGATCTTCGTGCTGCTGCTGAAAGGCTTCCACGCGGACGCCGAAACCTTCCGCACCGCCTGGTTCATCGAGTCGATGATGACGCAGATCCTGGTGATCTTCGCGATCCGCACCGTGCTGCCGGTGTGGCGGTCGCGGCCGCGCGCGGCGCTGACGTTCACCTCGCTCGCCGCGCTTGGCGTCGCCTTCGCCCTCGTGCTGACGCCGCTCGGCGCGCCGTTCGGTTTCGTGCCGCTGCCGGGCGGGCTTTGGCTCGCCATCGCCGCGCTGGTGGCGGGCTATCTCGTCGCCGCCGAAGGCCTCAAGCGCCTGGCGATGAAGCCGGGGCGGCGCTGGCGGCGCCGAAGCGTCCGGCGGCCTGTGCATAACTAGGAAAAGCCGCGAAACTTCCGGCGTTTCGGCGGTATCGCGCGGGTTCGGGTAACCCCGCCCCTGACTCCCTATATTAAGGGAGGTTCGAATCGGTACCCGCGTCCCATGCGCTTCACGCCCCAGTTCCTCGAAGAATTGAAGGACCGGCTTCCTGTCTCGGAAGTCGTGGGCCGCCGCGTGAAGCTCGTCCGCTCCGGCCGCGAGTACAAGGGCCTGTCGCCGTTCGGCAAGGAAAAGACGCCGTCGTTTTTCGTCAACGACCAGAAGCAGGCCTGGTTCGATTTCTCCTCGGGCAAGAACGGCTCGATTTTCGATTTCCTTATGCTGACCGAGGGCGTTTCCTTTCCCGAGGCTGTCGAGCAGCTCGCGCAGATGGCCGGCATGCCGCTGCCCAAGGTCTCGCACGAGGACCAGCAGCGCGACGCGCATCGCAAGACCTTGCACGACGTCATGGAGATCGCGGCGAAGTTTTTCGAGACCACCTTGTCGTCGCGGCTAGGGGCCAAGGCGCGCGGCTATCTCGCCGATCGCGGCCTTGACGCCGCAACCCAGGTGAAATTCCGCATCGGCTATGCGCCGGGCGAGCGTTACGCGCTCAAGGAAAATCTCGGTTCGCACGGCATCTCGACCGCCGACATGGTCGAGGCCGGGCTGTTGATTGCCGGCGACGATATTCCGGTGCCGTTCGATCGCTTCCGCGACCGCGTGATGTTTCCCATCACCGATATTCGCGGCCGCATCATCGCCTTCGGCGGCCGCGCGCTGGAGAAGGACGTCGCGGCGAAGTATCTCAACTCGCCGGAAACGCCGCTCTTTCACAAGGGCCACACGCTCTACAACATCGCCGCCGCGCGCCAGGCCGCGCATGACGGCGCGCCGGTGGTGGTGGTCGAAGGCTATGTCGATGTCATCGCCATGGTGACGGCGGGTTATGCCGCCGCGGTGGCGCCGCTCGGGACCGCGCTGACCGAAGAGCAGCTCGCGCTGATCTGGAAGATGACCGACGAGCCGATCCTGTGTTTCGATGGCGACGGCGCGGGCCTGCGCGCGGCGCGCCGCGCGGTCGATCTCGCGATGCCGCATTTGAAGCCCGGCAAGAGCCTCAAGGTCGCGCTGCTGCCGCAGGGGCAGGACCCGGACGACCTGTTGCGCTCGGCGGGTCCCGACGCCATCCGCGATGTCGTTAACGCCGCGCAGCCGATGGCGCAGATGCTTTGGCAATTCATGACCGAAGGCCATGCCTTCGACACGCCGGAACGTCGCGCCGCCCTCGAATTTCGGATCAACGAGGTGACGCAGACGATCGCCGACGAATCCGTGCGCAAATATTACCGGCAGGATTTCAACGAGCGCCTGCGCGCCTTCTTCGCGCCGGCGCAGAGCCAGGGCTTTGCCGGACGCGGTAACTTCGGCGGGCAACGCAGCGGCTTTGGCGGCGGCTTCGGCGGGCAAGGTGGTGGCCGCGGCAACTGGCAGCCACGCGGCGGCGGTCAGCGCGGTGGGCCCCAGCGCGGTCCCGGCGGGCCCTATGTCGTCGCCAGCCAGCAGATGGCGGCGAGCCCGGTCCACCGTGGCCACCGCACCGTAGTGCCGGCCCGCGAGGCGCTGATCCTGCAGGCGGCGGTGAATTACCCCTGGCTGCTGCACGATCACCTCGAGGAGCTGAGCGAGCTGGAATTCCGCCACGCCGATGCCGAGCGGCTCAAGGCCGCCCTGATCGACGTTGCCGCCCATTCGGCCGACCACGCCGGGGGGCTCGAACCCGACACCTTGCGGGCCGAACTCGCCTCCCGCGGCCTGGCCGACACCATGGACCGCGTTTTTGCCTCGGTGACCACGGCCTCGGTCTGGGGCGTGCGCCCCGATGCCGCGCCGGACGATGTTTTGGTGACCTGGCAACAGCTTGTCGCCTTGCATCGGCAGTGGCATTCCCTAACTAGGGAGTTGAGGGAAGCCGAGTTGGCCCTGGGCCAGGAGGCGACCGAAGCCAATTATCTGCGGCTGCGCGACGTGAAAGACCGGCTCGCCCGCATGGACGGAACCGAAGCGCTTATCGAAGGCTTCGGGGCCTCTTCCGGGCGGGGCGCCCGAACGCTCTAACCGATTCCAGGAATTGGCGATTTTGCTCGCCTTTTGGCTTGACCGAGACGACGGCCCGAGTCACGCACTAGGGCGGGAACGGGGCTGAAGGACGATTGCCGGCGGCGGGGAATTAGGCCGTTTCTCGCTGTTTTAACGGGGTTAATCGGGGCTTAAGTCGCCCCCGACGACACTCCAGGCCTGATTCGGGCCCTGCCATTGCCGGCGGAGGCCCTTTTTTGGCATCCGCGCCAGGTCTGCGGCGTTATTCGGATGGCCGCGGTGAGTGACGGAACGAGGCGGAGTACGACATGGCTGGGAAGGTCCAGGAGAAGCAGATGGCGGCAAAGGCGAAGGCCACCCAGGCCAAGGGCGACGAGGCTCCCGAGAAGGACGCCGACGGCGCGTCCGACACGCCGCTGCCGTTGCTCGATCTCTCCGACGCCGCCGTCAAGAAGATGATCAAGGCCGCCAAGAAGCGCGGCTATGTCACCTATGACCAGCTCAACGCCGTGATGCCGTCGGAGGAGGTCAACAACGACCGCATCGAGGACACTTTGGCGATGCTGTCCGAAATGGGCATCAACGTCATCGAGCAGGAAGACGCCGACGGCGACGAGGAAGGCGAGAAGGCCACCGACGAAACCGACGACGACGATGACGACGATTCCGGCCGCGAGCTGGTCGAGACCAAGAGCAAGGCGCTCGCCACCGTCGAAAAGAAAGAGCCGACCGAGCGCACCGACGATCCGGTGCGCATGTATCTGCGCGAGATGGGCTCGGTGGAGCTTTTGTCGCGCGAAGGCGAAATCGCCATCGCCAAGCGCATCGAGGCCGGCCGCGAGGCCATGATTTCCGGCCTGTGCGAGAGCCCGCTGACCTTCCAGGCCATCATCATCTGGCGCGACGAGCTCAACGAGGGCAAGGTTTTCCTGCGCGACATCATCGACCTCGAGGCGACCTATGCCGGTCCCGAGGCGAAGGCGATGCAGAACCCGAACGGCCCGGACGGCAAGCCCGCCAACGGCGCGCCGCATCTGCAGGTCGTGCAGCCGGCCGCCGCGCCGACCGCGCCGGCCGCCGCCACGCCCTTCAAGGAAGCCGGTGGCGACGAGGAGAAGGATCCGGGCGAGAGCGCGGCCGAGGGCGATTACGATGAAGACGACATGGAAGGTTCCATGTCGCTCGCCGCGATCGAGGCCGAGCTGAAGCCGAAGGTCGTCGAGACTTTCGACAACATCGCCGACTCCTTCAAGCGCCTGCGCCGCCTGCAGGAGCAGGACATCGAATTCCGGCTCAAGAACACCTCGCTGTCGCCGGCGCAGGAGCGCAAGTACAAGAAGCTCAAGGACGAGATCATCACCGAGGTGAAGTCGCTGCGCCTCAACCAGGCGCGCATCGACTCTCTGGTCGAGCAGCTCTATTCGATCAACAAGAGCCTCGTGTCCAACGAAGGCCGCTTGATGCGGCTCGCCGAATCCTACGGCGTGGCGCGCGACGACTTCCTGAAAAACTATATCGGCTCGGAGCTCGATCCGCGCTGGCTCAACCGCATCTCCAAGCTGTCGGCCAAGGGCTGGAAGAAGTTCGTCGCCGAGGAGAAGGACAAGATCCGCGACATGCGCGGCGTCGTGCACGACCTCGCGGCGCAGACCGGCGTCGAGATCGGCGAATTTCGCAAGATCGTGCAGATGGTGCAGAAGGGCGAGCGCGAAGCCCGCCAGGCCAAGAAGGAAATGGTTGAGGCGAACCTGCGCCTCGTCATCTCGATCGCCAAGAAATACACCAACCGCGGCCTGCAGTTCCTCGACCTGATCCAGGAAGGCAATATCGGCCTGATGAAGGCGGTCGACAAATTCGAGTATCGCCGCGGCTACAAGTTCAGCACCTATGCGACCTGGTGGATCCGGCAGGCGATCACCCGCTCGATCGCCGACCAGGCGCGCACGATCCGCATCCCGGTCCATATGATCGAGACGATCAACAAGCTGGTGCGCTGCAGCCGCCAGTTCCTCCACGAAAGCGGCCGCGAGCCGACGCCGGAGGAAATGGCCGAGCGTCTGTCGATGCCGCTCGAAAAGGTCCGCAAGGTGATGAAGATCGCCAAGGAGCCGATCAGCCTCGAAACGCCGATCGGCGACGAGGAAGACAGCCATCTCGGCGATTTCATCGAGGACAAGAACGCGGTCATCCCGGTCGACGCCGCGGTGCAGTCGAACCTCAAGGAAACGGTTACGCGCGTTTTGGCCTCGCTTACGCCGCGTGAAGAGCGTGTTCTCCGCATGCGCTTCGGCATCGGCATGAACACCGACCATACCCTTGAAGAGGTCGGCCAGCAGTTCAGCGTGACGCGCGAACGTATCCGCCAGATCGAGGCGAAGGCGCTGCGCAAGCTCAAGCATCCGAGCCGCAGCCGCAAGATGCGCAGCTTCCTCGACCAATAGGTCGATCGGCACTGAAAAATCAGACACCCCGCCCCAACCGGCGGGGTGTTTTGTTTCGGCCCCGACGTGACATTTTTGCTGCACCGCACAAAAATCTGGCGCAGCATCTTAAAATTTTCATCTTTCCCAACCAGATGAGACGCCGTCGGCGTATCGCTTCAGCCTCGGTTCAGGCGATCACGCCGATTGGCACATTGTCCCGATTGATGGGAATAATTTCAACAATCACGGGCGTATTCCTCAAGCAGGGATGCAAAAAAGCCCGGGAAATGGAGAGAATGACCAATTGGCACGCCCATTGCTTAGTCATGGGCAGGAGCGGCCTCCCCACCGCCGCCAAGAGGAAAGACCGAACGATGGCAAACGAAAACCAGAATATCTTCTCCCGCCAGGACACCTTCTTCGGCATCTGCGAAGCGGTGGGCCAGGATTTCGGCTTCAACCCCCTGTATCTGCGTCTCGCGTTCGTCGCACCGCTCTTCTTCTTCCCGGTGCAGACCTTCGCGGCCTATTTCGGCCTCGGCCTGATCGTGCTCGCGTCGCGCGTCTTCTTCCCGTCGCAGCGCGCTGCCGATACGGTCGACGCCCCGGCGCTCGCCGAAGCGGCGCCGGCTGCCAAGACCGAAAAGGCCGAGGAACTCGCGCTCGCTGCCTGATTCGAACCGGGGCCGCCTCTCCCGCTCCCTTGCACCGGCCCCGCCCATGTTGCGGCGCTCCACTGGACCGCAACAGCGCAGGGACCGGCAGCTCAACCCGCTGCCGGTCCCTTTGCGCGTCGAACCGAGGCCCGCTGTGCAGGAGTGGGACAGAAGCGCCTGAAATCGCTCGCCCCTCATAAACGCGACGTTTACGACGTTCGGCTAATGCTGATCCCCTGATTTGCAACGGCGCCGGTCGCAAGAGCCGCCGCAACAGACGAGGATGCAGCCTTGAGCCAGTCGCCCCAGCCCCAGGCCCAGACGCGCGGCATTGCCGAACTGCTCGACACGCTCGTCGCGAGCGAGGGAACGGGCGCGCACGGCCATGTCAAATCGGGTGCGCTGTCGAGCGGCCCCGACGCGATGCGCAACCTTGCCGACGCGGTCCATTTTCTCTGCCTGCTCCACGGCCGCTATCCCGGCATCGTCGATAGCGCGGCGCGCAAGGCGGTCGATGCGGCATCGCGCAAATGGATGGACGAAACCGCGCAAGCCTTTGCGCAGGAACGCGCCTTCCTGTCGAAAATCGCGGCCGCGGTCGGTCCGGTGCCGAGCACGCAGGGCCAAGCCCAGTGCGAGGCGGCAGTCGCCGCGCAGCGCAAGGCGCTCGACATGCTCGCCGAATCCGATCGCAATGGCTGCGCGATTGGCGCGGCGATCGCGCTGACACTCGATTGGCGGACGATCCGCGTCCTGCTCGACATCAGTGCCCAGCGGCTTGAAATGAAAGTCCCACGCTGCACCCTGCCCGACCTGCGCGAAACCGCTCGTCTTGCCAATGCCGTCGCCGAAACACCGGCGGTCGAGCGCGCGATGGCCTTTGGCGCACAGCAGCTCATCGCACAGCACAGCGGCCTGTGGGATCTGATGGCCGCCCGCGCCGCCAGCCGCACGCACGCCTGACCGGGAACGTCCACGCCGCGGCAGTCGTGGCGACGCTCCGCTTGCACCCTTCCCTCGCGCTCGCTATGCCCATCCTGGTTGACGTTCACGTTAAGGGAAAGGGCGAGCCGCCATGCGCTTCGAAGGAACCAGCGCCTATATTGCAACCGACGACCTGAAGGTCGCGGTCAATGCCGCGACAATGCTGCGCCGCCCGCTGCTCGTGAAGGGCGAACCCGGCACCGGCAAGACCGTGCTGGCCGAAGAAGTTGCCAAGGCGTTCGGTGCGCCGCTGATCACCTGGAACATCAAATCGACGACCAAGGCGCAGCAGGGCCTATATGAATATGACGCGGTTGCGCGCCTGCGCGACGGACAGCTCGGCGAAGAGCGCGTCCACGACATCCGCAACTATATCAAAAAGGGCAAG